>Ga0209123_1000071_pt1 | contig 172083 bp, 156 predicted proteins | sample BarGraIncu00431A_FD_184500 | JGI IMG/M metagenome (GOLD analysis project Ga0209123, IMG submission 184500) | Arctic peat soil microbial communities from Barrow, Alaska, USA - Barrow Graham LP Incubations 004-31A (SPAdes) (version 2) | ecosystem: Environmental > Terrestrial > Soil > Wetlands >... | reverse complement strand
ACCACCGTGACCACCCCAGCCGCCACCTTGACCGCCCCAGCCACCGTGACCACCCCAGCCGCCACCTTGACCGCCCCAACTACCACCACCACCCCAATGTCCACCCCAACCGCCCCAGCCGCCACCCCAGGCACGGTTATTTTGGGCAGACAAATAAGTACCACAATATGGACAACGGTTATTCATAATAACACTCCTCTTAATTAACATATAATATAATAAGTTACTATATTGTATGTTAATTAAGTTAACAGTGTGCTATCACTGTCGAACATGGCAAAAAACTCGTAAAGAATGACCCCTTGGTAGATTCTTTACGAGCTTTTTGTCATTTTCTATAAATATCCGTTAAGGTTTCCAACAAATGAGGATATTGAAAGACATAGCCCTTCTCCAACAAATGCTTAGGATAGACCTTCTGCCCCTTCAGCAAGACCTCTTGAGCCATTTCACCAAACAGTAGTCTTGCCATAAAGGAGGGAATACACACACGACTTTTGCTACCGAGAACCTGTCCTAATATCTCCATGAATTCTTTCATGGTCACAGCATGGGGTGAAGTTAGATTATAAATGCCCTGCCAAGTTGGATCTGCTAGGGATTGGAGAATGATATTGATTAATTCCTTGCGATGCAGCCAAGACATCCACTGTTGACCATCACCAAGATAACCTCCCATTCCAAATTGGAAGGGCAAGGAAATCCGTTTTAGCATGCCGCCATCACTGGCCAGTATATGGCCAAAACGCAAGCAAATGGCCCGCACTCCTAGGGCGTGGGCCCGCAGAGCTTCCTCCTCCCAACGCTGGCAGACATCCGCCAAGAAATCATCACCATTTTCACTTTCTTCGGTAAAGGTATGGGTGGGATGAGTCCCATAATAACCAACTGCCGATGCGCTGATGAGAACCTTGGGGTAAGGTAGCCCCTGTTCTTGATTACGACGAATGCTGGCGACAATACAATGTGTCATTTCCACGCGACTTCTCAAAATTTGTTCGCGGACGCTTGGGTTCCAGCGACGACCGGCAATACTTTCACCAGCTAGATTAACAACTCCTGAGATGCTTCCGATCAAATCGGGGGAAAATAAAGCACCTTTAGTTGGCGCCTCAATCAATGATCCTGGAATAGTTGCCCTGGAATTACGTGAAACCACGTGAGCAACAATACCTTGTAAGCGGAACTGATCAACTAAGGCCTTGCCAACGAAGCCAGTACCACCCGTTACTAACACAGCCATAAAAACACCTCCCCCTCATTATACTATAAAAAAAGAGTTGAATTTCATTAAAGAAATTCAACTCTTTTTTCAATAATACCTAGAAATTAAGACATTACACCTTGATCCCAAAAGGATTGTTCCAAAGTAATGTCGCGGGGAGCAACATTATGTTGAACTTTAGCTTGAGAAAAATCATTTTTCTTTCGAGTACTCATCATTTGACTATCCCCATTCACATTAGTTTTTAGAATCGGTCTTTTAGCGAAACCCGTATTTAGTATGCTCATTTTAAATACACCATCCTCATTTTTTTTCGATACCGTTGACTTTGTATAAAAAACTTTCGTTATCTTTCCTTGTCATCTGAAGTATCTTTCATGCTCTTATCATACGTCTCTTGTCGTAATAAGTGAAATACATATAACGAATCCAGTGTATTTAAATACTAAATAACTGGGCAAAGTCCGCAAAAAAAGCACCAGGTACTTAACCTGGTGCTCATCATAGGTATTAACTTTCGATCCATTGCTTTTCTGCATTATAATTATTTCGTGCAAAATTCAACAATTCTTTGGTAGCATGGGATAGATAACGTCCTTTCTTCCATACGACAGCTAGCCGCAAGTATAGCTGTGGATCAACAAAGGGCTTTACGGTAAAACTAGTCACATCCAAAGTTTTACAGATTTTACTTGGTAATAATGCGATCCCGATATTTGCCGCGACCATTTGTGTCATCAATTCTCGTTGGGATGTTTCAAAAATAATCTTTGGACTAAAGCCCGCTTGGGTACAACGATCGATGATCATATCATGAAGCTTAAAATCACTATTATACAAGATGAATTGTTCCTCACGAAGTTGCTGGTAGTCAACGGCATCATATTGGGCTAACCAATGGGTAGGATGCATAATGATATTGAGGGGATCTTTCTCAAACCAAATGGTTTCATAGAGCTTGCTATCCGCCGGCGGCGTGAAGACCCCAACATCTAATAAACCATCCAGGATGGCTGATTCAATGGTCTTGGGTCCAAATTCATCTAAATAAATATGAATGTTGGGATATTGTTTTTTAAAGGCACCAAGAAAATGGGAAAAAGTTGTTACTGCAGTAATGGGTGGTAGGCCAATATGGATTTTCCCAGTTTGCAATTGGGTTAAACCTTCTAACTGAGCTGTTATATTTCGGAAAGATGAGACAATTTCTTGGGCTTGCTCCAGAATGGTTTCACCAGCATCTGTTAACTCAACGTATTTTGTATTGCGATAAAATAGGGTAACTCCTAAATTTGCTTCTAAATCTTTAATGGCCTTACTGATGGATGGTTGAGATATATGCACAACTTCAGCCGCCTTACTAAAGCTTTTCTGGCGAGCAACTTCCATAAAACATTCTAAATGTCTTATATCCAAGATCTCTCCTCCTTTACAAATAAAGTCCAACTCATTTCATTTTACATTAATTTGATAAATAAGCAAAAGTTAGAACCCGTCAGCGCTAATCACTTGATTCTAGAAAACTAGAATGTCTTGCCAGTTCGTTGTTATTATTTTCCTCAAATGTGGTGTATAATAAACCAGTCTATTGATGGTCCTTACTAGCCGTTAAAAGTTAGGCCAACATTTGCTTTTGACGACTTCATTTTATTGTACAAGTTGTAGTGGATAAAATGGGGAAGGTAACGACAATGAGTGGAACAATAATTTTATAATAGGAGGAACTAAAATGCAATCAAAATTAAAATCTGTTAGATGGGGAGTCGTACTTGCTATTTTGACGATTCTCCTCGGTTTTGTTCTCGGGGCCGCCATGGGAGGGGCTGAGACACAAATTCGGGCGTATTGGACGGCGTCGGCACAACCTGTTCTATCAACGGTTTATAGCAATGATAATCAAAAAATTGTTGCCATCGTTGAACGTTCGTGGAAGATGCTGCAACGGGCTCATATGCATGCGGCGGCCATTGGCGCAGCCAGTTTGATCTTAATGTACATATTGGCTTGTTTGCCAGTATCATACCTGTATAAAAAGTCCATAGCCTTATTATTAGGCCTCGGGTCCTTGGGCTACTCTCTTTCTTGGCTATATACAGCGTTTGCCGCCCCTATTGTTGGGAGTGTTCCTGTCGCTAAAGATGCCATTCATATTTTAGCAGTATCCTCCATTGGGATGTTATTATTTGGCACCGTCGTTGTATTAGCTCTAAGTCTAAAAACCCTGCTTTCCAGTGAGGCAGCAGGCAGTGAACAAAATTAGATGATTAACATTAAAGTCTTCCAATTTTTTGTTGGAAGACTTTTTTTTCATTATCAAAAGATGATGGTTTATTTAACCACACCCATGGCTTTATCCAGTTGCGCCATGCTGCTGTTGGAATCATAGAGAGCTTGGATGTAATTGGTCTTAGCTTGTATCATGGCCAGTTCGGCGTCGATGACATCAAGGTTGGTGCCCACGCCAGCTTCGTAGCGTTCTTGGGCAAGTCCGTAATCCGTTTGGGATTGATGGACAGCGACTTGATTGTTGGTGATACGTTCCGTGGCTTCTTGGACGCTAAGGTAGGCCTGACAAACTTCCAGGGATATTTTATCAGCCACTTGGCGGGCCTGCTCTTGGGCTTCCGTGACTTCATGTTCCGTTTGTTTGACTTCTGATTTTGTCACACCGTTGTCAAAGACATTCAGCTGCACATTCACACCCACCAGCCAACTATTACGGTCTTTAGTGCTGGAGGGGGTGGTATCAGTCCAGGTTTCCGTACCAACTAAGGCGACGGTTGGCAGATTGCCACTGCCGGCGATTTTCACTTTGTCGTGAGCCATAGAGATTTTTAGATTAGCCTGGGCCATTTCTGGTCGATTTTTTAGGGCGGTTGCGACCGTTTCATCAACGGTTTGAGAGTTGGGCTTGCTACTAAAATTATCAGTTAAGGGAGCCTCATTATGTAAGGACAGGCCGATGACAGTATTCAACTTGTAGCGAGCCAACTTATAACTGTTCTGGGCTTTAATTAGATTGTTGCGGGAATTGGCCAGACGAACCTGAGTCTGTAGTACATCAGACCGTGAGACGGTACCCGCATCATAGAAATTTTCTACATTTTTTAAATGGGCCCCCAGATCATCTACGCCTTGTTGGGCCACTTCTGTCAGGTTACGCGCCTGGAGTACATTTAGGTAAGAGGTGGTCACTTCCAGTGTAAGTTGTTGACGCGTCGCAGTGGTACCTAAGGTGGCAGCGGCCGAGCCGTGTTTGGCTAAGTTAATGGTATTCTCTATTTTTCCGCCTGTATAGAGGGGCAGTTGGAGTTTTAATTCGTGCTTGTACGCCGTATAAGTATTAGACGGCGTATCAGACCAGGCTGGAAAATTTCTAATGCCGTCACTGGCTGTGGGATCGTAGGAGTATGGATACTTGGATGTAGAGTTATTATACCAAGAAGGAGCCTGGTCGGTACGGGCTAGGGTATAATTATACCCTAAGGATAAACCATTATAGCCCTTAGCTTGCCTGACACCCCAGACGGCCTTTTCCTGACTGGATAAAGCCAACTTCATGGCTGGATTATTTTCTAGGGCCAGAGCAATGCTACTGGGGAGGGTTAAGGTGGTGGGTTCAGATGCAACAGCTTGGGCCGACGGTTGCAGGCCACTCAGCAAAATAAAGGCTGACAAGAGTAGGCGTGTGCCGTATAAACCGTAGTTTTTCATCAAAAGACCTCCTATTTATGGGTTACTTAAGGATGTTGAGTTGGATCAACAGTGATGCTGGCTGGCTGGCCAGTCAGTTGGATTCCTTGGCGCCTACGTGTATAGACGAAGGTGGATAGGCTGATTAAGGTCAAGCCCAGTACCAACAAGACGAGGATATTATGGTAGAGGACAGGTGAATAACCGGCCAACATAAGTTCTCGGACGGCATCGGAAAAGTAAAAGAGGGGAAACGTATAGGCTAATAGTTGACTCATACCATCCATGGATGCTAAAGGCCAGACATAGCCAGATAGTGTAAAGGCCGGTATGGAATAGGTCAAAGATAGTTTGGTAAAAGTTATTTCGCTGGTGCAAAAAGAAGCGATAAGGCTACTAAAACCAATGGCTGTTAGGGTAAAGGCTGTTGCCAGGCAAAATAAGCTAATGAGATCGCCTTTGCAAGGAATATGAAACATCTTACTGGCGATGAGTAAAGTTAAAAAGAAAGAGAGGGTAGCAAAGAGAAAATAGGGCAATAGTTTACCAATCATGACCTGCACAGGATGAGCCCCTCCTAAGTCCCGGAGATTATGATATTCGCTAATGATACTGGCGCCTACTGATAAAAAGATTCCCTGTTGAAAAGCAGCCATAGCCAGACCAATAACAAAAAAGTTGAGATAACCAAGGGTGGGGTTATTCAAGACCCGTAAGGCAATTTGCAGGGGGGCCGTTTTATTTTGGGCAAGGGTGGGGGGGAGACCCGCCTGTTCACCTAATTTGGTACTGACCTCTTGATTAAAGGTTAGCAAAATCTCCTGCGTAGCAGTTGTTATGGTATTGGTAATCACCAGATTAAGACCACTGGCAATTAAAAGCACAGGTGATGATCGACCGGCAGTGACGTTTTGGGAAAAGTCGTGGGGAATATGGATAGCGGCGTACGCTATTTGCTCATGGAGCAAGTGTTCCATTTCTTCTTGGCTAGCTGGTTGGCTGATAATTTGAAAGCGTTCGGAATCGGCAAAGGCTTGGACTAAAGAACGGCTGAGTTGACTCTGGTCTTCATCATAAATGACGAGGGGGACATTCGTGACAACCTGTGGCTCATACAAGAGACCGAAGATGATGAGGTAAGCAATGGAGGCACCGAAGAGAAAGTTGGCCCGGCGTCGATCCTTAACAAAGATGTAATGTATTTCTCGTTTGAAGATTTGCCAAATATTCATACTGATCCCTCCTGGCACTGGGGTTCAAATCGTTTGCGACGGACGCTAAATGCTAGGATGGCGAGTAATAAGCAGACGCTGCCGAAAGTGAATAAAATCAAAGAATTACGTAGCAAGTTGGGAGCATAGCCAGCTAACATGAGGTCGCGAATGGTTGCCCCGGCATAGGTAATGGGTACCAACGCCGCATAGGTCTGACCAAAACTGTTCATGGCAAACCCAGGCCAACTATAACCGCTGCAGAGAAAGGAAGACATAATATAAATGGCTGTATTCTGCATGGTGGCGAGTACATTGGGCACTAGGGCTGAAATGAATAGACCTAGCGTGCTCATGGCAAAGGTAAAAGCGCTACTAATTAATAATAAATGGAACAAGCTACCATGGCAGGGTACTTTGAAATAGAGGATTAATATCCCAATGGAGATGACACCCGACAAGGTGGACAGTAACCAACAAGGTAATAGTTTCCCCAGGATTATAGACCCAGGGGATAATTCTCGCCGCGTGGCTAGGCTCCCATAGTCGCGAGTTAAGAGAGTACAGGACACCAAGAAAATAGCCAGTTGTAGACCATTGATGCTTAATCCTGCCATAATAAAGTTACTATAGGATGTTGTTGGATTACCCGTAATGCGCAGGGCCAGTCTAACGGGCGCTGCTGATTTTAGAGCCTGGGCGGGTGGTTGATTGATGCCTTCCAGCAACTTTTGCCCAGCCCCTGCCGAAAAAGTTTGGAGAATTTCTTGACTGCTTGAGAGCACACCGTTAGCGAACATCAAATTAGTGGCATTGGTTTCTACCAAGGCCTGGACACTATGGCTCATTTTAATGTCCCGGGAAAAATGAGGGGGAATAAGAAGGGCAGCCATGGCCTTACTCGTATGTAAATAGTCATCTAAATCTTCCTGGGAGCTGACTTGGGCAACAAGATTATAACGTTCAGAATCAGCAAAGGCTTGGACTAAGGTACGACTGGTTGCCGTTTGGTCTTGGTCAAAAACCACGAGGGGAATATTCTTGACAACATTGGCGCTGTACAGGAAACCAAAGAGCACAGTATATATAATAGGAATACCAAAGAGGGTTAACAGTGTTGCGCAACGATTGTGCAAGAGATTTTTACACTCTTGGATGAGTAAGCCAAGCATACTATTTGTCACCCGCGATTACTTTAAATCTCATCCCAGGGCGTAATTTATCCGAATTGACCTGAATCTTCACGTTGAAGGTAATAATATCATTATCGCCTCGTTCATTAGTGGAACGATAAGTGGCAAATTCTGGTTTTTTACTAATGTCGATAATAGTGCCTTCAACTTTTAGGTTCTTGTCCCGGCCTTCCAATTTAACAGCTTGTTGTAAGGGATAGTTACTTAAGTCCGTTTCTTTAATTTTTAAATTGATCCAGTTGTCCATGGGGTCTTGAATGGCGAGTAAGGGCATTCCTGAAGAGACCATGGCACCCTCTTCTACATATTTGGCAGTGATAATTCCTGCAAAGGGGGCCTTAATTTCTGTTTCATCAAGGGCCACTTCCACCTGTTGTAAGAGACTTTGGGATTGTTGTACTTTGCTTTGGGCGGCGCTTTCACTATTTTTATTAATCGAGGTTTGTAGTAAGCCCGACTGAGCTTTATCCAAGGAGGATTGGGCTTGGGTATAAGCTGCTTGGGCAGATTGATATTTAGCTTCATAGGTATCGAATAACTGGCGAGAAATTGAGCCTGACGTTGCCAGCTTACTGAAACGGTTATAATCGCGCTGGGCTAAGGTTAAATCGCTAGTGGCTTTGTCTAACTGGGCTTTGGCCATATCCACAGTAGCTTGGGATGTCTGATCTTGCATTTGGGTAACGGTTGCGGTTTGAAGTGTTTGTGCTTCTAGAGCGTTGATGCCAGCCCGGGCTTGATTGGCTTGGGCAACAATATCCCGATTGTCAATGCGCGCCAGTACTTGACCTTTTGTAACCGTATCCCCTTCCTTTACCAGCATTGTGATGACCCGTCCGGGAATTTTGGAGTTAACATCCACTTCTTTGGCATCCACTCGACCCCAAACCTCCTGAGGTGGGGTGGCCGTACTACAGCCGATTAGCAATGTAGACAGTAGAGGCAGTAGTAGGCTGTAAGCCAGCCAGCGTTTCATACTAGTAGTATACTTTTTATGAATCATAGTACCACTCTCCTTATTAAATAGACCTTAGGTATGATGATTTTGTTGTGGTCTGAGCATAAAAGGCTTCCAAATGGTTGAAAGTGCTTTTTTATAATCAAAATCCGGGTGCCTGATGACGCGTGCTAAATAGCCGTCTAGTACGCAAAAATAAGCATGGGCCATTTCCTCCGGGGATTCGTGAAAAAAAATATGATCATCCATGCCTTGTTGGAAGATGGCCGCAATTTTAATAATCAGTTCCTCTGTCAATTCATCCAAGGCTAACAGAGCATCGGTGCTGCAGTCAGCAGGTGGGAAGAGCCATAGCCGCACTAAAAATGCTAATTTATCTCTGTTGTTTATAAAATAATTGCTTACTGAGAAAAAAATGCAATCTAAGCGTTCATCGGCGGGCAGTGTGGCAGATTTTTCAAGGGCTGCAAACCAACAGGTGCGGTAATCATCAATAACCCCTTGGACAATGACCAAAAATAAATTCATTTTACTGGGATAGTGGGCATAAATAGAAGGTTTCTTAATGCCAATGATTGTGGCAATATTAGCTAGTGTCGTGGCATCATATCCTTTTTCTGCAAATAATTTCAAAGCTACCTGGCGAATATTTTGTGCTGTCAGAGAGTGTCACCTTACTTTCTATATTAGACTAACTAACGTTAGTTTAATATAGAATAGAGGGAGTGTCAATGTTTACCTATTGCCTGTAGGGCTGTTGAATGCTGGTTGTGGTAACACGGAGGCAAACCAAGGAAAAACGTTAGCAATGTTGACACTACCCTATTAGTAGATTAGTATTAAAAGTATGATAAAGTAAAAGAATGGAGACAAGTTATGGAGAGTGTATTGTTAAAACGATTTCCGCAAGAATCAACGCGTGAATATGTATATAGATTTTTAAAAGTAAATATTATGAATCTGCATTTTGAGCCAGGCAGTGGTTTGTCGGAAAAAGAAATAGCCCTGTTGTTAAAGGTGAGTAGAACCCCTGTCCGTGAAGCCTTTATCCAATTATCCCATGAAGCGTTATTGGATATTTTACCACAAAAAGGGACTTACGTATCTTTAATTGATGTTGAAAATGTAGAGGAATCCAAGTTTTTACGGGAAACCTTAGAAAAAGCTATTATTGAAATAGCATGTAAAGAATTTCCTAATGAAAAAATATTCGAACTACAATCGGTTTTGACATTACAAGAGTTATGTTTGCAGGAAAAACAATATAGTAAATTTTATGAATTAGATGAGGCGTTGCATAGCACGATTTTCGAGGGCTGTAGAAAAGCGCGGATTTGGTTTATGATCCAGCAAATGCATACCCATTATAATCGTGTTCGAAGACTGAATGTAACTGGGGGACATAAGTTAGAGAGTCTGCTTGAACAGCATAAAGATATTGTGAGGGCCATTCGGGAAAAAGATGTGGACTTAGGGCGAAAAACAGTTGATCTGCACTTAAATAAGGTGAAGTTTGATGTTGCCGAATTAGCAGATCAATATCCTCATTATTTTAAACAGCCCATACCAACGTGGGAATTGTCATGAGTTGTAGTGAGGGAGTTCAGTGAAAGAAAAAATAAAAATCACGATTTGTCCAACAATGGCAATTCGTGATTTTTATTTTTATTGGATGATTGCAGGGGTTACATCTTACGCTTGGCAATGGCCTTGCGGACTTTATCCATATTATCGATCATTTTGTCCTGTTGACGCATGAGTGAACCTACATATAAGACATCAACAATCGCCATGTGAATCAAGCGGGAAGCCATGGCTTCCGAGCGATAATTAATTTCTCTCCCCATGCCGTGTAGGGCAATTGTCGCCAGTTGGCTGAGGGGTGATCGGATATAACTGGTAATGGCAATGGTGGTAACATGGTTGCTATTGGCTAATTTGACAGCTTCCAGTATATCCCGATTGGCTCCTGTATGTGAAACGGCAATGACTAAATCTCCAGGTTCTAGTAAGGTTGCCGATGCAATTTGGAGATGGGGATCGGCATAAGCCCGTACTGAAATGCCAAAACGCATAAAACGATGCTCAATATCAGAGGCCGTGACTGCTGACCCCCCCGATCCGTAAACATCAATACGTTTTGTCTTAGTGATAGCCTCAATTGCTTTTTCAACGGCGCCTTCATCAAGAATCTTGATGGTATCCTGCAATCCTTCGTTGATACCGTTAAAAATTTTACTAATCATTGTTCCAGTGGAGTCTGTAGGAGCAACCTCTTTATAAACAGATTCCAAAGGCGTATAGACATCACCGGCCAGTGCAATTTTCATTTCTTGATAGCCTGAAAAACCCAATTTCTTACACAAACGAAAAACAGTTGCTTCGGCATTTTGCGCCGCTTCAGCCAGTTCTGTGATGGTCATATGGATGACATCAGAAGGATTGTCAAGAATATAGGTTGCTGTTTTTTGTTCAGTTTTTGTTAAATCACTAAAACCGCTGCGGATGCGGGGTAAACATGAACTTAGGGGGTTTTCAATCCGTTCCATTAATGACCTCCAAGCTTAGCTATAAAAGATGTTTATCATGTAAAACTATTGTAACAGACGGTCTATGGTCATGCAAGAAGATTGGTTATTATCAGAAAAATAATTTCTTTCAAATACTAATAAAAGAAATTATTTTTCTTTTTTATATTGCTTTTTATAAAAGAACAGTATATTATGATAATTGAAATTGAAAAAATAATTCATTTTTTCAATAAATTTTGATAATATATTCCAAAGGAGGATTTAATATGAATACAACGCTAAGTAAATTGCCAGCTTATCAACGGGCCATTGCCAAAGGTCATTTGGGATCCTGTGGTGCCCCTTATAAGAATCTTGATCGCCCCATTATTGCGGTGGTTAATTCGTGGAATGAAATTGTCCCTGGACATTGCCATCTGCGGGAACTTGCTGAAGATGTAAAAAAAGGCATCATTGAAGCAGGGGGTTATCCTCTAGAGTTTAATACCATTGCTATTTGTGATGGCATTGCCCAGGGGCATAACGGAATGAAGTATGTATTACCTAGCCGAGAATTAATTGTTGACTCCATTGAAGTCATGATTCGCGCTCATGGCATTTTTGATGGTATGGTGTTACTGGGATCTTGCGATAAAATTGTACCGGCCATGCTCATGGCAGCGGGGCGCTTAAACATTCCCGCCACCATGGTCACAGGTGGCCCCATGATCAATAAAATAAAACCTGCAGAGTCCAAAGCCGCGCGGCAACAATTTATTCGTGGGGAAATTGATGAAGAAAAATTAGTAGAAGTGACGGTTGAGTATTACCCTACGGCTGGTGTATGTCCATTTCTTGGTACCGCTAATACCATGTGTATTGTGGCCGAAGCATTAGGTATGTCTTTGCCAGGTTCAGCGGTCGTTCCTGCATTGAGTGAGCTAAGACATAAGGTGGCTTATGATACGGGCATAGCTATTATGGACTTAGTAAAAAATGATATAAAACCTCGTGATATTATGAATAAAGCTGCTTTTGATAATACAGTGGCTGTTGTGTTGGCCATGGGCGGCTCCTTGAACACAGTACTTCATTTGCCAGCTATTGCTCATGAATGTGGTTTAAGCGTAACCTATGATGACTTTGATCGGATTAGTCGGTATACTCCATTAATTACAAGGGTTGTTCCCAATAGCCAAGAATATACAGTAGCGGATTTATATCCAGTCGGCGGTATACCTACGGTTATGAATGAATTAAAATCCATATTGGATATGGAAGCCTTATCGATTAATGGCAGGAATTTAGGGGAAAATATTAAGGATGCTAAACCTGCTGATGGCGCTGTTATCCACACGATAAACAATGCTTTTACAACAGAAGGTGGTATTGCCGTATTACGTGGCAATCTAGCACCAGAGGGCGCAATCGTTAAAAGTTCAGCTGTTGCAGCTGACATGTGGGAGTTTTCAGGCCCGGCGAAAGTCTTTAATTCAGAAGAAGATTGTATGGATGCCATTGATCATGGGGGGATTGTACCGGGTGATGTGGTGGTTATTCGCTATGAGGGACCCATTGGCGGACCTGGTATGCGGGAAATGCATCGGGTTACTGAGGTAATCAGCAAAGTCGGCAATGTGGCGATTGTTACTGATGGGCGTTTTTCCGGCGCATCAGGTGGTTTATCAATCGGTTATCTTTCACCAGAAGCCGCCGAAGGTGGGCCCATTGGCCTGGTAAACGACGGTGATATGATTGATATTAATATTTTCGAAAGAAGTATCCATTTGCGAATTGATGACGAGGTGTTAAACCAACGTCGTGCACATGCCAAACCCGTCCTAAAGCATGGCGACGATAGTGAATTTCTCAAACTATATGGTCTTACAACCACGTCATCAGCCAAAGGCGCTGTACGCCGCAAAATAACAGGAAAGGAGTTTTTATAAAAAGGTCTATAGATAAAAAATATATATAAATTGGGGAGGAATTAGCGTATGTTATTGGGAATTGTAGTTATAGCCATCATATTGTTACTCTTATTAATCACAAAGCTGAAAATAAATCCATTTATTTCCTTAATGATTGTTTCTTTTTTCGTTGGACTAACGGCGGGTATGCCTCTTGATAAAATAGTAGGATCCATTCAGGCTGGATTGGGTAATACCTTAGGTTTTATTGCCATTGTTTTAGCCTTAGGAACCATGCTTGGTAAGCTCATGGAGGAATCAGGGGGTGCCGAACGAGTGGCCCGTACCTTGATTGATCGTTTTGGTAAAGAGAATGTACATTGGGCCATGATGTTTGTCGCATTTATTGTGGGCATTCCAGTGTTTTTCCAAGTAGGTTTTGTCTTGTTATTGCCGCTAGTCTTTACCATTGCCAAAGAAACAGGTATCTCCTTGCTTAAAATCGGCTTACCTCTGGTTGCTGGTTTGTCAGTTGTCCATGGCCTAGTACCACCCCATCCAGCCGCAATGGCCGCTGTCGGTATTTTTAAAGCTGATGTGGGTAAGACCATTTTGTATAGCATTATTGTGGGACTACCGACGGCTATCTTAGCTGGACCAGTTTTTGCTACTTTTATTAGTAAAAGAATACACATTGGGATGCCAGCAGCCATGGAGACGGCAGTAAAAACAGGCCGTAGTGATGCGGAAATGCCTGGGTTCGGCATTACAATTATGACAATTCTTTTTCCGGTTTTCTTAATGCTATTATCAACTTTTTCTGATATTTATTTAGAAAAAGGTACCATGGTTCATCTAGTATTGAACTTTATTGGTAACCCAATCACCTCTCTCTTAATCTCCGTATTGCTTAGTTTATTTACCTTTGGACTGTGGCGTGGGTTTTCCATGGAACAAGTCGGCAAATATTGTGATCAATCTTTACCTGCAGTGGCTAGTATTTTGATGGTGATTGGTGGTGGTGGTGCTTTTAATAAAGTGCTACTTGATAGTGGAGTGGGCACCGAAATTGCAAAGCTGGCGACTTCAGCCCAGCTCAACCCTATTATTCTCGGTTGGCTGGTAGCGGCTCTGATCCGCGTTGCGACTGGTTCGGCGACTGTGGCCATGTTAACGGCTGCGGGTATTGTAGCCCCTATTCTTGCCATGACCCCTGGAACCAGTCCGGAATTAATGGTACTAGCTGTTGGCGCAGGTTCATTAGTTTTATCCCATGTGAACGATGCTGGCTTTTGGATGATTAAGGAGTATTTCGGAATGACTGTTCAACAAACATTATCCACATGGACTGTACTTGAGACCATTATTGGCGTAGCTGGACTGGTATTTACCTTAATCCTTGCGACCTTTGTCGCTTAGAAAAATAGTACAGACGTAAAGAACTTCCATCTTGATTGGTAATCTATGGGGAAGGGGATATAAGGCGTGGCTTACTTCCAAGTAGGGTCTATAGCCCATATCTCCTTCCCCATATTGCTTTTTAGTAAGAGAGGATAGGGTATTCCTTAGTTGTTGCTATTCAGAATAGATCAAGTGTAAATTTTGTTAGGAGGTTATGGAATATGAATGAGAAGAAAATGATTGGTATCGATATTGGTACAACAGGTTGCCGCGCTGTTATCTATCGGCTAGATGGTACGACGGTTGGTAGCCAGGCGGTAGATTATCCTTTGTACACGCCACAAGCTGCTTGGGCAGAACAGGACCCTGAAGAAATACTGCAAGGTGTTCTAAAAGTAGTAAAAGGGGCCATTAGCGAGGCTAAACTAACACCACAAGACATTGCTGGCATCTGCTTTAGTTCAGTGATGCATAGCATCATTCCGGTGGATGCAGAGGGGAAACCTTTGGACCGCATGCAAACATGGGCTGATTCTCGCGCCCAAGATTATATTGGGGAAATTAAAGCATCTGATGATGGGAATAAGATATATTTTAAAACAGGTTGTCCCATTCATCCTATGTATCCTTTATTTAAAATTATCTGGTACAAAAATGAACGCCCCGAACTCTTTGCCCGGACGGCAAAGTTTATTGGCATTAAAGAATACATCTGTTTTCGGTTATTTGGGAAATATCTTGTAGATGAATCCATTGCATCAGCCACAGCCATTTATAATATTCATACTCGTACGTGGGATGAAGATTTATTAGAAATGATGGGAATTACTGCTGAAAAATTATCAGAAGTACTCCCTACCACTCATATTGAACGGAATATGAAACCTGAAATAGCTACTTTGCTTGGTATTGGGACAGATACTGCCATTATCTTAGGCGCCAGCGATGGGGTATTGTCCACATTAGGTTCAGGTGCTGTTAAACCAGGTCAGGTGACAGCCATGATTGGTACCAGTGGCGCTGTGCGGATGATTGTGGACAAACCACAGGCTGATGAAAAACAGCGGACTTGGTGCTATAACCTGGCAGGTAATACCTGGGTGTTAGGCGGAGCCCTTAGCAATGGTGGCGTCGCATTTCGGTGGGCCCGGGATAAATTTGCTACCACGGAGCAACATGTTGCTGAAAAGCTGGGACTTGATACCTATGAAATTTTGGGACGGTATGCAGAACAAAAACCAGCAGGCTGCGAAGGACTGATTATGTTGCCTCACTTCTCGGGCGAACGAGCACCTTATTACAATGCAAATTCGCGAGGCGTATTATTTGGACTTAATCTTAATCATGGTAAACGCCACTTGGTGCGAGCCACCCTAGAAGGAATTATTTATGGCATGTTTAGTATTTTTAAGGCGTTAGAGGAAGTTGCCGGAGACGTAAATGAGATTCGGGTTGGTGGGAGCTTTACCCGTTCAAGGGTATGGGTTCAGATTATGGCCGATGTTTTTGGCAGAACCATTCATGTGCCTGGTGAGCCGGAAGGGTCAGCCTTCGGCGCTGCTGTTCTCGGCATGTATGCCCTAGGTATTATAAAGGACCTTAAAGAGGTAGAAAAATTTATCACAATTAAAGAATCTTATTATCCTAATGAAGATAATCGGGAAATCTATCAACGATTATTTGCTATTTATGAACGTGTATACTGGAATCTGCAAAATGAATTTGAGGAAATTGCCGAAATTCAACGTACATGGAAAAAATAATGACTCATGCATGATATGATTAGAAGAGATCATATTGATGGAGGGGGAAATTAGGTTGGATATTATTCAAGAATTGCTGCAAGATATTCCGTTGCCACGCATGGTCAAAATACGTCAAAGTTTTCCCACAGAAGAAATACAGGATGTGGCAGGTGCTTTACGGGCTGAACTAACCAACTCATTTGTTCTTGAAGGAGTAAAACCTGGGATGAGTATTGCCATTGCTGTTGGCAGTCGTGGCGTAGCGGAGATTCCAACAATCACGAGAGTGGTCGTGGAAGAAATAAAAAAACGTGGGGGACAACCATTTATTGTACCTTCCATGGGAAGCCATGGGGGCGCTACTGCTGAGGGACAAATTGAGGTGCTGGCAAACTTAGGCGTCACTGAACAAATCGCAGGGTGCCCCATCAGATCATCCATGGAAGTTGTTCAAATTGGTTGTTTAGAGAATGGTTTACCCGTCTATCTTGATAAGCTAGCTTCAAAGGCTGACGGAATTGTGGTGATCAATCGTGTAAAACCTCACACCGCTTTTCGGGGAACGAATGAAAGTGGCATATGCAAAATGATTACCATTGGTCTTGGTAAACAAAAAGGTGCGGAATCCTGCCATGCTTATAGCTTTAAATATATGGCAGAAAATATTGTGGCCATGGCCAAGATTGTTTTAGCCAAAGTTCCCATTTTGTTTGCCGTAGGTACGGTGGAAAATGCGTATGATAAAGTGTCGAAAATCGTAGCAGTTCCCGCCGCTGAAATTATTGAAAAAGATGCGGAGCTATTGATTGAGGCCAAAGGCAATATGCCAAGTCTTTGTATTGATAAGATTGATGTATTGATTATTGATCAAATTGGCAAAGATGTGTCAGGTGATGGTATGGATCCTAACATTACGGGACGTTATCCCACGCCCTATGCCAGTGGCGGCCCTGAGGTTGCTAAAATGGTGGTTTTAGATCTGACAGAAGCCACCCATGGCAACGCCAATGGCATGGGAACGGCTGATTTTGCCACACGCAAATTAGCTGATAAGGTTAATTTTAAAATGACTTATGCCAATGGTCTCACGTCCACGGTAGTTGGTCCAACACATATGCCAACAATACTGGATAATGATTGTGATGCCATCCGGGCTGCTGTAAAAACATGTAATGCCCTAGATTTATCAAAAGCTAGAATAGTGAGGATTAAAGATACCTTGCATTTAAGAGAAATATGGATATCAGAAGAACTGATTGCAGAGGCAATTCAAAAATCTCATGTTATAATAGAGAGCGAACCACAAGAGATGACCTTCGATTCTGCAGGGAATCTTGTGGACTAAGTTAAAGAATAGGGAGCTGTTATTATGAATAAAGAACAAGTCCTCACAAGAATTTGTGCAACGGGTTTAGTCGCAGTAGTGCGTGCTGAGAGTAGTGACCAAGCCAAACGCATCACCGAAGCTTGTATTGCCGGGGGCGTCACCGCCATTGAAATGACCTTCACCGTTCCGCGGGCACATGAAATTATTAGTGATTTGGCCAAAGCTTATTCGGAAGATGAAATTATCTTAGGGGCAGGTACTGTGCTGGATGCGGAAACTGCACGGATTGCCTTACTAAGTGGCGCACAATACATTGTGGCACCTTGCCTGAATTTGGAGACAGTAAAACTTTGCCATCGCTACCGCGTGCCCGTTATGCCTGGCGCCATGACCATTAAAGAAGTTGTGGAATGTATGGAAGCCGGCGCGGATATTGTTAAAGTTTTTCCTGGAGATATGTCGGGTCCTGATTTCATTAAAGCAATCAAGGGACCATTACCTCATGCCCATGTAATGCCTACCGGAGGTGTAAGTGTTACTAATGTTCAACAGTGGATTAAAGCTGGGTGTGTTGCCGTTGGGGCAGGCGGTAGTTTGACGGCAGGAGCAAAAACTGGGGATTATGCATCAATCACGACCGTTGCTAAACAATTTATTGAACAAATTAAGCTAGCGCGAGCTAGTAAATAGGCGTATTCTCTTTTGAGAAGGGGGTGGGGATCATGCAAAGGCTTCTGGAAGGGTTAGTAAAATTTCGACGTGGTGATTTTGAAGCTCACCGGGAGCTTTTTACGGAATTGAAGGCCGAACAAAAACCTCATACCTTGTTCATTACCTGCTCGGATTCTCGTGTGGATCCTAATATGATCACTGGAACCTTGCCTGGAGAACTCTTCATTATCCGTAACATCGCCAATCTGGTGCCTCCCTATCGGGAGACTCTTGAATATGTGGCGACCACGTCGGCCATTGAATATGCGGTGCTTTCTCTGGGAGTGGAGAATATCATCGTTTGTGGACATTCTAACTGCGGAGGATGTGCTGCATGTTTACAGCCTTCAGAGTTTTTGGTTACCATGCCCCACACCCAAAAATGGTTGGAACTGGCTCTCCCAGTTCGCGACCGGGTACTGAAAGAAATTCCAGCGGCCGATCCGGAAGCTCGGCAATGGATGATGGAGCAGGTTAATGTAGTGGAACAACTGAAGCATTTAATGGCATACCCGTACATTCAGCAACAAGTAGCTTCAGGACAATTGACGATTAGTGGTTGGCATTACATCATCGAAACAGGTGAAGTATTCATTTATGATCCAAATGCAAGAGAGTTTCTGTTGGCCAATGAATAATAATATAAAACCAATGATTAACCATTCTCGATAGAAGGTAGTCATGATCCAGAAATGGATATGGACAGGAAAAAGCAAGCAACGATATTGATTCGTTACTTGCTTTTTCCTGTCTGGATGAGTTATAAGTTTATTGTTTACTTCAAAGACACAGATACTACGGAGTTTTTGTTTGATTCGAAGACGTCAACATTGCCATTATCGATAACAGCATATTTATCTGCTGGTAAAACTTTACCATCAAGTAACACGTTTTTCACCTTATCCATACTTGTTGCATCTGGAAAGGCGAATACTCCTGAAGAATCAATACGGACTAAATTGGCCTGGCCTGCAACAGGGGGGAGAGTCTGTCCCGCAGGAGGGGTGGAGACTGCATAACGGCGCGCGACCTCGGCCGGTAAAATAGCCGCTCCTACCACCGTAGTTCCAGTAGTCATACTGCTACCGGATAGGCCGGTAGCCATCTTCTGAGCTTTAGCACTGAGAGGATGGGTGTGGGGCGTATGCGTATGAGCCACACCTTTGCTTTTACCTTTAACTGCTGGCGTAGTTGATGCTAGATTATATTGGGTTAAGTCTTTGTTTAAGATGGCGCTGGCACCTGCTACATCCGCATTGCGGAGAGCTTGCTTGAAACTATCTTTGTTTTTACCAGACAATTTTTTGTAGGTGGCCATAACAGCATCACGGTCACTTTTCGGAAGTTGGTGCTGAAGTTGTCTAATTTCTTTTGGATAATCAAAGAGACCTAAAAAACTCATAATAATTCCTCCTAGTACTCGTTCCCATTCATTCTTAATGTTATGTATTCGCTAACCGTCATAATATTCCTGCTTGTGACAAAAATACCCTTGATTTAATTTATAATTTATTGCACAAATGACTTGGCATGGGTTAAGAATGATTGAAAATTGAAGTATCCCTTCAATAGTAAGGCATTTCTGGCAGGAAACAGAAGACATAATGACGAAATAAATTATAAATATCCTGTTCGAAAAATGATATAGTTATTATTATGGATACTTAGAACGGCTCAGGAGGAGAGATTTAGTGTTAAAACCATTACAAAAGGTCGCTATTATTTTTGCAATCGTTGGGTTTGAAAAAGGTCGCAGCATTATTGAATTAATGGACAGCGATGAGATCAAGGCTGTTGTTCCTGAAATTCGCAAGCTGATAGAAATTTCCCCAGAAGTACAACAACAAGTTTGGGCTGAATTTACACAATTAGGCTACCAAGACAATATGAGGCCTTCTGAAATATTAAGTATTATTCGTTTATTGTTTGGGGGAAGTAAAATTAGCGACAAAGTGGGAAGGAGATTTTAATAGTATTAAGTTAATTGTGGTATAATATCACAATAATGTAGAAGTGGGGGTTATCAGAGTGAAAAAAGCAATTATTGAGATGGATAAGGGCAAAATAGTCATTGAGTTATTTGAAAAAGAAGCGCCAAAGACGGTGGCGAATTTCGAAAAATTGATTAGTGAAGGGTTTTATGATGGACTTACCTTCCATCGGGTCATTAAAGGATTTGTAGCGCAAGGTGGTTGCCCAATCGGTAACGGTACCGGTGGCCCTGGTTATGAGATTCCGTGTGAGACAAAAGGTAATCCACATAAAAATGAACGAGGTTCTTTATCCATGGCTCATGCTGGCCCTAATACGGGTGGTAGTCAGTTTTTCATCGTTTATGAACCACAACCTCATTTAGATGGTGTCCATACTGTATTTGGTAAAGTCATCGAAGGCATGGATATTGTAGATGAAATTCGTAAGGGTGACAAAATGAAGAAGGTTACATTAGCTTAAGATACTTGGGAAAACAGTCCCTTTTGCAATGCCAATTGGTGTTGCAAAGGGGACTATTTAAGTTTTTTTTCACTTGATAAAAGGTAAATAATAAAAATTATTACATAGTATGACATTAGTTAGCAAAAAACGACTTTATATGTTATGATATAATGAATATAATAAGGTAAATTTAGGGAAAAGTAAAAGGAGGATAGAAGGGCTTTTAGAATTGAGGCTATTCTTGATTTTGAGACCTATATTTTATGCGCATTACAATCAGTAGAAAAATTATTGTCGCGGCTCTTATTTTAATTTCTGTTTTTGTGAGTATCAATATGTATACTTTTTATCAAATTAATCAGACGAAAGATCGATATAGTTATTTAATTACAGAGGTCACACCAGAAATTCAAGATGTAAAGGATGTACATACGGAAATTTGGTATCAAAATGCACAAATTAGAGGATACATATTAACCGGAAGTTCTAACTATGCACAATTGTATCAAAATTCTAAGCAGAAAACAGATACCACCTTGGGACGGTTAGAAACAAAGATGGTTTCTCCTCAAGCAGTGAAAGAATTTGCAGTTCTGAAAATGGCTGTAAAAACGTACAATCAAACATTAGAACAGGGGCTGAAGATTCGAGATAAAGTTGGCATGCAAGATACAATTAAATATATGGATTCAACAGGGCAAAGGGCGGATGCCGTTGGCAAAATAATGGAAGATTTTATTGTATTTACCAATCAAGAAATTAGTGAAAAAATAAATGAGACCAATGATTCAATTGTTAGGATGCAGAAAATAATTGTGATGATTGATGTGAGTATCTTTTTATTATTGATCTTTGCAGCAACTTTTTTGGGAAATCGCATTGGTCTATTATTTGGTAATGTGGTCCGCATTGCTGAAGAAATTGCCACAGGCAATCTGACGCCAAAATCGGTGGAATATAAATATAACGACGAAATAGGGGATTTAATTGGTTCTTTTAATGCCATGGTTATTAAGTTGCGAAATTTAATTCAACAGGTGGCCATGGCCACGGAACAAGTATCAGCAGCCAGTCAACAACTCACGGCGAGTACAGAGGAAACAGCTCGCTCCGTAACCTATACGGCTGAGATTGCTAGTAATGTTGCTGGGGACACTTATAAGCAAGAAGAAGGTGTGCAACATACCAATCAAGTGACACAAGAGATGGTTACTACCATTGAGAATATTGTGCATAGCGTAACGGCTGTATCTGCCAACTCGGCTCAAACGGCAAGCATTGCCCAACAAGGGGGAGAAGCCCTTACGGTGGCCATTGCTCAAATGGCAATGATAAATGACGTGGTTACAAAAACGGCGCAAAGTATTGAACAACTCAATCAAAGTTCCACCCGAATCGGAGAAATCATTAGTGTAATACGGCAAATTGCTGATCAGACAAACTTGTTAGCCCTGAATGCCGCCATTGAAGCAGCCAGAGCTGGGGAATCGGGACGTGGTTTTGCTGTTGTTGCCGATGAAGTCAGAAAACTTGCGGAGCAATCCCATAAAGCTTCTGCCGAAGTCGGGTTGATCATTGAGGATATTCAAAAAGAAACTCTTAATGCCATAACAATCATGGCCCAAGGGACTCAAGAAGTAAATAAGGGAACGGTGGTTATTTCGAATACGGGAGGCCAATTTGAAAATATCGTACATTTGGTAGAAGGTTTAAATAGCCAGATTCAAGCCATTAGTACGGCAGCGGATCAGCTACATAGGGCCAGTGGAACAGTGGTTGACTCTGTGCAAAATATTAAAGAAATGACTCATAATACCTCGGCCAATATTCAAACCATTTCCAGTACAACGGAAGAACAATCGGCAACAATGGAAGAGATTGCCTCTTCTAGTATTGATTTGACTCATTTAGCAGAGCGACTCAGTGATACCGTGAATCAATTTAAGTTATAACAGTTCTTATATTACATTCAGAGCAAAAGAGGGGGAAGGGTTAATGGCTCTATCCTAGAGGCATCAACCTGAGATATGATAAAAACATCACGTAATTATAAAATAATAGGGTTAGTCCTTGCAGTGTTACTACTGTGCGGGGGTGGATACAGCTTTTATGCTAAGAATCAGAATGGGGCGTCCAAACAAAAGGCTGTGATTTTATTAAAAGCGACAGATGATCAGGCGGCAGATTATCCAACAGCCAAAGGGTTACAGTATATGGCACAGTTGTTAGAGGAAAGAAGTCATGGGCATATTAAAATGACGGTATACAGCGGTGGAATTTTAGGAGCCGGCAAGGATATTCTGGATGCAACACAGGCTGGTACATTGGATATTGGTCGCATCACGGTTTCTTCCTTAGTGGGTTATTCGCCTGAACTCAATGTTTTTTTGACGCCATTTCTCTTTCGTGATGCTGATCATCAGTGGAAAGTCCTTGATGGTCCAGTGGGAAAAAAATTGCTAAAGGGATTAGAAAAGAGTGGTTTTGTAGGGCTTGGCTATTATGACTCAGGGGCGCGGAGTTTTTACTCAAAAACACCTGTTAATTCTCCCCAAGACCTAGCCAATAAAAAGATTCGGGTTCTTGATGTAAAAATCCAAAAAGATATGATCAGTACGCTAGGTGGAGAACCCTTAACGACACCCTTTCTTGAAGTCTATCCAGGATTACAAACGGGGGCAATCGATGCTGCCGAAAATAGTCCACCCAGTTTTTACTCGACCAAACACTATGAGTTAGCAAAATATTTTACGTTGACTGAGCATGCTGTTGCTCCAGAAGCAATCATAATCAACAAAAATACCTGGGATTCTCTTTCTCCTGAGGATCAAGAGTTACTTCAACAAGCTACCAAAGACTCTACGGTTTACCAGAAGAAACTGTGGAGTGAATTTGCTGAGCAGGCCATGAAAAAGCTAACAGAACAAGGCGTTACGATCATCACTCCCAATCGAGAATTATTTCGTCAGGCTCTAGCGCCTCTGTATGCTAACTATCCTGAATACAAAGAGTTGATCAAAGAGATTCAAGACACGAAATAGAGTCTATGTTGGTAAGGGAAAGTCACTAAGGTTGTAGTACTTTCATGCCGGGTATCACTCCATCTGAAGAACCATAGGTAACTCGGCAAATTGAAAGTTTTTCTTTGACAGTAACTACTTCTAACGTGGCGATTTCATTGATGGTTTCATCCAGTACTTCCCCAGTGGTCGGGTCGCGCAATACATTGGATAAACCGGCCACTAGTATTTGCCCGATTGTAACTCCCTCCCGGGAGCCACGATTAATGTAGATCATGCCATCATTATTTAACACGACAGTGCCCGACCATTTAATGGCAGGCATTTGTTGGTCCATCCAAACTAAGGCTTGTTTGATGGCATTTTCTACAGCTTTGCCCATATTATCTTTATGTTGCGTGCCAAAGATGGCTCCACTGGTGCCTAAAAGGATTCCGCCTCCATTGGATTTGCCAACAATACTTTTGGAAGCTAGAACCCGTCCAGTGTCTGTCGCAACAAGATACATTGTAACGTTAATTTCACAAGTCGATTGGGAACCACCAAGGACGAGACCACCCAGATTAAAGGCACCACCCGTAGTATTAGTATTTTGAACATGAGTGATAACGCCTTTTATCAATAGCTGTGCAGTGGTACCTTTCTGCGTGCTTTCCTTGGCCGCATCATCTCGCATATCTCGTTCGCCTAGAACAATGTATTTACCCGATTGATTTAAGACATCAGTTAATACAGCACCATAGGCATCACCCAACTGATATTGTCCTGTCCAATTGGATTGATTTTCAAATTTAGCAACAGAAATCGTATACCGGAGTCCGCCGGTAGCAGCTGAGACTGTTGGCGTAAAATAAATTCCTGACAGGAGTACCATACTGCATAACAAACAGAACATTACTATTTTTTTCAATATAACGCCTCCTCGAGTTCATAGTAGTATACATATGTTTTAGAATGCAAAAAATTCCATTTATATAATGATTATAAACCACAAAAGCCTGGAATAGCAGTTCAAAAGTGCTATTCCAGGCTTTTTTTACGTTATAAGGGGTTATTCGAAGAGCTCTTTAACCGTGTCTAATTCCTGGCGAATTGAAATGCTTTGTGGGCAATGGCTCTCGCATTTTCCACACTTGATACATTTTGAGGCATATGCTTTCGTTCCAAGGCGGAAATTATAGATAAATTTATGCCGAGCACGGGCCTCGGGGCTGCCAAAGATAAAATAGTCATTCAAAATGCTAAAACACCCAGGAATATTTACGCCCACCGGGCAAGGCATACAATAGGCGCAAGCCGTACAATTGACTTGAATTTTTTCTTTAAATAGGGCCTTTACTTGATCGATAAGGCCTATTTCTTTGGCGGTTAGTGAATTGGCCAAAGCATCTTGGGCTATTTTTAGATTTTCTGTAACATGCTCCATGGTTGTCATGCCGCTGAGGGCCACAGAGACCTCAGGATGGTTCCATACCCAGCGCAAGGCCCACTCGGCTGGTGTGCGTTTGCTATCGGCCTGAGCGAAAAATTCCAGAGCTTGGGTGGGCAGGTTTTCAGCAATTTTGCCTCCGCGCAGTGGTTCCATAATAGCAATGCCTAAGCCCTTTTTGGCTGCGTACTCTAAACCTTCGGTGCCAGCCTGATAATCTTCATCTAAGTAATTATACTGAATTTGGCAAAATGACCAATCATAAGAATCGACAATTTCCTTGAATAGGCCAATTCTTTCATGGAAAGAAAATCCTGCATGTTTAATTCGTCCGTCTTTAATGGCTTGATCTAAAAAATCCACGATGCCCGCGTCTTTTAATATGGGCCAAGTGGCAGAGCTTAGGGTATGGACTAAATAAAAATCAATGGTATCCGTCTCGAGACGTTTTAATTGCTCATTTAAGTAGTAGTCCATATCTTCTCGTGTTTTGATCAACCAACTAGGAAGTTTAGTTGCCAGTTTTACACGCTGGCGATAGCCATCTTTCAAGGCTTTCGCCACAAAGGGTTCGCTGGCCCCGCCAAAAGCCATACCTTTTCCATGGTAAGGATAGGCGGTGTCGATATAGTTGACTCCTTCATCAATGGCCAAACGAATCATTTCTATGGCCTTTTCTTCATCAATATTCGTGGGATCATCACCAATAATAGGAAGCCTCATACAGCCAAATCCTAAAACTGAAACCATTTCATTGGTCTTGCCGTACTTTCGATATAACAAATTTATCACTCCTACCGTATGATTAAGTTTAATCGTGTTAGTGGGAAAAAGCCTCTATTTCTCAACTTCGGTACATTTAAGTTAATTCCTTCCTGCAAATGATCCGTGACTTAAAACGGCAAATAATTTACTTTTCTTTGTCTGCTGTATTGACATAGATCCATTCTTGTCATATATTCAGTTAGTCACGGGTAAAATAACAGCATAGTCCAAAAGTAGATATGCTAGGAGGTAACAGTGGATCTAGTTCTGATCGTCATAAGTTTGATCTTACTCATGTATTTTGCCTATCGAGGTTATTCGATTATTATCATTGCTCCTTTATTTGCCATATTGGCTTCTCTTGCTGAATTTAGTTCTATGCCGGTATACAGTGAAATCTTTATGATAAAAGCGGCAGAATATTTTAAAACTTATTTCCCAATATTTTTACTAGGAGCCATTTTTGCTAAACTAATGGAGGCCGGGGAAATGGCAAGTTCCATTGCAGCGGCCATTTCTCGGTCATTAGGTAAGAAACACGCCATTATGGCAGTTTTGCTAGGTTGTGGGGTGTTAACCTATGGTGGGTTAAGTGTATTTGTGGTTGTATTTGTTATGTATCCTTTTACAGCCTTGTTATTTCGTGAAGCCAACATTCCGAAACGTCTTATTCCAGCAACACTGTGGATGGGTATTTTCACCTATGCAATGGTTGCCATACCTGGCACGCCCCAAATTCAAAATATTATCCCGACTACTTTTTTTGGTACATCCACGTGGGCTGGGCCGGTTATTGGCGTATTAAGTGCGGCCCTATATTTTGCCATTGCTTGGTTCTGGGTCATGTACCGCTATAAAAAGCTTGCCAGTTTAGGCGAAGGGTATGGTGACCATCTCAAAAATGAGCCAGAGATAGTGGGGGACAAAACATTGCCCCATTGGATACTTTCGGTGACGCCGTTAATTGCAGTTGTATTAGTCAATCTATATATGAGTAATCCCTTTCACTGGAGCTTGGCGTATGAGTGGGACCCCCAACTGTTAGAGCCATTTAAATCATTACAACTGTCATTGCTCAGTTCTGGTGTGCAAAGAATCTATGCTATCTGGTCGTTGGATATTGCTCTGTTTGTTGGTATCATACTGGCGGTCATCATTGGGCACAAACAGATCACCCAAAAAGGAGGGATGGTGCACGTTTTTAATGATGGCGCTTTTTCTTCTTTAGCAGCTATCTTAAATACGGCCTCCGGTTATGCTTTTGGTAGTGTAATCTCTAAATTAGGAGGTTTTTTAGCCATTAAACAGGCCTTGCTAAACTTGAATATTGGTTCGGGTCCTTTACTTTCCGTGGTAATCACTACGAATATGATGGCGGCCTTGACGGGTTCGGCCTCGGGTGGTATGACAATTGCCTTAGGGATGCTGGGCAACGACTGGCTTGTCTGGGCCCAAGGCATTGGCATGTCTCCAGATGTTCTGCATCGCATGATCTGCTTAGCATCAGCAGGTATTGACTCTCTTCCTCATAGCGGCGCTTTAGTAACCATTATTAGTGTCTGTGGCCTAACCCACAAAGAATCATATTATGATATATTCATGCTGACGTTGCTGAAGACGCTGGTTGCTTTTATCTTTATTGCCTTCTATAGTTTGTTCGGTATTGCATAAAAATATTATGGGGAAAGATGAGACGTTATACGTCTCTTTTTTTTGCCCTTTTGCAGTCTGATTCAGAATAGATGTATAGATAATTAGACAATTGTGTATATGTAAATAGACGGATTTAAAGGGTAAACTGTCTACTAAGATAGTACAGATGTGAACGGAAATCAGATGAAGAATGCCCATACTAGGGATGTTTACTACTGAGGGGTGAAGTTATTCAGTGTTGGCATACTATTTGCATTACTCATTAGTATAGATTGCTTAATGAGGAGAGTGGGCAGAGTGGCTAAAGTAATTAGTGAGTTAGAGGCCTCAAGGCTGATAAAAGATGGGGATACGGTTGCTATTAGTGGTTTTGTTGGTATTGGTCATCCTGAGGCGTTAAGTGTTGCTATGGAAAAAAGATTTCTAGAAGAGGGGACTCCTCGCAATTTGACACTCATGTATTGTGCTGGCCAGGGGGATGGTAAGGATCGTGGCCTTAATCACTTTGGGCATGAGGGTCTGGTCAAAAGAGTTGTTGGCGGTCACTGGAATCTGGCCCCTAAGTTAGGTAAATTAGCCGTTGAAAATAAAATTGAAGCCTATAACTTTCCCCAAGGAACATTGGCCCAGTGGCTACGGAGTATTGCAGGGCGTAAACCCGGTATTATTACCAAGGTTGGCTTAAATACATTTGTCGATCCCCGCGTGGAGGGCGGCAAAATTAATGAGGTAACCAAGGAAGATTTGGTCCAGGTCATTGAGCTGGGCGGTGAAGAATGGCTATGGTATAAGCCCTTCCCTCTGAATGTAGCATTAATACGGGGAACCAGTGCCGATGAGCGAGGTAATATTACCATTGAGCGTGAGGCGGCTTCTGTTGAAATACTCTCTATGGCCCAGGCGGCGAAAACGTCGGGCGGTATCGTGATTGCCCAGGTTGAACGTTTGGTGGCCAATGGTAGCCTGAGGCCAATGGATGTGAAAGTTCCTGGCATTGTGGTGGATTATATTGTAGTTGCTCAAGACCCGGCCCACCATATGCAGACGTTTGGTGAACAATATAACCCTGCTTATTCAGGGGAAATTCGTGGTCGCCTGTCAGGAATTAAACAAATGTTTCTTGATGAACGTAAAGTCATTGCCCGGCGTGCAGCTATGGAACTGATTGATGACGCAAAAGTAAATCTTGGTATCGGTGTGCCTGAAGGTGTAGCCATGGTAGCCAATGAAGAGGGGATTGGCGAGACCATGACCCTCACTGTTGAGGTTGGTCCCATTGGCGGTGTACCGGCAGGTGGATTAAGTTTCGGGGCATCCACCAATGCCGAAGCCATTTTAGATCAAGCCTATCAGTTCGATTTCTATGATGGTGGCGGTGTGGATTTAGCCTATCTTGGTCTGGCAGAAACGGATCAAGCCGGTAACATTAACGTCAGTAAATTTAAAGGCCGGGTTGCCGGTTGTGGTGGTTTTATCAATATTACACAAAACGCTAAACGAGTTGTGTTCTGCGGGACCTTTATGGCGGCTGGTTTAAAAGTATCTGTAACGGATGGCAAGTTAACCATATTGACAGAAGGCAAAGCTAAAAAATTCCTAAAACATGTTGAGCAAATTACCTTTAGTGGTCAATACGCGCAAAAAGTACATCAACCTGTACTTTATATTACGGAGCGGGCCGTATTTGAATTGACGCCCGATGGTATGGTCTTGACTGAAATAGCACCCGGCGTTGATTTAGAGAAGGACATTTTAGGATTGATGGATTTTGCCCCTATTATTTCGCCCACTCTAAAATTAATGGATGAACGGATTTTCCGTAATGAACTGATGGGTTTAAAGAAATAGTAACTGAAGTTTTTATAAATAAAAAGGATGGTGTCGTTATGAGAGAAGTTGTAATTGTGAGCGCAGTACGTACTGCAGTAGGTAGTTTTAATGGTTCATTAACGCCTTTTTCCGCGGTAGATCTTGGAGCCATGGTGATTGCAGAAGCAATAGCACGGGCAGGTATCGATAAAGCAAGTATTGATGAAGTTATTTTTGGTAATGTACTTCAAGCGGGTCTAGGGCAAAATCCTGCCCGTCAAGCCTCGATAAAAGCCGGAATTCCCATTGAAGTGCCATCCTTTACTGTTAATAAGGTTTGTGGATCAGGATTAAAAACCGTTAACCTGGCAGCCCAATCCATTATGTCCGGTGATGCTGAGATTGTTATTGCTGGTGGTATGGAGAGTATGACGAATGCGCCTTATGTACTGGACAGCAAAGCACGTCAAGGTTTGCGTATGGGTCATTCACAAATAACCGATATTATGATTAAAGACGGTCTATGGGATGCCTTTCATGATTATCATATGGGTATTACGGCTGAAAATGTGGCTGAAAAATTTGGAATTACCCGTGAGGCCCAAGATCAGTTGGCTGTTAATTCTCAGAATAAGGCGGCTAAAGCCATTGAAAGTGGTGCTTTTGTCAAAGAAATCATGCCCATTACCATTAAAGGCAAAAAAGGCGATACGGTTTTTGCTACGGATGAATATGTAAAGAGCGGTACAACCATTGAAAAGGTAGCGGCTTTGCGTACCGCTTTTAAAAAAGACGGCACGGTTACGGCGGGTAATGCCTCAGGTATTAATGATGGCGCCGTTGCTTTAGTGCTCATGTCGGCTGATAAGGCTAAAGAACTGGGGATTAAGCCAATGGCTCGCATTCGGTCCTATGCTTCAGCCGGTGTTGAGCCAAGTATTATGGGAATGGGACCTGTACCGGCCAGCCGTAAGGCTTTGGCTAAAGCCGGCTTAACGGTGGCTGATCTTGATCTGATTGAAGCCAATGAAGCCTTTGCTGCCCAGTTTTTAGCAGTTGGCCAAGAAATGGGTTTTGATCAAGCAAAAGTAAATGTTAATGGTGGCGCTACGGCCATCGGCCATCCCATTGGTGCCAGCGGAGCACGTATTTTAGTCACCCTCTTGTATGCCATGGAGGCGAGAAATGCAAAACTAGGACTCGCGACCTTGTGTATTGGTGGCGGACAAGGCGTAGCGACCATTATTGAGCGTATATAGTAATTTAAAAATAGGAGGTTATTATTATGCAATTTCAATTAACTGAGGATCAAAAAATGGTGCAAAAGCTAGCGAGGGATTTCGCTGAGAAGAAATTAGCACCGACGGTTTCAGAGAGGGATCATAAGGAAGAGTTTTCTCGGGCGCTGACTGATGAAATGGGCGAGATGGGGCTTACGGGTATTTGTTTTCCCGAAGAGTACGGCGGCAGCGGTGGCGATGTGATGAGTTATATTTTAGCTGTTGAAGAATTATCCAAAGCTGATGATGGGGTGGGTATTACCTTATCGGCGACAGTTTCACTTTGTGCATGGCCAATTTATGCCTATGGTACAGAAGAACAAAAACAAAAGTATCTAGTTCCCTTAGCCGAAGGTGAAAAGCTAGGCGCCTTTGGGCTGACTGAACCCAATGCGGGTACGGATGCCGCTGGTCAGCAAACGGTGGCAGTGCTAGATGGTGATGATTATATTATTAACGGGAGTAAAATTTTTATTACCAATGGCGGTGAAGCTGAAATCTATATCATTTTTGCCATGACGGATAAAACAAAAGGTATGAAGGGCATTAGCGCCTTTATTCTGGAAAAAGATATGCCAGGTTTTAGCTTCGGTAAAAAAGAACACAAAATGGGCATTCATACTTCATTGACCAACGAATTGGTTTTCCAAGATGTACGTGTACCTAAAGAAAATCTCTTGGGAAAAGTGGGCGAAGGTTTTAAAATCGCCATGAGCACCCTGGATGGGGGTCGCATTGGTGTGGCTGCTCAGGCCCTAGGGATTGCCCAGGCGGCCCTTGACCATGCCATTAAATATTCCAAAGAACGGGTGCAATTTGGTCAGCCCATTGCTAAAAATCAAGCCATTGCTTTTATGATGGCTGACATGGCCACTAAAATTGATGCGGCGAGATTACTCATTTATCGGGCTGCCTATCTTAAAGATCAGGGTTTGCCTTATTCCAAAGAAGCCGCTATGGCGAAACTATACGCTTCTGATATTGCCATGGAAGTTACAACGGATGCGGTGCAAATCTATGGTGGTTATGGCTATAGTCGGGAATATCCTGTTGAACGCCTGATGCGCAATGCTAAGATTACACAAATTTATGAAGGAACCAACCAAGTACAACGGATGGTTATTTCGGGAGCTATTTTGCGCTAAGTAACATCACGTTAAACACAAAGGTCGCAAAGAAGTTGCGGTCTTTGTCTCTGCGTAGCGGCTTTACATCTTTGTGTTTTAAAATAGGGTGATCTATTTATCGTATATAAAACAGGGGGGAGTTAAATGATGGAAATAGTAGTATGTATCAAGCAAGTGCCTGACACGACTGAAGTGAAAATTGATCCAGTCACCAACACGCTGATCCGTCAAGGTGTTCCCAGTATTGTGAATCCTTTTGATAAAAATGCCTTGGAAGCGGCCTTGCAGTTAAGAACCCAATATGGTGGTAAGGTCACTGTTCTCTCCATGGGGCCTATGCAGACCAAAGAAGCCCTAAAAGAATGCCTGGCCATGGGTGCTGATGAAGCCATATTAATGAGCGATCGCGCCTTTGGTGGTTCTGATACGTTAGCAACCAGTAATGCGTTGGCAGCTGGTATTCAAAAAATGGGCAAAGTTGATATTATTATCTGTGGGAAACAAGCAATTGATGGGGATACAGCCCAAGTAGGACCCGAAATAGCTGAGCATCTCGATCTTACCCAGGTTACTTATGTTGCGAAAATTGAAAGTATTGATAATGCTACCATACGTGTACAGCGGGAACATGAAGAAGGTTATGAAGTGATAGATGCACAAATGCCTGTCCTATTAACCGTTGTGAAGTCCATTAACGAGCCTCGTACGCCCACTGTCAAAGGACTGATGAAGGCTAATCGGAAAGAAATTCCTGTATGGACCGTCGATGATATTGTTGTTAAGGCCAGTGCCATTGGACTTAAAGGCTCACCAACCCAAGTGCGTCGGATCTTTACCCCAGAAAGGCGTGTGCAGGGTGAACTCATCCAGGCAGATACCGGGCGGGAAGCAGCAGGGATACTGGTTCAAAGATTGGTTGGGCTAAAAATTATATAGGTAGGGGGTGGAAACAATGGCTGTGGAAGTAAAAAAAGAAGAATGTATTGGTTGTAGTGCATGTGTAAGTGTTTGTCCCTTCGGTGCAATTGTAATGGAAGAGGATAAAGCTGTGATTACGGATGCCTGTACAGTATGTGGGGCGTGCGTTGATACATGCCCAGTAGGAGCCATTACTCTTACAGTAGAAAAAAAAGAAATTGCTATGAACAAAGAGGATTACAAAGGTGTTTGGGTCTATATTGAGCAATTTGAGGGAGCGGCTCGTAATGTGGGGTATGAGCTGTTAAACGAAGGACGTAAATTGGCCGATGGGGTGAAACAAGAATTAGCGGCGATTATCATTGGGGATGATGTGGATCATCTGACGAAAGAAGCCATTGCCAGGGGTGCTGATAAGGTATATTTGGTCGAAGGACCAGAATTTAAGCATTTTAGCACCGATGCTTACACAATTACCCTTACTGATCTTATTAATACGTATAAACCCGCCGTCATTTTGATGGGGGCCACCACGGATGGACGGGATTTAGGACCGCGGGTAGCCTGTCGCGTCACCACGGGACTCACGGCGGATTGCACTAATCTTGGTATTGATGAAGCTACGGGCCTTGTGGCGTGGACGCGCCCAGCTTTTGGTGGTAATATCATGGCAACAATTTTGTGCCCAGACCATCGCCCACAGATGGGGACCATCCGTCCTAACGTCTTTAAAAAAGCCGAACCCAATTTTTCCCTGACCGGTGAGGTTATCAAGGTTGCCAGTAAAGTGAAAGAGACAGATATTCGTACCCGCTTAATTGACATTATTAAAGTAAGTACTGTTGCGTGTAATTTGGAAGAAGCTGAAATTATTGTTTCGGGCGGACGTGGCATGGGTAAGCCTGAAAATTTTGCGCTAATTGAAGAACTGGCTAGTGTCTTGGGGGGAGCTGTTGGTTCTTCACGGGCAGCCGTTGATGCTGGTTGGATGCCGGCGATACAACAGGTTGGGCAGACGGGCAAGACGGTAGGTCCAACAGTATACTTTGCCTGCGGCATTTCTGGTGCCATTCAGCATGTGGCTGGCATGTCCTCTTCTGATATTGTCATTGCCATTAATAAAGATCCCGAGGCCAATATTTTCAAACTAGCTAATTATGGAATCGTTGGTGATGTTTTGGAAGTCATCCCAGCCTTAATAGAGGAAATTAAAAAGGTTAAAGCAGCCCAATAAGTAAGTCATACAGGCGAGGCAACGTGCCTTGCCTGTATGACTTACTTGGTAAGATGATTGTTTGATAGATAACACTAAATTGAAGGAGAGTGACTTTCGTGGAAATTAAACGTGTATTAGTCATCGGCGCCGGTCAAATGGGTAGCGGTATAACCCAGGTTATGGCCCAAGGCGGTCTGGAAGTAATATTGCAGGATATTAAAGAAGAATTTGTGCAAAAAGGTATGAAGGCCATTGATAAGAATTTAGCACGGGCTGTTGAAAAAGGTAAGATGTCCGTTGGGGAAAAAGATGAGATCATGAAACGTATTTGCACCGTAGTGGAACTAGACTCAACCTCTTGTAATGTGGATTTAGTGGTTGAAGCTGCCGTAGAAAATATGGATATTAAAAGAAAGATATTTCAAACCTTGGATAACCTATGCCCGGCTCATACTATTTTAGGGACAAATACATCTTCCATGCCCATCACGGCTGTAGCTGCCACGACCAAGCGGGCAGAAAAAGTAATCGGCATGCATTTCTTTAATCCAGCACCCGTCATGAAGCTAGTAGAGATTATTAATGGTTTGGCGACAAGTGAAGAAACTTTTAAGCGGGTACAAGCCTTGGCTGAAAAGCTGGGTAAAACACCAGTGCGCGTGTCTGATTTTCCGGGTTTTATCGGCAATCGGATTATGATTCCCATGATTAATGAAGCCATTTTTACATTAATGGAAGGGGTAGCCAGTGCAGAAGATATCGACAATGTGGCGAAGATGGGCTTCAATCATCCCATGGGCCCCTTAGCCTTATCTGACCTCATTGGCAATGATACTGTTCTTTATATTATGGAAGTATTACACGATGGTTATGGCGATCCTAAATATCGTCCTTGCCCGTTACTAAAAAAAATGGTACAAGGGGGATATTTAGGACGTAAATCTGGTAAAGGATTCTACGATTACAGTCTGAAATAAAGACAAAATAACTAAAAAAGTCTAAGTTGTTGACATTATAATCCTCATTGTGGAAACCATCTTGACAATTATCGACAGGAAGCATATTATGGAAATAAACTCATTTAGGTAACAGGCAGTTACCTAAATGGGTTTATTTGCGAAAAGGAAGTGTGCAATGAAGATCGGGCAGAAAATATTATTATCATTAGCAGTAGTTTTAGGCTTAATTTTAATTATGGGCGGTTATTCTTTATGGTTCTCACAAAATATTAAGACTGGTGTGGCAGTGATTCAGTCCAGTAATGAACGAGCCATTATTTCGGCGAAGGCTGAAAATGAGTATACGGGAGCTGTGCTAGAAATTAGACGCTATATTGCTGATGGTGATGAAAAATATAGTAAAAGTTTTGAAGAAAAGTTGGGGGCAGTCCTTGCACTTGAAAAACAACTTCTCATTTTAACGCCCAAGGAAAAGAAAGCCGATATGGAAAAGTTAATTGATGATACGGAAAAATACAAGGTTGGTGTAGTTTCTCGATTGATTCCAGTACTGCGTGAACAGTATAAGGCGAAAACAACAGGTAATCTTGAGAAAAACAACGAGTATTCCCAAAAAAGTGGTGAGATTACCCGGGAACTGACGCCTTTTGCCCAAGCAATACAAAAGATGCTTCATTCTAGTGTAGAGGATAATTCAAAAATAGCCATTACGGAAGTTACTCAAGTTGATAACAAGGTAGCGAGTAATATCTATGCGGTCATTGCCTTAAGCGTGATTGCACTAATCTTTGGCGTGATGGTTAGCCTTTATCTAAGAAGGCAGATTGCAGCGCCAATTGGCAGGATAACAGCTGAGATACAACGTATGGCTGCTGGTGATTTCGCGAGTCATGACGACCCTGTCCTCCATAAGCGTACGGATGAGTTTGGTTATGTAGCCCAATCACTTTCAGTCATGAAGGTGAATTTGAAGCAACTCATCACCAATGTGCAAGAAAAAATGGAATTATTGACGGCGTATTCTAAAGAACTACAAGTGAGCGCCGAGCAATCGGCTCAGGCGTCGGCCCAGGTTGCTGATTCAGTGATGCATATGGCATCTGGTACAGATAAACAAGCATTATCCATCCAGACAACTTTGTCTGTCGTTGAACAATCAGCCATAGATGTTCAATTCGTCGCAGATTATGCCCACAGCGCTGTGGGCTCATCGAATACAGCCACCGCCGCCGCTGCCGAGGGTGGCAAATTGATTGTATCGGTACAACGTCAAATGCAAAGCATCGAAGACAAGGTTGGCAGTTCAGCTCAAGTTGTCGGAAAACTGGGCGAACGTTCTAAACAAATTGGACAAATCGTCGATACCATTACTGGGATCGCAGGACAGACCAATCTACTGGCTCTTAATGCTGCCATTGAGGCGGCTCGTGCCGGAGAGCAAGGGCGGGGGTTTGCGGTAGTGGCAGAAGAAGTAAGGAAACTAGCCGAGCAATCGGAAGGCGCCGCCAAGCTCATTGCCACATTGATTGGAGAAATTCAGTCGGAAACGACGCAAGCTGTCCAGTCCATGTCAGATGGCTCTAACCAGGTTCAAATCGGTGCGAGCGTAGTGGCCGATGCTGGGTTAGTATTTGAAAGGATCATACAAGTTGTAAAAGAAGTCACCGCTCAGGTAACGGAAATATCTGAGGCGGGAGGAAAAGTATTAGCGGGCAGCCAAGACATTGTGAAATGGGTGCGGGGGACAAATGTGGTCACTCAAGAAGTCGCAGAACAAACACAAATCGTCTCGGCAGCAACTGAAGAGCAAACGGCGTCCATGCACGAAATCGCAGTCACTAGCCAGAGCCTTACCCGTATGGCAGAGGAAATTCAAGAGGCAGTACGTAAGTTTAAAGTATGAGATAAGAAAAGAAGACTCCTGGTTTCGCAAGCGGCGAGATCAGGAGTCTTCTTGCTTGGGGGCTTATTTTTTCATGACAGTAGCTTTGCCGTCAATGACGATGGTACCATGTTGATTGGTAACGTAAGTTCTTAAGATTAGACGATGTTTAGCTTCGATTTTTTCAATAACCTCTACGGTGGCAGTGACCGTATCACCGATTTTTACGGGAGCTTTAAAAGAAAGTTCCTGCCCCATGTAAATGGTATTAGCGCCAGGTAAGCTCGTGCCTAGTACCGCTGAAATAAAACCTGCTGATAACATACCATGGGCAATCCGTTCTTTAAACATGCTGTCTTTGGCAAATTCAGCATTGACATGTACTGGATTAAAATCCCCAGTTAGGCCAGCATAGTTATAGATATCATATTCACTGACCGTTTTAGACATGCTAGCTTTATCGCCCACTTGAATATCCACAAATTGTATATCCTGTATCATGAGAAAATCTCCTTTCTTATTAGAGCAATCCAGTCATGGTATGAATAGCAATTACGACAAAAACCATCGCTGTTTTTAGACAAGTTAGGACGAAAATATCTCCATATGAATCCTTATGGGTCATTCCGCAGACAGCCAATAAGGTGATGACGGCTCCGTTATGAGGAAGGGTATCCATACCGCCGGAAGCCATGGAGGCGACTCTGTGTAATATTTCAGGGGACATGCCAATGGTGTTTGCCCAAGCTAGCCAGTCTTTGGCCATTAGATCTAAGGCAATGGACATACCACCAGAAGCTGAACCCGTGACACCGGCCAAAACATTGACTGTAACGGCTTCAGAAACTAAAGGTGAACCACCGATTTTGATGCTCATTAAGGCCGCCGAGATGGATTTAAAGCCAGTGAGGGATGCGATTACATTACCATAACCCACTTCAGATGCCGTGTTCATGATGGCAAGCAAGGAACCGATGGCTCCAGCATTGAGTGATTTTGCCAAAGAGCCTTTGCCCAAATTTTTATAGCCGAGGGCAATGGCCAGTAAAATACCCGAGACGAGGGCAATGATGAGGGACCAGATGCTAATAACATTTTTAACGGCTGGTGCAGTTAAAGGCAGTTTCATGGCGATGAAAGGCGCTAACAGATTTGGATCCCAAATAAAAACTTGGGTCATGAGATAATTGACAATGAGCACTGTCAATAAGGGTAAAATGGATAGCTGCAATGAAGGCAGGTGCATATCGCCTTTAATTTCAGGTTCATTGAGGGTATGAGCCCCATAGCCTTCGCCAGCGTCGGCTGCTTTTTTGCGGCGCCGCTCTAGCCACAGGATACCAAGGGAGAAAATAGAGATGCCGCCAATAAGACCTAAAATTGGTGCGGCATAAATATTAGTACCAAAGAAGTTGGTGGGGATGAGATTTTGAATTTGTGGCGTGCCTGGCAGACAGTCCATGGTAGCAGTAAAAGCTCCTAAAGCAATGGTGGCTGGTAATAGGCGTTTAGGAATGGCAGCTTCTTTAAACAAAGCAGAGGCAAAAGGATAAACGGCGAAAACAACTACGAATAAACTTACACCACCGTAGGTCAGTGCTGCGCCAGCTAAGACAACGGCCAGGATGGCACGTTCTTTGCCAAGGGATTTCATAATGGCGTGGGCAATACCTTTGGCGAGACCAGTGTCTTCCATTAATTTTCCGAACACGGCACCAAGGAGGAAGACGGGGAAGAAGGCTTTAATGTAAACAACGGCTTTAGCCATAAATAATTCGGTGTAAGCCGGCATAAGTGGCAAACCGGATAATGAAGCTGCTAATAAGGCAAAAACAGGAGCAAATAGAATAACGGAAAACCCTCTATAAGCAAAAAACATTAATAAAAATAAACTAAGGATAATACCTACTACTTCCAAAATAATGACCTCCTTTATTTTACTTATTAGTATCAAGCTCAGTGGATTGACTTTTTAACTTGTTGATAAGCCCCCTTCCTTTATCCTTGTACGATACTTATAATATATGCAAATTCTGTGCCAATTCAAAATACGGTGAAAGTTATACATGATTCATAATAAAACTGAAAAAAATGTATATAGATTTAGACAGTCTGTATAAAAAAAGAGACATAAAATAAGAGGGATATGAGAATAAGTGTCTAATAAAGTTAAACCATAGAGAGCTACGGAGGTGGAAACAATGCGTGTAAGAGATTTAATGAGCACCAACATCGTGACCATTGGGCCGACGATGACGGTAAAGCAAGCAGCGCTGTTGCTGATTGACGCTGATGAGGCCTTTGTGATTACTGATGAAGGTACACTTATGGGTTCCATTAACAAGATGGGACTGATCAAGGCGTTAGTTATGCAGGGTATAGAGAAGATGCAGGTCCAAGAGATTATGGACCATGATTTGATTTCTCTGCCTTATGATATGACAATTGCCAAGGTGGAACAAGAATATGAAATTTATCGTTATACTTTTCTGCCGGTAGTGGATGGGGCTCATCGTCCTATCGGTATTCTACGGTCGATTGATGTGGCTAAATACTTATCGAAAGAATCATTGTCTCTCGCTGCAGAAATGCAAGCCGTATTAAATGGGGCCTACAATGGTGTTGTTGCCATCAATCTTGAAGGCATTGTCGTATTATTTAATGCTGCGGCTGAACTCCTTACAGGACTGACCACCGAGACGGTCATTGGACATCATATTAATGATGTTTTACCTAATACAGGTCTTTGTCGCGTCCTAGAAACAGGTGTAACCGAGCTTAACCAGCAACAAAATATTGGCCGATGCAAGATTATTACCAATCGATCCCCCATTCGTAGTGGCAATACCATTATGGGGGCTGTGGCGGTATTTCAGGACATTACGGAACTGCAGGCTGTAGCTGCTGAACTAGAAAATGTAAAAAATTTAAAAAGCACCTTGGAATCGGCCATTGAAAGTATCTTTGAAGGTATCGTTATTGTTGATAATAAGGGTATTATTACTATGATAAACCAGTCTTATTGTGAATTTCTTGGTGTAGAGGCTGGGCAAGTTGTTGGTCAACATGTGGCTGATGTCATCCCTAATACGCGTATGCATGTTGTCGCCCAAGGCGGCAAGGCCGAGGTTACGGATCTTCAAAGAATAAAAGAAAATAACTGTGTAGTGACCAGAATCCCCATTGTTAAAGATGGGGAGAGGGTCGGCGCCGTAGGCAAGGTTATTTTTAAAGATGTGAAAGATTTGAAAATACTATCCACTAAACTAAATAAATTGCAGTTTGAAGTAGAGTATTACAAGGAAGAATTGCGCAAAGTCTACGGTGGTAAGTATACCTTTGATAATATTATTGGCAATAGTGAAAAAATGCAGTGGACTAAAACCATCGGGATTAAAGCTGCGAAAGGTAATTCCACAGTACTTGTTTTAGGTGAAAGTGGGACCGGCAAGGAATTGTTTGCCCATTCTATTCATAATGAAAGCCCACGGCACAATGCTCCCTTTATCAAAGTGAATTGTGCGGCAGTACCTGATAATCTTTTGGAATCAGAACTATTTGGCTATGATGAAGGAGCCTTTACAGGGGCTAAAAAAGGCGGAAAACCAGGTAAGTTTGAGTTATCCAATGGTGGTACGATTTTTCTGGATGAAATTGGTGATATGCCTCTTTCCATGCAGGCTAAAATGCTACGGGTATTACAAGAAAAAGAGTTTGAACGTGTTGGAGGAACTAAAACCATTAAGTTAGATTTGCGGATCATTGCTGCCACCAATCGAGATTTGGAAAAAATGATTGAAAATGGTGAGTTTCGGCACGATTTATATTATCGCCTCAATATTGTTTCCTTAAATATTCCTCCCCTGCGGGAACGGGTTGAGGATATACCTATATTATGTAACATGTTATTGAAAAAAATTAACAAGCAAGTTCCCCATTGTATTGAAGGGGTATCGGTGACCGCGCTACAGTTGTTAATGAATTATTCATGGCCCGGTAATGTGCGGGAATTGGAAAATATACTGGAGCGCTCTATCAATTTAATGGATGAGGATGAGCTATTTATTACGCCAGAGTGTTTACCACCTGTCTTGAAAAAAGTGAGCAAAGTGAAGGAACAAGGAGAAATAAATGATAACTTATCCGGTCTACTCGGCGACACGGAAAAACAGGCCATTATAAAGGCCTTAGAAGCAGCCGGTGGTAATAAAAGTGAGGCCGCTAAAATATTAGGTATTCATCGGTCAGGATTTTATCAAAAAATACGTAAATATAATATTCAATAGAGTTATGACCGGTAGCCAGTACACTCGCTGAGATAGTCAGCGAGTGTACTTTTTTTTGAAGTGTCTAATGTCTAGGACACTATTTGTCTAAATTTAACGACGTTGTCAGGTGGCTAAATAAGAATTCCATCCAATAGTGGGCTAAAATCTAGAGAACTTTCTCATTTAACCGGGATTTGTTCGTTGGCATGTAACTTGCATTAGTTTATAGTATCGCTTCTAGGGTCTATCCTTTACGAATAAGAGGTAGTGGGTATTAAGGTTTATAAAATAAAAAATTGTATTTGAAGGGAGTTTTTATCATGAGAGGTTTGAAAGATAAAGTAGTAGTGATTACTGGCTCTGCTAACGGGATTGGCAAATGTACTGCCTTGAGATTTGCCGAGGAAGGTGCGAAAGTTGTGGTTGCCGATTTTGCTGATGGATCAGCGACGGTTAAAGAAGTAGAGGCCTTAGGGTCTGCCGCATTTTATGTTCAGGTTGATGTTGCCAATCCAGAAAGTGTTGAAAATATGGTGACTAAGGCCATCGAAGCGTTTGGGAAAATCGATGTTTTAATTAACAATGCAGGTATAACAAAAGATGCTATGATGAAAAAAATGACAAAAGATGCTTGGGATGCAGTGATTTCCGTAAATCTTACTGGGGTATTCAACTGTACTTCAGCGGTCTTACCCTATCTGTTAGAACAACAATCAGGTGTTGTTTTGACTTCATCTTCCATTGTAGGTATCTACGGGAATATGGGGCAAACCAATTATGCTGCAACTAAATGGGGCGTAATCGGCATGACCAAATCATGGGCCAAAGAAATGGCGAAAACTGGACTGCGTTTTAACTGCGTAGCCCCTGGTTTTGTCAATACTGAGATGGTGAAAAAGATCCCTGCCCAAGTATTACAAGATAGAATTATCGTTAAAATTCCTGCCGGACGATTAGCAGAACCTGAAGAAATCGCAGCGGCTTTTGCTTTTCTTGCTTCTGATGATGCCAAATACATTAATGGTGCAGTACTCAGTGTTGATGGTGCTGGCACCCTCTAAGACGCTCTTTTCTCCTAGTAAACAAGAAAATCCTTCCAGTATGATGCTGGAAGGATTTTCTTGTTTTACGAAATCAGGAAGGATCACACTTTCTTGATTTCAAGTAAGAACGACTAAGGCTTCTGCCTGCGTCTGAGGACTTGGCCGAAGCCAAGTCTTTTCTTATAAAAAAAGCTTAAATTATCGTAATGAACTGGTATACTTTAAATGTAGAGATGTTACAGAAAAGAAGGTGGTAGAAATTGCCATTAAAAATAAATATTCCAACTTATATCGACATGACAATAAAAAGTAGCAAAGGATGAGTTATGATGAAAGGCATTATTAATGGGAAGATTATTACTGAACAAGGAATCATCGAACATCATGCCCTGATTTTTGATGATAAAATTGTTGGAATTATACCAGAGAAGCACTTGAGTCAATATCATCTTTCTGAGAAAATAAACGCAATGGGAAGATTTGTAGCGCCTGGGTTTATTGATATTCATGTCCATGGTTGTAGTGGTTTTGACACTATGGATGAGGACCCGGAAGCTTTGCATGTTATCAGCGAAAACCTATTAAAAGCAGGAGTCACTTCCTTTTTACCAACCACCATGACCATGGAATTTAGTAAGATTGATCAGGCCATGGGGCGCATTCGTCAGGGAATGATTCACAGTCGTGGAGCGCACATATTAGGTTGCCATATGGAAGGGCCTTTTATTAATACCGCCAATAAAGGGGCTCAGGATGGACAATATATTCTTGTCCCAGAGTTTTCCAAGATTAAGCCCTATCTTGATGTCATCAAAATTATTACCATGGCTCCCGAATTGACGGAAGATGATGGATTTATCAAGGCTTGCGTCCAGGCGGGAATAGTCGTGTCCATTGGTCATAGTAGCGCAACCTATGAACAAGCACGCCGGGCGATTGAGGCTGGTGCATCCCATATGACACATACATTTAATGCACTGCCACCTCTCCACCACCGCCAGCCTGGGGCCATTGGGGCCGCATTGGAGAGTGATGCAGTAACGTGTGAAGTGATTGTTGATAATGTTCATGTCCATCCTGCCATGCAGCGGCTGCTCTTAAAAATGAAAGGTGCTGATAAAATCATTTTGATGACCGATGGCATAAGGGCTTGTATGTTATGTGATGGTTTGTATGATTTAGGTGGTCAAATGGTGACAGTGGGCAGGGGGGAAGCTCGTTTGCCCGATGGCGCACTGGCTGGCAGTGTATTACTAATGAATCAAGCCATCAAGAACTTCATGGAGAATACTGGACTTGATTTGCTCAGTGCTGTTAAATTAGTGACTGTAAATCCGGCAAGTGAACTTGGTATGTTAGATGATAAGGGAAGCTTGACCCTTGGAAAACATGCGGATATTGTTATTTTTGATGATTCCATAGAGGTTTTTGACACAATTGTTGGTGGGAATGTATTATACAGGAGGTAACCCAATGCGGATTGTAATTTCTAAAAATTATGATGACATGAGTGCCCGGGCCGCAAGAATTGTTGCTGGTCAGATTTATTTGAAGCCCAATAGTGTTTTGGGTTTGGCGACAGGGAGTACCCCTCTGTCCATGTACAAAGAATTAATTCGCGTACATCGGGAAGTGGGGCTGGATTTTTCAGAAGTCATCAGTTTTAATTTGGATGAATATATCGGTTTGCCTATTGCTGATGAGCAAAGTTACTATTACTATATGTACCAGAACTTTTTTAACCATGTGAATATTAGTCGTAAAAATATTTATATTCCCGATGGCATGGCCCAAGATATCTCGTCGGAATGTGAACAATATGATAATAAAATTCAGGAAAAAGGTGGCATCGACCTGCAAATACTGGGGATCGGCAATAATGGCCATATCGGTTTTAATGAGCCTGATATTAAATTTGAGGCGACGACCCATCAAGTGACGTTGGATGATGAGACCATTAATGCCAATGCACGTTTCTTTCAAAAGATTGAAGAAGTACCCAGATTGGCGATTAGCATGGGAATTAAGACCATTATGCATGCTAAGAAAATTATTTTATTGGCTAGTGGAGAAAATAAGGCCGAAGTTATTTATCGTGCTCTTTTTGAAGGCGTTACCCCTGAGGTGCCAGCTTCTATTTTGCAGTTGCATCAAGATGTTACCGTGATTGTGGAAGAAAATGCGGCACGCTTGCTTAAGGCCAAACGAACAGAACTTTAATGGGTATAAGTTACATAAAAAAAGGTGAGAGAAAGCGTGCATTGCCATTAAAAAGAGTTATTTTAATTGGCATAATGAATGGAAAATTTATCCAAGATAAAGTGTTGACGAATTTGCATTAATGACGTATTATGATAGTAATACGTGTTACTGATTTGATCAGGCATGAGTTCTTGGAGAACTCATGCCTATATTTTTTGGAGGAAAGAAGAAATGTTTGATATTTTTAAGAAGAATATAACAGTTGTAGCTCCAATAAGTGGTAAAGTCATTGCCTTGGAAATGGTTCCAGATGAAGTGTTCGCTAAGAAAATTGTGGGTGATGGCGTGGCCATTGATGAACTGGAAGGTGATCTTGCTTGTGCTCCCATTGATGGAAAGCTTGTGCTTGTATTTCGCACCAATCATGCTTTTGCCATACAAGGGAAAGATGGAATTGAAATTTTAGTTCATATTGGTATTGATACAGTGGAGCTTGACGGCGAGGGCTTTGAGCGGTTAGCTGAAGAAGGAACCGTCGTAAAAACTGGTGATCCTATCATTCGCTTTAATCGAGATATTATTAAAAATTCTGGGCGATCATTGGCCAGTCCTGTCATTATCACAACGCCAGATCAGATCGGAAAATTATCCATCAATGCTGGAGGCAAAGTAGTGGCAGGTCAAGAAGTCATTTTTTCCTACAAGAAAAAATGATGGCCCAGAGCTAGGGCGGTATAGGGGGAGGCATGAAGTATGAAAAATGCCGGCTATCAAGTTGAAAAAGTTTTTAATCATAACGTAATTCTAGCATTACAAAATGGTAAGGAACGAATCTTATTGGCGAAAGGTATTGGTTTTGGTAAAAAACCTGGCGAGATGATTCCGACTCAGACTGTAATTGAAAAAATATTTTCCATCCAAAATGAAGAAAATTCTCAGCAGTTTCGGCAAGTGTTGGATCAGGTGAGTGATGAAACGTTTATTATGTGTGAGAATATTATCTATATGATTAGTTGTGAACTGGGTGAAGAATTGGATGAAAAAATACATATCAATCTGATCGATCATATTGGATTTATTTTACAACGGTTGAGCAAAAAGGATCATATCAGTAATCCTTTTTTGATTGAAATCGAAATCCTCTATGGACAAGAATTTGCCATTGGGAAAAAAGCTGCAGAAATGTTGGCCCAGCAGTCAGGTATGCAGATTCCTGAGAGCGAAATTGGTTTTATTGCCATGCACATCCATTCAGCACGGAATAATGGGAAATTATCACAAACAATTAAATGTGCGTATTTGGCCAATTTGATTACGGAGATTATTGAAAAAGAACAACAGACTCGTATTGACCGGAAATCGTTAGATTATGGACGTTTTGTCACACATGTGCGGTTTACAGTGGAGAGATTATTACGTAATACTCCCATCACCAATGATTTATTAGGTGTAATTAAAAGAAAGTATAAGATATCCTATGCACTGGCGAAAAAAGTGGGCAAGATCATTGAGGAGGAGTTGGATATTCCAGCTGTTCCTGCAGGGGAAATTGGCTATATAACCATTCATATTGAAAAACTATGCTCCAATAAGTAGTTATATATCAAATGTATTAACCCCAAGAGTTAGTACATTGTGGATAGATAAAAAGGAGGAGGTCTATCATGTCAAATGTTATGGGTTATGTCCAAAAACTTGGTAAAGCGTTAATGACCCCGATCGCGGTGCTGCCAGCTGCAGGTTTGATGTTACGTTTAGGTGCTCCAGATGTTTTTGATTTAACATGGATGTTCCAAGCGGGGGATGCTATTTTTGGCAATTTGGCTCTCATCTTTGCTGTGGGTATTGCTGTTGGTCTGGCCAAGGAAAACAATGGTGTCGCAGGTCTCGCAGCACTTGTGGGTTACTTTGTGCTGACAAAAGTAGCCATAAGCTTTGATAAAACCATTAATATGGGCGTCTTAGCAGGCTTTTTCTCGGGCATTACGGCAGGGTATCTTTATAACAAATATAATGGCGTGCGTTTACCCGATATTCTAGGATTCTTTAGTGGACGTCGCTTTGTACCCATTATTATGTCTTTTTATATGTTAGTAACGGGTGTTTTGGCGGGCTATATTTGGCCAATGCTTCAACATGGATTGAATGCTTTTGGTAATGGCATTGCGTCATCAGGGTCCATTGGTGCCTTAATTTTTGGTATTTTAAATCGTGCGCTTATTCCTTTTGGTCTTCATCACGTCATGAACAGTTTAGTTTGGTTTCAATTCGGAACCTTTACGACGGCAACGGGGCAAGTTGTTACGGGAGATCTGACCCGCTTTTTCGCCCAAGATCCTAGCGCTGGCATGTTTATGACGGGTTTCTTTCCGATTATGATGTTTGGTTTACCAGCAGCTTGTTTGGCCATGATCACTGCCGCCAAACCAGAGAAACGTAAAGCAGTAACAGGGATGTTAGTTGGTATTGCTTTGACGTCCTTCTTGACAGGTATTACAGAACCAATTGAATTTACATTCTTATTCTTAGCGCCAGCCTTATATGCTGTGCATGCTGTATTAACGGGCCTTGCGTTGTATATTACCACAAGTCTTGGGATAAAATCTGGTTTTGCTTTTTCTGCAGGTGCCATTGACTGGGCTCTCAGCAGGGGGATTGCCACGAAACCATACGAGTTATTGGCCGTTGGTTTAGCCTTTGGTGTCGTTTATTATGTGGTATTCCTCGCAGTTATTAAAAAATACAATTTGCCGACTCCAGGTCGCGGAGATGATATTGAAGTAGAATCAGTAGAGCTGACAGGCCTAAATAAGTCTGACCTGGGCATTCGTGCCCAAGAGATTATGGCAGCACTGGGTGGCAAACAAAATATCGTGAATCTTGATGCGTGTATTACGCGCTTACGTGTCACGGTAAAAGATGGTCGAATGATTAATGAAAAACAATTAAAACAACTTGGCGCTACGGGGGTTATGAAAATCAGTAACACCAATTATCAAGTCGTTGTTGGTACGATTGCCGATCCATTAGCTACTCATATTAACCGAGCAATGAAAATGTAGCTCTGGGGGTCAGGTTTGACTTATTAAAAAAATTGACTTATTTCCATTGAGGAAATAAGTCAATTTTCAATAAGTCAAACCTGACCCCAATATTAATGCTTTGTAGAAATTTCTACTAATTCTAGGCCAATTCGATGAACGTCTTCGATCATGGAGGCCATTTCTTGTAGGGCAGAAGCTTGGGATTGGGCAACTAAATTATTTTCCTCGCTCACCGTTATGACCACATCGATTGATGCACGCAGTTTACTCAAGATATCGTTAATCGAGGCTGTTGAATTTTTACTATCAGTTGATAATTTTCGTATTTCTTCGGCAACAACGGCAAATCCTCGTCCGTATTCGCCGGCTCTCGCCGCCTCGATGGCCGCATTCAAGCCCAATAAGTTAGTCTGATTGGCTACTTGCTGAATGAATTGTAGAATATCGTAGGTATCCTTAATGCTTTTATTTACGTCAATGGTCACCAGGTTGGCCCGCTGACTGGAATTAGCCAATTGCTGTGAAGTCGCTGAAAGTTGCTGTATATTGGTAGCGGCTTTTTCCAAAGAAGAAGCCACCTCAGCAGAACACCGTTGCAAGCTGGTCGTGTTCTCCTTATCTCGTAAACGTGATAAGATTAAACTCCTGGCAATATTTGCAAGTGCTTCTGTATGTACGGGGTCACCCGCGATACCAAAACTCCCGATTTTGGCGGCACCATCTTTAATAGCGATATGTGTCCCAGCTTTTAGCTTGCCGCCGGATTTTTCCACATCTTCATTGGTAATCGCCACATGATCGGTGCTTGTGGTTAGTATTTTTTTAGAACCATCATGGACATCGCCAATTCTTGTTTTTGCTGAATCGGCGATTATTTTGCCGCTTTCATCGCAAATGATCGTATGGTGTTTAGATTCGGCGTAAATAAAATTTGCAACACTTTCGGCAGTGACTGCATCAATTTTTAGCATAGTTTTCCTCCTGATCCTTCATTAAAGAATGTACTGAGACATATTTGCCACTTATTTCCTTATGCTTCGACATGTGAGGAAAACTCTCCTGCTTAAGATTAAATGCTATAACTTTAAAAATGATGGAGGTTTTTTCTGTTTTGGGCAGAACTAATAATAGATCAAGAAAAAATAAGTAATATGGATAAGTTTGCAGAACTTAGGAGTGTAGTATGGCTCAGTTTCATAAAGGGAAAAATAACTTAAGTAGTAAGGCCAATCGAAATCTAATGGCCGGTTTGGGATTTTCGGGGTTAGTGGTTATGTCATTTTATATTGTATTTGCATATCAAGTTCAGGTAGATAAGTGGTATTATTTTTTACCCATTATGCTACTAATGGTCCTGGCCAGTTATTATATTAAGCGGGGGGTTATTTTTGGCTTTGGAGCCAAGGGAGAGAATCTGGGACTGGTTCAGGCCTTAAATTTGCCTGAAGGGTATCATGTCTTTACCAATGTTACCATTTCATATCAGAACTATAGTCAAGAAACGGATTTGATTATTGTGGGTATGAAAGGGGTATATATTGTTGAAGTCAAAAATCATAATGGTAAAATTATTGGTGATGCCGAAGCTTCTCAATGGATGCAACATAAGATCGGTCGTGGTGGTGGCAGATATTCCAAGAAAATCAATAATCCAGTCAAACAGGTCAAAGGGCAAGTCTATAAATTATCAAAATTTCTCAAAGAGCAAGGCATTAATGTCTGGGTTGAAGGCGTCATCTTGTTTACCAATGATGAGGTCATGGTCAATGTGCAGAATAGTAGTATTCCCATCCTCTTTCCTGCAAAGCGCTTGAGTCATTATATTTTGACATGTAAGAATCGTCAGTATTTGAACAAGTCCTTAATTAATAAGGTGGTTGAGATGATAAGGACAGTACAGGAGGAGTAATTCATTAGATGGAGCGATAGGATGAAAATTACATTAGCAGATATATTAGCGGGAAAAGAAGCTCGCTATAGCCGACAACAGGTCTTCAGAGGGGTTTATAAAACCCCACTAATGAGTATAACCATCAATATGCCAGGGGCAATTAAGGATGCACCTATCCTTAGACGGCTTAGGGATTATGCTGTGCAAGAGATTCGTACAAGACTGGACGTAATCGGCCAAGAACAAGTCAATTTGCGGACGGGCCCTGAGGCCTTACTGGCGGTAAATGGTGATGGTTGGGTGATTAAAGGTCTCGGGATAGAAATTGAGGAGTCTTATCCTTTTGCTAGGTTGCTGGATATTGATGTTTTTGACGCTGCTGGTCATCTATTATCACGCAGAGACCAAGGGCAAGGGCGAAGCTGTTTTGTCTGTGGTGGTGAAACAGTGGTATGTCGGCGTGAACAAAAACATACGCAGGTCGGGTTAGAACGAGCAGTGGAGAAAATGTTGAACCAATTTAGGGCCCATGAAACGAGACTCGTGAGTCCTATCGCCCAGAAATTAGGAGCATTAGCCATTGAAGCCATGTTATATGAGGTGACATGTACGCCAGCACCTGGTTTAGTTGATCGGGTTAATAGTGGTGCCCATTGTGATATGGATTTTTATAGCTTTATGGCAAGCTCAGCCAGTCTGGCGGTTCCCATGGCGCGATGCGCCCAGGCTGGAATGAACCACGAAGGTGCTTTGGAAAAACTGCTACCCGTGTTACGGGTGATTGGTTTAGAAGGTGAGGAAGCCATGTTAGCCGTTACCCAAGGTGTTAATACGCAAAAAGGACTGATCTTTTTGTTAGGTATTATGGTCGGGGTGTCAGGCTGGCTTACGGGGCAAAAGCAACCGGTAACGGCGGAGACTGTGCTCATGAGCGGGGCACAACTTGTCGCTGGGATTGTGGAAAGAGAACTCCAACATGCCATTCATAAGCAACCGGAGCAGCGAACGTCCGGTGAAAATTTATATGTTAAATATGGCATTACTGGTATTCGCGGGGAATTGGCCGAGGGTTTGCCTGCGGTGCGTGAACAGGCCTTGCCTACGTTACGTGCTGCTTTGTCGAAAGGATTATCAGTGAATGATGCTTTAGTGCAGACATTATTGGTGTTAATGACTTGTGTCGATGATACGACGGTTATGCATCGTCATCATCCTGATAAAATGCGCGTGTGGGTAAAAGAACAGGTGCAGGCGGTACTGGCAGTTGGGGGTATGGAAACTGAGGAGGGCAAACGGAAATGTGAAGCCTTGGATGCTCAGTTTATCAGCCACAATGTCAGCCCAGGTGGTGTGGCAGACCTATTGGCAGTGACGTGGTTTTTGTATCGTTTGTAAAGACATAATATTTTTAATTTATTTGAAATATTTAGTGAAAAAAAAGATTTTGCCTTTTATAGTTTTATATTTTGTGATATACTAATTTACGAAGCAACGGAGTTAATACTCAGTCAGAGTTAGGGTGGACGCTGATTGGTGTTGGGGGAACTCCGTTGCCCCGAATTTACACGTAATAAGATCTCGCATAAGCGGGGTCTTTTGTTTATATAGATTAAAAATAGGGAGGAATAAGGTTTGGTTGAGATCATTGGAATGTTCGCTGGTGCTTTAACGACTTGTGCGTTTTTTCCTCAGGTGTTGAAGACCGTCAAGAGTAAATCAACGAATGACTTATCGTGGACATGGCTAGTCATGATGATCGGTGGCGTATTTCTTTGGTTGGTATATGGAATCTATATTAATAGTCTGTCATTAATGGTTTCTAATGCCATAACCTTTGTATCTGTAGGGGCGCTTTTTGGCGTAAAGTATACCAATCACTACAAAGTGAAAAGAGGATAATTTTCTTGGCAGGTCGGGGTAATCTTACTCCGACCTGCTTTTTATATGAGCCTTTCCACCCATTTTAAAATAGTTAAATTTTTGGAAGGTATTATGTAACTTATGGAGAATTTAAACAATAAATGAATTATCTTGTAGAAATCATCAATCATAACTAGCTAAGTCGTAGTAATGAATTTGGTAATTATATTGTTAGCCTGCTAAGGATATAAATAGTCAATTCAACTTAGATAGGATATTTTTCTCAATCATGATATGGAGGCCTACTACGGTGCTTTTATTGCTGAAAATAAGTATGATCATCATGTTAAACATGATGCTTCTATGCCAACCCGTGGGGGCTAATGTTGACTCTAAAGGGGAAACAAATGCAAAAGGGTATAGAGCTGTTGGTGATAATACCTACCCACCACTCGTCTTTATCAATGATAAAGGCCAACAAGAAGGGTATGATATTGATTTTTTTGCCTTGCTGGAATCACAGCAGACTGTGAATAGTGTTAGGATTGATCTAATGGAATGGTGCGAAGCCAAACAGGAAATGGCAACGGGGAGTGCTGATATTTTAATTGGTGTCGTTAAGACACCTGAGCGGGAAAGAGACTATGATTTCACAGAACCGTATTTGGAAACAAAAACAGTGATGTTCACTAAAAAAGATAATTTTATCATTAAAACAGTTCCGGACTTGCTGAACCGGAGGGTTGGTGTGCAGCGTGGTAGTGTAGCGGAATATTTTTTATCATCGAAAATTCCACTACTGCCTGTTTATTGGTATGCTAATCAGAAGGAAGCATTGATGGCACTGGCCGAAGGCAAAGTGGATGCTGTGGTGGGTAACTATTTTACGGGTATGTATTGGATTAATAAAAATAATTGGCAGGATACCATCAAAACCGTAGGGGATCCCTTATCGTCTTCGGAGGAATACTGCTTGGGGGTTAAAAAAGGTAATGATGAATTATTACTGGCTTTAAATAAGGGCATCTATAATATTAAAGCAACAGGGCAATTGCAACAATTACAAGACAAATGGTTTGGCCAAAATTATTTTTCCAGTGCGCTTCTTTACAGTCGGCGCTTCTTGGAGATGCTGACATGGCTATCAGGGGCTATTATGTTCCTTCTGATCGTAGGTTTGCTGTTTGTTTATTCATTGCGCCGCAAAGTCAATGTAGCCACTATCCGTTTACGTGATGCCAATCAGCAACTTGGAAATGCCTATGAAGTAACCATTCGCGCGTTTTTTAGTGCCCTGGAAAAACGGGAAAGTGGCACGGCTCGCCATTCGTTTATTGTGAATAGTATTGCCTTGGAAATTGGCAAAAAAATGAAATTATCAGACACGGAGCTATTGTATTTAAACTGGGGGACATTACTTCATGATATTGGTAAGTTGGCGATTAGCGATGATATTTTGTTAAAGCGAGGTCAGTTAACGGGGGCCGAGTATGAAAAGATTAAACGTCATCCAAAAATCGGTTATGAAATACTACAAGATGCGGAATATCTAAAAGAAGCTGCTCAGGTGGTTTTATATCATCAAGAACGGTATGATGGAAAAGGGTATCCCCAAGGGCTAAGTGGAGCTAACATTCCTCTGTTAGCTCGAATTTGCACAGTGGCGGATGCTTTTGAAGCTATGATTGCTGATCGACCTTATCGTAAGGGGCGTGATTGGCAGGAGGCCGTAGCCGACGTGATAAAACATAGTGGCTCACAGTTTGATCCAGCCGTCGTGAAAGTTTTCGTAACCTTAGATCATAAAAAATTTCTCGATGGGAGTAAAGGGTCAGCGAATTAAACATCTTTTGTTTATAAAGAATAATTATTAAATAAGAGCAGGACTTTCAATTTATTTGTTGAAAATAGTAAAATAAAGGATGAAGTAAATTCATACCTTGCAAAATGAGGTGAACATTATTAAAGGAACAATTGTTGCTACCTGGGTAGGTACGGCGCGCCACATGTGGGGATCAGAGCTTGTTGGTAAAGCCATGGAACATGCTAGCTGGGCAAAAAATCGCATTGTGATGCCAACGGAAGATATTAATGATACTGAGGTTAAAGCCTTTATTAGCTTTTTAGCCAAGTCCTTAGGCAAAACCGAAGATGAAATATGGATGATTATCGGTAAAGATAATGTGAAATCATTCTTTAGTGTATATCCTGCATTTTTTCAGCAGGAAAATTTATATTCCTTTCTACGCTCCATGTATGATGTTCATGTGGTAGTCGTCAAACGAATACCTGGTGCTAAACCACCCGAACTGCTCATAGAGCCGATTTCTGAATATGAAGCTATCTTTAGCTATCGCTCTAAGCGGGGGATGTTTGGTTATTTAAATGGTTTGCTGGTTGGTGGCGCTGAACACTTTAAAGAGAAGGTTACCACTGAGGTAATCGAAAAATCAGCAGAACATGTGAAAATAAAAATTAAGTTTGAAAAGCCGATCACTCATACAGAAATATATCGGATTAATAAGTTATTATCCTTTGGCTTGATTAAGACGGTACCCACCAAAATTGGTGTGGCCGTCACCTTATTCACCCTACTCATAAATGGGGGATTATCCTTATTAGGCACCGTAATTCCCTTATGGTCAGCAGCTATTAGTGGTGGTCTTGCCGCCTTTTGTGCATTCGTTTTGCTAAAACCCGTTGCTGCCATTCAGAATGAAATAAAAAACATTCAAGAGAAAAAATACTTTACTGAAACTAAATTACAAACCAATGACCATTATGAAGATATTATGGAGGGCTTAGCTCAATACAAAAAACGTCTGAAACGTGAATTTGTCGGCTTTAAGGCGACTGCTGATGAAATGAATCAGTATGCGGATACCTTTAATACGTTAGCTGATCGTATGACGGAAACATCCAAGGGAATTTCTGGCGTGGTCTATGACGTGGCAATGGCGGCTGGCAATCAGGCCGTGGAAACGACGGAAGCTGTTAGTATTTTGAGTGGTAATTTAGAAACATTAAAGACGGTGGTTTCCGAACAAAATCACAATAAGTTGCAACTGGAAGCCGCAGTAGCGGGGATCAATAGTGGCTTTGGTGAAGTACAAGCATCCAGCGTGAAATTAGAGCATAGTTTACAGAGCTTTGCTGATGTAAAAGATTCTGCAGTAAATTTACAGGCACAAGCCACAAAGATTACGGAGATTACGGGTATGGTAGCAGCGATTGCTGGACAAACTAATCTTTTAGCTCTTAATGCTGCCATTGAAGCGGCGCGGGCGGGTGAGCATGGTAAGGGGTTTGCTGTCGTAGCCGAAGAAGTGCGTAAACTGGCTGAACAGTCTCATCAACATTCTGATAGTATTACAACAGACTTAAAAGTGTTAATGGATATCATTAGTGGTGTTGTAGCCATGATTGAGGAAGAATATGATGTTCTAGCCATTGAAAGTAGCCAACTCAATAAAGTGGTGGAAAAAAACATGAAAAATGTGGGTAATGTACATAATGTAGCTGATAATATTGTGGACATGATTGAAAAATTAGAGCACGAAATGACAGGACTGACTCAGGTTTATGGTAAGATTGAGTCCTTAGCTGCTATTTCCCAAGAAAATTCAGCAGCAAGTGAAGAAGTGAGTGCTTCCGTGCAGATTTATAATGACAAATTACAAGATATGATGGAAAAAATCGGTGAATTCAAGGTTGTTATTGGGCATTTCAGTGAAGATGTGGGCCAGTATCGCACTTGATGATTGTAGACTATGATCGTGATTGCATAGGTAGGCCAATTAGCCTACCTATGCAATTTTTCCTTGTATCGGAAGTGATAAGATCTTTGTAAATTTGATCTTATTTTGTATCCATTGCGCCTAACGTGGTTTTGGTTTCGGCATTCTAGTATCTTTTTCTGTCTCAGATCCATCCTTGGGACTAAAAGACTAAAAAAGTTGTAGAAAAAGATAAAATGGTCATAATAATAAATAAATAAATTGTGAAAGTTGCTGAATCTGTGATATCATTTTCCTAATGAGATGATGGGAAGATTGCTGTATACAATATACAATGCGTATGGAGGATTCACATGATTAGAGAACAACGCAATAAAGATAAACTGGAACAATATTATCAAAATTTTATGAGTAAAGGGTACATTGATCCCAATGTACATCCTTGGGTAGCTCAGTCGTGGCAAAAAAGCCGTGACCTAGGGCTCAAGTCGGATAAAATGCCAGTATTGGTTCGACTTGATAAACATGAAAAGATTAGACGACAACAGTTGCATCAACAAGCCATCGATTATTTATACGGATTATATAATCAGACACAAGAACATTTTAATGTGTATAATTTGAGTCTGCTATTATTGGATAGCGATTGTTATGTGCTTAAAAATTATGCCTTACCTTTTTTTCAAAAAACTTCGGGCGAAGTCGAAGGGGCCCGCTTGTCAGAGGCGGATATTGGAACATCAAGTATCAGTATTGCTCATGAGCATAAAGTTCCTTTTTTAGTATTTGGGGCGGAAATGTGGATTAAAGAATGTCAGGATGGGGATGCTTGTTCTGTACCCATCATGGTAGATAGTCAATTAGCGTATATTGTAACCATTGTGTCAGTGGAGCAAGATGAATTGCCCTATAACGCCGTGGTGGCTTTATTAGTGAGCATCAAATATGCTATGGAACAGTATTTGACAATGTTGGCTCAACTGGAAGCCAGACATGCCATTTTGGATTCAGTCCCCTTCGCTGTATATCATATTATACCCGGTGGTGAAGTTGTTTACAGTAATAAGCTAGGGAGAAGTCGTCTTGCTGGTATTGATGCCGTAACGACAAACGGCGGCTTAGCTAATTTAAATGATGTGGTGCTAAACTATCGCCATACGCCTTTGTATAAAGGCTTTAAGGGTATTCCATCTTATAATAAGGAAGTTACATGGATTACCTCACGCAAAACGTATGAAGATATTACGACAGTAGTGCCGCTTGAACATGAAAATGTGGTCACCAGTGTGGTAGCCGTATCACTACCGATTGAAGATCTACGGACCCTTGTCGCTCATGCTGTTGGGTATAAGGCTAGATATAGTTTGTCAAGTATGGTGGGGAGAACGCCTGTATTTATTGCCATGCAAGAAAAAGCAGGGCGCGTGGCCCGCAATGGTCATCATCTGCTACTACAAGGAGAATCAGGCACAGGTAAACAACGCTTGGCCCATGCCATTCACCAGGCGAGTGCCAGGGCGGCCGGTCCCCTTATCTCTTTAAAGTGTGGCGACATACAGCCTGAAGTACTGGAAGATGAATTGTTCGGCACGGGTGAGACGCGGGATGAAAGCCGCCCAGGGAAAATTGAACTGGCTAATGGTGGGACTTTGTTTTTAGATGAGGTTGAAAAAGTACCCCTTCATGTGGCGATCAAGTTAGCAGAAGTGTTAAGGGCCTTAGAACTATGCCGCGGTGGTGAAACCGTTAAGCGTGGTTTTGATGTCCGCATTATTGCAGCCTGCGATAGTGATTTAAAAAGGCTTACAGAAAAAGGTGCCTTTTCTTCAGAGTTATATGGGATAGTTTCTAAAAGTATTATTCGCATTCCACTGCTTAGGGTGCGTCGGGATGATATTCCCCTTTTAGCGCAGCATATTATTACGGAATTGGCTGAGCAACATAATCTGCCAACGAAGGAACTGCTACCAGCTGCCATTGAATTGTTAATGTCCTATGAGTGGCCTGGTAATATAAAACAGTTACAAGGTGTTGTTGAACAGGCATTTTTTAATACGGTCGGTGGTAGTATTGACATGCAGGATATCAGCCTGATGGGAGAAACTTGTATTGGAATGGCGTGGAAAGAAGATAAAGAGGTCTTTGTTGAGGCCTGGAAAGTGGCCGGTGGTAATATTAGCCGCTTAGCCAACATGCTCGATGTGAGCCGAGTCACCTTATATCGGTATTTGAAAAAATTCGGTTTAGATAAAGATTAAAAAAACTCTAATAAATATAGGATGGGATTATACATGAGATTAAGAAAAAAACCCTGGGTTAGCGGGGCATTAGAAGCATATAGTGATAGCGTGCTCATTAAAGATTTGCTCTGTGCTAAGACTTTAGCGCCAGGTCTAAACCTTGATGATGAGATAAAGAAAGTCAGTGGTCGTTTGAAAGGTCATTGGCATGAAATTTTTGGCAGGACAGCACCTCTGCATGTAGAACTTGGCACCGGTAAAGGTAAATTTATCAGTGAAATGGCAGAACGGCACCCTGAAATCGACTTTGTTGGTATTGAATCTCAGCAAGATGTTTTGTATTATGTAGCCCAAAAAGTACGGGAAAAAAAGCTAACGAATGTTCGGCTATTGGTGTTTGATGTGAATCATTTGTTAGAAATTTTCGCGCCTGGAGAAATCAACAGATTATATATTAATTTTTGCGATCCATGGCCTAAAGTGCGACATGCCAAAAGGCGTCTCACCCATGGGACCTTCCTCCAGAAGTATTCCATTGTTTTAGCTGGTGATGGTGAAATATTTTTTAAAACGGATAACAGAATACTGTTTGATTTTTCCTTGGAGGAATTTGCGGAACAGGGGCTGATCCTGGATAAGGTGACCTTTGATTTACATGAGAGTGATTTTGCCGATAATGTTATGACTGAATACGAAACTAAATTTAGCGGTATGGGGACAAAAATAAATCGCTCAGAAATAAAATTTCCATAAAAAATGAAGAAGTTTTTACTTTTTTGGAAAGTGCGGCATATACTGTAATAAACACTGTGGATCAAAGAGGGAGAGTGTTGTTATGTCGCGTCAACAAATATTTTATATGGTTCCTGAGCCCTTGGAACCACTAAACTTAGAAGAAGTAAAATTCTGGCTAAGAATCATGCAGGAACATGCTTCGTTTATTAAAGCAGGATTGCCTTGTGATCAAACTGAATTCATTGATGAGGCTCAGGCTTTTCACCAAGAATTTGAGGCCTTACGCCTACGTGCTGAAGGCGTAAAAAGTGACAAAAAGTTTACAGATCTCATCAATGATACACAGCCCCTAGTGAAAGAATTTTATATTTTTAAACGTAATTTGCTACATATGATGCTAGAGTGTAAACTCGGTGGCTGGAATTTTCCACTGCTGCTCGACCATGTGGCCCGAGAAGCCGAGTATTTTATGCGTCTATTAGACAAAATAAAAAGTAATAAAGCACTGGTAAATGGGGGGACTAGAGCCCGGGAAAGTACATTTTGGTTACGTATTATGGCGGATCATGCTAAGTTTATCAGTCAACTGTTAGATCCTTCGGAACGTAATTTAATTAATACGGCGATTGCCTTTTCTGAAGAGTTTGATAATCTCTTTATACAGGGAAGGGATTTTTCAAGTATGCTACACGGCTATCCTGAAGTTGCTGCTTTTAAACGATTTATGCAAGATGTCAGGGCCGCTACGGTACGCTTGCGGGACTTTAAACGGGCGGCTGAAGAAATGATCGTCGAGTGTAGATTGGTTGGCATTATTCCAGCGCTACTTGCTGACCATGTACGTCGTGAAGCGGATCATTTTCTGATGATGATGGCGACGATCGAAAAGGGCCTTTCAAAAAATTGTCCAATTGTACCAATTGATGAGTTGGAAGATATAGTACCTGTACAAGATACGACGGACAAATGTAAAGTATATAAAGTGTTAAAGCCGGATCGCGAAGAAGACGAAGCACCACCAGTGGTTGAGGCCGTGGATCTAGAATGGATGATTGAAGAAAAAATAAGCAGCCAAAGCAAAATTAGTAATGAGCTTAAGCAAAACGGCCCTGAACCTGAGAACAATAAAACAGGTGAAGAAGTAACGGTGTCGTCCGAACCGAAATTTAGTGATACGAAATACAAGTGGAGTGGTAAATGGCCTCGCCAGCTAGGGAAAAAAGGTGAATAACTTTTTTACGGAATCAGAAAGTATAACACTTTCTAAGGTTCCAAGTAAGAAAAGATAAGAACTTGGTGCAAAGCCCAAGTTCTTATCTTTGTGTTTAACGTGGTTTTACCATCGTTCCCGTGGTCAGTCTTTCTTTTAAACGGTCCTATCTAGGGATTATTGCCATATAAGCGAGAAGTTCTCGTTTGGTATCGGTCGTAGCCAGTAAGCGACCATTACGCAGGTCAATCATGCTCAGGTCTGCGAAAATATGGCTGGTCGCAATACCTAGATCCCCACCTGGTAAAATATGTAGGCATGAGATGGAGCGACCAATGTCAATATGGCGGAGAATGGCAGCTGTATTGCTATCAATGACAGTGATGGAGGAATTTTCCTCATTAACAACATAGGCAAGATGCTCATCAGGCCAAGTGGCCACATGGGAAGGATAAGCAGCAGCAGGGCTTGTGCTATAAGGGTAGATACAACGCTCAGCGGGTAGGACAGCAGGAGTCCCATCATCGGACGTAGTTTTAGTAAAACACAAAACGCCTTCAATTGTGAAATTAGTTGTTGTAAAGGGAATGAAAATATGACCACAGGCATCAAGGGTGATGTTTGTTGGAATGCCTGGTAGCGTATGTTCCCCGATTAATTGACCTTTAAGGTTAAAGACGGCCAGTGTTCCTTGGTCACTTAGTTCCCAGACACTGTACACGGCATCGTGATCAGCGGCCAGTCCTACGCAAGTGGCATTTGCCGGGTTACCTAGGTTCTTTAGGGACATAGTGGGTATATCAAGAGCGTACAACGTACCGTCAGGATCAGATAGATAGGCCCACTTGCCATCTGCTCCTAGTGTAAATTGTATGGGTGGAGGTAATTTCATTGGTAGACGGTAGATAGACCGCTTTTCAAGATTGGCGACTAAGAGAGCACCACTTCCATTTTTACCAACTACTGGCAGGTATGCTTTTGTGAAATCAGGTGTTAGGAAGAGCTCAGTGGGAGTCAATCCAGAGGGATAAGGTATTTCGGCTATTATTTTCCCATTTGGACTATCAACCAGTAGCAAGGAATGGGTGGTATCATCAATAACTAATAGTTGATACGCTAAACATTCCATATCATCACCTCGGTTTTATCGGAGCTTCTTCATTGCTCATTGTTTTATATAATATTCTTAGATTCGTTAATTGGTTAGTAGGTGAGTCTCTTTATTTTTGGTATAATGGGGACAGGGATAAGTGGAGGCGAAGTAGGATGAGATTTTGGATGAGCAATATGGAAGCAATCGTGTATTGTACCCTATTGTTATTTGTGATTGGTACAGTGAATATTTTTAGTGCTAGTTTTGTCGAAGCTGGGCAAACTATGAATGATAGCTATTTTTTTCTGAAAAGGCATATCATGATGTTTGGTATTGGGGTACTAGCCATGGTTATTATGAGCCGCCTAGACTATAAGCGCCTTAAGAAACTCATACCCTTACTGGCGTTGGTAACATTAGGGCTGTTATTTACAGTGCATTTTAGCGGCATTGAAATTAATGGTGCGCGGCGCTGGATTAATCTTGGGTTTCAATTTCAGCCATCGGAACTGGCTAAATTGACATGTCTGATGATTACTGCGGGTTATTTGGGGCCAGTGATCGACTATGGGCGGAGAGTGACACTCCTATCGGCGCCTTTTTATGTTACGGCGTTACTAGCGGCCATTGTATATAAACAACCGGATATGGGGACTGCCGTTATTATTATCGGTGTATGCCTAACGTTGTATATGATTGCAGGCTTGCCGAAACAACAATTATTTATTTTATTGGGCGGTGGCGCAACCGTATTTATCTATGCAGCTTTTACAGCTGCCTACAGGGCTGAACGTATTGCTGCATGGCTTAATCCCTGGGCGTATCAGCAGAGCAGCGGTTATCAGTCGGTGCAGGGACTCCTGGCAATTGGTTCAGGCGGTTTTTTTGGCGCTGGTCTGGGTATGGGGGCCAGCAAGTTTTATTATTTACCGGAAGGTCATACGGATTTTGCTTTTGCCGTATTATGTCAGGAAATGGGCTTTGTTGGCGCGGTGATCGTGTTATTTCTCATGGCAATGTTTGCCTTTTATGGCATTAAAATTGCCTTAAAAGCTCCTGATGGCTTTGGCAAAATGTTGGCCCTCGGCACGGTTGTTTTAATCGTAGGACAGGCTATTATTAATATCGGAATGGTATCAGGTTTGGCACCGGTGGTTGGCGTGCCTCTACCCTTTATTAGCTTTGGTGGCACAGCACTGGTTGTTAATCTTACAGCCATTGGTATTTTGCTGAATGTGGGGCGACAAGCCGTTCATCATGTACCAGGGGAAGAACAATCAGAACCTGAAAATGGACGAGATATCCGTCTGAGGCAGGCTCGACAAGCCCGAACACTGAGCAGAATAAAGTAATAAAGAATACTAAAGAGGCGGTTATACCGTCTCTTTAGTGTTTAAAACCGTCTTGTTATGGTAATAATGAACAACAAGATATGGTATAGGGAGGCACTCTATGTTTAGCCTTATTCGTGTAGGAGCCTATTTGCTTAGTGCAGCCACCATATGGCAGTTTTTCCAGGGTGATACAGGTGGAATGAATGCCTTATCCCTACACAAGCAGTTAGCTCTTGATCCGTCTCATGGTATGATTTTTGGTGTATGTGCTGGGTTCAGTAACTTTACTGGGATTGACGTTACCCTAATTCGTTTGCTTTGGTTTGTTGCGGTAGTATACCGTGGGCTGGGTATTCTATTATATATAGTAGCTTTTCTGATTATGCCAACAACTGGCTAATCAGATTTTTTTTTGCATAAAGGAACACACATAACAATAAAGACATAAAATATATTAAGTCAAATGAGAGGAGGATGTATGAGTGAAGAAAACCTTATATAAAACCCCAAAGCCCATGCGGATATCTGAAGATCGAGAAGATGATAACCTTAGAGGAATGAGGTTAGCTCATGCTTATGTTCTATGGCAACATTATGATAAAGCCTTTAGTCCGTCAGAAGCACTGATGAAGGGAACTTTATTCCCTGAGCTATATGGCGTTTATATGATTCCTCAGTAAACATAGGAGGTGAAAGCATGAATTGTGAACAGCAACAAAGGATGCTCATCAAAGTCCAGGAGATGGGATTCGTTGCCTTAGAGCTTAATTTATATTTAGATACACATCCGTGTGATCAAGATGCTCTGAATGATTTTAACTGTGCCGTTGAAATGCTGAGGAAATATAAGCAAGCCTATGAACAGGAGTTTGGGCCCCTTTTAAGTTCTGGTATGAGCGGATATGCAAAAGAGACATGGCAATGGATAGAAAATCCATGGCCGTGGGAATTATAGAGGGGGGCGAAATTATGTGGATATATCAAAAAACATTACAACATCCAGTTAAGGTCAGCGGCCCAGATCTAAGGTTCGCCAAGACGGTCATCACTCAATATGGAGGAGCTTACCTCATTTGGTAGATAATAACAAAAAGGTTATTTATACTGTATTGATAGTAAATTTTCGTGCTTGTTGAAAACAATTTTATCGATCAGAAAATGGGCAGTTTTGTATTTGATGTCAGTGGATATCGTACTATCACTTAACAGTGTATAAACGTTTTCAATTCTTTTGACGATTTCACCATCCTCATTTCCATGGATCAAAGTATCTTTTAACATTTTTAGCTGCTGGGTTAATTTTTCCCGTTCAGTTTCCAACTTTAGTTTATTTTCTTTGTATTCGCTCAACGTGTCAATTCCGCCCAGATAGGCTTCTTTGATGCGAATTTCTTTTACATCAAGTTTGTTTAGTCTGTCTTGCAAGAACTCGTGCTCGTTTGTCTTTACAGTATCACTAACTTTTGGTACGACCTCAAGTTCAATGCTATCGTGAAAGGCTTTTCCTAATTCTTCAAGTACGATACCTTCAAGCCGTGAAGTTTTTACATGCTGACTTTTTTTGCAAATTCCCTTTGCGTAGCCATTGCATTGAAGATAGTCACTCTGAGAATTAACTAATGTTTTCCCACATACGCCGCACTTTATAAGGCCATTGAGCCAGGATTTTATAGGGGCGGTACTTTTCTGTCTTTTTTTGTAAAGTTCTTTGTTTTGACTCAGCCTATCTTGAACCTGATTCCATAAATCTAGGGCAATGATCGCTTGGTGCTCTCCGTCGGCAACAATGGTGTCTGGGTGATTGTAAATTCTATTTACTTTCCCAGTTGGTGTCCACCGTAATTTTCCGATATAAACGGGATTATTTAAAATATACTCTACTGTCCGATTCTCAAAAGGTGAGCCGCGTTTGGTCTTTATCCCCACTTCATTAGCATATTGAGCAAGGGTGAACATTCCCATTTCGCCATCGGCATATTTTTGAAACACAAACTTAATAAATTCGGCCTCTTCTGGAATGATCACCAGTTTCCCAGCTTCCGCTTTGTAGCCAAAGGAGGGGGTACTTTGGAAACCGCCGCGGGTAGCTTTTTCTAGCATGCCTTTTTTCACTTCTTCGGCAAGATTAAGTGAATAATATTCTGCCATTGCCTCTAACATTGCTTCTAATATAACGGAAAATTTATCATCTTCAATGCTTTCAGTAATGGAAACGACTTTAACGCCGGCCTCCTTTTTCAGCAAAGACTTGTAAACGACGCTATCCTCTCTTGAACGTGCAAAACGATCAAATTTATGGACAAGTATCACGTCAAAAGGTTTGGGCTTAAGCTTAGCGGTAGCGATCATTTGCATAAAGGCTGGCCTTTTGTCGGCTCTTTTTCCTGATATCCCTTCGTCCGCATAAATATGCTCTTTCGATAAAGTAATATCATTTTTTTTGGCATACTCTTTTAAGGCTTTTAATTGAGCATCTGGTGAAAATTCTGTTTGATCATCGGTTGATACGCGAATATAACAAGCGCCATTAAGCATCATTACTCACATCTCCTTCTCGATTTTGAAAAGAAAATGTTTTCATAGTCACGAAGTGACTATCGCATACCCGGACAACTTTGCCTAAATACTGTGAAAACATTTTGATGATAAAATATATTCACTTGGTAGAGCGTTATGAGGTTTTTGAGTAAAAAAAATTTTATGCATATTGCAATTGTTTTCTGCATAAAATAGTGATAAAATTATGCAGAAAACATAAGGAGAAGGCAGTTGATTGGATGAGAACATTTAATTACGCAGCAATAAAGCAAGAACTTTTTACGCCTGAAATAGTGAACCTTCTTACCGCCATACATGAGTATAAAGGTAAGCAGGAATTGTTCATTGAAGCTCAGCCAGATGTGCTGAAATCCATGCTGGAAGTCGCTAAGATACAAAGTACTGGAGCTTCAAATCGGATTGAGGGAATCTACACATCAGAGGCGCGGCTAACGGAACTGGTAAAAGATAAAGCCGATCCTAAAAATCGAAATGAGCAAGAAATTGCCGGATACCGAGAAGTGCTTAATACCATTCATGAAAGCTACGAGTATATTATTCCTCGATCCAGTTTGATTTTGCAGCTACACAGGGATCTTTACTCCTATAATCCAACCTCGATGGGGGGGCGCTATAAAAGCACGGACAATCTTATTGAAGAAGTGGATAGTTTAGGTCAGCATAGAGTTCGATTTCAGCCATTGCCAGCTTATGAAACACCTGAAGCAATGGATAAACTTTGTATTACATTTTTAAAGTCCTTGGATGAAGGTAAGATTGATCCGCTGCTACTCATCTCCATGTTCATATTAGATTTTCTTTGCATTCACCCTTTTACCGACGGGAATGGACGGATGAGCAGGTTATTAACGCTGTTGCTTCTTTATAGGGAAGGGTATATTGTTGGAAAATATATCAGTTTTGAGATGATTATCGAAAAGACGAAAGAATCGTATTATGATGTTTTAGCGCAGAGCTCTCAAGGTTGGCATGAGGAAAAGAATCGCTATGTGCCCTTCGTAAAATACTACCTTGGTATCGTTTTAAATATCTACAAAGAATTTGAAAGCAGAGTGGAATATATTCGCGCCAAAGGAGTCACAAAAGCTGATAGAATCAAACATGTTTTTGCAGACAAGGTCGGCAAAATCACAAAGGCAGAACTTAACCTGCGATGTCCCGATATTAGTGTGACGACGATTGAAAAAGCGTTAGCTGATTTGTTGAAGGAAGGTTATATTCTTAAGGTAGGAGCTGGGCGTACAACTGCTTATATTCGAAACCAAGAAGAGTAAAAAAACGTTTTTTACTCTGGAGGCAATAAGGCATGACGGTTGCTTCTTTGTCAAATAGACAGGCAAAAAATAAAATGTATCGTATTGAACATTTCATTTTTTGCCTGTCTGTTTTCTATATCTATTTATTTGAAAAAAATACCAAAGATCGCTCTGCTCGTTCCGCTTCACGAACATGCCCTGCGGGGCATAAGAACACTAAATTTGATATCCTACGTCAAGTCAGAACGAGCATGATCCAACGAATAGAGAGCGCTCTTTTATCAAAGAGATGGGCAACGTATATCAGTATAAAAATGTTCAATAGAGCATCAAAGAGTAGCTGCGAAAAAGGAGTCAAGCTCCCCTATTTACCTCAACCATTTTTTTGCAAAAATTGGTCACACCTGATGCAATCCTATGGATTTGCCTTCAGCCCATACGTGGTATAGATTTTAAGATGCTTCCGATAGGAATACGAGAGGAGTATAATTTCTTGCAAACCCTGAACAGCCAATCATTAATAGGTACTCCTAATAATAATACGAAGGGCGGAATTTTATATGCCGAAAATAATTAAAGCAAGACTGAAATGGGAAAAATAATATTTTTACAGGGGTATTGTCATGCTATAGCGAATAAAAAGAGTAGAATGGCAGCTAATCGTCATGCTATACAACGTAATTTAATAGAGGTGTATTATGAACACTGCTCTGAAAAATGAAATAGACGTTATAAGGACGATTCCAACAGGATTTTATGGTGAATTATTTCAAAGCTTAATATCAGGCTTTATTGACAACCTTCATCCTTCTAAGCAGGAATATTTACCCAAGTTACTGCTAAATGATAAAATAAATGGCAAAAAAGTTTTGACAACGATTGATAAAGAGTTACGAAGTTGTGATGAGTTTTGGTTCTCAGTAGCATTTGTAACAAAGAGTGGCGTTGCAGTGTTAATCAATTTATTAAAAGAACTGGAACGGAAAAAAATTAAAGGGAAAATATTGGTTTCTCAATATCAAAATTTTACGCAACCCGAGGCATTAAGAACCTTATTGAAGCTGAGCAATATTGATGTAAGAATTGTAGTCAAGGGCGATTTTCATGCGAAAGGGTACCTTTTTAAAAAAGATAATCATTATGATTTAATTATAGGAAGTAGTAATCTTACTGCTAGTGCTCTAGGGTCCAATAAAGAATGGAATTTAAAAGTATCATCAACTCATGAAGGTAATTTGATAAGCGATGCTCTCCGAGAGTTTAATAATGAATTTGAAAATTCGGTAGCTGTGACTACGGAATTTATTAATGAGTATGAAAAAATATACAAGGCGCAGAAGGATTTTTCTAGTCGGAATGAAAATCGGATGATGGTTTTTCAAAATCAAATAATTGAGCCTAATTCAATGCAGGTGGAAGCATTAAAAAGTTTGAAAAGGTTACGACTTGAAAATAAGAACAAGGCTTTATTAATTTCAGCAACAGGAACAGGGAAAACCTATTTATCAGCATTTGATGTGAAGGAAGTAAATCCTAAAACATGTCTATTTATTGTGCATCGGGCCAATATCGCGAAAGCTGCTATGAAAACCTATAGTAAAGTTTTTGGTAGCGGTAAATCAATGGGAATGTATTCGGGCGAACAAAAAGAGATTGAGGCAGACTTTTTATTTTCAACCGTACAGACCATTTCAATTGATGGGAACTTGCATCAGTTTGAGAAGCATCATTTTGATTATATTGTAATTGATGAAACACACCGTGCTGGCGCTGATTCTTATCAGAAGATATTGAATCATTTTGAACCTAAGTTTTTATTAGGAATGACGGCCACACCTGAAAGAATGGATGGTTTTGATATCTTTAAAGAGTTTGATTATAATATTGCGTACGAGATACGGCTACATAGAGCGTTAGAAGAGCAAATGCTTTGTATGTTTCATTATTTTGGTGTAACGGATATTACCGTTGATGGACGGGTATTAGAGGAAGATGCATCTTTTAACCTATTATCAGCCAATGAACGTGTACATAACATTATTGAAAAAGCAGAGTTTTATGGATGTGACAATGGGTGTGTAAGAGGTTTAGTTTTTTGCAGCTCGGTTGAAGAAAGTAATGAACTATCAAAGGCTTTCAATAGTCGCGGGTACAAATCGATTTCTTTGAGTGGTAGTAGCACGGAGATAGAGAGAACTGATGCAATCTCTAGATTAGAGAGCGACAATGAAGTAGATAAATTAGATTATATTTTTACAAGGGATATATTTAACGAAGGTATTGATATTCCGAAAGTGAATCAGATTATCATGCTAAGAGCCACGCAGTCGGCTATCATCTTTGTGCAACAATTAGGTAGAGGACTGCGAAAGGCGGATAATAAGGAATATGTAACGATTATTGATTTTATTGGAAATTATAGTAATAGCTATTTAGTTCCTGTTGCTCTGTATGGTAATATGTCCTATAACAAAGATACCTTGCGTAAGTTAATGGTTAGTGGCAGTAATTTAATACCAGGCGCTTCTACTGTTAATTTTGATAAAATTTCTAGAGAACGAATTTTTGAGTCAATTGATAAAGCAAATATGCAACTTAAAAAAGATCTTGTGAAGGATTATGAGTTATTAAAATTTAAGATTGGGAAAATTCCCATGATGCTAGATTTTCTCGAGCATGGTGCAAGAGATCCACAACTGTATGTAGAGTATTCAAGATCCTATTTTAATTTTGTACAAGGGCAAGAACAAGAATTGCAAGAGTGTCTATCGACCATGCAAGTGAAGTTGATTGAATTATTTTCCAACGAAATAGCAAATACGAAAAGAATAGAAGAAGTGATTCTTCTTAGTGAGCTTATAAAAAATGAATCTATTCAAAAAGAACAATTTAAAGCCATAGTGTTTGCTCAATATGGGATTGTAGTTTCGGATGAAACGTTAACATCATGTATCAGAAATATCAATTTTGAATTCGTGACAGAGAATGAAAATAAAAAATTAATAACAGTAAAAGAAAAGTACAATTTTAAGATCATTGCTGATAACAATGGCGAGATTATGCTGGAAAGGGACTTTAAACTTTTATTGGATAATGCAACTTTCTTTACTTTTCTTATGGATGTATTAACATACTCGCAAATTACATATGATAGGTTTTTTGAAAAAACAAAATATATTGATGGATTTATATTGTATAGAAAGTATTCGAGGAAAGATGTTTTTAGAATTTTGAATTGGGATAAAAATCCTATCGCGCAAAATGTTGGCGGATATATGATTCGTAGTGATAAAAGAAATTGTCCGATTTTTGTTACCTATCATAAAGATGAAAATATATCAGATACTACAAAATATCATGATGGTTTTATCAATCATTATGAATTTGAGTGGATGTCAAAATCGAAACGAACGCTCAATAGTCCTGATGTAGTTGCGATTCGTAATTATAGAGAAGGGCTGAGGATTCCGTTATTTATTAAAAAAAGTAATGGTGAAAGCAATGATTTTTACTATATGGGTGACATAACACCAATCAATGACAGTATTGAGCAAACGACAATGCCAGATGGAAAAGATGGTCATGTTTCTGTCGTAAAAATGAGGTTTCTCATGCACCGACCAGTGGAAGACTCGGTTTATGAATATTTAACAAGCGAAAACCTTTAATAACAGAATGGATAGGACCTATGGTTAGTTGTCCTTGTATGAATAAAATAGTAATTGATAAAAAATGAGAAGTTAATAAAAAAAGTATAGTGATCTCAAATAGAGAAAACTATACTTTTTCCTTTATGATTTGTTCTACAGCAGGAACATCCGCAGGTGCCCATTTTAACGACTGGAGATTTTCGGGTTTTAACCAAATGAGCTTAGAATGCTCTGTGGCAATGGGAGTGCCAGAAATCAGTTTACATTTCAGAGTGATTAAATTTACTATAAATTTTTCATACTCATGAGTGTTATCATTGAAAAGTTCGTTACATTCAATTGTGCATGTTAACTCTTCTTGAATTTCTCTTACAATCGCTTCTGAAAAATTTTCATTTTCCTCTACTTTTCCGCCAGGAAATTCCCACTGGTTCGGGATGCTCATTTCAGGAGAACGCAGAGCACAAAGAATCTCGTGCTTGTCATTTTCGATGATTGCCCCTACTACTTTTATTAGTTTTTTCAAATGAACCACCTCTTGAGTAGAGTAACATAGTATTTATTATAATTCAACAATATTACGCTATGATATGGCAGTGGTAATTGATTTAATTTATAGGCGGCAACAGTCAAGCAACCTACTTAGACTTCATAGAAGAAATGGGTATAAATGACAAACAATCTCGCATATGGTTCATTAAAGCCATATTGAAGGGGGCGTTTTTCATGCCTAATGAAAATAAAGATCAAATAAGAGTAGTTGTAGTCAATTCGCCTTCAAAAGAAGAAAGTGAAAAAAAAATAAGAGAATTGAGTGAGTTTTTATCTAGCTGTTGGCATTTGCCGATAAAAACTCACTAACTGTCTTTTTGAAAACCCGCATAGATACTGACTTCTGTGACTATGAAAACATCTTTATACCTAACACAGTACGGAGGACCAGATGGTGAACTGGGAGCATCCCTGCGGTATTTGAATCAACGTTATTCCATGCCAACGGGTCAAGCCAAAGCGTTACTTACAGATATCGGGACGGAAGAACTAGCTCATATGGAGATGATTGCCGCCATCGTATACAAATTAGTAGAGGGCGCTTCCCCCCAAGATTATGAAGACGCAGGTTGGGCGGGGCAATATGCTCAACATAATCATGGGCTATTTTGGACGGATGCCAACGGTGTGCCCTGGTGCGCTTCTTATATTGCCTGTCTTGGAGATCCTATTGCTGATCTGACTGAAGATATGGCAGCAGAGCAAAAAGCCCGGGTTACTTATGAACATCTTATTCAATTGACTGACGATCCGTGCATTAAAGATACATTACGTTTCTTGTGGCAAAGGGAAGTGGTGCATTTCCAACGGTTTGGCGAAATGCTTAATACAGTGCAGGAGCATATGAGTAAAAGTAATATGTGGTGTGGATGTGGGATGAAGGAATAGAGAATGCAAAAGGCATCTGAGAACCAGTTTTGGTATTGGTTTTTCAGATGTTTTTTCTATGAGTATACAGCAGAAACAGACATGGCCTTACGGCGGTTAACTGATATAGTTATTAAAAATCTCTATCAATGAGTAAATCAAGATAGTGGTCTAAAATAGCTAAGCTCTGCAGGGTACTAGGTTTTGGGTGCTTGTGCGTAAGTTTATAACAAACGATGTCTGGTGGGGGATCGGATAATTGGTAATATGAAAATCTCCCTTCGTTTAAAGCAAATTTTGCAATCCACTTTGGAACGATGGCCCACTGGAGAGGATGTTGCAAAAGTGTAAATATGAGTTGAGCACTTTCCAGTTTGATTTTTGATAGACTTAGAGGGTTCCACCAACGATCATGCCAGATTTGGAAAAGTGGTCCCCAAGGTATATATAATTCGTAGTTTGGGTCTAGTTCATTGGGGGTTATTAACTTTGAGTTACAATCAGAGTGTTCCCCCATACGCAAGACTACCATTGGTACTGTCCGAAAGCGTTCAACATTTACGCCGGGAAGCGTTTGTTCCCTCAGTGCAAATCCCACGTGTACTTGTCCCTTCTCGACCTCTTCGTAAAGGGGGATAGAATGTAGTGTATGAATATCTAATATTACTGGCGGTTGATGCTGGGTCAGGGCGCTAAATAGTGGCGGGAAAACATAGGTATTCAGGCTATGTACTGCACCGAAAGATAAGGAGAGAGTAGGACCCTGTGATTTTAAAATTTGAGTTTCTAGCCAAAGTGAATTCCATCTTTCTGCCAATTGTAAAAATTCTGTTCCCATCGGTGTTAAACGAATTTTTTTAATGCCTTTACCCCGATCAATCAGCGTTGACCCCATCATCTCTTCTAATATCTTGAGCCTATGACTAACGCTAGACTGTGCAAGGTGCAATTTTTCTGCGGCTTGACTCAAACTTTGAGTGCGTACGATGGCCAAGAATGCTTCAATTCCAAGAGTATACATGACTCCACTCCTTAAATATAGAAAATTTCGATATTTAATAGATATTTAATTCGTTTTACTATTATTCGTTTATATATTAAACTTATAATAGTTGAAATATTTTGTCAATAGATAAAAATTATGTGTTGATAATGAGGAACATATTGAGGCATAATGTTATCTTTAGTTATTCAGGATATAAGATCGATGTTTTAGATTTTTTTACGAGAGGGAGCAATAGTTATGGGAAATGTAGGATTTAGAATTTACAGCAAAGTAGTTAGACCACCAAGGGAACTAGTAGAGGGATTTAGCGGGATTCCAGTCGCAAATATTGCAGATAATATGAACCGGATGTCATGTATTGACGCCAGAATTAGACCTATGAACGAAGCTCCACTTTTAGGAACGGCTTTCACGGTAAAATCCAGACCTGGTGATAATCTAATGCTCAATAAAGCGATTGATATGGCTGCTCCTGGCGATGTGATCATCGTAGACGCTGCTGGTGAAACAGGAAATTCAATTACTGGTGAGATGATGATTACCTGGGCGCAACAACGGGGAATCGCTGGTTTCATTATTGATGGAGCCGTTCGCGATGCAGGAGTCATAAAAAAAATGGACTTTCCTGTTTATGCAGCAGGTGTAACGCCGAAAGGGCCATATAAGGACGGACCTGGCGAAATTAATGTTTCTATTTCATGCGGTGGCATTGTGATAAATCCAGGAGATATTATCGTCGGCGATGAAGATGGTGTAGTTGTGATTGATCCTAAAGATGCAGCGCAGCTTTTAGAAAAAGCTAAAGCAACGGTAGTGAAAGAAATGGGTATGATGGAGTCCATTAAAAGAAAAACATGGGAGAGGACATGGGTTGATAAAATACTCCGTGACAAGGGATGCGAGTATATTGACTGAGGGGAAACGTAGCCAAATGAACAAACATAAGTATAAAGACGTTGGTAATTTTGACTGGTGAGAATCAAGCGGTTCAATAATAAGGAGGAGAGCAAAAAATGTCTCAAAATCTAGCAGATATACAAACAAAAGCCATAGCAGAAAAACCGACCAAGTTTCGATGGGTTGTTGCAGGTCTTATTTTTTTAGTATATACGATAGCTGCCGCTGATCGTGCCAATATGGGAATGGCCTTGCCGTTTATCAGAAAAGAATTTCAGATGAGCAATACAGAAGCAGGAGCACTCGTCAGTTTCTTTTTGTTGGCGTATGCCATTGCCCAGATACCTTCTGGGTTTGCATATAGTAAGTTTGGGGTACGAAAAATATTTTCATTTGCAATGATTATGACGTCGATTTTCACTGGGCTTATCGGAAGTTCAAGTTCGCCTCTGATGATGAAAATATATCGCTTCGGGCTAGGATTGGCAGAAGGGCCGCTACCGATTGGGATTACATCTACGATCAATAATTGGTTCCCACCGCGGGAAAAAGGATTTGCGACAGGTCTATTCCTTTCCGCTGCTAAGTTTGGTCCAGTATTGGTTCCGCCAATATGCGCCCTAATTATCCAGATATCAAGTTGGCATTATATTTTTTACTGGTTTGCTTTGCCAGGTATATTCCTCTCTGTCGTCTGGTACATTCTAGTGAAAAATCATCCATCGGAAAGCCCGTACTGTTCTGCTGGGGAAGTGAAGTATATTGAGTCTGAACAAACTGGCCAAAGAGCAGCGGTACAAAAGAAACCATACTCTCTCCGGTGGTTGGATCGCTTAATTCGGGCAAGAAAAGCTGATCCTTTAGACACTAATGCTAGGGTATTTGGCTCGTGGAATATATGGGGAAGTACCCTTGGTTACTTCTTTATGATGGGGATTACGAATGTATTACTGGCCTGGATTCCCACTTATTTAATCGATGTTAAACACTTTACGATTATGAAAATGGGCTTTGTTGCCTCAGCGCCCTGGATGGGAGCGGTAGTGGGGAATATGTTAGGTGGCTGGTTTTCTGACAATGTGATAAATAAACGCCGTAAACCCCTCATCATGGTGAGTTCATTGTCCACAGTTTTTATGATGTATGCATTAATCAATGCGCCTAACGAGCCAATTCTTCTTGGCACCCTTCTATTTGTGACAGGTATTCTAATGAATTTCGGTTTCTCAGCTTATATGGTGTATCCGATGGGGCTGACGACTAAAAAAACATTTCCGATTGCGGGTTCAGTCATTAATACTGGTGGACAACTTGGCGGTGCCTGTGCTCCACTGATTGCAGGGATGATTCTCGATGCGTACAGCTGGGATGCAGTATTCATGTTTTTAGCTGCTAGCTCCTTAGCAAGCTTACTACTTATCTCAACAATAACCGAACCAGTCGAAGATCCCTTGAATACATAATTGAGCAATGCTTAAAAACAGCCCAAGAGTCACTTTTAAAAGGACTTTTGGGCTGTTTCCTATATGTATATGTTGATTAAGGTAAATGATCAATTCTTTTATCAGGAAGCTATAAAAGGAAATAGTGGAGGGTGCTTCCCCCCAAGATTATGAAGAAGCAGGGTGGGCGGGACAATATGCCCAACACAATTATGGCCAATGTTCATTGTAAGCTTTTTTAAAATGCGCGACATTTTATTTATCCCAACCAACAAATTGAAGAAGGCAAGCAATGAATAATTTTGCTATAATAAATCTAATATAATTGAATGATTTAAGAAGTAATGGTTTGTGCGAGAGGTGAGGCGGTAATGCAGGAATATATCATACAAATAGACTTTGTCAATTGTCCGGGACTCGGGTATAAAATTTTTAAGATTACTGAAGAGAATGATATTGATAAAATTGCGATGGAGGTAATACCCGGTCATGGAATGGCGTTGCAAATTCAGTGTGCTTCAGAGGGGCAAATTGAAAATTTAGTGACAGAATTAAAAAAGAATGAACATATTAAGTCTATCTCCTTTAGTGAACAAATGCCCTATAAAGAAAAAGAAATTGAATTGCGCACCATTCTTAATTCCGTTAGCGAAGGTGTCTTAGCAATTGATAAGGAGGCCAAAATATCTCATATTAATGGCGGAACTTGTAAAATATTGGGCTGTACTATGGAAGAAGTGCTAGGCCTACATGCGGAAGAATTACTAGGAAAAAACTCCACACTACTTGAAACGCTACATACGGGGCATGGGTATCGATTAAAAGAGTGTGAAATAAAGCGAGCTGGGCGGACGATACGTTTTTTATCCAGCAGTATGCCTATTCGCAATAATCAAGGACGAATTATTGGTGTGGTCTATACGATTCAAGATTTTCATCAAGTAGAGCGGGTAATATTAAAGGCTGATAAATTGCGTTGTAGGATAACCTTTGATGATATTATTCATCAAAGTCAGCAAATGATGCGTCTTATTACTTCAGCCCGTATGGTTGCGAGAAGTTCGTCCACTATTTTACTGCGCGGGGAAAGCGGTTCAGGGAAAGAAGTATTTGCCCAAGCCATTCATGCGGAGGGGATTGTCAATAGAACTTCATTTATTCCAATAAACTGCAGCGCCTTGACAGAAACGCTGTTGGAAAGCGAATTATTTGGTTATGAAGAAGGGGCTTTTACAGGTGCAGTAAAAGGCGGCAAAAAAGGCTTATTCGAGCAGGCAAATGGGGGTACTTTATTTTTGGATGAAATTGGTGATATCTCCCCTCAGCTGCAGGTGCACTTACTGCGTGTCCTACAAGAAGGTACCGTTCGCAGAATAGGTGGAAATAAGGAAATCGGGGTGGATGTAAGAATTATAGCGGCTACCCATCGCAATCTGGAATTAATGGTTAAAAATGGTGAATTTAGAGAGGATTTATATTATAGGTTAAATGTAATTCCCTTATTCATTCCGCCGCTCAGAGAGCGAAAAGAGGACATCCCGCTACTGGCACAGCATTTGATTCGAAAAATTTGTGCTAAATTAAGCAAACCAGAAGTCTATTTGACGAAGGAAAGTGTGGAACTTTTGCTATTGCAGGAATGGCCCGGGAATGTACGGCAACTAGAAAATACACTGGAACGTTTAATTAATTTAATTGATACAACAGAGATAAAAGCTGAGCATATTTTGGCTTGGACAGAATTAAATAATGCTCCTAAAAATAGTACAGCCATTCCCGGCTCTGTACAAACTCTGCAAGTGGAAATTCCTTTGGCAGAGGGCTGGCCTCGCTTAAAGGAAATTGTGGCAAAGGTTGAAACAGAGGTTCTTCGTAAAGTCTTAGAAACACATCCTTCTTCTCGGCTAGCCGGGCAACTTTTGGGAGTATCGAATACCACTATATTAAATAAAATGCATGAATACAAAATTCTGAAAAAATAATACAAATTGATAAGTATTTTTATCAACTGATAAGAAAAGTTATCAAGAAAAATTATCAAGAAGGGGGATGTCTTAAGAGGTACCCTCTTTTTTTAGTTGGCATGATAGTTGCATTATATAGAATATGTAACTCGTATGTAATTGGAGGACTTATGATGAAGAAAATTATTAATACTGAACAAGCGCCTAAGGCTATTGGACCATATTCTCAGGCTATAAAAGCTAATGGCTTTGTGTTTGTCTCTGGTCAATTGCCAGCGGATAAAGATAGCGGCAATCTAGTTGCTGGCGGAATCGAAGCACAAACACGTCAGTCCCTGGACAATGTTAAGGCTATTCTAATAGCTGCTGAAAGTTCATTTGATGCAGTAGTCAAGACAACAGTATACTTGAAAAGTATGGATGATTTTGTGGCAATGAATACTGTCTATACCACTTATTTCACAAAAGAGTGTCCGGCACGAGCCTGCGTTCAGGTGGCAAAGCTACCGAAAGATGCCCTAGTGGAAATCGAAGTCATTGCAGTTCAGTAATATATATAAATTTACTTATTTTGGAAAAATTAATAGGGGGACTTTGTTATGGCAGTTAAATACATTCCAGAACCTTTTCGTATTAAAATGGTAGAACCGATCAAAATGCTTACTCGTGAGGAGAGAGAACAAAAAATTAAAGAGGCAAACTACAATTTGTTTAATCTGGCAGGAGAAGATGTTTATATTGATCTTCTGACGGACTCCGGAACGAATGCAATGTCTGATCAAATGTGGGCTGGTATTATGCGGGGCGATGAGGCATATGCGGGATCTTCCAGCTATTATAAGCTTGTTGAGGCAGGTAAGGATATTTTCAATTATGGTTATATTCAGCCCGTTCATCAAGGGCGTGCGGCGGAAAAAGTTCTCTTTGGCACCTTGTTGGGTGAGGGGCAAGTTGCTATTTCCAATATGTTCTTTGATACAACAAGAGCGCATGTAGAGCTTTGTGGTGCAAGAGCCATCGACTGCGTTGTAGAAGAAGCAAAAGATCCTGCCAAGAGGGCCCCCTTCAAAGGTAATATGGATGTTAAAAGAATGGAAAAAATCATTCTAGAGCATGGTCCTGAAAATGTTGGGTTGGTTGTTGTGACGGTTACCAATAACTCAGCTGGTGGTCAGCCTGTATCAGTACAAAATGTTCGTGATGTAGCCGCTGTTTGTAAGAAGTATAATATTCCGCTAGATATTGATGCTGCTCGTTATGCTGAAAATGCATACTTTATTAAACAGCGTGAAGAAGAGTTTAAGGATAAATCAATTAAGGAAATCATCAGAGCTATGTTTGACTGTGGTGATATGTTTACCATGTCTGCCAAGAAGGATACGATAGTAAATATGGGGGGGCTAATTGGTGTTAAGGATGCAAATTCACCACTAATTTTACCAATTAAGGCTCGGTGTATTTCTTATGAGGGTTTTACAACCTACGGAGGCCTTTCTGGGCGTGACCTAGAGGCATTGTCGATCGGGCTTTACGAAGGCCTTGATGAGAATTACCTTAGATATCGTATTGGTCAGATGGAATATCTGGCATCTCGCCTGGACGAAGCAGATATTACGTATCAGTCACCAGTTGGCGGTCATGGAGTATTTGTGGATGCAGCAGCCATGTTTCCACAAATTCCTTACTATGAGTTTCCAGGGCAACTTCTAGCGATTGAACTTTACAAGGAAGCCGGCATTCGTTCCTGCGATATAGGTTCCTATATGCTAGGCAATGATCCGGATACCAAAGAACAGCTGCATGCTGATTTTGAATTTACCCGTCTTGCCATTCCACGGCGCGTGTATACCCAAGCCCATTTTGATGTAATGGCCGAGGCTTTGATTGCCATCAAAGAAAGAGCGCATGAAATCAAGCGCGGTTACAAAATTACCTGGGAGCCACCAATTTTGCGTCACTTCCAGGCTTCCCTCGAACCGATCGAGGATTAAAAGCTCATCTTAACGGACTGAAAATTATATTATGATCATAAATAGCTATAAAGATAAGTAGGATTAGGCAAAGAAGCCTTCATAGATAATTTAAAATTTCTATGGGGCTTCTTTGCCTTTTTTAGTAGATAAAAAGTATGTTGGAAGGAAAGGGATAAAAATATGAATTCACAACATCAAGAGATGCAACGAGGTTTAAAGAATCGGCATATCCAAATGATTGCTTTGGGGGGCGCAATTGGTACTGGTTTATTTTATGGTTCCGCGCAAACGATTCAATTGGTGGGACCGGCAATTACCCTATCGTATTTGATTGGCGGTGCAGTCATATTTTTGATTATGCGGATGCTAGGCGAAATGTCTGTAGATGAGCCTGTTTCCGGTTCGTTCAGTCATTATGCGTATAAGTATTGGGGTGGGTTTCCGGGTTTTCTATCTGGATGGAATTATTGGTTTAACTACATTATCGTCAGTATGGCTGAATTAACGGCAGTAGGTATTTATATTAATTATTGGTGGCCAGAGGTGCCACATTGGCTATCTGCCTTAGTGTTCTTAGTAGTAATCACTTTGCTGAATTTAGTTGAAGTAAAAATGTATGGCGAATTAGAATTCTGGTTTGCGATTATTAAAGTAGTAGCGATTATTGGCATGATTGTTTTTGGCGCTTTAATAATTTTTACCGGCGTCGGTATGGGGGGCAATGCTATCGGTTTTGAAAATCTTTGGATTCATGGTGGCTTTATGCCCAATGGTATAGAGGGATTATTATTTTCCTTGGTGATTGTAATGTTTTCGTTTGGTGGAATTGAACTCATAGGGATTACCGCAGGGGAAGCCAACAATCCTAAAAAATCAATTGCACAGGCTATTAATCAGGTAATTTGGCGTATTTTGATTTTTTATGTGGGGGCATTAACGGTACTACTGATTCTCTATCCGTGGAATAAAATTGGGGTAGATGGAAGTCCATTTGTGCAAATTTTTTCTAAAATGGGGATTCCCATTGCTGCGACTATTTTAAATGTTGTTGTGCTTACAGCTGCATTATCTGTGTACAATAGCGGGATTTATAGTAATGCGCGGATGCTCTATGGGCTAGCGCAGCAAGGTAATGCTCCTAAGATTTTTTCTAAATTAAATAGTAAGGGGGTTCCTGTAGCGGGTGTGCTTACTTCTTCGGCGTGTACACTTGTTGCTGTAGTATTAAACTATTTAATACCAGGCAAAGTATTTATGTATCTGATCTCTGTGGCAACTTTGGCAGCAGTTATCAGTTGGATTGTTATTATTATTGCCAATCTCAAATTTCGTGTAGCTAAGGGTGCGGATGCTGATAAATTGGAGTTTAAAGTACCATGGTATCCGTTTTCAAACTATTTTTGTCTAGCCTTTATGATTATGATTATTGGCCTGATGTTGCAAATTGAGGATATGAAATTGGCGGTTTATATTATGCCATTATGGTTGCTTATCTTGTGGTGCGGTTTTAAATTAAAGAGATGCTATAAAGCGTAGATGCAAAAGAACCGTAGTTATAATTTATTGATACATGTCAAGTTGCATTTGACTTGTAAAATGAGCGATGATATAATACAAAATAGTCAGTTGTAATTCTTTAACTTAACAGTAAAATATCGAATAGCCGATTGGAAAACCAAAGGCTTTAGATTCTTCTTTTGGGGGAGAATCTGAAGCCTTTTTTTGTCTTTTCGGATATAGGATCGCAGGAGGGAAGTTTCAAAGGAGATCGTCGAACTAACTGTACATTTTATCAATAGAGGAAAAGGAGTTCAATGATATGAACAGTAAAAAAAATATTCTATCGGCAGTAATTTTATTCACAATGGTTATCGCTTTATTTGGTTGCGGTAGTGATAAGAATAAACAGGTAACTGCACCAATTGAAGACAAGGTAGTCATCGTCGGAGTTACCCCAGGGGCTAACGGCGAAATTATGGACTTTTTCAAAAAAGAAGCGGAAAAACAAGGATTAAAAATAAAGGTAGTTGAATTCAGTGATTATATTACGCCAAATGAAGCACTGAATAATGGTGAAATTGATATTAATGCTTTTCAGCATAAACCATTTATGGATAATGCTGTTAAGGAAAGAGGATACAAGATTACCGATATCGGAAAAACGATTATTGCACCTATGGCGTTATACTCCTACAAGATAAAATCCTTAGATGAAATTAAAGATGGAGACAAAATGGCTATTCCAAATGATACTACGAATGGTGGGAGAGCGTTATTGTTATTACAGACGGCGAAACTTATTACCTTAAAAGATAATGTTGGGACGACCCCATCAGTAAATGATATTATAGACAATCCAAAGCATTTGAAAATTTTGGAATTGGAAGCGGCGCAGATTCCCCGTTCCTTGGAGGATATGACATTTGCCGCGGTGAATATGAACTATGCTATTAAAGCCAAACTAGATCCGAAAAAAGATGCCATTCTGGTGGAATCCAGCGATTCGGCGTATGTTAACGTATTAGCTGTCAGAGAGGTAGATAAAGATAATCCTCAGTTACAAAAATTCGTTCAATTGTATAGGAGTGAAACGGTTCGAAACTTTATTTTAGAACAGTTTCAAGGTTCAGTAATACCAGTGTTTTAATCATAGCTAGTGGATGTTCCAATAAACGTATGCTTGGAATAATGATGAACAATCTTCTGTTCCAGTGTGACAAAAAGATAATAAAAAGTTAGAAAAATATTGAGGGAAAATATGAAAATAAAAAAAGTCGTATTACGTAAAATGGAAATGGCATTAAAAGTGCCCTTTGAAACTAGTTTTGCTGCGATGAGCACGAAAAGCTTTATTGTTGTGGAAATTCATACTAAAGATCATGTGGGCTATGGCGATTGTTCTGCTTTGGCTGCTCCCTGGTATAGTGAAGAAACAACCCAGTCGGCTTGGCATATTATAGAAAATTTTCTCATTCCCACGCTATTCAATAATGATGAAGTTTCCTGCCCAGAACAGATACAAGAACAGTTTAACTGGATTCGGGGCAATAGGATGGCCAAGGCCGCTGTGGATTGCGCGTTGTGGGACTTGTATGCCAAGGAACAAAATATCTCCCTCGCAAAAGCCTTAGGGGGAACGCGGGATAAAATTGAAACAGGGGTTAGCTTAGGAATTCAAAAGGACCCGGAACAACTCCTTAGGGTTGTGGAAAAGTATATGGGCGAAGGGTACAGAAGGGTTAAAGTCAAAATTAAGCCAGGCAAAGATATTGAGTACTTATGCGCTGTCCGTAAAGAATTTGGGGATATCATGCTGATGGCTGATGCCAACTCAGCGTATACCTTAGACGATATAGATTTGTTTAAAGAAATGGATAAGCTAGATCTCCTCATGATTGAACAGCCTTTGGGGCACGACGATATTATCGACCATGTAAAACTGCAAGCGGTACTGAATACGAGAATTTGCCTTGATGAAAGTATTTATTCAGTAGAGGACGCCCGTAAAGCCATTGAACTTGGCAGTATGAAGACCATCAATATCAAGGTGGCTCGCGTAGGCGGTCTGACTGAAGCCCGTAAAATTCATGATCTATGTCAGGCCCATGGTATTCCGGTATGGTGCGGCGGCATGCTCGATACCGGCGTCGGTCGTGGGCATAATATCGCGATAGCGTCCCTGCCTAATTATCAGTTTCCTGGCGATATTCCGGCTTCCGATCGCTACTATGAACATGATTTTATGTCGCCTTCGGTAACAATTGATAAAAATGCTATGATTGAGGTTTCTAATAAACCGGGAATTGGCTTTGAGCCGGTTGAAAAATTATTAGAAGGATTTACTTTTGAGAAAAAAGAATTTTTAAGATAACCTATAGTTAATTAAAAACAGGAGATGATCGTAAAGACAACTTAAGCCCACTACCTTACCTACAAAATTTATGGTATTCAGCGATGAAGACTGCAATATCAAAATCCCAAATACGCAGGAATAAGCGTACTTGGGATTTTTGCATTATAGGATGAAATACCTGACTTAAAATAGTATTTGATTCCTCCATTCCACAAAAACGGTTAGTGCAGATTGCATAAGAGATATTTAGAATGAATTCTATATTCTATACTATAGCTACAAGAGTAATGGACTAGTAATAAAACGTAGTTGAAAAGGCAGGTATAAGAAATGAATGAAAAATGGATTATAGGTGAAGTTTCGACGTATTTTTTAGCTTAATGATTGCGGTTGGTGTGGTAATAGGTATTGGAACCCAGAGTATTATGGGGAAAAAATTGGGTGAAAGCAACATAAAAGAAGCGGATGATACATTTAAAACATCGCTTATTTTAATGCTAGGAGTATCGTTGCTACTCTTAGTAATAGCGGTTGGCTTTACAAAACAAATAGCTGGTTTTTTGGGGGAAAACGAGCAATTAATACCAATGGTAACAACTTATATTAACTATGAGGGGGGGGGGGCTTACCTTTTTTAGGAATAATGTTTGTTTTAGATTATGTGTTAAAACTAATGAGAAAACCTGTATATGCAATGTTAGCTTTAGTTGTTGCTGTTATAAGCCATATGATGTTTAACTATTTATTTATAGTACGACTAGGATTAGGACTAGGAGTTAAAGGAGCTGCTTTGGCCGCAGGATTAGGTTATAGTATTGCATTTATTATGGCGATATTGCCTTTTATAACGGGAAGAACCACTTTGAAATTATTTCAAGGTAGTTTTAAGAAGAAGTAGCTTGCAATATTATCTATAATGGCTCATCGGAAGGGCTAGGGGAGATGGGCACTGGTATTACAATTTTTCTATTTAATATTACGCTTATGCGTTATGTGGGCGAAGTCGGCGTAGCCGCCTTTACTGCAATAAGTTATTTGTCGTTTATTGGAAATAATATAATGATAGGATTAGCGGATGGCGTTGGTGTTATCATTAGTTATAACTATGGTAGTGGCAAAATGACGCGTGTGAAAAAAATACTAAAGCTTATGGTATAAAAGGTATATGGTTAATGGTACCTATTGCAGAAATGCTAACGTTACTATTATCCGTATCATTGATGTATAAACATTTTAAACATAGTTAAAATGAATTTAATGCCATAGATCTTGTTCTTACGGCTGGTAGTGTAGTGAATAAGGATATTCCTTCTGGAGTAATTGCAACGGGTAATATTTAAAGCATTAGTGTAATTCGGATACTTTTCTGCACTTTGGCAAGGGAGAAGTTTTTTTATCCTTGACTAGAAAAAAATATTTTAGATTAAGTGTTATTTTACATAACGGTTCAATACGGTGCAGGAGCATATGAGTAAGAACAATATGTGGTATGGATGGGAATAAAGAATATAAAGGGTATCTGAGATCCGTTCTCAGATACCCTTTATATAGATAGAATGATGTCCATAAGTCAAGCCTAACCTTTGAGTTCTTTTCCACTAAACTGGTTTATGTTATACTTTAGTAATTAAGAAATGAGAGATAAAACCGTTATTGATGAAGACTTGGGCGAGCAAGGGATTTATTGTACAATAATCGTCCTTGTGACAGAGTAAGTCGAATAATGCACTAAAACGTGCATAAATATGGTAAAATTACTATATAACGGAATGATGTATAAGTTTAAATTGCCCCTAAGAATGACTTTTTGGTAGTATTCAGTGGAAAAACATTTTCAAAAATTAGGAGTCAAAATGAGGAGCTGTTATGAGGAGAATAGAATTAATTTGGGAAAGCTTAAAAAGGTTCGGCAGGGAAGGCGTCACTACATCTTGTATTGCGGAAGAATTAAACCTTAGCAGAGCTAACGTAAGTAATGACTTAAATAAATTGGTTGTTGAAGGGAAAGCGATCAAGATTAAAGGAAAACCGACCTTGTTTATCCCAGTTTTAGAAGAAGTTTCTCAATTCAATGTTCCCATTTTTGATAAATTTTCCGAGCTAAATCCCAGCTTATATACAGCGGTGGAACAAGGGAAAGCAGCGCTTCTCTATCCGCCCAACGGCATGAGTATCATGCTACTGGGGGAGACCGGGGTTGGTAAATCAACTTTTGCAGCCTTGATCCATAAGTATGCTGTCGAAATGAAAATAAAAGAGCGAGAAAGTCCGTTTATTACCTTTAACTGTGCGGATTATGCCAATAATCCTCAATTGCTCTTGGGACAGCTGTTCGGAGTCAAAAAAGGAGCGTATACTGGGGCGCAAAGCGATAGGATCGGACTTTTAGAAAAGGCTGACGGTGGCATATTATTTTTGGATGAAGTGCATAGACTGCCGGCTGAAGGTCAGGAAATGTTTTTTACCTTTATGGATCAGGGGGTCTATCGCCGGCTTGGTGAGACGGAAAGTGAATGCAAGGCAAGCGTACTCATTATCGCTGCTACTACCGAGAACCCCGAAAATAACTTATTGAAAACCTTTACCAGAAGAATTCCCATGGTCATTACTATTCCTAACCTAAAAGACAGGGGTATGGAGGAACGGTTTAACCTGATCCAGCTGTTTATGCTGGAAGAGTCGGGGCGGCTGGGGAGAAGTATTAAGGTCTCTATCAATTCAATCAAGGCCTTTTTATATTATAATTGTCCTAATAATATCGGACAACTCAAATCTGATATCCAGCTTGCTTGTGCCAAGTCCTATGCGGATTTTTTATTAAACAGCAAAGAGGACATCAAGATAAACAGCTTGGATTTGCCTTCTTATATCAGGGAAGGACTCTATAAAGGCACGGAACATCGGCAACTCTGGCAGAAACTCATTGACATCAATAAACGCTACTGTATCTTTGACAAGACCAAAGAGGACATTATTTTTGAGGAAGATACAAGAGAGGACAATATTTATGAATTGCTGGATGTCAGGACGGCGGAACTGAAAAGTAAAGGGATTAAGGGAATCAAACTGGAAGAAGAAATAGAACGGGATATAGAAGATTACTTTAAAAAATATATGAATGGATTTAATAATAAGGTTAATCTTGCTTATCTCAAAAGCCTTGTGGAGCAAGATGTCATGACGGTAATCGAAGAGGTGATTGCCTTTTGTGAAGAAGAACTTAAGATTAAGCTGGATAAAAAGATTTATTATGGTTTAGCGGTTCATATGAGCAATTCCATTGACAGGGTACGCAGAAATAAAAAAATAATTAATCCTAAGCTAAATAGCATGCGAGCGGAGCATAAACAAGAATTTAGGGTCGCGCTGGATGCCTTAAAGATTATAGAACGCAGAATTGATATTAGTATGCCCATTGATGAAGCCGGATTTTTGACGATGTTTTTAAGCTATAGCTATGAGAAGCTTAAAGACAGACAACTCAATGTCAGTATCATCGTCATTGCCCATGGCGTTAGTACGGCGGCCTCTATGGCTGATGCAGTAAACAGCCTTTTGGGTACCAAAAATGCCATAGGGATTAATGCTCCGATTGAGGAAAAACCGGAAAACATTTTGGAAAAAACTAAAGACTATATCAGAGAACATGAAATTAAATCAGATATATTATTTTTAGTGGACATGGGATCGCTTACGACCTTTGGGAAGGAAATCGCCAATACCTTTCATCTGAAAACCAGAACAATACCCCTTGCCAGTACGCTGCATGTTTTAGAAGCCACCCGAAAATCTATGCTGGGCTATTCACTAGATGAAATATACCGGGAAACATTGGAAGTAAACAACTTATATGACAATAATATCTTAGATTATGAACCTGATACCGAGGGGAAAAAACTAGCTATTGTCACCGTTTGTACCACAGGCGAGGGGGGAGCCAAAACAATTAAAGGCTTGCTGGAGAGGCAGCTACGTTTTGACAAAAAGCTGATTGAAATTGTGCCAATGAATTTCATCGGCAAAGAAAACATTTATAAACGGATTGAAAAGCTCAAGAAAAAATATGAGTTAATCTGTTTTGTGGGACCTTTTGAACTCAATGTCAACTATCCTCAGTTTATGCTAGATGGTCTTATCGAGGGTCACTCAGTCGCCGAAATTCAAAGACTTATTGATGTGGAGACAACCTATGTGAAGATGGAGGAAACCCTTGAGCGTCAACTCAAAAACCTTGACGGTGGTATGGTGCTAAAGGATATAAAAAAATTTAACAAAGCGGTTACCGAAGAGCTAAATAAAAACATCAGCACCAATATTTTGATTGGTATCACCTTGCATATCGCCTGTATGCTGGACAGGCTGAAAGAGAACAAGGCAGTGGAGGCGTTTGTCGACAAGGAAAAGTATATTAAAAATAATTTTTCTCTCTACAAGGTGATAAAGAATGATTGTGCTTTTTTACATACCAGGTATGCGGTGGTCATTTCTGATGATGAAATATGTCGATTAATGAAATTTTTTATGCAAAAGTAAACAATAATACAAAATCCCTTCAGCTATAGCTGAAGGGATTTTGTATTATGTAGGTTGCAACGGGAAGTGTTTTAAAAATAAGAAAAAATAAAACACATCAAGAGGGGGATAAAACACATTAACAAAGTATTTAATAGAAGGGTTTTGGTATGGAAACACTGAAAAATAAGGATAATAATGCCTTGTCTTTAAATTGGCATGATTATTGCATTAATATATAGTTGTGTGAAAAGTAAAACAATTCAAGAAATATATAGCAACTAGGAGGTCGGTAGCATTATGGAAATGGTCATTATGCAATTAATCGTCAATTCAGGAAATGCAAGAAGCAGAGCGATGGAAGCAATTCGCTTCGCAAAAAATGGCGATAGAGAAAAGGCCAAAGAAAAAATAGCAGAATGTGAGGAAGCGCTGGCAAAAGCGCATAATCAACAGACGCAGCTCATTCAAGACGAAGCCGGCGGCAATAAGACAGAGGTAAGCTTACTGCTGGTACACGCACAGGATCATTTAATGAATGCGATAACCGTGAAAGATATGGCGAAAGAGTTTATTGACCTATATGACAAAATAAATGCGGGGGGGAAATTATCATGAAAAAGATTACTTTAGTTTGTGCTGGGGGATTTTCTACAAGTATGCTGGTCGTCAATATGGAGGAAGCTGCGCAAAACCAGGGGCTAGAAGTCACAATTAGAGCTGCGTCAGAAACACGGTTTACTGAGTATGAGAATGAGACCGATATACTCTTGTTAGGACCGCAAGTAGGATTTTTGGTGGATGATTTTAAAGCGAAATATGCAGCAAAAGGCATGAAAATTGCCATCATCGACAGCATGGACTATGGCATGATGAACGGAGAAAAAGTCCTCAAAGATGCGCTCAATATGTAATAGAACATGGATTTCTAGCATCGTGGGTAAACCATCTACTTTATGAACGAAAGGGCGAGTTGATGTGAAGGAATATATTCAAAGAAAGATTATTCCCAAGGTTAACCGTATCGCTAGCAATAAATTTCTAAAAGCGGTTAGCGACGGTTTTATGGCAATCATGCCGGTTATTATCGTAGGTGCGGTATTTTCCCTCTTAAATTCCCTATCAATACCAGCTTATCAGGCGTTTATCACAAAAATAGGACTAAAGCCCATGCTGGCCCTGCCGAATATAGTGACAAATGACATGCTTGCGGTGTATGCGGTGTTTTTCATCGCTTACAACCTGGCAAAGTACTATAACAAAGACACTGGGACAGCCGGTATGGTGGCGTTGTTTACGTTCTTGGCCATTACTCCGATTTCAAACACGGCAGCGATTATTAATGGCTTTGTAAAATCAAATCAAATCTCTTTGCCTGCTACAGTAAAAATTCCGGCTGCCAATGTTCTTACATTTGATTACTTAGGAGCCAAAGGCTTGTTTGTGGCAATCATCGTAGCCTTGCTATCGACAGTTATTTATAACAAACTCATCGACAGTGGGTTGGCGATTAAAATGCCAAAAGGCGTACCGCCTATTATTGCAAAATCCTTCTTAGGGTTAGTTCCCGGTTTCGTAATCATCATTTTATTTATGCTGATCAACAATGCAGTTGCAGGTTTGTCAATGAACGGCATCGACGGGTTGCACAGTTTGATCTATACTTTGATTCAAAAACCCTTAGAAGCTTTTATTGGCAATAGTATCTTTTCTTTCCTTTTTGCCATCCTGCTAGCGCAGATCTTGTGGTTTTTTGGCGTACACGGTGTATCAGCGGTTATTCTACCAATTTTCTATCCCCTCTGGACAGCTTTGACTGCGGCTAACATTGATGCCATGAATGCCGGTGTTCCTTTGTATGAACTGCCTAATATTATCAATAGAGCATTTTTCAGCGTGTATGCACTCTGCGGCGGATCAGGAGCCACGCTTGGCCTTTGTATCTATATGGTCTGGAAGGCTAAGAGTAAGCAGTATAAAACACTTGGGAAATTATCCATTTTATCGAATTTTTGCGGTATCAATGAACCGATCGTTTTTGCCACACCCATGGTGCTGAATCCTTACATGGCCATTCCCTGGATTTGTACGCCGTTGGTCATTAGTGTTATCGCTTATATATTGACCGTGATGAAAATTTTGCCGGTACTTACAACCATTGTGCCCCTTGGTACCCCTGTGTTTATGTCTGGTATGGTTGCCGGAGGTGCAGAGGGCTGGAGAGTGGCTATATTCCAAGGAGTTATTATTGTGATTAGCGCCTTAATTTACTTGCCGTTCTTTAACGTGCTGGATAAGAAAAGTTATCTGAATGAACAAGACACTGCACAAGTAGATGTACAGAGCAGTGGGGTAACTTTGACGAAATAAGGTTTAATTATCTGAGGATATCTCTTCCTTAGACAAAATTGACGAGGGGTGAGAATGTAATACTAGAAGTACACTAGTGTAGTTTTAGATCATGATTATTAAGAATATTTTTAATATATCATATAATTTAAAAGATGTAAGAAGAATCTTGTGTTGCTGCAAGGTCATTAGCAGGTAATAGGAAAAGAGGCGCCCTTTTCCTAGCTAATAGATATAGGGATGGATGAGTTGTAATTTTCTTGTAAAGGCATGATTTAGTAAAAAAATATTAAATAGGGGGATAAAAGCATGAAAAAGAAAGTAGTTGGTACTTTTTTAGCGTTATGTATAGTTGGAATGACTAGCAATTCCTTTGCTGCGCCAAGCGCATATTCTGATGTGCCAAAAGAACATTGGGCTTATCAGTCTATTACAAAACTTGCAAAGGCTGGTATCATAGAAGGTTATGGGGATGGGACATATAATGGCAATAAAACTCTAACTCGTTATGAAATGGCTACCGTTGTGGCAAATGCTATGACAAAAGAAGAGCAAGTTGATGCTGCAACCAAAGCCGAAATCGAAAAGCTCAAGGCAGAGTTTGGTACTGAACTGGACAAGCTTGGTGTTCGTATGGATGGTATGGAGAAAAAGGTAAATAAGCTTGGTAATATTGAATTTCACGTTTGGACGCGTTATTTGACGGATACTGAACGAAATGTTAAAGCTGGCAACAGCACAACGAACACACAAATTCGTTATGGTTTAATGATGAAAAGTCAACTTGATGAAAATGCGTGGGCTTTTAGTAAAATTGGCACTACTGATACTACAAATGAGACGACAAATTCAAATACCATAAGCATTCAACAAGCTTATTTGAGATTAAAGTCTGGTGAGTGGAATTTTAATATCGGTCGTCAAGGGGACAATGCATCTCATCCTGCAAATTTTATAAATACGGGTATGCTGTGGATGAGTTCCAGTAACTGGGATGGTGTATCCACATATACTGGAACAGCAGACAATCATTTTTATGCAGGTATTTTACAAAGAAGTTTCCCTGGTGGAATAACAAAGGTAGATGGAACAACTCTTGCTGGTAGCGCACTCACGCGTAAATTCTATATTGTAGATACAGCACGGGATTTGACGCCAAACTTTAACTTACGCGCGGCCTATGTCAAAGATACTGGCGTTAGAAATGGTAGTGACAGTGTTATTGATTTTAAATCCATAGGTTCAATCTACAAATTTGGGAAAAACAATAATTTGAAGCTTACCTCTGAGTATGGCAAAAACAGCCGTGCAGCATATGCCTCAGGTATTGCCTCTGATGGAAAGGGCTGGATAACAGATTTGCAATACGGCCAAACCAATAGTCAAAAGCGCGGATCTTGGGATGTACATGTTGATTATAGACATATACAGCCAGGTATGAGTCCTTTTGGTGGCTGGGAAAACCCAGGAGGTCCTTACAATCCATCATATCAAGGTTTAGGTAATAACTGTAGTAATGTACAAGGTATTGGTGCATATTATGAGTTTGTACCAGCCAAGAATGTTTGGGTACAATTAAGTGCCTATAATTTCAAAACCGTTACTGACACTTCAGCTTCTACAGGTTTATCCCAACAATATCGTCAATCCTATCGTCTGATAGTTGATACATTCTTCTAAAATGATAAAGCACTGCTGTAAAGGTGAGATGGCAGTGCTTTATTGTAGAGTTATACAAGATAATAACAGGGAATTTGGGCTGTGCCGACAATTGAATAACACCTGCTTCAAAAAAAACATCAACAGGCAGTGCACAGCTTCGGTTACCGTAGGCGGGAGGAATAAAACTATGGACAATCATGCAAAAGAAAAGGGCTTTCCCCAAGGATTTTTATGGGGCGGAGCTTTGGCCGCCAACCAGGTGGAAGGTGGATATTTGGAAGGCGGTAAAGGCCTTACGACAGTAGACCTTTGCCCTACAGGTCCTAATCGGCGGATGGTTTTGAAAGGCGAAAGGGAGAAGCTGGATTTTATGGAAGGTGAATATTATCCTTCCCATGAAGCTGTCGATTTTTATCATCGGTATAAAGAAGATATCGGTTTATTTGCCGAAATGGGTTTCAATTGTTTACGGATATCGATCTCCTGGGTGAGGATATTCCCACAAGGGGATGAGGAAGTGGCGAATGAAGCAGGGCTAGAATTTTATGATGATTTGTTTGATGAATTGCTGCAACATGGAATTGCACCAGTGGTAACCATTTGTCATTTTGATACACCCGTAGGCTTGATTGAAAAATATGGCGGCTGGAAAAGCCGAAAACTAATTGGGTTTTATGAGCGGTATGCCAAGACCCTGTTTGAGAGATATAAAGGTAAAGTTAAGTATTGGATGACCTTCAACGAAATCAATATGATCTTACATTTGCCCTTTATTGGCGGCGGCATTATCGTTAAAGAAGGCGAAAATAAGCTGGAAACCCAGTATCAAGCGGCGCATCACCAACTGGTAGCCAGTGCTCTTGCGGTTAAGGCTTGCCATGAAATACTGCCAGAGGCCAAAATTGGCTGTATGCTGGCAGCGGCATCCGTATACCCGTATACGTGCAATCCGAATGATATTGAGCGAGCCATGGAAAAAGACAGGGAAACTTATTTCTTTATCGATGTGCAAGTTAGAGGGCACTATCCGGGTTACGCGAAACGGTTTTTTGAAGATAAGGAGCTGCATATTGTCATGCAGGATGGCGATGCAAAAATTTTGCGCGACTATACGGTTGATTATATTGGTTTTAGCTATTATTCCAGCAGATGTGCCAGCGCCGACCCGGAAATTATCAAAAATATGACGGCAGGCAATGTGTTCGGAACGGTAAAAAATCCCTATTTAAAAGCTTCGGAGTGGGGATGGCAGATTGATCCCCAGGGCCTACGCATTACTGCCAACAATCTTTATGATAGATACCAAAAACCCTTATTCATCGTAGAAAACGGTTTGGGTGCGGTGGATACAATTGAAGCAGATGGATCCATTCAGGACGATTACCGGATTGATTATTTGAAAAAACATATTGGACAAATGAAAGAAGCCATTTTGGACGGGGTTGACCTGATCGGCTATACGCCATGGGGCTGCCTTGACCTGGTGAGTGCATCGACAGGTGAAATGAACAAACGGTATGGCTTTATCTATGTGGATAAAGATAATGAAGGCAACGGTACACTACAAAGAATGAAGAAGAAGAGCTTTTATTGGTATCAAAAAGTCATCAGCAGCAATGGCGAAGAATTGTAAGTGAAGAAGCAAAACGAGGTCAAGTGGGAAAACCCCACTGACCTCGTTTTGCTTTACAATCTTGAATCTAATGATAATGTTTATTTTTTATAAACATCCTCGCCATACCATTTCACAGATAATGCGGATAATGTGCCATCCTGTTCTAATTCTTTAAGTGCTTTATCTATTTTTGTCTTAAGTTCGGTATCTTTTTTGTTCAAAACAAAATAGGTAGGAACTTTCGCAATACTTCCTGCTAATTTGATATCTAAATTTAATGCCTTTTGAACGGCTTCAAAAGCTGGTGCTGGATAGATAGCCGCATCATATTGCCCAGAGGCAACCATTTTAAATGTATCAGCAGATCCTAATGAATCAATCGCTTCAAGTTTTACTGGATTATCTGGATGTTGCTTATTATACTCTTGAACAATATTATAACGTGCATCATTAGAGGGAATTGGAACCAATTTTTTCCCGATTAAATCTGCAAATGAGTTAATATCATTTCGATCTTTTTTAGTGATAAGCTTAAGATCACTGTAACCAGAAGGTTGATCTGGAAATAAAAATTTCTCTGCACGTTCTGCACTTTTATAAAGATGGCAAGTACCTATATCATATTTACCTGATTCTACGCCAAGAAGCATGGCACTTTGATCCATACCACTATATTCAAATTTATATTCTGGTAGTTTTTTATTGATTGCCTGAAGCACATCTCCATCATATCCAGATAAGTCCCCATTGTCATCAATGTACGTAAACGGTTTGGCATCATGCACTCCTGCAACTTTGATAACCTGTATTTTACTAGTTGAAGATGCATTACTATTTTGACCTCCGCATCCTGCAGCGATCATAGTGATTATCGTGGATAGAACTAACATCATAATTTTCTTTTTCATAAAAGTGCCCCCTACTATTTTTTTATTATAAACTTATGTTTTTATATCTTTTCAGTCGATTTTCAAGGAATACAAATAACTTTCCAAATATGTAGCAGACAATGAAATAGATGATTGCCGCATCGACATATGCTTCTAAATATCTATACCCACTTGAGGCTGCAACTGTTGCTGTTGCCATGATTTCTACAATCATAACTGAAAAGGCTAATGATGTATCTTTTGCAATTTCTAAAAATACATTACTGAAATTTGGTAATGCAACTACCAGTGCTTGTGGAATTATAATTCTTCTTAAGCTCTGGCTACTTGTCATGCCGATGGAATAGGCTGCTTCCAATTGTCCCTTATCGACAGAATTTAGTGCGGATCTTATATTTTCAGATAAATATGCAGATGCATTCATAGTGAATGCTAACAATGCAATCATAATGTGAGGCAGTCCGTAGGTGGATAGAGTTAAGACTCCACTTTGCTGTAAATAGGTTAGCAATTCGGGCACGCCATAAAATACAATATAAAGTTGTATGAGTATCGGAGTACCTCTTATAAATGAAACATAAACTGCTGCGATCGTCTTCAAAATGGGTATTTCATTTATTCGGCAAATAGCAATCAATAGTCCAATATATAAGCCAATAATTATTGAAAACATTGTAATAAATAATGTCATAGGGACACCTGTTAGTATAGTTGGAAAGGTTTTTATTGCAAATTGCACATCAAAAGCCATTTTTTTTTCACCCCCTTAATGATCTGCATTATTTTTCAAAAACTTACTAGTGTGCATATGCTCATATAAGGAAATCATTTTTTCAATGATAAGACATATGGCCCAGTAAATGAATGCAACCCCAATGTACACTTCTAGTTGTCTGACTCCATATCCATTGGCTCCGATAAGTTTTGCTTTTCCAAGGATATCAATAACTCCGATGGTAAACACATAGGAAGTTTCTTTTAAAAGACTTATTATTAGGTTGCCTAGATTGGGTACTGCGATAACAAAGGCTTGTGGGATTATAACCCTTGTAATGGTCTGAATCGTGTTCATTCCAATACTTAGTGCGGCTTCACGTTGTCCAACATCAACTGCTAAGTATGCAGATCTCATGACTTCACTAAGAAAAGCACTGCTATTCAACGAAAAAGTTATTATGGCAAAAACCACTTTATCCCAATCGTTAATATCAATTCCAATTGAATGTACAACCAATGGTAAACCATAAAACACTAAAAATAATTGTAGTAGGGGTGGTGTTCCCCTAATAAATGCTACGTAGCCATTGGCGATAGAATTTATTATAATATTATTTTTCAATTTCATTGCAGTAAGAAGCAGACCCAGTATTAATCCAAAGAATAGGGATAAAATCATAATAAAAAGTGTTAACGGTAGTGCTTTCGCAATCAGTGGAATAGAATGAAAGATATAAGTTACGTCAAAAATTTTATCCATACTTTGCCCTCCGTTAAGATGTTGATTAAATCAAGCTAATATGAAAGCTAGAAAGATGCTGTTCTCTTTAAAAACTCTTTTGTTCGTTCTTCTTTGGGATTATTAAATATTTCATCAGGTGTTCCTTCTTCCACAATCACACCGCCTTCCATAAAAATAACCCGTGATGCAATATCCTTTGCAAATAACATTTCATGAGTAACAACTACCATCGTCATACCTTCCGTTGCTATTTTTTTCATAACGGAAAGTACTTCGCCAACAAGCTCAGGATCAAGTGCTGATGTTGGTTCATCAAAGAGTATTACTTCGGGATTAAGTGCTAGAGCTCTTGCAATGCCAACTCGTTGTTGCTGTCCACCTGATAGTTGAGCGGGATAATAATTGTATTTATCTGAAAGGCCTACTTTATGTAACATTTTTTTGCTTATTTCTTCGGCATCTTTTTTAGGCACTTTTCGCACTGTGGTTAGACCTTCCATAACATTTTCAATAACCGTCTTATGGTGAAAAAGATTATATGATTGAAACACCATTGCAGTCTGCCTTCTGATTTGCAGTATTTCTTTTTTGGTCGCATTCTTGAAAGTGATATTGGTGTCACCAATACTTAATTCTCCTTGATCTGCTTTCTCTAAAAAGTTAATACATCTTAACAGTGTTGTTTTTCCTGAACCACTAGGTCCTAAGATGACAACCACTTCACCTTTGTTTACCTTTAGATTGATTCCTTTTAATACTTCATTTTTGCCAAATTTCTTGTGAATATCTTTGATTTCAATCATTAGATCACTTCCATTCAAATTTAAAAATCATTTCATTTTTTTCTCACAATAACATGACAATGATCATCGCCTTTTGCTAGCATTTTAGGAAATTCTAGTTCTAATCCTTCCGTACAACTCAATATTCCGTAGTCACCATAGTTTGCCATCTTGCATAAATTTTGTATTTCTTCTGGTGTACATCCGAGCTTTTTCCATGCTTCGACTAAAGCGCAATGTCCAAATTTTAATTCGCCCCAATTTTCTTCGACAACCAGTTTTTCGATGGCAAAAGCATAGGTGTTATTTCCTGATGATAGTTTTGTTACAAAATCTCCAGCACTTTTTACATCTTTATAATTGCTACCTTTTAATTTTCCATACTTTGTTAGAGCTTTGTGGGCGATTCGATCTGGATCTAAACCTTCTTCTTCCGCTGCTTGAAGTAATAGGTAAAACCAAGTAGCCCGATCTTGTATTGCTGATCTTATCCCATCTGTAAATTCTTTTTGTGAATATATTTTTTCGTCCATTTGTTTATCCCTCCATTTGTTCTGATTTGTTTTAAATCGAATAACTTGTTGACGTTCTCTATATCACGCAATGATTTTGAGGCAAACAAAAAAGAGGTTATACATTTTACAATGGATAACCTCCAGTTTTCTGGTCGGAATATACCTAATAATATTAAATTAGTAATGTTATAGTGAATTTTTTAGATGTTGTATGATATGATCCTCCAGTTTTCTGGTTGGAATATACCTAACAACGTAATATTCAACTAGTAATGTTGCAACAAGTAGTTTATATGTTGTATTATACATAAGTACAATGTAATGCGCAATACTTTTGTGCGTTATATTGCACAAAAAATTTTATATTGTAATGTGAGATGAGATAATGAAAGACTTAACTGTAGTAATCGGCAAGAATCTTGCGCAGCTTCGCCATCAAAAAAAATTGAGCCTTGATAAATTGTCCGAAATTTCGAATGTCAGTAAAGCAATGTTAGGACAAATTGAACGGGCAGAGTCAAATCCAACAGTTAATACTTTATGGAAAATAGCTTCAGGCCTGCGCGTACCTTTTAACAGACTGATAGCGACTAATAACTCCAAAGCTGAATTGGTTCGATTCAGTGAAATTGAGTCAATAGGTGACACTGATGGAATGACCGTATTTCCTCAATTTTCTTTTAATCAAGAGAGTGATTTCGAAATTTTCCTCATTACTTTAGACCCGCAGTGCTCCCATTTGTCCGACCCTCATGACATAAATTCTGAAGAATATGTATTACTTATCGATGGAAATCTTGAAATTGAAGTTGGCGGACAAAATTATCAGCTAACTCCTGGTGATGGGATTCATTTTCAGAGTGATCAGCTACATACTTACCGAAATCTCACAGATAAAATGGTGCGTTTTCAAAATATTATTAATCATCACTAATATAGTTTTTTGATATTACCTATGGCATTGAGGCCTGAAATCCGAGTATATAGCAACGAATACAATGCCGAATGACCCAATAAGTAACAACTGGTTTCCCGATATTATTGTGGCCAGCATACAATAATTGGAGATATTTAGCTCATAAGTGGACTGGAAATATTTACCTTGACAGAGGGGGCACTGTAGTTTATAGTAAATTACAGGAGTATTCCGACCAGAAAACTGGAGGTTATCCATTATGAAATGGGTAATCTCCAGCTTTTTTTTTCGATAATGAAGGATCTATTAGATACTCGATAAAATTAAAGGAGGAGTTAGCTATGGAAAATAATAAAATTGTGATGTGTGGAATTGAACATCATGCTGTGCTTTTTGCGCTGATTTCTAAGTATGCCCTGGAAGATTGTGGTGAAAAGGGAAAAGCTGCAATTCTAAAAGGTATAACTCTTTATGGCAATGAACGAGGCCAGAGAATGGCTAAAAGAGCAATTGAAAATAGGGACTCATTAGATGATATTGTGAATTTTTTTGCCTATACGGAATGGCAGCCACAACCGGGGCAGATGGAAATGAAAATTGTAAGCACTAAGCCAACTTTCGTACAACATTATAGTAAATGCGGATGGTGTACAGCTTGGGGAAAATACAACTTATTGGAATATGGAAAATACTATTGCATCCCGATTGACAATGCAGTATTGGCTGGTTTTAATCCTAAATTAAGACTGACTGTTCATAGTAATTTAAGTTGGGGAGCACCGTACTGTCATTTTGATTGGGAAACTTGTTTTAATGAAGAGGATGAAAAAAGACTTGCAACTAAAAAAATAGAGTTAGGGAAAAGTTGTATAAAAGATTTTAATTATCATACTGCTCATATTTTGTCCAGCTTAAAAAAAATAATAGAGGCCGATTTGGGGGAATCCGGGACAAAGGTTATTAAAAAGACACTTGATGAATATGTAACTTTATTCGGTAACCAATATTTGAATATTTTAGAAGGCATATTCGAATAAATGAAATAAGTTTATAAGTGGTAATCAATTATCTTGAATGGAGGAGGATTTTGATGTTAAATAAAAAAATTGCGTTTATCGGTGCCGGTAATATGGCAGAGGGGATTATAAATGAAATTGTTAATAAACAAGTATTTGAACGGAATAATATAACAGTATTTGATGTTTTATCTGAACGGATGGAATATTTAGAGAATACATATGATGTTCAAATTACAAATAATCTACAAAGCGCCATAGAAAAAGCTGATTTTATTTTAATTGCAGTAAGACCGCAAGATATTGAAAAAGTTGCACAAAATATAAAAAAAATGATTAAAGAAGAACAGATTATTATTTCGATATGTGCTGGTATTAAAATAGAAAAATTAGCAAATTTATTGGGTGAAGAAAAGAAGTTCATTCGGATTATGCCAAATACGATGAGTGAAGTACAACAGGGGTATAGTGCCATTTGTACAAGTGATAACGTAAGTGAAGATGAAAAAAATGATATGAATCAAATATTGCAATCATTAGGTAAAGTTATATTTATAAATGAAAATCTTTTTAATGCGTTTACTGCATATAGTTGTGCGGGACCGGCATATGTACTATATTTTATGGCTGCACTAGTTGATGCAGGGGTGCAATCTGGTTTTTCACGAAAGGATGCCCTAGCAATTGCTAGTGAAAATTTGCTGGCGGCAGTAAAGATTACTCAAAAAACAGGGAAACATCCTTATCAGATTACAGATACGATGACATCACCAGCAGGTATAACAATTGATGGATTACAGGTTTTAAGTGAAAAAGGTTTTCACGGTATTGTAATGGCTAGTGTACAACAAGCTGTAAAAAGAACAAATGAATTAGGTATATAAAAAGATACTGCATTCTAGTACAGACTTGACCGAAGACGTTTCAGCCGTTTGGAGAAATGCTCAATATGGTGCGGGATGAAGGAATAAAGACGATAAAAGGTATCTGAAAACCAATTACTGGATCTCAGATACCTTTTATATGGATAGCATGATAGTACCCTGATTTATTTGGGCGTCTTCAGGTATTGGTGTTGATCGAGGATAGATACATATTTTCGAATGTATACATCATACAATCGAAAATAATGTTTTATTATTGAAGAGATCATTATATAATAAGGACATGAAAAATTACGATTTTAAAACACAGATAAAAAGTTCATACCGTACACTGCCGGGGATGCTGATCGGCATTCTGCGCGAAGAGATTTTATCAGGTGAACTGAGTGGCGGTGCCCAGCTCAAGCAAGATGAACTGGCTTCAAGATTTAATGTCAGTATGAGTGTGCTGCGGGAAACGTTAAAAAGTTTGGAGGCTGAGGGGCTTGTTCGTTTTTATCCCAATCGAGGGGCGACGGTCACGGAGTTAACAGCGGAAGAAGCACAGGAGATATTTGACATTCGTTTGTTTTTGGAATTGGGAGCCCTAGAATTGACCATTCCGAATTTGACGCCAGAAGATATTAGCCAGGCAGAAGAAATTTTAACGGCTATTGATGCCCAGCAGCACAGTACACGCTGGGGCGAATTAAACTGGCAGTTTCATGAAGTTCTGTACCGACCAGCAAACAGGCCGAAGCTCTTATCCCTGATTCAGAACATGCATAATAATGTGGAACGCTATATGCGTTTATATTTGTCAGCCATGCATTATCAAAAAGATTCCCAGCAAGAACATCGTGCCATACTTGAGGCCTGTGCACAGGGGGATGTCCAAACAGCCCAAAGGTTATTGCGTGAGCATATAACGGCAGCAGGCGTAAGATTGGTTGGTTACCTAAGTCATTCGTTGTAAGGGTATGTTTTATTACATAAAATGTATCCCTAATGTATATTTTCGAAAATCGAATATTCATTGTGAGTTTATTAAATTATATAGAGAAATTTGGGAGGTAAAATATTATGTCCAGTAAGAGAATACAAGATTTCAAAGCACAGTATATTGAATCCAAACCAGCCATCAGCATTGAGCGCGCCCTTGCCTTTACAGCGTCCCATCAGGAAACTGAGGGCGAAACGGTTGCCATTAGACGAGCCAAAGCCTTTAAAGCGGTGTGCGAGAGCATACCGACTACTATTTTTGACCAAGAAATCATTATTGGCTCGATTGGTGAATTCCGTAAATCGGGTATCATTTGCCCGGAATACTCGTGGAAATGGGTAAATCAAGAAATGGATTCCTTTGAGACAAGGTCCCAAGATCCTTATTGTATTGATGATGAAGCGAAAGAAAAACTGCGCAAAGAAGTGTTCCCGTACTGGAAAGGTAAATCCCTGGAAGAAACATTTTTATCTCGGATCAATGATGAAACAGCTAAGCTCTTAATTGATACGGGTATTATTGATAACGATTCAAAATGGCGCAGCGCCGTGGGCGAAGTTACCGCCGACTACCAAGATATTATTTTTCAAAAGGGGTTTGGTGGCGTTAAGGCGGAGGCTCTGGAAAAATTGGCAAAGATTGAGCCGGTTACACTGGAAGGTTTAGAGAAAATTGCCTTTTATCAAGCTGCTATCCTTGCTTGCGACGGTATTATTACCTTAGCTAAACGTTATGCAGAGCAAGCTGTAGCACTTGCTAAAACAGAAAAAGACCCAGGGCGTAAAGCTGAACTCATGGAAATCGCCAGCGTGTGCCATCGCGTTCCTGAACATCCGCCGGAGACCTTTTATGAAGCCATCCAGACAGTATGGTTTACCCAGCTTGGTTCTATTTTGTCAGAGAATTCACTAGCACTCAATTTGGGCCGTTTTGATCAATATATGTATCCTTATTATGCTCAGGATATTGCCGCAGGAAGGATTACACCAGAAAAAGCTCAGGAACTGATTGAAGCCCTATGGATTAAGCTTTCCGAATGGGTGTGGGCCATTTCCAGTAATACGGCTCAATTTTTTGCTGGGTACAATTCATTCCAAAATTTAACATTGGGTGGCCGGACACGCAGCGGGCGTGATGCAACAAATGACATTTCCTATATGTGCCTTAAGGCTACAGAAAATGTAAAAACACATCAACCAGGTCTTAGTGTGCGCATTCATCCTGACAGTCCTGATGAATTTCTATTAGCTGTCTGCAAACTCATTCGTGTTGGTACAGGCTTTCCGGCCGTGCATAATGACCGCGTGGGATCAGATATGCTACTTGCCGCAGGACTTTCACCAGAAGATGCTCGTGACTGGAGTAATTGCGGCTGCGTTGTGCCCCATTTTAGGAAAATCGGTGAATGGACATCAGCGGTCAGTGTTAATTTAGCAGCTGCTATGGAGTTTGCCTTAAACGGTGGTAAAAGCCGTATTTATGAAGGTTTAATCAGTTTAGCCGAGAAACCGGCCGCGGAATTTAACAGCTATGAAGAAGTAAAACACGCCTTTTTTAAGCAACTGGCTAATCTTGTTAAACATTCGGCAATCGGTTCCCTGACCTGCCAGCAAGTTCATGCTGAAATTGTGCCAAGACCATATCTATCTTTATTAGTTGATGGTTGTATGGACAAGGGGAAAGATCTCAGTAAAGGTGGGGCAAAATATAATCTGGGTCCTGTACTGACAGGCATTGGTATTGCCGATACGGCCAACTCGTTGGCCATGATTAAAAAATTAGTGTTTGAAGAAAATAAATATACACTTGATGAAATATGCCAGGCCCTTGATGCTGACTGGGTAGGTTACGATGAGCTCAGGCAAGCAGCGATTGCCTCCCCCAAGTATGGCAATGATGATGACTATGTTGATAACATTGCTTGCGAGATATCCGACTTTTACAATAAAGAAGTACAATCCTATACTGATTATTTTGGTTCACGATTTAATTCGGCCTTTATGGGGATATCAAACTATATTCCGGCAGGCAGTGTCATTGGCGCAACACCTGACGGGCGCAAAGCAGGGAGTCCTTTGACCGAGGGCGTTTCACCCCATGCGGGTACCGATCTTACCAGCCCTACGGCTGCTATGCGTTCTGTGGCTAAAATCAATCATGATATCCATACCGGTGGTACGCTGATGAATGTTAAATTGGCGCCAGAACTCTTACAATCTGATCGCAGTCTGAAGAACTTAGCAGCACTCATCAGAGGGTACTTTTCCCTAGGAGCCTTCCATGTACAGTTTAATGTAATTTCCACCGAAACCCTCAGAAAAGCCCAGGAGTGCCCAGAAGACTACAAGGATCTCCTTGTGCGGGTAGCCGGCTACAGCACTCAGTTTGTCAATTTGTCGCGGGAAGCGCAAAATGCCATTATGGAGAGAACGACCTATGAAACCATGTAGCGGTACGGTTTTTCAAATCCAACGCTGGTCAATCCATGACGGCGAAGGTGTGAGAAGTACTGTCTTTTTCAAAGGTTGCCCCCTAAGATGTCGGTGGTGCGCCAATCCGGAGTCGTGGAGCAGTACTCCTGAGATCTTTTATTTTCAGGAGCGCTGCACTGGCTGTGGACGTTGCGTCGCTGGCTGCCAAGTAGGCGTCAACAGTCTAAATAATGGAATCCTTCATTTTGATAGGGCAAAATGTACAGGCTGCGGCGCATGTGTCGAGATTTGTCCAACGGGAGCCCGAAAAAAAATGGGCGCTGTGATGACCAGCGAAGAAGTGATGAAGGTCATCAACAGAGATGCTATTTTTTACCGGGAATCAGGCGGGGGCGTAACTTTTTCCGGCGGTGAGCCGTTTATGCAACTGGATTTTTTGCGGGAACTGGTATTGAATTGTATCCGAATTGGGATTGATACAGCGGTTGAGACCTGCGGCTATTTTGATTGGGAGCAAGGCAAGGATATCATTGCTTTATTAGATGGGGTATTTATTGACATCAAGCATATGGATGATCGTATTCACCAGAAAGTCACGGGTGTTAGTAATGTGCCCATTCTCGAGAATGTGATCCGTATCGCCGAATTGCAACCCAATACCATTGTGCGTGTCCCTCTGATGGAGGAAATTAATGCCAGTGAAAAAAACATCAGAGCCATGTGTGAATTTATAAAGCAGCATACTAAGGTAAAAGGGGTAGAGCTTCTCCCCTATCATCATTTAGGTGAACCAAAGCATAACGCCAAAGGGGAGTTATGCCCAGTATTCACAACTCCCGATGCCAAAAAAATTGCAGCGATGAAAGAAATGATCGCAAGCTATGGTATTGAGATTGTTGATTACCAATAATCCCAGGGGCATTTCCACATGCCTTGATTAAACTAGAGGGCATTCTGCAGCAGGATGTTCTCTAGTTTATTTAATTAAAGACAAGATAAGGAACTATTAGAGACGCGATAATGAGAATATAATGAAATTACTAAATAATTCCTATAGGTATTTGAATAAAATACTGTAACATAATAATACAGGCAACGGAGCCGCTAACCAGGATGTGTTAGCGGTTTCTTTATTTTTCTGAAGGTACTTATAGGGAAAACAATACCAAATATTTTTGGAGGTGGGCTATGAAAAGTATACAAAAGAAGATGACAGCCATGGTTGTTCTTATTTTTATTGTAGCACTCAGCGCTTTGGGTGGGATTAATTATTGGAGAGCCAGAGAGATCATTAGGGAAAATATTATCAATAATATGGCAAGCCAGACAAAAGATGCTGCTGGCAATGTTGGTGACTGGTTGGAGACCCGTAAAACGGAACTCAGCATTATCGCATTGAATCCGGCGGTGCAGAGCGGTAATGCCGAAATGATTGTACCATTTATTAAAAATATTGCTAAGGAAAAAAAGTTATATTCTATCGTTGGATATCTTTATCCTAATGGTGCGTCGGTAAATACATTAGGGACATCGGTCAATCTCGGCGAACGGGAGTATTTTAAACAGGCTATGCGTGGTGAGGCCGTTATTGGTGATCCGAGTACAGCTAAAACGACAGGGCATTTGAATATCGTAGTAGCTGTGCCTGTTAAAGTAGATGGCAAGGTGACAGGCGTGGTGTACGGAGCCATTGATATGGAAGGACTTACCGAAAAGGTAATGAATATAAAGGTTGGACAAACAGGTTATAGTTATCTCGTACAAGGCGATGGCTTAGCAATTGTCCATCCCGACCAGGAGAAGGCCATGAAGTTCAATGCCTTAAAGGACAGTAATGGTTCACCTCTTTTTAAGGCTGCTACCGAGCGCATGGTAAAAGGCGAGACTGGCTTGCAACAATATGACGATCAGGGCGTCAAAAAAATTATGACGTTTGCCCCAGTGGCTGGAACCAACTGGTCACTGGCAATTGAAGCACCGATGGCGGAGCTGACAGGCGTTGTTTCAACGCTGACGACATTGTCGTTGATAACCATTGTTATTATTTTAATCATTACAACTATCGTAATTGCCTGGTATACCCGTCGTATCGCAAAGCCCATCGAAATGTTGGAAGTTGCTGCAAGACGTGTCGCCAGCGGTGATATTTCAAGAACCACTCTGGGCATACATTCTGATGATGAAATCGGACGTCTGGGCACGAGTTTCGAAGAAATGACAGAGAATCTGCGTGCCCTTGTTCAAAAAATTTCTGGCGCGACAGAGCAGGTTACAGTTTCTTCGGAAGAACTCACGGCCAGTGCTGAACAGACAGCTAAAGCGACAGATCAAGTCGCAAGTGCCATCAATGAAGTAGCGTCAGGTGCTGCAAGGCAAATGAACACAATTGAAAATACGGCGACTGTAGTTGATCAAATGTCTAAAACGATTCAGCAGATTGCCATAGACTCCAGTATGGTTGCAGGTACATCTAATAAGTCGGCCCAAGCTGCGCAGCAAGGCAGCAAAGCAGTGAAAAATGCCATCACGCAAATGAGAAATATAGAGGAAACTGTGAGTAGGTCTGCGAAGGTTGTGGCAAAATTGGGTGAAAGGTCCAAGGAAATCGACCAAATCGTCAGCACAATATCTGGAATTGCTGGACAAACCAATCTATTAGCCCTGAATGCTGCCATTGAAGCTGCTAGAGCTGGGGAGCAGGGCCGAGGGTTTGCTGTTGTCGCCGAGGAAGTTCGCAAATTGGCTGAGCAGTCACAAGATGCTGCAAAGCAGATTGCAAATCTGATTGCCGAAATCAGGCAAGATACGGATAGTGCAGTGATTGCGATGGATGAAGGTACAGAAGAAGTTCATATTGGTACAGAGGTTGTAAATAAGGCTGGGGAGAGTTTCGAGGAAATTTATGAGCTTATCAATGGGGTATCAACTCAGATAAGCGGGATTTCCGTCGCCATTCAGCAAGTAGCAGCTGGAAGTCAACAGATTGTCGATTCTGTGCAGGAAATTGGCACCATCAGCAAGGGCACTGCGGGGCAGACACAGACTGTTTCCGCCGCCACTGAGGAGCAAGCTGCCACCATGGAGGAAATCGCTTCATCAAGCCAAGCTTTGGCTAGGATGGCGGAAGATTTGACCAAAGCCGTAAATGGGTTTAAAGTGTAGGAAGAAAATCAAAGAAAAGGGGCATTCTACAGTAGAAAACTCTGCTGTGGAATGCCCCTCTTATTTTACGGCAGTGCCAGCTGAATAATTCGTTTCGGCCGGCCGCTTTTACTTGATGAGCGTTTGCCTACTTCAAAGCAATATTCATGCTGGATTAATTTGGCGAGGATTCTATTTACAGTGCGGGGGCTAACGCTCAGAAGTTCAGCCAGCTCGCCGGAGGTGAATTGTTTTTTACCCTGCTCTTTACTAATACGGTACAATTGGAAGATGGTGCTGACGCTAACTTCTGTCTTATCGGAAATGGCGAGAAATTTCTCGTCAATTTTGGCGTCATGGACAGGTGACTCCTGGCCTTCAGAGTACCTGATAGGGCCTAGGGTTTGTGTTTTTTCATAGACAATAAAAGCAGCATTGCCGCCAATACTGCTGGCACGTTGCATGCCAAGCCGCGCGCTGGCTTTGGCTTCTTGCGCAGTTGGACCGTAACCGATGCCTAGGCTGATGGTACTTGCGGTATTGCGTTTCACCGCACGTAACAACTCGATGTTTTCAAAATTGTTGGTGACGCTTTCTAACAAATATTTAGTGGAAAACAAGAGGAATTCCTGCACGCCGACTTCGACTACGGCAGCCTTAATGTGCTGGGCAAAAATATATATTTGCCGCGTAACATTAGTTCTTTCAATAATATACTGATATTCGTCATCATTAAACATGGAATATTCATTAGGACGGTCAATTTGAATATAGAGGGCAGCAATCTGGCTCTGCTGGCTAATATGCACAAGGTGATGCAAGAGAATTTTATGCAGGGCCTGGCGGATGGCACTGCCCGTAGGCAACAGAAAATAGCTGGGGATATTTTTAGCCGTAAGCCGTTGATATACGGCATAAAAAGCAGTAATACAGCATGAGGCGCGTTTATATCGATAGTTTTTCTCATGAAAGGTATAGGCCTGATCCACATAATTTTCTTCATAGGGGTGATCAGGAACCTGGTAGATAATGGCATTTACCGAGTTTGTCCCCAATTCGGCACAAGTTTCCTGCCATTGCTTTTTGTCAAAGACATCGATACTTAAGTGCTCAAGGGAATACTGTTTGGCAAGGCTGATTTTTAAGAGTATTTGCAATAAGGAGGACCCGTCACGAGAGGGATATTCCCACGGAATCAGAGGGTTGACATATTTTTCCGTATAAGCAAGAGCCGTTTTGCCGGCGAATAACAAAGCATCTAAGTTTTTTTGCTGATCTTTGATCAATAGAGGGGTTTCGATAAATGTTTTATAAGGAAAGAGGACCGGCTGGATTTGTGGAAATTCATCCTGAATAATTTGCATAATTTTGTCAGCGAATTCAACAGGGGCAGGGATGCCTAATTTCAAATGCCATCACCTTTTTCAAATGTATTTATGGACAGAATAAGGGGCTATTAAAGACATAATAGTTAAGTATATAATAACATTAATCAATCAAAAGGAATAGATACCCGTGGGCAACCCTGTTGTCCAAGTATTCATTTTTTACCTGCAGGTTATTAAAATGAAACAAATTCTGTAATTGAGTAACTAAATTTAATTGGCAATGAAGCCGTTGACACTACTATATGTGTTAACGGCTTTTTCTGTGAAAAAATAACTACTACGATTAATTGATGGAGGGTATCTGACATGGAAAAAATTAAGAATATAGCACCAACCAATAAATATGTTGTCTTTGCGCTACTTTATATCGGCTTTTGTATTGCATACGTGGATCGTGTGGCAATCAATATTGCTTTGGCCTCAATCGGCAAAGAATTTGCTTTAAATCCTTCAACAATGGGGGTAGTGCTGAGTACTTTTTTTGTTGGTTATGCTATTATGCAAATTCCCGGCGGGTGGCTTGCTGATAAATTTGGCTCGAAAGTAGCCATTATCGGTGCCTTGTTTTTATGGTCTGTCTTCACGATGGGTACAGGTTATGCCTGGTCCTTGACGTCACTGATTGTTATCCGTTTTATTTTTGGTCTTGGTGAAGGGCCTTTTGCGGCATCGGCATTAAAGGGAATTGCTGAAAATTTTCCTAAAGGGGAACGCCCCAAAATGACTGCCGCTTTACTATCTTCTAATTATGTGGGGAGTGCACTTGCGCCACTTATGGTTGTTCCTTTATTGATGTACTTTGGCTGGAGGGGCATGTTTCATGCCTTTGGTATTTTAGGCATTGCATTTATTGCCATCTATTGGTTTTTAGTAAAACCAGCGATGAAAGAAGAGCAAGATGCCGTAGCCAGCGGAAAGCAGAAAATCAGCATGAAAGAGCTATTAAAAATGCCGCTGATTTGGCAGCTGACAATTGCCTGGTTTGCTCTTAGCCTTGTTAATAAAGGGCTGGATTCTTGGATGCCCACCTATCTGTTGACGGTTCGTCATATGGATCTGAAATCACTTGGACTCTTAACGCCGTTACCCTTTGTGGCAGCAGGAATTGCTACCGCCATAGGCGGCTGGGTTATGGATCGCTTTTTTGACGGCCGGGAAAAATACCTGCTAGTGTCGTCGGCCATCTTGACTGCTATATTCTTATATTATATGTATACTGCAGAAACTGTTATGCTGGTGATTGGCTTTCAAAGCTTAGTGTACTTTTTCAAATCCTTTGTTTTTGCTTCGGCATTAGCCTTACCCATGAAACTCTTGCCGGGATCCGTTGCCGGCTCAGCTTCAGGGGTCATAAATATGGGGGGGCAGTCTGCCGGCTTTGTTGCTCCCCTGTTTATTGGTTTAATGGTTTCCGCCTACGATGGTTCTTATGACGCAGCGTTTTGGTTCTTAATCGGCGCGGCTTGTTTGTCGGCGCTGACAAGTCTTACAATCAAAAACAGAAAAAGCAGTGTCGCATAATAGTTGAGAAGGAGTTCATATCATGAAGATAAAAAAAGTTGTATTACGCAAAATGGAAATGGTGCTCAAGGCGCCCTTCGAAACTAGTTTTGGTGTTACTCGTTCGAAAAAATTCATCGTGGTCGAAATTCACGGTAAGGATCATGTAGGTTATGGGGATTGTTCCGCTTTTGCGGCACCCTGGTACAGCGAGGAGACAACGGAGTCTGCCTGGTATGTCATTCAGGAATTCCTGATTCCCACACTGCTTAGTCATGAGGAAATTTCCACGCCGGAAATGATGCACGAAGAGTTTGCCTGGATTCGCCGTAATAGAATGGCTAAAGCAGCAATCGACTGTGCCTTATGGGATTTGTATGCAAAAGAACAAAATATTTCTCTGTCTAAAGCCTTAGGCGGAACACGGGATGAAATTGAAACAGGTGTCAGCCTAGGCATTCAAAAGAGCCCTGAAGAACTTGTACGGACTGTGGAAAAGTACATGAAGGAAGGGTATCGCAGAGTTAAGGTTAAGATTAAGCCAGGTAAGGATATTGACTATTTATCGGCTGTCCGGAAGGAATTTGGTGATATTATGCTGATGGCGGATGCTAACTCGGCGTATACCTTAAAGGATTTAGAGTTATTTAAGGAGCTTGATAAGCTTAATCTCTTAATGATTGAACAGCCTTTAGCTGATGATGATATTATCGATCATGTCAAACTGCAATCCGTCATGAAAACACGCATTTGCCTAGATGAAAGTATTCACTCCGTGGAGGATGCCCGTAAGGCCATTGAACTTGGCAGTATGAAAACCATTAATATTAAAGTGGCTCGGGTTGGCGGTCTGACCGAGGCTCGTAAGATTCACGATCTCTGCCAACAACATGACATACCCGTATGGTGTGGCGGCATGCTTGACACCGGTATCGGTCGGGCGCATAATATCTCGGTGGCGTCTCTCCCGAATTATCAGTTCCCTGGTGATGTCCCAGCATCTGATCGCTACTATGAACATGATTTTATGTCGCCTGCTGTGCAAATAGATAAAAATGCCATGATCAAAGTTCCCCAAAAACCTGGCATTGGCTTTGAACCGGTTCAAGAACTCCTGGAACGTTTTACCTATGAGAAAAAAGAATTTATTCGATAAACTGGATTGGTGGAATGGTAGATGAAAATCGATCGCATGGATATTATCCGGGTGAAAGTCCCTTTTGCTCATCCCTTTGAAACTAGTTTTACCCGTTTTGTGGAAAGAGATGCCCTGCTGGTCAAAATATATTCAGAAGGCCTCATCGGTTACGGGGAGTGCAAGGCGTTTTATGCTCCCCTGTATAATCCAGAAGATAACGGTACATGCCATCATATTATTAAAGATATATTGGTACCCTTGCTACTACATAAAGAAGTCAGCGGTCCGGAAGAGTTTATAGAGAAGGTATCCTTTATTAGAGGCAATCGTTTAGCCATTGCCTCTGTAGAAAACGCCTTATGGGAGCTCAAAGTCCAGCGTGAAGGAAAATCCCTAAAGACCTTGCTCGGCGGGACGCGTGACGAAGTACAGGTGGGAGTCAGCCTCGGCATTGAAAAAACAATTCCTGAGCTACTTAAAAAAATCGAGAAATATCTCGCCGAGGGGTATCATCGGACGAAAATAAAAATTCGTCCAGGCTGGGATCTTGAAGTCATCAAGGAAGTACGCCGGCATTATCCCAATATTACGTTGACGGTTGATGCCAATTCTGATTATACTCTGGCAGACATTGATCTCTTTAAAGCCATGGATGAATACAACCTGTGTTATATCGAACAACCCTTGGGGGAAAATGATATCATTGATCATGCCGTGTTGCAAAAATCAATTCAGACACGGTTGTGCCTTGACGAAAGCATTGTTTCACTGGAATCAGCGCGGCAAGCCATAGCGCTGGGTAGCTGTAAGGTAATTAATGTGAAATCAAGCAGGGTAGGCGGCCTATGTGAATCCATCAAGATCCACGATTTATGCCTGGAGCATGACATTCCCTTATGGGTAGGCGGTATGACCGAACTTGGCATTGGCCGCGTACAAAATATTTCCCTTGCCAGTATGCCACATTTTACGTTGGCCAACGACATTGCGGCAAGCAATCGATATTTTGACGAAGATATTACCATACCCACAGTGAACATTACCAACCGCTGCACACTCCTTGTTCCTGATGAAAACAACGGCGTTTCTTATGCCGTGGATGAAAAGGCGATTGACAGGCTGATGGTAGCGAGGGATATATTTAAGTAATGGAGGCTATGAATATGCAAAAAAAAGCGGCCTTTGCATTTATTGATGAGCATCGAGATGCAATGCTAAGCCTCTGGCAAAAGTTCGTTAATCATGATAGTGGTACAAGTGATAAAGCAGCCATTAATGGTCTGCAGTTAGTGATTAAAAAAATCCTCGAAGGTATGGGGGCTAAGGTTAGGCTTGTGGAGTATGAAAAGGTAGGGAGTCTCCTCATCGCCGAAATCGGCAGTGACTGCATGGCGGCGCCTGTCATCTTTTCCGGTCACATTGATACTGTTTTTAAACAAGGCACGGCAGCTGAGCGTCCTTTTACCATTAGGGATGGCAAGGCGTATGGCCCTGGTGTTTTAGATATGAAAGGCGGCGTTGTCGCCTTTCTATATGCTATAAAGGCGTTGCAGGCCGCAGGATATGAGAAACGCCCCTTTAAAGTCCTGCTGGCAGGGGATGAGGAAAACGGTCACCTATATTCCAATGCAGCTGAAATCTTTCAAAAAGAGGCAGCAGGCGCTGTCGCTGCTTTTAACTGTGAAACAGGTTTTATGGATGATGGGATCGTTGTTGGGCGCAAAGGTGTGGCAATTTTCACCATGGAAACTTTCGGCATATCGGCCCATGTTGGCAATGATCCGGAAAATGGGCGCAGTGCCATTAAAGAAATTGCCCATAAACTGCTGGCCGTGGAGGAATTGACAGATTGGGCAGTGGGCACCTCCTTTAATGTAGGTGTTATCGAAGGCGGTACAGTGGCGAATGCCACACCTGATTATGCTAAAATAACAATTGATGTGCGCTTTAGTAGGGAAAAAGCCATTGCTGTCTTTACCCAGCAACTTGAGGACATAACTAGGGCGACATATGTGGAAGGTACAAGAACAACGCTTACCCTTGGTACCATTTTTAAACCAATGGAGACAACCGATGGTGTCGAGCAGCTTTTTTCCTTGGTACAGGAAACGGCAAGAGAAAATAATTTAGGTCAACTTTCCCAGAAAAAGGTTGGCGGCGGGGCCGATTCAGCCTATACGGTACTTGCAGGAACGCCAACTGTTTGTGCTATGGGCGTAAAGGGCGGGCGTAATCACAGTAAGGAAGAATACGCGTTGGTGGAAAGCTTATTTGAACGAGCTAAGCTACTCACTGCGGCGGTCCTTAACTTAGATAAGTAAATGATAGATGGCATTTGACAATCTCTGAAAGATGGGACAATTGTCGTTTTTTTAATATTAGAGAGGGGAGTTATCATGACAAACATACAGGAAACCCACTCATGGACAACACGGCGTGATCATAAAAGAAAACAGCTTAGGAGTGTAGGAGAGCTCACGAAGGGACGCATCATACCAACGGAAAATATTGTGGCGGTACTTGAGAAATTGATTGCGTCAGGAGATAAGGTGGCCCTTGAAGGTAATAACCAAAAGCAGGCGTCTTTTTTATCCATGGCCTTAGCCGAGCTTGATGCTACTAAAGTCCATGGCCTGCATATGATTATGTCCGCCATTGCTCGTCCGGAGCATTTAGATATTTTTGAAAAAGGCATTGCGCAAAAACTTGACTTCTCTTTTGCTGGGGCGCAGAGCCTTAGGATGGCCCAAATGATTGAAGATGGACTTATTGAGGTAGGGGCTATTCATACCTATCTGGAACTGTATGCCCGATTATTTATTGATCTTACGCCAAATGTTGCGCTCATTGCCGCAGACAAGGCAGACGCAAATGGTAACCTTTATACCGGTCCAAACACGGAAGATACTCCGGCAATTATTGAAGCAACTGCCTTTCGCGATGGTATTGTCATTGTGCAGGTAAATGAAATTGTTGATGAATTGCCGCGGGTAGATATTCCAGGTTCTTGGGTGGATTTTATTGTTCAGGCAGATAAGCCGTATCAGCTTGAGGCGCTGTTTACCCGTGATCCCCGTAGTATTACGGAAATACAAATTCTGATGGCCATGATGACCATTAGGGGCATTTATGAACGGCATGAAGTCATCTCCTTAAATCACGGTGTGGGTTTTAATACAGCAGCCATTGAGCTGTTGTTACCAACATATGGTGAGTCCTTAGGTCTTAAAGGAAAGATTTGCAGAAACTGGGCACTCAATCCCCATCCCACAATGATTCCGGCCATTGAAAGCGGCTGGGTCGAAAGTGTACACTGTTTTGGCGGTGAAGTGGGCATGGAAAAATATATGGCGGCAAGGCCTGATGTGTTTTTTACAGGCCGCGACGGCAGCATGCGCTCCAATCGAGCTTTTTGCCAAATGGCAGGCCAATATGCCGTTGATTTGTTTATTGGCTCAACGCTGCAGATGGATGGCGACGGCAATTCTTCAACCGTAACCTCAGGGAGGTTGGCTGGTTTTGGCGGAGCACCTAACATGGGACATGACCCAGGAGGACGGCGGCACGGGACACCAGCATGGCTGAATATGATCACCGGGGATAGCGCGATTCAGCGGGGTAGAAAACTGGTGGTACAAGTCGTAGAAACCTTCCAGCAAGGCAATAAACCTGTTTTTGTCGAGTCCCTTGATGCTATTGAGGTGGCACAGGCCGCTAAACTACCAATTGCTCCGGTCATGATTTATGGCAATGACGTGACACATGTTGTTACAGAAGAAGGTATTGCTTATCTTTATAAGGCGAGGAGTCTTGAAGAACGTCGGGAGGCGCTAGCTGCTGTTGCTGGGGTAACAACCCTTGGGATGAATATTAGTCACAAACAAAGAAGGATTTTACGGGAAAATGGCCTTGTGGCTTTGCCAGAAGATCTTGGAGTAAAACGCACAGAGGCAAAACGCTCGCTCCTTGCTGCTAAAAGTATTGATGAGCTGGTAGAGTGGTCAGATGGGCTTTACACTCCTCCGGCTAAGTTTCGCAGCTGGTAAATCATACAAGGAGGTAAAAAATAATGGAAACATTAACATTTAATTATAAAGGAACAAAACAGTTGCCACAACGAGCACATGTGGGTGTAGTGGGATCGGGGGATCTGGAGGTTCTGTTAGAACCTGCCGCACATGGGAGTGAAGTGATTGTACGGACCCGGTTTGACGGATACGGTGCAATATGGCAGGAAATATTAGATCGTTTTTTTGCCATACATGATATTAAGGCCAGGATTGAAATTAACGACTTTGGCGCAACACCTGGCATGGTCAGTATGCGGTTATTACAAGCAGTTGAGGTGAGCTATGATGAGCAAAATGAAAAATAGTTTTGTAGAGCTTAACGCGCGGGAGCGGGCTAAGGCTGTACTGGATCATGGGACTTTCAGAGAACTCCTTGGCCCTTTTGATCGCATGGAGTCACCCCATCTTGCCATGCAAGATATTGTTCCATCGAGTGATGATGGCATGATTGTCGGACGTGGCTTGATCGGAGGGGAGCCCGCTGTTGTTATCGCCATGGAAGGAGCCTTCCAGGGTGGCGGCATCGGTGAGGTGGCCGGAGCCAAATTTGCCGGGGCCTTAGAAATGGCACTAGAAGATCATAAAAAAGGCGTACCGACGCGTCCGGTCATTCTCCTTGATACAGGGGGTGTGCGCTTACAGGAAGCAAACTACGGCTTACTGGCCATCTCGGAAATTCAATCAGCTGTTGTTGCTCTCAGAGAGTATGTACCCATTGTGGGCGTTATTCCCGGGAAAATTGGCTGTTTTGGCGGCATGTCCATGACTGCAGGTCTGTTCAGCACCTTGATCATGACCCGGGAAGGACGGCTGACTTTAAACGGCCCGGAAGTGATTGAACAAGAAGCTGGGGTTTTGGAATTTGATTCTAAAGATAAACGCCTGATTTGGAATACTCTAGGCGGGGCACAGCGCTATCATACAGGGCTAGCAGATGTGCTTGTGGCAGATGATACTGCAGAAATTCGTGGGGCAGTAGAGGCCACTTTTGCAAAAAAACAAAATGAGCCGCGTTGCCGAAAAGTCGAACTTTTTCTTTCACGCCTTGCGGCTATTAATCCGACAGAGTCACTTTCGCCTAGTGCTCTTTGTGAATTATGGGGTAAAGGCGAGACAATAAGTGCTCAAGCTATTGGACAAGAAGAGGGCGTTTCCCATGCAGGAAGCAGAGGGCGATGCTGGTTTGCGGCGCTAACAGGAGATGTTAAGGCGGCAGGTAAAGCAGCATCCGTATTATGCGGTGATGTTCTCTTCGGTGGAGAAGAGGTTCGTATGCTCGCTGTTGTACCGAATGAGCATAGTCGTTTTCCGCGAGCTCGCCAGGGGGAAGTTGGTTTAGAGGAAGGATGGACACTGGCAAAATATGTACGCGCAGCCATTGAAGCTGATGCTGGTAAGGAAAAACGCCGTCCGATTATTGCCATTGTCGATGTGCCTAGTCAGGCTTATGGTTACAAGGAAGAACTTCTGGGGCTGCACCAGTCTTGCGCTGCGGCGGTGGATGCCTATGCGACTGCCCGCTTTTTAGGGCATCCGGTCATTGCCCTCGTTGTTGGGAACGCCATTTCAGGGGCCTTTTTAGCTCATGGCTATCAAGCAAATCAAATCATCGCCCTCAATGATCCAGGTGTCTTAGTGCATGCCATGTCCAAGCAGTCAGCAGCGCGCGTTACCAAACGGAGCATCCCAGAACTTGAAGCAGCAGCGAAGATTGTACCAGGCATTGCCTATGATATTGGCTCTTATGCTACACTTGGCGTGTTATATGAACTTCTCGAAAACATTCACGCCGACGCGCCGAATAAAGAAGATCTGATGATCATTGAAAAGACGGTTGTGGGGGCGATTAAAAGGGCGCGCACCCTACCAAGAAATTTACAGAATCGGTTGTCTTCCACAGAGGCTCAAATCGCGCGTAAAGCCTCGATTACGGTACGGGATAGGTTGCAAAACCAGTGGGCATAACACCACATGATTTGCTGAAAATTAAGCCAGACGCCCTTTGTATTGAAGAATGTCCGGCATGGATAGATAATGCGCTTAACAAGGCGCCCTTTGTTGTCGTACGTCGTGCACCCCAGTTCGGGGCCCAAATACCTGTGGGGGTGCGGGGAAGCGTAAGAAGGGAGCGGTATGCTTGTTTGGTGCCTAGGCCCCATATTCTTACAAACATCAAACCCGAGATGCTGGCCCAAAGAAAAAGTTGGCGGCAAAACAGACGATTTTCCCAAACTCTCTTAAGCGCCTTAGAAATGATTGATCAAGTAGCAGGTGCATATCAGCTGTCATGGGGACCGACAGGCAGTGTGGGTTTTGAACTTGCGACAGGGCTTGCGGTCGTATCGCCTACCAGTGACATTGACTGCTTGCTACGCGCCGATCGTTATTTGCCGCCAAGTATGCTTGCAGAACTATATCATGAGATAAAGCGCGTTGAGGTGACGCTTGATATACAGCTAGAAACACCTCAGGGGGCAGTGGCGCTGACTGAATACCTGAGCGGAAAACAGCCCTTTTTACTACGCACTCTTGCTGGGCCCCAGCTGTTTACTCAGCCACGGCAGATGTTATGGGAGGAAAAAATATGAAAGTAGCTTTTTTGTTTCCAGGTCAAGGTGCGCAAAAGGCAGGGATGCTGAGTCAGCTACCTTCCAATCCGATTGTTCAGGCAGCATTTGCTGAGGTTTGTGATGTGCTTGGTAAAAATGTATTTTTATTAGAGAGTGAAGAGGCGTTAGTGTCTACCGTGAATGTACAGCTTGTTCTTTTAGTACATGAAGTCGTGTCAGCAAGGCTCTTAATGGCAGAGGGGGCTGTGCCGGATGTAGTCGCAGGTCACTCAGTGGGGGCCTTTGCGGCGGCGGTTATTGCAGGTAGTCTCACATTTGCCGATGCCTTGTCGATTGTCAGTTTGCGGGGAAAACTCATGGGCGAGGCTTTCCCTGCAAACTATGGCATGGCCGTCGTAACCGGCATTGATGAAAAAAACGTCAGGCGATTAGCCGCAGCAGTAGAAAAGGTGTATATCGCAAATATTAATGCACCAGATCAGATTACCCTGGCTGGCAGCAAACACGGTTTAGCTAGTGCTTTAGAGCTCTGTAGGGTAGCCGGGGCGCAGAAAGTTCAATATATACAGGTTAGTGTCCCCTCCCACTGCGAATTGCTGCAGCCTGTAGCCCAGGCCCTAATGGCACGGCTGGCTGATATGAGGGTAAAGAATGGGCGCATTCCTTACGTAGGCAATTGTCGAGGGAGACTGCTGCGAAAGGGCGAGGATATTCAGCAAGATTTGGCTTTAGGAGTATCTCATAGTGTGCGCTGGCATGATATGACAAGCTTGCTTGTGGAATTAGGTGTCGAACTTTTTGTTGAAACAGGACCTGGGCAGGTGCTCACGACAATGGCAGCGAAAGCCTTTCCTAACATACGGGCCATTGCCCTTGAAAATAGCGGATTATCATCAGCCGTATTTTTAGTTACACGCGCACACGGTGTAGAGTAGGAATGAAATACCCTATGTGGCATCAAGACAGGGAATTATATGTTGTGACATTACTATAAAAGGAGGCTTTTTGTTGTGGGAGAAATCGCAGGACGCAGTTTAGAAGATTGGTTGTTAGAATATCCTGGGCTGAGGGATATTTTGAATCTACGTGAGATACTGTGGTGCAATCCATTAGTAGAGGGCTTAGCTGGCCGGAGTATTTCGGATAGCATGGGTGAACGAGACATTGATGATGCGGCGGCGCGCCTTGAAAGGTTTGCTCCCTATATTGCCAAAGTTTTTCCTGAAACGCAAAAGACACAAGGTATTATTGAATCGCCCCTTGTAAAAATACCAAAAATGCAAGAAGCCCTAGAAGAATTATATCAGCAGAAAATCAAAGGGGTTTTATACCTAAAATGTGACAGTCATTTGCCCATCTCTGGTTCCATTAAAGCGCGGGGCGGCATTTATGAAGTGCTGAAAATCGCAGAAGAAATTGCCCGTGCGGTGCAGGGATTATCCGTGAAGGACAATTATGTTGTGCTGGCACAGCCAGAATACGGAAAACTTTTTTCTCGGTATACCATTGTTGTTGGCTCAACAGGAAATTTAGGCCTCAGTATTGGCATCATGAGTGCGGTGTTAGGGTTTAAGGCCGTTGTGCACATGTCAGCAGATGCTAAACAGTGGAAAAAAGATATGCTAAGGGCCAGAGGCGTTACCGTGCTTGAATATGATGCAGATTATGGTCAGGCAGTAGCGGCTGGCAGGGCGCAGGCCGCCCTTGACCCTCAGAGTTACTTTATTGATGACGAAAATTCTCAGGATTTATTTTTAGGTTATGCTGTTGCGGCCAAACGCCTGTATACGCAGCTAAGGCAAGGGGGTATCAAGGTTGATGCCGATCATCCCTTATTTGTTTATCTGCCGTGCGGCGTGGGCGGCGGACCAGGGGGGATTACTTTTGGCCTTAGAACGGTGTTTGGCGATAATGTCCACGCTTTTTTTGCCGAACCAACCCATTCCCCGGCCATGCTACTTGGGCTTATGACCGGCTTACATGATAAGATCTCGGCACAGGAGTTTGGGATTGACAATGTGACAGCAGCTGATGGCCTTGCTGTAGGCCGGCCCTCAGGTTTTGTCGGCAAGACCCTTCAGAAAGATATCAGCGGCGTTGCCACAGTTGACGATAAGACCTTATATAGGCTGCTCAAAATGCTGGCAGATAGGGAAAAAATTCTCTTAGAGCCATCAGCCTTAGCTGGTTTTATGGGCGTGATTAAATTATTTACGACGGCAGACGGGGAGCAGTATCTCAAGAACCATCAGCTTACGGATAAAGTGCCAAATGCCGTCCATATGGTATGGGCAACAGGCGGCAGTATGGTGCCAGATGCTATTATGCAAGATTTTTATCAAAAGGGCGCAGAGCAGGAGGAAAAATAATGGATAAGGTTTTAGAAAGCATTCAGGCACAGGAAACATCCCTCATTGAATTTTTGGAACAAATAGTAAATATCGACTCATGTTTTGATGATGCGGAGGGCAATGATAAAGTAGCCCATTTGATTGGTGACATGCTTGATCAGATTGGGTTTACGGTAGAATATATGAAGTACCCTAGGATTTGTACCCATGTGAAAGCACACAAAAAGGGGACAGGTCATAAAAAAGTTATGGTGATTGGTCATTTAGATTGCATTCAGCCCAAAGGGGCCGCAGCAGAGCGTCCCTTTACCATTAAGGATAGCAAGGCGTATGGCCCTGGTGTTTTAGATATGAAAGGTGGCATCGCTATTGCGCTCTATGCCCTCAAGGCACTCTACAGTGAGGGCTGGAATGATAAGGATATTACCGTGTTCTTCTGTGGGGATGAAGAACATGCCCATCCACATACCAACGTAGCCGAGCTGTTTGAAGCAGCAGCCAAGGGGCAAGATGCCGTGTTTAATATGGAAACAGCAAGCGTCGGTCATTCTGCCTTAATTGGTCGCAAGGGTAATTTGTATGCCGAAATGCAGGTAACAGGTATTTCAGCCCATGCGGGCGCTGATATGGAAAAAGGCGCGAATGCCATTATTGAACTGGCCCATAAAGCCATTGCCATTAGTAAGTTAACCGACTTTTCCATCGGGCTAACCTGTAATGTTGGGGCCATTGAAGGCGGACTCATATCCAATGCTGTGCCTGATTATGCCAAAATAAAAATTGATATGCGTTATCTCAAAGAGGAAGACCGGGATAAAGCCGTTGCCGGTTTAAGAGCAATTGCAGCAGAAAATTTTGTTCCAGGCACTCAGACCGAGATTGTTAATATGGTAGAGCGGTTTACACCAATGATTGCGACAGAAGGCAATAAAAAGCTGTTTGCTTTAGTACAAGAACAAGGGAGAAAACTCGGCATCGAAATGACTGCCAAGGTAGGGGGCGGTTCTTCAGATGCGGGCTGGACAGTTCGCGCTGGAGCGCCAACACTGTGCGGCATGGGTGCTATTGGAGAATTCAATCATACAACACGGGAATATATTTTTGTCGACAGTTTAGTACAACGCGCAAAGTTACTGGCACTATCGATTGATGCATTGTAAATGAACATGTAAAAAAAGAGGCGTCGCATTTTTGCGGCGCCCTTTTTAGAATAATAAGAACGTATATTTTGTTGATAATTGTATAAAAAGTTTACATAAATATTTATTTCGACAAAAACTGCGCAAATAAATGTCTATACTAGTTAATATATACTGAAAAATTATCATGGAAACTTTGTAGCATAAATGGAAAAAAGCTAACAATAGAAAGACACCATTAGAAATGAGCGAATGCTGGAGAACAGCTTTTAGTTGGGGGAATTAGTATGAGCTTATTCAAAAGTGTCAAAGAGTAGACAGTGCAAAGAAATGGTGGAGCATAAAGGAGTAGCATCGTGGATTGGAAGAAGAAATCAGACTTACTGATTCGATATACTGAAGAACATTCCTCAACACCCAGAATATGGTTGGATGAGCAAGGTGCTATTTTAGGATGCAACGTTGCTTTATCTGCGATATTAGGCCCAAAAGAGAAACTCATTGGTCAAAATATCAAGAATTTTCTGGTAGCTGATACAGTAGCCCAATTTGCATTGCCATCCGAAAATGAGAATTACATCAAAACATCATGGCACTTTTGGACTCCGAATAACGTTTACAGCTTTGAATGTCACATTTTAAGGCAGGATAATCAAATTATCGTTTTCACCGAGAGACTATTACTATCAAGAGATGCCATCATAGCCCAGATGGGGACCCTTAATATGGAAGTTGGAAATATAAGCAGAGAGCTAATCAAAAAAAATGCTGCCATGGCAGCGATGAACAAAACATTGGAAGATGAAATCAAGGTTAGGCGACAATTGGAGGATGATCTTTTACTGCGGGCGCGACAATGCCAAGCGATAACCAGCCTTTTGACACGATCTGTAGACGACTTTGAAGGCCTTTTGCAGTCTATCCTACGAGATGCACTCCAATTAGTTAAGGCACCAGATGGTTATATCATCTTGTGTGACGACAGTGCAAAGACCTGTTCTGTTCATCATGGGATTGGACTTTATGAATCTTGGATTAGGGAGGTGCAACCAACTAAGTGCGGCATGCAAGGAAATGTTTATAGGACGGGCGAGATTCTGGTCGTGAATGACTATCGACAATATCCGGAGCGTATAAATGATAAGAGGTTGGATGGATTAACCACCGTGATTGTGCTTCCCCTAAAACAAGAGGGGCAGGTGCATGGAATGCTTAGTGCAAGTTGGAGTGATGTGGTACATCCTATCAGCACAGGGGATATCGATGTTTTACGTCAATTTTGTGATCTAGCGATGGTTGCTTTGGAACGCACTAATATCCAGAAGAAGATGCGGCGAATGGCATTCTACGATGCAGTGACAGGATTGCCTAATAGGGCCAGTTTAAGCTTACATCTTGAGAAGAAAATGAAACGGCATCATGATGGTCCGTCAATGGGTGTTATTATATCCATCGATATTGATAATCTTAAAGCGTTGAATGACAATTTTGGATATTCATTTGGTAACAGCGTCATTCGCGCAACGGGTAACCATATTATGAATGTGGTTGGTGAAAAGGCCTTCGTGGCCCGCAGTGGGGGCGATGAGTTTATCCTTGTGTTATCTGGTGAATATAACCGGGAGGAAGTCGTCCATATGGCAGATGAAATTCTTTATGCCCTCTGCCAAGAATATGAAGTGGGGGGAGAACATCTACATATGTCAGTGAGCATTGGAGTTGCTGTCTATCCGGATGACGGTGATAGTGCCGAAATTATTCTCGAAAAGGCCGATAGTGCCATGTATGCAGCGAAAAGGGCTGGTCGGAGCTGTTGGCGGTTTTATGATCCAATCGTCCTGCAAGAGGCCTGGGGAAAAATAACGTTAACCAATTCCATGCGTCGTGGGTTAGAACGAGGGGAATTTTTCCTGTATTATCAACCCCAGTTGACAGTGGAGGGAACGGTTGTTGGTTTTGAAGCATTGTTACGATGGAATAGTCCTGAACATGGATTGGTATCGCCAGTTCGTTTTATTCCTTTGGCGGAGGAAAGCGGACTCATCCTACCTATCGGGCAATGGGTACTGGAAAAAGCTTGTCGGTTTGCTAAGCGACTAGCTGACGTGGGGATGGGGGCTATTCATGTAGCCGTCAATATTTCGCCCAAACAGCTGAGAACAGATGATTTTGTCCATAATGTTCTGCGCAGCATTGCAGAGGCAAAGATTGCGCCAGAGCAACTTGAGATTGAAATCACGGAGAGTATCCTGATTGAATCCATGGAGGACAGTATCAACAAGCTTAGTCAGCTCAGAAATGGCGGTCTGAAGATTTCCCTTGACGACTTTGGTACAGGTTATTCGTCGCTAACATATTTGCGACGTTTGCCTGTGGGGGTATTAAAGATTGATAAGTCATTTATCGATATGATTGCTTCGGATGAAATTCAACTGCAATTAGTAAGTTCAATTATTGATTTAGGACATACCTTGGGCTTGACGATTGTGGCTGAGGGGGTGGAAACGAAGGAGCAACTTAGGCTGTTGACTCAATGCCGATGTGATTGTATTCAAGGGTATATCTTTAGCCCACCGCTTCTGGAAGAAGAGGCTATTAAATTCCTGGGCTAATAAAAGATATATGATTTTTTTTTGGTAAAGAAACAGGAGTATGCCAGTCACTATGTTAAATAGGAAGTTGAATTTGTTGACATAATAAGGAATAAGAGATACTATTAATCAATATAGCTTGTTTTTATAAAATTTTATAATTAGCAAAATTACTGAAAAGTAATGGCGCAAAGCCATGGGTCTAACGATAGATTATCTATGATTGCCAGGTTGCTGTTTAATTACAAACTTTTATTAGCACTTGTTTTTGGCAGGTGCTAATTTTTTGTATGTCTTTTGCGGTTAATTTTTAGGACTGCCTTTTATCGCAGAGAAGGGTGAGGAGGTGACGATAAAGGTTTTACTCGTAACAGTCTGTACAGCAATGAATGATAAAGAAAGTGGAGGAGAATATAATCGTGAGTGCATTAAAGATGATTGGTCGAAAATGGCTGGGAAAAAGTATACAGGTTAAAATGATTGTTATTTTGGTAAGTGGACTCTTACTTTCATTGAGCATTTTAGGCTTTTGTAATTTTTATCAAGCAAGAAATATTTTAGTGTCTGATGCTGAAGAAGATCTTGTACATCGTTCCGATGCTTATGCTAAGGAAATCGGGTTATCACTTGATATGCGTGAGAAGGAAGTTGCCATTCTTGCCACAAATCAGAGTGTGGTAAATGGTGACCAAGAGGCTGCCCTGCGTTATTTAAATGAAGAGGTAAAACGTAATCCAATATATTTACGGTTTTGGCTGGTTGATGCAAAAGGGCAAGCCATTCATACCACTGGTGACAGAACAGATATTGCGGAACGGCCATATTTTAAAGAGGTTATGACGACAGGGAAGGTTTTTACAACAGATCCCGTAATTTCTAAAGCCGACGGCAAGATGGTCGTGTCGGTTGTGGCGCCGATCAAGAAAAACAATCAAATTATAGGTGTTTTAGGTGGGACAGTTACAGTTGATACGCTCATTGCACAGATAAGTGAAATTAAGGTTGCTCAAAGTGGTTATGCTTATGTCCTTCAAGGGGATGGATTAATCATTATTCATCCTGACCAGAGTCTGATTATGAAGAAAAATAGTTTGACGGATGAAAAAGCTACAACTGAGTCAAAAGACATTGCCAAAAAAATGATTCATGGTGATGAAGGAATTAGCCATGAGATGCAAGCAGGTACTCTTAAATATGTGGCTTATGCACCCATTCCCGGGATGCACTGGAGTTTAGCCATTGACGTGCCAGAAAAAGAAATTCTCATGAAGCTAACGCCCCTAATCATTGCTTCACTGATTAGCATAGGTCTCATCCTTATTGTAACGTGTGGATTTGGCATTCTTTTTTCACGTTGGCTGACAAAACCTATTATTGCTCTCAATAAAGCTACGGAAAAAGTAGCCAACGGGGACTTGACCATCCAATCGGTAGCAGGTCATTTGGCTGGAACGAGCAGTTTAGATAAGGATGAATTGGATACACTGGCCATTCATTTTGACGTGATGGTAGCCAAGTTGCGTGGCTTGGTTCAACAAGTTGCCACTTCGGCTGAACAGGTTGCAGCATCATCGGAGGAACTGACAGCAACTGCGGAACAATCAGCCCTTGCCGTCAATCAGGTAGCTGGATCCATCGCCCAGGTAGCGTCGGGGGCGGCCTCTCAAGTTGAGGCTGTGAATGCAACAACAGAGGTTGTGAAACAAATGTCGGCCAGTATCCAGCAAGTTGCGGCTCATTCTGAAAATGTAGCCGCAGAGGCTGAAAAAACGTCTATGGCAGCAAAAAATGGCGGTAAGGCCATTGATGATACAACCAGGCAAATGGCAACCATCGAAAAATCAGTTATGCATGCTGCTCAGGTTGTGACGAGTCTTGGCGAAAGATCGAAAGAGATTGGCCAAATTGTTGCGACTATCTCGGGGATTGCCAGTCAAACAAATCTTCTTGCGCTAAATGCGGCGATTGAGGCAGCTCGTGCGGGTGAACAAGGCCGAGGATTTGCTGTTGTCGCTGAGGAAGTCCGTAAATTGGCTGAGCAATCTCAAACCGCAGCCAAACACATTGCAACACTGATTGGTGAAATTCAAGGAGATACAGAAAAAGCTGTAACTGTCATGAGCGATGGGACAAGAGAAGTTAAACGTGGCTCGGAAGTGGCCAGTACGGCAGGCAAGGCTTTTGGTGAAATAGCCATGTTAATTGAAGGCGTTACTGGTCAAGTAGAGAAAATTTCGGCTACGATTCAGCAAGTGGCAGGTGGCAGTGAACAAATTGTTTCCTCCATTCAGAAAATCAATGACATTAGTAGCCAAACAGCGGAGCATACGCAAACTTCTTCTGCGGCAATTGAGGAACAGTCGGCCTCCATGGAAGAAATTGCGGCATCAAGCGAGTCGCTAGCCAAAATGTCTGAAGAGCTTCGGTTAATTATTACACAGTTTAATGTCTAAAAATAAAAAGAGTCTACCATGATCATTTATATCGTCTACCTTCGGGCAGACGATATTTTTTTACCCCACAGAGATATTTATATTGCAAATTTTCAAGGATTAAATTATAATTTAATTAATTAAATGAGAATTATTATCAATTAGGAGTGATTAAAATGACTAAGAAGATGTTCTTAACTTTTGGTGTTCTGCTGATAGTTTTTTCGATGTTTACGGGAATTTCCAGTGCAGCATCGGCAACCCTTACGATTGGAAATCAAGCTGATATAGGTGGTTACCTTGCTGATAGCGAAGGTAAGACCTTGTACTACTTTACCAAAGATGCTCCAGGTATTAGTGAATGTAAGGGTATGTGTACAGTAAACTGGCCGACGTTTTATACAGAATCAATCGTGGTTAGTCCTGGTCTTGAAGCTGGAGATTTTGGTACAATGATTCGTGGCGATGGAAGCAAACAAACGACCTTTCGTGGTTGGCCCCTATACTACTTTGTTAAGGACCAAGTGCCTGGCGATATGAAGGGGAATAAAGTCAACAATGTCTGGTTTTACATACCAATTAATTAGATAATTGGTTAGAATTGACAGTTAAAGAAGATGTCGTCAAAAAGACCTCTAGCATATCTAGAGGTCTTTTTGACGAATGAAGGCCTTTATCATATGCAGGTTAAACAATTACCCTCGGCGAATTAATAGTATATTTATTAGGGATTGTGTTCTATAGAGGACTATGTCCTAGTTATTTGTGAATGGAGACAAAAGTGAATGGAGGTATTTCGTCAGAGTTTTGTTGGTAGTATAGGGGCAGATCAAAGTGTAGTCTTACCGGTAAAGTGGCAGCAACAGTTCAAATTTGCGGGGGGGCTACTACGTTATTTTAGAGAATGTCTATTGCCAAAATATTGGCCTTGAGACCAAAATCACCGAAGTCATGCAGGTTCTTACCCAAATGGATCATCGTTTGGGAATGAAAATCTAGGAGGACAATATGACTCAGCTTATAGAAAAACAAAGGGTTTTAATCGTTGATGATGATCCGGTAAATATTCGTATTCTTGTTGATTTGCTCCGGGATGAATACATAACTGTTGTGGCGAAAGATGGAGATGCCGCTCTACGCATCTCTATATCGGACCAGCCACCTGACCTTATCCTCCTCGATGTAATGATGCCTGAGCTAGATGGCTATCAGGTGTGTAAAAAGTTGAAAAGTGATAATCGAACGAAAAGAATTCCGATTATTTTCATCACGGCCAAGGATCGGGAAGAAGATGAGATAAAAGGTTTTGAAGTGGGCGCTGTGGATTATATTACCAAACCTTTCCGGACGGTTATTGTAAAAGCAAGAGTGCGAACCCACGCGGAACTAAAAAGACAAAGGGATTTGTTAGAAAGTTTATCTTTTCGCGATGGGCTTACAGGTATTCCTAACCGACGCAGGTTTGATGAATATTTGGTGAATGCAGGAGGGTTTGCTGGGCGTGACGGCTCATCTCTTTCCCTTATTATGGTGGATATTGATCATTTTAAGGCGTTTAATGATCAATATGGCCACTATGAAGGGGATACTTGTCTGATTCGCATTGGGGAAACTCTTTCCCATAATGTTAAGCGCAAAAATGATTTGGTGGCTCGTTATGGTGGGGAAGAGTTCGCTTGTATCTTACCTGGAACAAAATTAGAAACTGCCATGAATATTGCTGAAAGAATTCGGAAGAGTATATTAGCCTTAGAAATTTCTCATGTTACTTCGTCAGTAAGTCCCTTCGTTACAGTTAGCTTAGGCGTTGCAACAGTAGTCGACATTGATTATAACAGATTTCCTAAGAACTTGATTACTGAGGCCGATAGAATGCTTTATTTGGCTAAAGAACAAGGCCGTAATCAGGTGCGAGGAAGAAAATTATATGAGATTTCGTGCACATGATTTTTTTCAAAAAAACCATAAGTGGAAAGAATCGTACATTGGAACAGTATGATGCAATTGGCCTGGGATAGGATAGTGAAGATTATTCGAAATATTTTGTTGAAATTGAGAAGGTGAAGTGAGTTAATTGTCGAATAGATGGTTTAAGATATACCAAGCAACTTTCTGGAGTTACAGTTAGAAAGTGAAACTGTAGTGGAAGTTTTAAGCTTGGATGAAAGATGATATGAGGGGGAATATCTTACGATGTTCAGACGCCGGTTTATCCTAGTACTCAGTAGTTTTCTATTTATGATGATGGTGTCAGGCCTATTTAATGCGACAGCTTTTGCTGGTGCAAAGAAGAAAATTGGTGTGACGGATTTTGAAAACCATAGTCAAATAGGGGGTTTGGGTGCAGGAACTGCAGACATGATGGTCGTGGAATTAGTCAAGAATAAAAGCTATGATGTTGAAGAACGAAGCAAGTTACGCAGTGTATTGTCAGAACAGCAATTAGGTGCAACTGGTGCTGTTGCCCAGCAAAGTGCGGCTCGCTTGGGTGAGTTAATAGGTCTAAATTATTTAGTAGTCGGCGCTATTTCCCAAGCCGAAGTGACTCAAGTCAATAAAATCTTGTTCACGGAAACCCAGATTAAAGTGGTGGTGTCCATGCGCCTCATTGACGCGACGACAGGCACAATTGTCTTGGCTGATACAGCCGAGGGGGTGGTAAGCCGCAAGAGTATGGTTGATGAAAACGGTAGAACAATTTTCGGACATAATATCGTCAATGATATGGGATCCTATTCAGAAGCCGCGCACAAAGCGGTATGTCTGTTGGTTAATAAAATAAATGCAGTCAATCCACTGGAAGGGTACATATTGAAAGTGAGCGGTCGGCGAGCTTATATCGATCTTGGCATTGAAGAAGGCGTTCAGCCAGGGCAAACCTTTGAGATCTTTCGCGAAGGTAGTCCCATTATTCATCCCATAACTGGACAAATTATGGGCATGGAACGGCAGACCTTGAGTATGATGAAAATTGTCTCGATTGAAGGTAACATGGCGATTGGTGAAGCCAATGAAGGGGCAGCCTTTACGTTGGTATCACCAGGCGATCGGGTGCGAAAACGGTAGAGGTATGGTGGTGAAAAACAGTCTAAGCAGGGTGGTGGGATTTTTTGAAAAAAATTGGTTTTTGTTGTTTGCTCGTTTGTATGATGTTAGGACTATTTACTGCCGTAGGGTTGGCCAAGGAAGTGACGGTTACAGGTTATGGTACTTCCCGCGATGAAGCCTTGAATGACGCATGGCGCCAAGGGGTGGAACAAGCCGTCGGGATGCTGGTAGAGTCAGAAACCCTGGTGCGAAATTTGGCAGTAGTGAAAGATGAGATATATGCTAAATCCCGGGGGTTTGTACAAGACTATGATATTGTCAATGAAGAGCATCGGGATGGACAAGTCATTCTTACGGTTAGAGTCCGAGTGGATACGGCACCGAGTTCGGCGTTGATGAGCCAATTACAGCAACTAAAAATGATTGCAGTAGGGCTTCGAGATCCACGCATTGCAGTCATCATTCCAGAATATCAGATTTCGGCCCAAATATCCGAGCCCGTTGGGGAAACGGCAGTCATTAGAAAACTATTAGAAGCAGGTTTTACCCATATTGTGGATGCTAGACAGGTTCAAGGAATTCGTTATTCAAATACAATTAAAGCCATTGCCCAGGGTAATCAACAGGAAGCATTGGCCATGGCGACAACTCTTGGTGTAGATTATCTAGTCGTAGGTGAAGCCTTTAGTCAGTATGTGGGCAATATTCAAGGGAGTGGCGTGTTGTCATCCCAAGCTAGAGTGGAAGCTCGATTATTTAAGGCGGATAATGGGGAAATTATCGCTGCCAATGGTTTTCGTGCTGCTGGTGTGGACATTACGGAACTTTCCTCCGGGCAGAAGGCCTTAAATAATGCAGGGGAATTGATGGGTAACTATATGGTCCAGCAGTTCATGAATTTCGCCAGTAATCCAGAAAAAAGTGTACAATTGGTAGTGAAGGGCGTAACTAGTTTCGCCAAAATGAATACATTAGAGCGGGAATTGCGGCAAGTCACTGGGGTTAAAAATGTTTTTGTGCGAAGTTACAACGGGGGCATTGGGACCATTGATGTTAGTTATACGGGAGCTCCTAAAACATTAGCGACTGCCATAGAAACCTTCAGCGACATTAACCTGAGTGTTACCGAAATAAGTAACAGTGCTGTTTTAGCCATTATAAAATAGTAAGAAAGGGTAGGGAAAAAGATGAAAAAGTTTAGTAAAATTTCAGCCTTGTCATTGGCTATTTTAATTCTAATTATGAGTTCAGCGTTGGCGGCCCCTGTGAATCATGTTAATATTATTACGATTAACAATAATTTACCATTAGAAGAAACGGGACAAGTTGGGCGTGTTGCTTGGGAGCAAGGTGTTGTCGAAGCAATGGGGACAGGTTTACCACCTGAAAATGGGAGAATGGCCTCGCAAAATCGTCCTTTGGCGCGTAGGGCAGCTATTGTTGAAGCCTACCGTAACCTAGCCGAAGCTATTCAAGGAGTACAAGTCGATTCAGAGACAACCATGTTAAATTTAGCAATTGTGAGTGATGTGGTAAAAACAAAAGTTTCGGGCATCATTAATGGAGCAAAGATTGTGAGTGAAAAAGCCATGCCGGATGGTTCTTACATTGTGGTTATGAGGGTAAATTTATATGGTGATAATAGTGTGGCAGCTGTAGCTTATGAAGCTATAAAACCCCCTCAAATTCAGGAATTTCCCAGATCCGTCATGGGTTCAAATTATGTGCAACCAACGGCCCGTTACACAGGAGTTATCGTTGATGCCCGTGGGCTTGGGTTAGAATCAACTTTTTCACCAAGAGTGTATGACCAAAATGGTCGCATTATCTATGGGAATATGTATATTAATACGGAGTTTGCTATTTCCCAGGGTATGGTAGAATACACCATTAACCCTGAGATGGTACAAGCTGCTGAAAGAGGTCAGTCCCGTGCTGGTAACTATCCATTGATTGTGAAAGCCTTACAAGTGAAGGACAATAACAATAATGTAGTGATTAGCAATGAGGATGGTAATGCAATCCTAGCCTACAATGAGCAAGCGGGCTTTCTTAAACAGTGTGCAGTGGTATTTGAACGTTAATTAGTGGGTAATCGATAAAGAAAAAGACAGGTCAGTTGCTTGCAACTGACCTGTCTTTTATTGTCAATAAAAATCTTTAGGGATTAGCAAGTCTAAATAGTCCCTCTTGATGCTACAGATGATTATAAGGGGGAAGAACGTGGCAGAACCGTCGAGTGAACCTGATTACGACCACTACGTTTAGCTTTATAGAGGGCATCATCGGCAAAACGAATTAAATCATCGGAGAGGTAAGGGGTTGTACCCGAGGAAACCACACCCACACTGACAGTAATGAACAGCTTGAGCTGATCAGCAACAAGGGGATTTTGGCTGAAAGAGTCATGGATGCGGTCGCAGAGGGTATGAGCATCTTGGCCAGTGGTATTAGGAAAAATCAAAATAAATTCGTCGCCGCCATAACGCCCGATCAGGTCATAGGATCGTAAGGAATTCAGAATACGCGTGACGACTTCAGTCAAGACTCTATCTCCTATAAGATGGCCGTGGGTATCGTTAATTTCTTTAAAATGGTCAATATCAAGCATAGCAATTGAGAGTGGCGAGTTCACACGGGTTGATCTTTTTATTTCTGTAGCGAGACGTTCTAAAACAGCACGACGATTGAGGGCATTTGTCAGAGTATCCCAGTGCAGGAGTCTTAGGAGGTCGTCTTGCATTTGCACAATACGGACTCCCACCCGCAGACGCATGCGTAATTCATTGCCATTAAAAGGACGGGTAATATAGTCGTCCGCACCAGCGAGAAAACCTGCAGTAATTTCTTCATCTTTATCCTTACTGGTCACTAAAATGACATAGCTATATTTCGATGCTTGCAGGCGATCCAGGCAAATGCGACGACAAACCTCTAGTCCACTCAGTTTGGGCATAACCCAGTCCAGGAGAATAATCTGGGGTGCATCGTCTCTTTGCAAAATCTCCCAAGCTTCTTCTCCATCCTGTGCCTCAATGCTCTCCATACCCATTTCATGGATCATATTTTTGAGCATGTGGCGGTTGACTGATTTATCGTCAGCAATCAAAATGCGTATCATAAGTGAGCTCCTTCCCCGAAAATAATGAATAAGCAAGCTTTAAAATAAGTGAGTATATTCTAACTCCATCTTGCGGATGGGGATGTTACTGGTGATCGTTTCAGCGTGACTGTATTTTACGGTAAGTCGCTGGGAGGTCCCTAATGCTTGCATGACATTGCACTGGAAGCCGCGGATGCCATTGTCATAACCGCCTAAACTAGCTTTCCCGGCGGGCACGGCATTGTCCAGTAATTGACCTGCTATCAGCCTGATAGCCTGCTGCTTAGTCGGTTGATAAGTAGCGCCAACAAGCAGAGCTTGATTGGATAGGGAGGCGGAGGAGTGCACCATTTCGGCAATGAATTCCCCTTTGCCAAGGGGCGCATTAAGACTAAGACCGGCAAAATCATCCGTTTTTTGGGGTAGATTGGCAATGTGGAGATAGCTAACTAACAAACGAGTAGTGCCGAAGTAATGAGCCCATTCCGTACCAGACAAGAGGTGGGCGCGATCGTCAGTGAATAAAGTCGGATCAAGACGACCAGTTGTGAGATGATAAGCATTATGACCATTTGTACCACGCATGTCAAATCCACGTAGCAGGCCATCTCCCACATTGGAACTGTTATCAAATAACGCCCCACAAGCCCCGAAATAGGTATCTTGGCTACCAATCACAATCGTCCGGTGGGAATCCTTCCAAGTTACGCCATATTGATCAAGGGCTGTCTTAGCATGAATGGAGTTGTCACTGTATGATTGGTGACCCATGCGCAAGAACAGTGAGGTTTGTGCCGAGAGAGGAGTGGTGGCATTGAGGAGGATGGTTTTCTCCACAAATTCTTGGTCGGTTAGGCCAGGCGTTTTGTATTGCAATGATTCGTATTTAATCGTGGCCTCCCCTGTAAAAACAAGGGGCTGGGCTTGAACTGGGCTTTGTAAGAGACAGAAGATCATCAAGAGGAGTCGATAAGTCATCATTTCATTCCTTTACCCTGTTATTTCGGTGGGAGATAATGGTTTGTAGGGCCGTAAGTTCTTCCGCTAATTCCTTTTGCAACGCTATGAGGAGGTTGCTATCAAAGTCCTCCGATAAGCTTTCAGCATATTTAGCTAACTCATAGGTGTGTTTGGCACCAATGGTAGCAGCGATGCTTTTGATGCCGTGCATCTCATCAAAAAAGCTAGGCCGATCGTTAGCTGCTAAGGCTTCTCTAAGGTTCTGCAGGCTATGATTCATATCTTGCAGAAAATCACGGGTGATTTCTTCGGCTAGGTCGCTACGGTTATCCAAGTCTTTCAGTAGATGTTTATAATCAAGGGAGGGATAGTGCTTTTTTAGTAGGGAGGATTGATTGGTATTGTCAATCATTGCTGGGATAATGCCTAAGTGCCGTTCAATGGTCTTGTAGAGATGGTTTTTATCAAATGGTTTGGAAACATAGTCATTCATTCCAGCGATGAGGCACTCCTGTTGAGCTTCAGGTAGGATATGGGCCGTCATGGCAATGACAGGGATAGCTGGATTTAGGACATGGGATTGACCACTACGGATGGCTCGGGTTACATCAAACCCGCTGACGCCTGGCATTTGTATATCCATGAGTACTAGATCATAGTGGACAGTGGCCAGTGCCGTGAGTGCTTCGGCTCCGCTTGCGGCCGTTGTCCCTTGGTAACCGGCTTTGTGCAGTAGGGTGACAGTTAGTTTGCGGTTTATTTCATGATCATCAACGACTAAGATATGAGGTTTATGCGTTCGTGGGGTGGAAATTTTGGGTATGGAGATGGTGGGGAAAGCTTGAGGGATGGCTACCACGGACCCCTTAGGCTTGGTTAGAGTTGTGGTAAACCAAAACATGGAACCTTTCCCTAGGGAGCTAACAACACCAATGTCTCCGCCCATGAGGTGGACTAATTTTTGTGAAATGGCTAGCCCGAGTCCAGTTCCTCCATAATGGCGTGCAATGGAGGAATCTCCTTGAGTGAACAGGGAAAATAACTGATCTTGCTGCTGCTGACTCATGCCGATGCCGGAATCTGTTACGCTGATGCGCAGGCTTAAGGTCGTCAGGGTTTGGGAGTCGATCGTTACATTGATGGACACTGTTCCCTGATGGGTGAACTTAATTCCATTGCTGAGCAAGTTCAGGAGGATTTGTCGTAAGCGGTATGGATCGCCTATGAGCCATTGACTGGCACCTTTGTCCACCTTCCAAGTCATCTGGAGACCTTTTTTTTTGCTTTGTGGTATTAAAATAGTGGTGGCGTCACGGATAACGCTCCCGATCTGCAGAGGGAGCTCTTCTACGTATGTTTTTTCTGCTTCAAGTTTAGAGTAATCTAAAATATTGTTAATCAGAGATAACAATATTTGGGCCGATGAATGGATAAGTCCCACTTGCTCTTGTACTTCAGGTACTAATTCCGTATCCATCAAGTGGTCGGAGATGCCAATAATACCATTCATCGGGGTGCGTAATTCGTGAGTCATGAGGGCTAAAAATTCACTTTTAGCCCGGTTTGCACCTTCAGCGACGGCTGTTGCTTCCCGCAACTGTTGGGTCTGCTCATTAACCATTTCCTCTAATTGGGTACGATGTTTGATTAATTCATTTTCCTTATATTCTAATTGGTGGGAGTAGGTAAGGAGTTGTTCGTGGGTACGGGCAAAGCGACGCATTAACAAAATGATGAGGGTTAGGATGAACAGTAACATGCCAATATGGATGACTCTAAAAGGGAGCAATCGTAACTGTAGACTGCCAGCAACATCGAGTAAGACGGTAATAGCAAAGAGGCCGAAGCCTAAGGCAAATAAACAGGCATCTTGATTTCTTCGCCCCAGTTGTTGGCCTGTTATGATAAGCAAACCAGCAAGATTCACCAGCTCTAGGTAGTTGAAATAAGTGACAGTTTGGATGAGGGGAAAGAGGAAAAAATGATCTGCAAGCACAACCCCTAGTAAAAAGATGAAATTAACAAGCCAGAGGGTACGCAATAATATTCCGCGCCCCGTGTTGAATAAGCTAGCGAAAAAGGCCACTAACCATAAGGGTAAGCTATACAGAGAAAGTAAGTCTAGGTAGGTCCAAAAGAGTGGCAGTGGCAATAAGAAGAGTTTAATTTTGGTTTGTGTGAGTGTGTAGAGGCCCATGGTGATGGTGAAGATACCGAAATATAGGTATTCCGCCAGCTTGCGACCCCAAAGGTAGGTAGCCAGGTATAATATACCGACCAGTAGAAAAAAGAATGCGCAAAAAACCGCAAAAATATCATTTTGTAATAGCCACAGCCTAAGGGCTTGTCCATTGATCAATAGGGGCTTGCCAATAAGACCGATGGTCTGATCTTCAGAATAAATTCTTAAAAATAAAGTTTGGCCCGACCACTCTTGGCGCAGTGGGAGTAAATGCCAGCTCCAGCCTAAAAAATGACGGCTTTCTAATTGCTCCAAGGAACCGAAGGTATAGATTCTCTGGCCTTGAATATAGGCCTCGAACAATTGGTCAATACCTGGTAAGTAGAGTGAATCAGAGAGTGAGTTAACTTCTGGCAAGGATATGGCAAGCCACAAAAAATGACTGTCAGTAACAAGAAAAGGTTGGTTAAGGCTGGATTGGGACTGCCATAAGGGCAGCTTGTCCGGTGAATCTGTCAGCCAGGTTAGTGTATCATTCTGATTTTTGGGGCTGTCACCCCAACGATAATACCATCCGGTGCTCAGTTCCCGTTGATCGTCTTGCACGGTGGAGAAGGGGGTGATTTGTTCGGGTATACTCCAAGAGGGGACAAGGAACAAATAGACGAAAAATAATAGGGTACCTATCCCTAGGATGGCTGGTAGGGGAGTAGGACGATCTATGTTGAAAAATGAGGGGAAAATCATTGTGGCAACCTCCCTACAACAATAAATGACAAAAAATATCAATCACATCAATATTCTGTGGAAGAGAGAAAAAACCTTTTCTAAAATATAAAGATAATAAAAATTTAAGAATTACGCTACAAATAATTCAAATAGGCGATAATAAGTCCGTATCCTTTGTCGAGTACATGTTGACTAAGATAATAGAATGCAAAAAATGATTCACGGACGCATGCTAGGAAACAATTAATAGTACTAGTAATAATAAGTAAGTCGCAAGGAGGGAAAGAAGATGAAAAAAATAGAAGTAAGCTCCAATATTCATGGGATCATTGTACCCCATGCCCCAACATTGTTAGAGGATGAAATGGATCAGAAATCCTCGTCGGTCATAACGGCTCTTCAGGATATGGGGGTGAAAATGAAAGACTGGGGCGTGGAGGTTGTTGTGGCAGCGACAACTCACTGGCAAACGGATGAAAAATTTTTCATTGATAACTCACCTTTTCATAAAAATGTCATGGATTATTACGGATTTCGCCGCGAAATCGAATATGATGCTCCCGGGCAACCAGAATTAGCGGAGCTGCTTTTGCAGGCTGGCCAGAAGAATTTGATCTTCCCTCGTGCTCTTGCTCATGGGATTGACCATGCTATTGCCATTCCCCTACATTTCATGTTCCCTAAGCAGGATATCCCTATTATTCCCCTCTCAGTAGCCCGGTCACCCCTTTGTGCATTCCGCTGGGGAAGAACCTTAGGCAGTACCCTTAGAAACTGGGGTGGCAAAGTATTATTTATGGCTTCCGGCTCCCTTTCCCATGACCTTAGCTGCTTTATGAGGGGGAAGATGTTAAAAGAACATGAACAGTTTGATCGTCAGGTACTGACTCTGCTTTCCCAAGGAAAGGGGATGGAGGTACTAGAGATGGATCAGCAACTCATTCAGCAAGCGCAACCTGAAGGCAATTTCCGTGACTTGTGTATGCTACTCGGTGTGATGGGCTCCCAAACCCGTGGGCAAGTACAGGCTTACGAGCAACTACCTGGTGTCGGCCAGGGCGTTGTAGAATTTACTGATGGGGGTTACAATAAACATGATGAAGAATTATTGAAGTATTATCAACAGACTGGTCTATTTCATTAATAAAAGGGGGCGTAGAGTATGAGTGAGAGTATAATTTCTGTTGACCAGGAGATCATTCGTTTCTATAAAAATGGAGATCGAGAGATGGCATTGAAGTCTTTTGTCAATGAATACCAGACCAGGTTGTACTCCTTAACCTATCAGATGTTGGGAAATCATGATGATGCCATGGATGCTTTACAAGAAATTCTAATTCAAGTCAATCGTTCACTGACCAGTTTTGAGGGAAAGTCTAGTTTATATACGTGGGTGTATCGCTTGAGTTCTAACGTGTGCTTAAATTTCCGCAAAAAGAAAAGTAGAACCAATCATCAACTTCAATGGGATGAAAATTTACTACAAACAGTGATGTTACCAGTGGAACGTCCCAATGAAGATCCGGACACAATGTGTGAAACAAAATATAAACAATTTTTGGTGCAGCAAGGCATTTTAAAGTTGCCGGAAACCCAACGCATGTTACTGATTTTACATGACATTGAGGGGCTTTCCATTCCTGACAGCGCAGGCATTTTAAGTATTACCGTTAATGTTGCTAAATCACGACTGCACCGCGGCAGGGTGGCACTACGCAAAATTATTAGCACAGGTTTTGAGGTCAAAGGTATGGAAGGTATTGGAGTTTGCTCAGTTGGGCCTACGGGGCAATTAATATAAAAATAAAAATATTAACTGACCCGTATCCTTTTGGACGCAAGTCTTGACTAACTATATAAATACAATAAAAAGGGAGGTCGTGACATCATGTCAAGACGATATTATGAATGGAGTATGCTTGTACTTCGCATTTCTTTAGGAGTGATTTTTCTGGCCCACGGTTTGCAAAAAATTTCTGGCTTTGAGGGGATTCTTAAATTTTTTGCATCCATTGGACTGCCAGCGACATTGGCTTATGTGGTAGCTACCATCGAAACGGTAGGTGGAGCTTGCTTGATTCTAGGGCTGTTCACACGGAGTGCAGCAGTTGGGATTATTATGATTATGGTGGGAGCTATTTTTTCCGTTAAACTGAGTAAAGGCTTTATTGGTGGCTATGAGCTTGATGTGTCATTACTAGCCATAGCAGTCTCATTGGTTCTTTCAGGAAGTAATACCCTGTCCTTGGGCAATCTATTTCGTTCTTTATTAGGAGCTTCGTCTAAGAACAAAGCGACTTAAAGATAAGCAAAATAAAACAAAGCAAGGAGGTGCGTTTATTAATGGCTCAATTAGGAGAAGTATTTGTTTGCCCACTATGTGGAAATGAAGTAACGGTGACTAAGGCCGGTGGCAATCCAGACATTCATTGCTGCGGTCAAGTGATGAAAAAAAAATAAAGAGATACCATAGAGGCAACCAATGAAGAGATAATCTTCATTGGTTGCCTCTATGGCTATTTCCCCAATACTTTTTTGATAAAGTTAAATTGTGATTTTTTATAGTACATATTAGCCGAATATTGCCATATTTGATCTTTATGATAGACAAATATAATAGTGGAGAATATAATAGTTAAATGAATATTTAATTATTAATGAAATATTGAAAGGTAGGTGTATTTAGCTTCATTATTTTAATGTGGCTGATAGGGTATGAAAATGACGTTGCAAAAGAAGATAATAGGTGGACTGCTCACTGTAGTTTTATTTACGATGATTGTCGCTGGTAGTGGAATTTATATGATTGGGCACATGAATCAAACCTTGGAAAGACTAGATAAAACGTCTATACCACAAGCCTTATTAACAGAGAAAGTCGCAACCAACGTAGCGTTGCAGGTTATGCTTATTCGTGGTTACCTACTCACTGGTGACGATAGTTATATACAACAATATAAGAAAATCAGTGAAGAAAATTCTAAATGGGAAGATGAATTAGATAAGAAATCATTGACGGGACGTGGAAGAGAATTAGCCCAAGAAGTAAAAAAACTGAATGAGGCTTATGATAAAATTGCATTATTAAAAATTATCCCTTTAAAACAGAGTGGTAAAGAACAAGAAGCCCTCACAGTCCTAAAAAATGAAGGCGACACAAGCGGGAAGGCGTTAATCGAAAAAATTAACGAATATGTTGAGTATCGTGAACAGGCAATGGGATCCATTATGAAACAAGCCCGCCAAGACGGGGATGAAACCCAGTGGGCCTTAGGAATCATTAGTATCCTTGCTTTACTCATTGGTATAGGGATTGGCATCTTTATTAATCGTTCAGTGATAAAACCAATCCAATCGGCGACGGGGGATCTAGAGAGAATGGCTCAGCGAGACTATGCCTTTATCGTTCCAGAGATAACTCGTAGCAGAGAAGATGAGATGGGACAATTAGCCAGAGCCATGCAAACGGTCGGGAATACGATGAAAGAAGTCATAGGGCAACTGGTGGAGTCTTCAGGACAATTGGGGGCTTCGTCTGAAGAATTTACGGCGAGTGCCGAGCAGTCAGCCCAGGCAGCTAACCAAGTAGCAGAGGCGATTGCTGATGTTGCGACAGGAGCAACGGTGCAACTGGAGGCCGTTGATGTGACAACAAATGCTGCGAAACAAATTTCTGCTGGTATTCAGAAAATCGCCACTGATGCTGGAGATGTTGTTAATATTACTGATAGAGCATCCTATTCAGCTAAAAATGGTGAAAAGACAGTGGAAGAGGCTACACGGCAAATGGCGAACATCGAAAGGACTGTTGGCGATTCGGCGAAGGTCGTAGCAAAACTCGGTGAAAATTCTAAAGAAATCGGCCAAATCGTAGATACCATTTCAGGCATTGCAGGACAGACCAACTTATTGGCCTTGAATGCTGCCATTGAGGCTGCTCGCGCAGGCGAACAAGGACGTGGCTTTGCAGTCGTGGCCGAAGAAGTACGTAAACTTGCTGAGCAATCCCAAGAAGCGGCGAAACACATCGCCAATTTAATTGGTGAAATTCAAGGTGATACAGATAATGCGGTGTTAGCAATGTCCAAAGGTAGTCACGAAGTTAAGCTTGGAACGGAAATCGTCCATCTGGCAGGAAAAACATTTAATGAAATCGCCAGTCTTGTTGCACAAGTATCTGATCAGGTGGGGAGAATTTCCTTAGCTATTCAAGAAACAGCTAAGAAGAGCCAACAAATCGTATCTTCCATTCAAGATATTGATAAAATCAGTCGAAATGCTGTGGGGCAAACACAAACTGTTTCCGCCGCCACCGAAGAACAGTCAGCATCAATGGAAGAAATTGCATCGTCTAGTCAGTCTTTGACAAAAATGGCCGAAAAATTACAGAGTATTGTTACTACATTCAAGGTTTAAATTAATTCATCCATATATTGGGTTACTGTTGCTAAATTACGACAGTAGCGCGGTACGCTCAATTAACTTTCCTGACAATTAAAATATAAATGATAATGCCATAGGATAAAAACAAGCAGATGAAGAAATAATCTTCACTGGTTCAGACCGTAGATAAAAGGGTACTTTACGCAATGCGTAGAGTACCTTTTTACTTGTCGCACGTAAATAAGTCAAACCTGACTCCATCTTAATCTGCTATCATAGTATTATAATGCTATGATAGCAGATTAAGATGGAGAGGTTAACCTTGCTTCAAAAGGCTATTGAATTGGAAGCGAACAACAACAATAGTAGTTTTTTGCTATTTTTTTTAATCATTTATCAAATAATCAGTGACTAATATGCCAAAACATATTAAAATAACTATAAAATGACATGAAATAAAAGTACTGATGTTAGCAATTCACATAAATGAAGGGATGATGATGATATGGAGCTTAATTTTTTTACAGGTATTATGAATAACATTGCCTTATTATTGGCATTGTGTTTTTCTTATAGATTTATAGCTCGTTATTGGAAGATGAATACGTTTAGCGGTAAACTTTATGCAGGTCTACTGTTCGGTGGGGTAGCTTGTGTTGGTATGCTTGTACCCGTGGTATATTCCACTGGGATTATTTTTGATGGACGAACTGTTATATTGGGAATTATTGGATTATTTGGTGGGATTATACCAACTATCATCGCCGTTAGCCTAACAAGTATATTGCGGATTTACCAGGGCGGAATTGGCATGTGGGTAGGGGTAGGGACAATTATTTGTTCAGCTCTGATAGGACTGTTATACCGCTATCTGCGCATCCAATATTCTGTGAAAAATACGGTCAGGAATTTTTATTTTTTCGGAGTGATTGTTCATTTGGGGATGCTTTGCTGCTTTATTGCCCTGCCTGAGACCATGCGCTGGCAGGTGCTGGCCGATGTTGCCTTACCAGTGATGATGGTCTATCCTTTGGGGACGATGGTTTATTGCTTATTGATGGAAGAACTTGATGAACGGGAAAAAATAGAGATTACACTGCAGGAGAACGAGGCCACACTGAAGGGGCTGTTTGATCACTCCTTGTTGTTTATCGCTTTATTGTCCTTAGATGGTCGGATACAACACGTGAATCATACGGCATTGAAATTTATTAATTGTCAGGAGGATCGGGTTCTTGGACAATTATTTTGGAAAACACCCTGGTGGTCTAGAGGGAAAAAAGAACGAGAAATTGTGGAGAAAGCGGTGTTTGAAGCTGCCGCTGGGGGAGTTATTCGTCAAGAAATTATTTGCAGTTCTTATAATGGTGAACAACAAATCCATGATTTTTCAGTGAAACCCATTTTTAATAAACAAGGACAAATTATTTTTCTTCTGGCTGAAGGATGGGATATTAGCGAAGGGAAAAAAATGGAGGAAGAGCTACGGCAGAAAACAATCGAAATACAAAATATAGCGTACTCAGACCTTCTAACAGGTTTACCCAACCGGGTACATTTAAATCAATACCTTGAAGCGGAAATGAAGAAGGCCCGCCAAGGCGAAGGCAAGGGTTCCATCATTTATATTAATTTGGATGATTTGCGGATGATCAATGACAACTTCAGTCATGTTTGTGGTGATGAAGTTATTATGATTATCAGCCAACTCTTGGTCGAGGCTATCGGAGAAGAAGCTTTTGTCGCACGGAGTATTGGTGATGAGTTTATTGTCATTTTGCCTGATGAGATTAACCGCCAGCATGTAGCAGCTATGGCTGATCGAATTATTATAGCTCTGCAGACGGATCAGCAATTGGCTGGAGTCTGCATTAGTACGTCGGTCAGTGCTGGTGTTGCTTTTTATCCTGAAAATGGGGATACAGTAAAAGAAATTCTTAAAAACGCCGTCAATGCACTTTATGTGGCGAAAAAATCTGGGAAGAATTGCTGGTTATCCTATAAAAAAAGTATGCAAACTCAAAACTATGAAGATGTTATTTTGACAAACCGTTTGCGTCATGCTATTGAGCATGGAGAACTTTCATTGCATTATCAGCCACAGGTGGTTACTGATAGTGGGACGATCATTGGTTTTGAAGCCTTGCTGCGATGGAACAGTGCGGAGTACGGTGCCATTTCGCCAGTGCGGTTTATTCCCCTCGCTGAACAATGTGGTATTATCCGATCCATTGGACAGTGGGTACTTCGTGAGGCCTGTCAGTTTGTCAAAAAATTAGATGACCTGGGACGGGGAGATATTTACGTGGCGGTGAATGTATCGCCTCGCCAACTCATCGATAATGATTTTGTTGACATCGTTCGTAGGGTCTTGGAAGAGGCCAATATAAAACCAGGGCAACTGGAATTGGAAATCACTGAGAATGTTCTGTTGGTCTCATTAGAAGAAGTCATTTGTAAATTAGAAGACTTACAAGCCATGGGAGTTCGTTTGTCTCTGGATGATTTTGGCACTGGTTATTCATCATTGACGTACCTGCAACGACTTCCTGTTAACACCTTGAAAATTGATAAAAGTTTCATTGATATGATTATGATGGAGCAGGGGCAGCCTGCTATAATAGGATCCATCATTGGTATGGCTCATATCTTAAAAATGAATGTGGTGGCCGAAGGTGTAGAGAAGCAGCAACAATTAGATTATTTGTCCAAAAATGATTGTGATTGTATTCAGGGATACTTTTTCAGTCGTCCCGTACCCGAGGCAGCTGCTATCCAATTATTACATAAAGGGTGTCAGAGGGTGGAGGTATAAAAACAAAAAATGAACAACAAAAGTCCCCATTTTGGGGACTTTTGTTGTGTTTATTTTGGATAATTTTTCTTCTATATTATTAAGAAAGATGGAATAAATTACGATATATATATAAGAAGCGTCAAGGAGGACGATTGAGATGGTAACTAAGGTATCAAGTGTGTATCGAGTGGATATTCAAAAACACAACCATCGGCAAACCAAGGACGGAGCTAAAAAGAAAAACAAAGATCAATTTAAAGATGTCTTAGCGAAAGTACTTATTAGCAGAAAATCATAGGATATAAAAGTAGAGTCTTTCGGGACTCTATTTTTTTGCGTAATCAGAAAGTATAACACTTTCTTGATTACAAGTAAGAACAACTAAGGCTTCGACCGTCGTCTGAGGACTTGGTCGAAACCAAGTTTTTTCTTACGGAATCAGAAAGTATTATGTATTCTGATGGAATAAAAAACAAATACGGAGAACTAACTATTCTTGATGACAATCAATTGTTTTCATGTAACTTAGATAGAGCCTGTTTTATGGTTTCCAATATGAGAAAATAAGGCTTGGCGTAAGCCAATTTTTCTTATAGAATAAAAAGAGAAGCATGGGGTGAGCGTGTCGTATATTTGATGCCGTCAAGCTGGTTCGGTGGAAAAGGGAGAGTGGGAACAGTGTATTTGCGTATACCATATATCGACCGGATTGGTGTTGTTCATGATATTACCTTAATTTTTGCCAAACGCCAAATTAATATCATATCCATGGAATTGGAAGAGGGCATCGTATTTTTGGAATGCCAAACGGTTTGTGAGGAAGATCGCAGTGGGTTTATACAAGAACTAAGCAACATAAGAGGCGTACAGAAAATAGTTGAAATTTCTTTTATGCCATCCAAAGAACGGGCTGATCAACTGGATGCCATTGTAACGGCCGTGCGTGATGGTATCTTAACTGTTAATCGGGAGGGTATTATTACACAATGCAACCCTGCAGCAGTTCGTATGCTAAGGCTGTCAGCAGAGCAGGTTCAGGGACAGCCCTTAGGGGTCACACTTTTTAAAAATTTGCTGATACAAGAAACACTACAAACTGGTTGTCAATATCATAATCGGGAAGTATTCATTGAATCAGATCATGGTTATTGTGTGGTCAGTACTATACCTCTCAGGAACAATCGGGGTGATGTAGTGGGGGTGGTTGCCGTCATTCGAGATACTCAAGAAGTCAGAAATTTGATGCGGAGTATGAAAACTTCTCTGCCCATGACCTTTGCTGATATCCCTTTTGCCAGCCCAGTCATGGGAAAAGTGCTGGAACAGGCCCGGCGTTATGCTGCTAGTGATTCTACCATCCTCATTAATGGGGAAACGGGCACAGGCAAGGAACTTTTCGCTAGAGCCCTACATAGTGCGTCTAGCAGAGGCAATGCAGCTTTCGTACCCATTAACTGTGGGGCCATCCCTGATACCTTACTAGAAAGTGAACTATTTGGCTATACTGAAGGTGCTTTTACGGGGGCCATCAAAGGCGGTAAGCCCGGATTATTTGAACTTGCCAATGGAGGGACTTTATTTCTTGATGAAGTGGGTGATGTATCGGCTCATTTACAAGTGAAGTTGCTGCGGGTGTTGCAAGAACAACGGGTACGGCGGGTGGGTAGCAATAAAGAAGTGGTCATTGATGTGCGGATTATTGCGGCGACCAATCGTAATTTAGAAGATATGGTCGCTGACAAAATTTTTCGGGAAGATTTATATTATAGACTGAGTGTTATCCCTTTGGTGATACCACCCCTGAGGGAACGTTTTGCCGATATTCGTTTGCTCAGTGAACTGTTTTTAAAACATTTTGCCGACAAATTACAACGAACTGTCAAGGGGTTCTCCCCCCTAGCATTACAACGTTTAGAGGGCTATAATTGGCCAGGTAATGTGCGCGAATTAAAAAATATTATTGAAAGGGCTGTAAATCTCGTTGATGGCATTGAAGTACAGTCCGAACAAATATTCTTAGGCGGATTATCTGGCGCACCAACGGTGCCAACCTTAGTGCAGTTTGAAACCTATCAGACCTTAGAAGAACGCTTAGGGGAAATTGAACGAGTTATTTTACAAGAAACCTTTCGCCGTTTCCGCTCTTCCAGGCGTATGGGGGCGGTATTAGGTTTATCCCATACCGCCGTATTAAAAAAAATGCATAAATATGAGTTGCCTTTATCCTAGAGAGTGGGTTTAGGTAAAACGTATTGGAAACATTACGTTCCAGTGGAATGGTTTGTGGAAACAAAAGTTTACAAATAACCCGTTAATGTAGCTAGGAGGGGAGGAAGTAGGGGATATAAGGATTGGCATACTTCTTGCATTATTATATAAGCAGGAAGAACAGAAAGAGTGAGCGAGCACCACACAATGTGGATGCCGGAAAAAATAAGGGGGATTTATTATGATTATTGGTGTAGTAAAGGAAATTAAAAACAATGAGGCTCGTGTAGGTCTGACTCCTGCTGGCGTGGCAGATTTGTGCAAAGCAGGTCATACAGTGCTCGTAGAACTAGGGGCTGGGTTTGGTAGTGGTTTTTCCGATGAAAGTTATATTAAAGTCGGCGCTAGCATTGTTGCGGATAAGAAAGCATTATTCGATCGTTCTGAAATGATTATTAAAGTAAAAGAACCTATCGCTGCAGAATATGATTTGTTTCATGAAGGCCAGATCTTATTTACATATTTGCATTTAGCTCCAGAACCGGCTCTTACCCAAGCGCTACTGAGCAAAAAAATAATTGGTATTGCTTATGAAACAATTGTTGGGCGTAATCATACATTGCCTTTATTATCACCAATGAGTGAAGTGGCAGGTCGTATGGCCGTACAAATTGGCGCACAAATGCTAGAAAAACCTTGGGGTGGTAAAGGTATCCTTCTTGGTGGTGTACCTGGCGTCGAATCAGGGGAAGTCGTCATTATTGGTGGTGGCATTGTCGGTACCAATGCCGCTAAGGTGGCTGTTGGTATGGGAGCGCGGGTCACGGTTCTTGATAAATCAGGGGATCGCCTTGCTTATCTAGATGATATTTTTGCTGGTAGAGTTACGACTGTGATGTCCAATAGTTATAATATTGCCAAGTGGGTTGCCAAGGCCGATTTATTGGTAGGCGCAGTACTGGTTCCTGGTGCTAAAGCACCAAAACTTGTGACCGAGGAAATGGTTAAAACCATGGAACCTGGTTCCGTTATTGTGGATGTTGCGATTGACCAAGGTGGTTCTGTAGAGACCGTTGACCACGCTACAACTCATAGTGATCCTACTTATACAAAATATGGCGTTGTACATTATTCAGTAGCCAATATGCCAGGTGCAGTGGCTCGTACTTCTACGTTGGCGTTAACAAACGCTACACTTCCTTATGCTTTGCAAATTGCTACTAAGGGTTGGAAACAAGCTCTGAAGGATGATGCTGGCCTTGCTAGAGGACTTAATGTGTATAATGGTCACGTAACTTTTAAGGCTGTTGCTGATGAACAAAGTCTACCGTATACTTCCGTAGAAGAAGTTTTGGCATAAGATAATAAGAAATAAGAAAGAGTACTAAGGCTTGCGTTGTGTCACAAGGAACAGGTGCAAGTCTTAGTGCTCTTACTTATCCTGGGAAATCGAAGAGACATTCCTCTTCGATAAAATAGCTAGGTAAAAAAGCATACTCACAAATGTTGCATGGGTATGTTTTATTTTTATAATTAAATAGACTTAGCAGAAGAATTATCTGAAAAAACAGAATAATGAAATAACGTAGATTTTACATACTTACTAGTAAGCTCTATACTAGGTCTGGTTAGATTAATACAAAGGAGGGAAGGGACAGAGGCCTATCGGCAAAGGAAAAACCGAATTTTAGGGAGGCGTAAGTTTATGGAAAAAAATAATCCACTACAGGAAGATTTGCACCGTGGCTTAGAAGAACGTCATATTCAGTTGATTGCACTTGGTGGGGCTATTGGCGTAGGGCTTTTTCTTGGATCCGGTGCCGCGATAAAAACGGCGGGGCCATCGCTCATGCTTGTATATTTCTTGGCAGGTATTATTATGTTTTACATTATGCGAGCGTTGGGGGAAGTCGCAGTTGCTTATCCTGTCTCTGGTACTTTTAGCGCCCATGCAAATATTTTCTTAGGCCCACTTACTGGTTATGTTACTGGTTGGACGTATTGGTTTATGTGGGTCGTTACGTGTATGGCAGAAATTACCGCAGTGGGGGTTTATGTTACTTACTGGCTGCCTGAAGTACCTCAATGGATTCCTGCCTTATTGGCCCTTCTTATCATGACAAGTGTGAATTTAATTAGCGTGCGCCTATTTGGTGAATTTGAATTTTGGTTTGCCCTGATTAAAGTTGTGACGATTTTGGCCATGATTGTTGCCGGTTCAGCGATGATTATCTTTGGTATCGGCAATGGTGGTGTGGCAATTGGAATTTCCAATCTGTGGTCATATGGTGGTTTCTTCCCCTACGGTATTGAGGGGATGTGTATGTCGGTAGTGATGGTCATGTTCGCTTATCTCGGCATTGAACTAGTTGGTGTTACGGCAGGTGAAGCCAAGAATCCGGAGAAATCATTGCCGGCTGCTATCGATAAAGTATTTTGGCGGATTTTAATTTTCTATGTTGGTGCTTTATTTGTCATCATGTCCTTATACCCGTGGAATCAAATCGGGACCATTGGCAGCCCCTTTGTTTTGACTTTTAATAAGCTTGGGATACGGGCAGCAGCTGGGATTATTAATTTTGTTGTGCTAACGGCGGCCTTGTCTTCTTGTAACAGCGGGCTATTTAGTACTGGACGAATGCTATATAATTTGTCACTTCAAGATAAGGCACCGGCCATGTTTGGTAAATTGAGTGATCAGAGTGTACCGAAAAATGGTATCGTAGTATCAGCCGTATTTTTGTTAATTGGGGTGGTTCTTAATTACTTAATGCCGGGGCAGGTATTTGTTTATGTTACGAGTGTAGCTACTTCGGGTGCACTTTGGATATGGGGCGTCATTTTGATGATTCAACTGAAGTTTCGCCAAAGTTTGACTGCTGAGCAAGTTGTTGACATTAAGTATCCCATGCCTCATTCTCCCGTATCCAACTGGGTTAGTATGCTGTTCTTGGTTTTTGTTGTCGTAGTCATGTTTTTTAATGAAGACACCCGTATTGCTCTCTATATTGCACCCATTTGGTTTGGTCTTCTGATTGCTTCCTATTATGGCCTTGGTATGCATAAGGAAAATGGACTGGTGAAAACCTCTCTTGACAACTAGTCTATTTTAGTAGTATAAAAAAAGAAGGGTTTAGTCGAGAAAGTCTCAGGCGTGGACAGCTTTTGACTAAGCCCTTTAGTTAAGGTAGACAGGGGGAACTCGACATGTTTGAACGATCAGTGTGGGCAGAAATCGATTTAGGAGCCATTGCTCATAATGTAGAACAAATAAGAAAAGTGACAGCAAGTAGTGCCCAAATTTGTGCAGTAGTGAAAGCTGATGCCTATGGACATGGGGCCATAGCTGTAGCGAGAACGGTTTTAGAGGCTGGCGCCGATCGGTTGGCCGTGGCAATTCTAAATGAGGCATTAGAACTCAGGCGCGCTGGATTTAGGGTGCCAATACTGATTCTCGGGTATACGCCAGTATGCCAGGCGGCGATTGTAGTGGATCAAGATATTACTCAGACAATATTCGACCTGGACTTGGCTCAAGCCTTATCAGGAGCCGCTGTAGCGGCAGGTAAAATTGTGAATGTTCATATAAAAATTGAGACTGGTATGGGGAGAATTGGTATTCGTGCTGAGGATGCAGGCCGTTTTGCTGCGGCAGTAGCCAAGTTGCCTGGGATTCGCATTGAAGGTGTATTTTCCCATTTCGCGACGAGTGACAGTTTTGACAAACAATTTACCAATGAACAATATAACCAGTTTATGGTCGGGCTCAAGTATATTGAGGCACAGGGTATTACCATTCCCATTCGACATATTGCCAATAGTGCCGCTACGTTGGATTTGCCACAGATGCATTTAGATATGGTAAGACCAGGTATTATTTTGTATGGTTTGTGGCCGTCAGATGAAATGACTCACACCATAGAGCTGAGGCCCGCCATGAAATTTAAAGCTCAAGTTGCTTTTGTCAAAGACATGCCTGGGAGTGCTTCCATAAGTTATGGTCGTACTTATTTTACAGAAAAGCCCAGTCGGATTGCTACGCTACCAGCCGGTTATGCTGATGGTTGGTCACGTTTGCTCGCCAATAAATCCTCCGTATTCATTAGGGGACAGCGGGCACCACTGGTAGGACGGGTATGTATGGATCAATGTATGATTGATGTCACTTCGATTCCTGGCGTAGTGCCTGGTGATGAAGTGTTGCTCTTTGGCGGAGTTGATTTGCCGGTGGAAGAAGTGGCGACGCATATGGGGACAATCAATTATGAAATTGTCTGTATGGTCGGCAAACGAGTGCCCAGGTTATATGTGGGATAAAAAAAGTATAGGCGCTGCTACCATTGGTAGCAGCGCCTATTTTTCGTCTTCTTTTAAGGAAACTGCTTTTCGGCAGGGAAACCATGGACGAAAGACGAATAATAACCTTCTATGGTATTGTGATATTCAGGAAGGGCTGATTAGAGATGAGAAAAAAAATGGCGATGGGACTGGAACGCAGTATTGTCGTGTTCCTCAGTGGATTACTGGTATTGATCATTATCTTGGCAGGACGAATTGGGTGGATACAGTTTATTGATGGTAAACGAATGACTGCTAAAATAGAAGTTCAATTAAGTGAGAGCAAGATGCTTCATTCACCAAGAGGAACTATTTATGATAAAAATGGGCGAGAACTAGCGGTCAGCAGTATGACGAAATCCTTGTATGCCAACCCGTCTGAAATTAAGGATGGGGATCAAGTAGCGGGGGCATTGGCCGGTTTATTGGGAATGAATGTTGAAGATATAAAAGGGAAATTGGTGACAGGTGGCCAGTTTATATGGATTAAACGGATGATAGAACCTGGGGTGGCAGCGCAGATACAAGCCGTCATCAAAGAATATGATATGAAGGGACTGAGCTTTCTTGAAGAAAGTAAACGTTATTACCCCAATGATTCCCTAGCGGCACAAGTATTAGGCTTTGTCGGTACCGATGATATTGGTCTAGATGGCATGGAGATGGCTCTGGATAAAACAATTAAAGGCAATTTATTTGAGCAAATGATTGATACTGACAGTCATGGTATTCCTATTTTTAAATCAATTTTCACTTTTGTTCCAAAGAAACAAGGGAAAAATGTATATCTTACGTTGGACAGTGGCATTCAGTTTATTGTAGAACAAAGTTTAGATAAGGCCATGAAGAATACTGGTGCTCAGGGAGCGACAGTGATTGTGATGAACCCTAAGACAGGTGAGATACTGGCGATGGCTAATCGTCCAACATACAATCCTAATCAGTTTTACAAATACGGTGATAATGAGTGGAAAAATCGGGCAGTCACTTATAATTATGAACCTGGTTCTACGTTTAAAAGCGTTGTGGCAGCAGCAGCACTACAGGAAGGTAAGGTTTATCCAGAAGAAATTTTCGTTGATAAAGGCTATGTTGAAGTGTCAGGGCGACGGATTCAAAATTGGACGGATGAGAATTATGGAAACATTTCTTTTCTGGACATTTTAAAGTATTCAGTGAATACAGGTTTTGTGCAAGTTGGTATGAGGCTAGGCGCTTACAAATTGACTGAATATGCCCAGGCCTTTGGCTTTGGTAAGGTAACGGGCATTGAATTGCCTGGTGAGGAAGCAGGCTTACTCTTTAATCCCAAAGATATGCGTGATTCTGATACGGCCACCATGTCCATTGGTCAGAGTGTGGCGGTTACGCCACTCCAATTGGTTAGGGCTGTAGGGGCTATTGCCAATGATGGAGTGCTGCTTAAACCTCATATTATCAAAGAAATCCGTAACGCAGATGGTTCTCTTGATCAGGAGGTGCCCACACAGTCGGTTCGGCAGGTTATTAGCCCTGAGACCGCGCGGACACTTACCTACATGATGGAAAAAGAAGTATCAGAAGGTGGCGGTAATAAGGCTGCCGTAAAGGGCTATCATTTTGCAGGTAAAACAGGTACTGCCGAAAAGCTTAAGGAGGATGGCAGCGGTTATGCTGCTGGCAGGTATGTTGCTTCCTTTGTAGGGTTTGGCCCGGTAGAAGATCCCCAGGTAGTGATTTTAGTTGTCCTTGATGATCCTCGCGGGGTCTATTATGGTGGTCAAATTTGTGCGCCAGTGGCGAGTGAAATTTTGGGGCAAATTATGCGTCATCTCAATATTCGCCCCCAGATTATCCCTGAGACTTTGGTGCCGAAGATTGTGCAGCAACCGAAAGCACTAGAGATACAAATACCCATTCAGGCCCCACCAGGTAAAGTGGTTGTACCCAATGTTTTAGGCATGAGTATGCGACAAGCTGGGGAAAGTCTCAATAAATTAGATCTGAGTATGGTACCTACAGGTACAGGGGTAGCTGTGGGGCAGAGCATTTCAGGGAATACCATTGTGGAATCAGGTGCTGAAATTACCGTATACTTCGAAGCAAGATAACATAATAAAAAGAAAGGGCGGCTATTGCCGCCCGCCGCTATCGTATTAAGGTTTTTGGTTGGCATCATATTGAGCAGTTAGAGTACCGGATGTTGTAGGGCTCGTTGTGCCTATACCGGATTCATATTGCTCAATCATTTTGCGTACCATGTGACCACCGACGCGTCCGCAATCGGCAGAAGTCATAGTTGCCCAACCTTGAGAACGGACTTGATCAGCAATACCTAGTTCACTTGCTACTTCCAATTTCATGCGATCAAGAGCATTTTCAGCACCTGGGTTAACAGGTTTATTACTTCTAGCCATAATAATCACCTCCTTCTGTTGGTATAATCATAGTATCAACGGAATAGGTTTTTGTTATGCTGTAAATTATTATGTAAATAGTTCCAAAGGGATTGAAAAAAGATAGGAGAATGATTAAAAATATTATTATGAAAGGAATTAGTGCTTTGGTGACGAATAGACAGTTATGATAGAGAATGTTAACTAGGGACCGAAGAGTTACTATGGGAGTGACATATATGCATGAAATGGCCATCGCTCAGGGCATAATGGACATTGTACTTAAAACAGCAGCGGAGAATAATGCAACGAAAGTGATGGGCATTAAGTTGCTGATCGGACAGATGACACAAGTAGAACCAGAATGCCTTACCTTTGGGTTTTCAGCTCTGGCCATGGGGACCATTGCTGAGGGGGCTCATGTTGAGATAAGGATTGTACCTCTCGTTGGACAATGTAATCATTGCAAACAAGAATTTTCCGTTGAAAACTATTGCTTTTTATGTCCAAACTGCAATTCCGCGAGCGTAATTCTATTATCTGGTCGAGAACTGGCTGTAGAATATCTGGAGGTTGAGTAACATGAAAATACAAGTGATGACTAATATTCTAGAGGGGAATGATAAAATTGCAACTGAGGTACATGAACGGTTATCAGCGGCCAGTGTTTTTGTTGTAAATCTCATGGGATCGCCAGGGTGTGGTAAAACCTCATTATTAGAAAATACCATTGTAGGGCTTAAAAATGACATTTCAATGGCTGTCATTGAAGGGGATTTGTTCACGGCCAAAGATGCTGAGCGTATTGAACAACATGGCGTACCAGTGGTGCAGATCAATACAGGTGGTGGTTGCCACCTTGATGCAAATATGGTAAGCGGTGTTCTTGATTCTCTCGATCTAGCAAATCTTGATTTGCTTGTTATTGAAAATGTGGGAAATTTAGTGTGTCCTGCTGAATTTAATATTGGTGAGGACGTGAAGGTCACAGTGCTCAGTATTACGGAAGGTGAGGATAAACCTTTAAAATATCCCCTTATTTTTAAACAAGCCAGTGTTATTATTTTAAATAAAGTTGATTTGCTACCTTATACCACTTTTGATATGCAGGCTGCCATTACAGATATTAGGAACATTAATCCTGATGCTGTATTGGTACAAGCTTCATGTCAGTCAGGGGTTGGTTTAAACCTATGGTATGACTGGCTCAAAGAACAGATAAAAATGAAAAAAACGAGGAATACGTAATCATGCCCACGTTAGAAAAGCAGGCGGCCGAAGTTGAACGTATGCGTGCTCTCCTTCATGAATTGGTCATAGCCAAGGTGGGAAATATGGTTGATCCTGAAGTTGGGAAATTGAGTGGAAAATTGGATAAATTAATTGTAAAATATCAAAAAACAAAGGATAAGAGTAATAAGGAATGATTTTAAAATCGCCGGAGGTATTGTTATGATTGATGAAAAAGATTGGGAAATTTTCAAACAAAAATTCAAGAGTAAAGCCAGCATTGATCTTAATGATTATAAACCGGCTCAGATGCAACGGCGGATCAGTAACCTGATGAGTCGTTATGGGGCTAAGTCCTATGTGGATTTTTTTAACTTACTAGATAAAGATACTCGATTGTATAAAGAATTTATTGATTATATGACGATTAATGTTACTGAATTTTTTCGCACACCAGAAAAATTCTCAGAGCTAGAAACAAAAGTATTGCCCGAATTATTAGCAAAAAGTCCTAAACTTAATATCTGGAGTGCAGGTTGCTCCGTTGGGGCGGAGCCTTATTCCTTGGCAATGATTTTGAAAGATATGACCCCAACAGTGAAACATCGTATTTTGGCGACCGACCTGGATGTGGAAATGTTAGGGAAAGCCAAAAGTGGTGTCTATACAAGCACAGAGTTCAAGAATATTTCCAACAATCGGGCTTCCAAATACTTTAAACAAGTCAATGGTACATATGCCATGGATGAGGATATTAAGTCCCGTATTGAATTTAAACAACACAATCTATTATTGGATAAGTTTGAAACTGGCTTTGACTTAATATTATGCCGTAATGTAGTCATTTATTTTACAGAAGAAGCAAAGGATGGTTTGTACCGTCGATTTCTAAGTGCTCTAAAACCAGGTGGTGTCATGTTTGTTGGTGGGACGGAAGCCATCTTGAATTTTCGAGATATTGGTTTTACCAGCTATCTGCCCTTCTTTTACCGTAAGCCACTCTAAAAAGACTGTCAAAAAACAGCCTCTTTAGAGTACTCCCCAGTTGGATAATTGGTGGAAGGTTCGTAGTAAATAGTATAAAAAGGTTCTGGTGCTGGTGTGCTCATCAATTGTCTGTCCAGCGGTGATATCCACGGTTTTTACAGGTAGCTCACGCACAAAGAAAATAATTTCTCCAATTTTTTGCCCCTGATAAACAGGGGCTTTTATTTTTTCAGGCAAGTCAATGGTTACTGTAATAGAGCTGAAATCAGAAGTCTTTACGACCAGGCTGGCCTGACTGTCAACAACGGCATCGACCATAGAACTAAGGCCATTCTCGATGGGGATAGTCCGGAGAATGTCATCTTTATTGGCATATTCATATAAGTCATAGGTAGCAAAACCAAAGTTTAATAGTGACATAGAGTCATTCCAACGGGAATGATCATGTAGTACGACTGCAATGAGTTGTTGATTACCACGGGTGGCACTGGAAATAAGGCAGGGACCAGCTTGGTTTGTGGTACCTGTCTTGACCCCATCAACTTCCTCCAGTAACCATAATAATTTATTTGTATTTCGCAGATTTTGGTCATGTTCTTTGCCCCGACGATCTAGCCAGTCAATGTTAGTTTCTCGCGTATTAACAATTTTAGCAAAAATGGGATTCATTAATGCATATTTTGTAATCCAGGCCAAGTCAAATGCCGTGGAAAAATGCAAGTCGGCCGTAAGACCGTGAGGATTGGCGAAATGACTATCGAGAGCACCTAATAATTCAGCTTTATGGTTCATAATGCTCACGAAATTTTCGACAGAACCGGCTAAATGTTCGGCAATCGCCACTGCGGCATCATTACCAGAGCGTAGCAGAAGACCAGTCACCAATTCTCGCAGTGAGATCCTTTGCCCAGGATTTAAGTGCATTGATGAGCCCGCTGTACCTGCAGCACGTCCACTGACGGTGACTTCATCGTCAAGATGGCCACTTTCAATGGCGATGATGGCGGTCAGGACTTTGGTGGTGCTTGCTGGCGCGCTGCGCCTACGACTGTCTTTTTCATACAAGATTGTGCCTGTCTTGGCATCAATCAAGATGGCTGAGATAGCCGTAATTTTTGGTGGTGCGCTGGTCACTATCTGGGCAGGTAGGCAGAATAATAGGCACAATATAAAGAGGCTTTTAAGCTTCACTGATAACGACATGACAATCCTCCTCCGCAACATTAGTACAGTATATTTTAAGAAGTGCATAATCATTCGTATTGTCAGTCATATCTTTACTCCTTATTGAGTAATATCCAATGAGGTAGTGAGGAGGTAAGACGATGAGTATGGTACGATCCAAGTTCTTTGGTGTGGCATTTGGTGTGATAGTAGCGACGGCTGTTCTTGTGCAGGGGTTGTTAGCGGAGAATAATAAGGTAATAAAAAAAGTGCCAACGACCCATAAGGTGGTGGCACTAACCATTGATGATGGACCTCATTATAAAACTACGCCTCAGATGCTAGCTGTATTGCGCGAGAAAAATGTGAAGTTGACTCTGTTTATTTTAGGCGAAAATGCAGTCAGCCATCCCGAAATTTTGGCCCAGGCCGTGGCCGATGGACACGAAATCGCCACCCATGCTTATAGTCATAATCCCCTTAATAAGATGAGTAAGACGGAAATAGGGGAAGAACTGGACAAGGCAGAGCAGGCCATTACGGTAGTAGCGCCTAAACCAAGCCTCTTTCGCCCACCAGGTGGCGCATATAATGATACGGTAACAGCCGAAGCGGGGAGACGTGGCTATACAACCATTTTATGGTCCATAGATCCTGGTGACTGGCGTCGCCCGAGAGTCGAGCAAGTTGTGGACGGGGTTATGAACAAGATTGAGCCGGGTAGTATTGTCCTGCTTCATGACGGTCAATACCCATTACCGACCCCGGAGGCCATCGGTATTATTATTGACCGACTCCGTGCACAAGGCTACAGCATTGTGACGGTAAGTGAACTACTGCAGTATTATGAAGTAAGGCCCTAGAGGTCGCTGGACAACAGCTTTTAAGGATTATCTTGATAGGGGACTAAATGTTGCCAGTGGGATTGAATGAGCTGGTCATAACGCACAATGGTGGCCGTGCGTTCATTGCGTAAGGCTTGAATGGAACTTAAAATATTTTGGTTAAAGGCATAGACGTTTTCTTTGGCAACTACTACAGGTGTATGATATTCTTGTAGCTTGGTGGCCACTCTGACCTTAGTCTTACTTTGTTTGATGATGACGGCTGGTTCTAAAATGTCTGAACCATCATAACGGTAAATGAGGCAATTAGGGTGTAAACGGTCAATAATGTTTTTGTTGTCACCATCCAGGAAAATCGTAGTATTGCAATTGGGACAATTAGCCAAATCTGGGGTTAACCAAGCATGACAGTCTGCACAAATGATTCCTAGCATATGGTACACCTCCTGCTGGTAGTCTACCCAATCATTGCTATAAATATTAAAAACTATCATGTGTAGTGAATAGAAAATAAATAAAAAAGGCTCTGAGCTTTTTCATCTCAGAACCTTTTTTTACCACATAAGAAAGTCTATCATTTTCGTAATTCCAAGTAAGAATCACTAAGACTTCGGCCTACGTCTGAGGATTTGGCGGTTGCCAGTCTTTTCTCACGAAGCATTAGTAATAATCGCCACTATCGCGGAACTTTTTTACAATGTCTACAAGATGATCGCTTTTAGGATGTTTGTTCAGTAGTTCTAAAAATTGCAGGGAACTTTCAAAACCTACACTCCAAGCAAAAGCACCGTCCCCAGTATAAAATGCAAAAATAATTTCCTGCTCCATATCCACAGGCATGGTGCCGTCAACATCGGTAATCAGGACATACTCTTCGTCGTCGATTGGCTCGTAAATTAGAGCACTACAGCCTCCCTCAATTTCAGTTTCATAAAAGTCAAAGGCCTCATAAGCTTCTAATAATGTGTCTTCATCCATGTCATATCATCCTTTATTATTTATAAAATTAGTATAACCAAATATAGTATGAACTATCTGTTTCTTATCTTAGAACAGGTATAAGCATTTTACAAGTAAAAAATTTAGGAGAATAGTATAGAAATATGTTAAAATTCTATAATGAAGGATAAAAAACGAAGGATGACAATATGAAAATTTTAATCGATGCTGATGCCTGCCCGAAGAAAGTACTGCAAATCTGCATGGAACTGGGAGCTGAGTATGTTGTGCCGGTGTGGACAGTAGCAAGTTTTAATCATAATATTATCTCAGACCATCATTTCGTAGTGGGCGATAATGACCAGGAAACGGATATTAAAGTGCTCAATTTGACTGAATCTGGGGATGTGATTGTAACTCAAGATTGGGGTCTGGCGGCCATGGCTCTCGGGAAAAAAGCCCGCTGCATTAGTCCGGTGGGGCGAGAATTCCATAATGAAAATATGGATTTTTTACTGGAAGAACGTGATATGAAAGCCAAGTTACGTCGTAGTGGTGGCCGAACCAAAGGCCCCAATAAGCGAACAACACAAGAAGATATAAGATTTCAAGAATGTTTGGCCGGAATTCTTGGTGAGGGGATAAAGGCTACATAACCACTATTGGCATTGTCCTGGACTAAAAAGTCCCAGGGATATAGTTTACAGGTATCATCCCGGTTAGGATCATTCACCATAACCTTGTTGCCTTCTGTCATGTAAGCATATACGATAAAATGTCCGCTCTGCGTAAATTCGCCAGGCCCATGGGCGCCGATACAAGGAATTCCCTGAGATAGGGCCGTCAAAACTTCATCAGGATCCCCTGTTTGATGGAAGGGGATACCAAAGTAGTTGCCAGCTGCCATAAAAAAGCCCCAATTAGTGCCATCAGGTGTAGGATAAAAGCTGTTAAGAATAGCAAAATCAGCGGCCTGGGGTGGTGTGAGATTGATGCCATACCATTGGGCGATCATGGTAAAACAGGTAGGACCGCAGCCAGATGCGGCTATCGTACTTGGACCATAGGGATAATCACCCCACTTTTCATCCCATTGTTTAAGTAGTGGTACTTGGGTCGACACATCGATCAATCTCCTTTTATGGACTCTATTATTATGGTAGCGTATTGATCCCAGTGGATTTTATAATAATCTCATGCAGATTATTATATGCCCATAGTTAATAAAAAGGTGCTTACCTTCTAAGAACTTTTGAAGGGCTCCCTTATGTGTGGTATGCTTAAATTGAGGTGCAGTAAGATGCTAAAAAGTTATAAAACTGTTAAGGGTTATGAAACCGCAGAAATTGAGATAAATAAATCCCGCTTTATTGCCTATGTTGAACGAGTCGAAAGTGAAGAAATGGCAGTCACCTTTATTGATCAGATCAAGAAAAAAAATTGGAATGCTACCCATAATTGCTCGGCCTATATGGTGGGTGAAAATGATCAGCATCAAAAAGCCGATGATGACGGTGAACCCTCAGGTACGGCTGGTAAACCCATCTTGGAGATCATTAAGAAATCAGAACTGAAAGATACGGTCATTGTGATTACTCGCTACTTTGGTGGGATTAAACTCGGAGCAGGGGGATTGATTCGCGCTTATGGTAAAAGCGCCCATGTTGGGATAAAAAAGGCGGGTATTGTTGAACGGCAGGGACATACGCGTATTGCTGCCGAAATGGATTATAATTTGCTAGGTTTGGTGGAAAATCAGCTTAGGCAGCAGGACTATATCATCGCTGATAAACAATTTACTGATAAAATAACTCTGATTGTATTAGAAAAATTAGGACAGGAAGAAGTAGTCAAACAAAAAATAACCGATTGGACCGCTGGCCAGGTGGAGTTCACCCATGTGGGGAATGTATATGTAGATATAACCTTACCTCATTTGGAGTAATCTTATTCTTGATGTTTGTCATTAAGAATATTTAATACAACTTATATAGCTCAAATGCTATAATATAAGAATAATTATATAAAAATTGGTTAATTTAGCTTAATATGTGTGATTCTTGGCCCAAAGCAGGAGATATGGGTTTGATGCCGAACACTGAATAAAGCAAAAAAACCACGAGGGAGTTTTAAAAATGACGACAACCAATACGATTGTATCTTCAAATTTTATTCAAAATATTATTAATGAAGATTTGAAAAACAATAAACATAATAGCCGGGTGCATACTCGTTTTCCACCGGAACCTAACGGTTACTTACATATTGGTCATGCCAAATCAATTTGTCTTAATTTTGGCCTTGCCAACGAATATAAAGGGCTGTGCAATTTACGGTTTGATGATACCAATCCCAGTCGCGAGGAAACTGAATATGTGGAATCCATTCAAGCCGATGTAAAGTGGCTAGGGTTTGATTGGGACAATCGTATGTTTTATGCTTCCGACTACTTTGATCAACTCTATGACTATGCTGTTCAGCTCATCAATGCGGGCCATGCCTATGTTTGTGACCTAACTGCCAGTGAAATGCGTGACTATCGGGGAACATTGACGGAGCCGGGGACAGAAAGCCCTTATCGTAACCGTTCCATAGCAGAGAATTTAGAACTATTTGCCGGCATGAAGGCTGGGGAATTTACTGATGGTTCACGGGTTCTACGTGGGAAAATTGATATGTCCTCACCTAACGTCAACCTGCGGGACCCCATTCTGTACCGCATTATGCGGGCGGAGCATCATCGCACAGGAAATAAGTGGTGTATTTATCCCATGTATGATTATGCCCATCCTATATCCGATGCCATTGAAGGCATTACTCATTCGATTTGTACTCTAGAGTTTGAAGACCATCGTCCATTGTATGATTGGCTGATTGCAGCACTTAATATGGAAAATCGTCCTCAGCAGATTGAATTTGCTCGTCTCAACCTAACTAAGATGGTGATGAGCAAACGTAAACTGCGGGAACTGGTGGAAGAAGGTCTAGTGGATGGTTGGGATGATCCGCGGATGCCAACCATTTCTGGATTGCGTCGCCGGGGTTACACACCAGAAGCCATTCGGGATTTTTGTGAACGGATTGGAGTGGCTAAAAGCAATAGCACTGTTGATATTGCTATGCTTGAACACTGTATCCGGGAAGATTTGAATGCCAAAGCCCTGCGGGTTATGGCCATATTGCGTCCCCTCAAAGTCGTGATTGAGAACTATCCTGAGGGACAAGTGGAGGAGTTAGAAACAGAGAACAATCCAGAGCAACCAGACGCAGGTATGCGCACCATTCCTTTTTCTCGGGAACTCTATATTGAACAGGACGATTTCATGGAGAATCCTGCAAAAAAATTCTTTCGCCTGTCACCTGGCAGTGAAGTCCGCCTAAAAAGTGCCTATTTCATTAAATGTGAGCAAGTCATTAAAGACGAGCAAACTGGTCAAGTCATTGAACTTCGCTGTACATACGATCCTGAGACCAAAAGTGGTACAGGGACAACGACCCGTAAAGTTAAAGGTACCTTGCACTGGGTTTCAGCTTCCCATGCTGTTAAAGCCGTCGTGCGTCTGTATGATTATCTTTTATCAGCAGATGAGGAAGATGATGAGCAGGGGGATAAGGATTTCAAGGACAACCTCAATCCCAGCTCCTTGGAAAAGCTTACTTCTTGTATGGTTGAACCAAGCTTGTTACATGCCACTGCTGAACAACGGTATCAGTTCATGCGCCAAGGATATTTCTGTCTTGATGCTAAAGATTCAACGACAGAAGTACCTGTATTCAATCGCATTGTTGGACTGCGGGATTCTTGGGCTAAAAGTCAAAAAGCATAAGAGAATAGGACATAAAAATACCGCCAATGATAACAAATCATTGGCGGTATTTTTATGACTCTTTTTTTTCTTTAACCCTAAAGGACCTTATTTCCACTTTATTTTTCTTAAAATAGTCTTTTAGTGCTTGATTTAGGATGAATGCCTTTGCACTTTTCTTTCCCGCTGTCACATCTTCAATCGTCTGGTAAAGATCATTTTCCAGCCAAGAAGTATCTTTTATGTGTAGCTGCTTAAATTGCTCCTTGGTAAGTTTAGTCACTGGTGCCTGACTCGCAGGTTTTATATCTTTAACGATTGCTTTTTTCTTCTTCTCATTTTTAACAATGTCTTTATTATCAGCAATAGGAACAGGAATTCCTATACTTAAGTCCTCTTCCGGAGGAACAACAATGGGCTGAATTTCTACATGATCAGTAACGGTTATTTTTTTAGCTCTTGGCATGGTATAGAACCCTCCTTACAATACATCAAAGAACGATAGGACTTTTTTAAAAGTAAAAATCAACTTACCTAAAAATTCCTTTTATACTTTAATTATAGCAATAATTATTATAAATGCAATAATTATATAATGAGCAGGTCATCAACGGCAAAAACTGGTTATATAATAAAATTGTTATCCGATAAAAAAGGACAATTTATGCTATTGTCGAATGTTATTTGAAAATGGTCAAACACTGTAAGGAGAAATATGATGCTTAAAAAAATACGCTTAAATTTGTCAAGTAAGCTCATCCTATGTTTTGCTTTTATTAGCATCGTGATTGTTTGTGCTACCGTCGGACCAGCACTCTATTTATTCACAGATACGATGCAAAAGACCAATGAAAGTAGGGCCTTACAGGGGATGGAGGGCTTAAACGTCATTTTGGAAAATTATAAAAAAAATGCCATAAACCATGGTTCAGTGTTAGCTAGCAACCCTGCGACCGTATCGGCCATTGAAAGCAAGGATACGGCTGTCGTACTTTCCGTATTGCAGCCCCTCGTAAAAGAAGCTAAACTTGACTTTGCGACAATTACCGATGCCAAAGGTGTAGTGATCGCTCGGACCCACGCCCCTGATAAAAAAGGAGATTTGGTCACTAACCAAGCCAATATCCAAAAGGCCCTTCAGGGAACAGCCTTTGCCGCTATTGAGTCTGGGACGGAGGTAAAACTATCTGCGCGGGCGGGTATACCTGTTAAAAATAGTAAGGGCGAACTTGTAGGGGTTATTTCTGTTGGCTATGACGTAGGGAAAAATGAGGCTGTGGATCAAGCCAAAGCCATGTTTAAGACAGATGCCACCCTGTTCTTGGGGGATGTCCGTATTTCGACGACCATTACTAAAGATAATCAGCGAGTTGTTGGTACAAAACTAAATCCAACAATTGGGGCTAAGGTTTTACAAGAGGGACAACGCTATACAGGTGAAGCCGATATATTAGGGACGAGTTATGTTACTACATATATGCCCTTGCTCGGTGCCGATAACAAGCCAATAGGAGTCATTTTTGCGGGACAAAAGATTTCTGAAGTGATGGCCGTCCGGGACAAGTTGCTACATGTGGTCGCGGGCATTTCGTGTGTAGCCCTTTTGTGTGTCATCTTCATGGCAATCCTTATTGCAAGGAGGATTGTTAAACCAATTAAGACCTTGGGCCAATCGGTTGGCCTCGTCGCGTCGGGCGATTTAACGCAACAGGTAGCTGTTACGTCATCTGATGAAATTGGAACTCTCGCGGTTGATTTCAACAAGATGGTCGAGCATTTACGATCTTTGATCATCACCGTAAATAATCTAGCCCAATCTGTTGCAGCGTCATCAGAGGAGCTGACAGCCAGTGCAGAACAATCTGCCCAGGCGGCCAACCAAGTGGCAATCTCCATCACAGACGTATCTTATGGCACACAACGGCAATTAAATGCCATAAACAATACAGCGGCAATTGTTGAGCAAATCTCCGCTAGGATAGAAGAAGTAGCTTTGAGCTCCAATGGTGTGACTGTCTCTTCCGAGGAAACTTCCTTGGCCGCAAAAAACGGGGGTCAGTCAATACAGACAGCTGTTACCCAAATGAATATGATTGAGGCCACAGTAGCCGAAACAGCGACTAAGGTTAGCAAACTAGGGGATCGTTCCACAGAAATTGGGCAGATCGTCGATACCATTAGCGCCATTGCTGGTCAAACTAACTTATTAGCTCTTAACGCTGCCATTGAAGCGGCGCGATCTGGTGAGGCAGGACGAGGGTTTGCTGTTGTGGCAGAAGAAGTACGTAAGTTGGCTGAACAGTCACAAGATGCCGCTCAACACATTGCAACTTTAATTGCCGAAATCCAGTGTGAAACGGGTGAGGCTGTGATGTCAATGGATAAGGGTATCCAGCAAGTCACTCTCGGTAGCCAAGTTGTAGCGTCAGCAGGTCAATCTTTTGAGAGCATTGCTGGATCGGTGCAAAAAGTGACTTCCCAAATAAGAGAAATCTCCGTTGCCATTCAGGTCATGGCAACGGGCAGTCAACAAATGGTTTTGTCCGTCCGGGAAATTGAGGAGATATCAAAACACACTGCTGGTCAAACCCAAAGTGTATCGTCTGCGACGGAAGAACAATCCGCTTCCATCCAGCAAGTAGCGTCAGCCAGTCAAACTCTTGACCGCATGGCCGAAGAACTCCAAAGTGCCGTATCGGTCTTTAAAGTATAGATAGAGAGTAGATTAATATGGGGAGACCCTATCTGAGGAGAAAATAACTCTAAGATCGGGTCTCTCTGTTTAAAACCATGTCTAGTAAGGATAATCCTAGTACATGATGTCATGTTTTTTGAGAAATATTGGTATTACCACCTGTAATATTAACAAGATGCTAACGAACTTAGCAACTATTTTATGATATAATAGAACAAATAGCAGATGCTATTTTAGTCAATAGGGAACAGGGAGGTGTTAAAGTTGTTAGTTCATACTCAATGTGGATGTACTGTTCATCTGAGCGCTCAAGGTAAGGGAAAATGCCCTGAATGTGGTAAAAAAGTGAAAGTGCGTTTATCCAATAAGTAAAAAAGTCGTCTATCTTTGGGTAGAGGGCTTTTTTTATTTTAATAAATATATTGTATTTTAATTTTTCATAATTTTCTGTTTGTGGTATAATGACAATAATGAAATCATCCAGTCTTGCAATGACGCAGTAGCTTATTCTTACTAATCGTGTTATGGTGATCAATTTCTCAATCGATAAAAATAGAAAGAGGTTGATGAAAATGTCTTACCGGAATAAAACTTATGTATGTTTTGATGCTGATACGGATGTTAATTATTACAATGCAATGAAGGGGTGGAGGGCAGACAAAAATATGGACTTTAATTTTCATAATGCCCATGATTTAACTAATTTAGGTGATGAAAGTTCAGAAGACATGATGAAAAGAAAATTAAAAGAAATTATGAATAATACGACGGCATTAATCGTGCTTATTGGGGAAAATACTAAAAATTCACAAAACTTTGCCCATTGGGAACAAGACATTGCTATTGAAATGGAATTGCCAATTATCGCAGTAAATTTAAACGGAAAAACCCAACGAGACATGGAATTATGCCCATCCATAATAAAAGACGAATTAGCCATTCATATTCCATTTAGCATGAAAAAGATACAGTATGCCTTAGACAATTGGCCATCATTACATTCTCTAAACAAAAATGATGGAAAAACAGGCCCTTATTATTATAATGAGAGTCCAACTTAATAGTCTGTGCAAGAGGGAGGCTTTTTGACGTTATTAAATTGTGATGATCATTTTATTTTGACATAACTTTAGACACAAGTAGACATAAGAAAAGCCTTCGCATACTTGCGAAGGCTTTTCTTATTGCAGTCTTTATCTACAGACTTAGATCGTTAAACACAAGATCTAAGGGGAGTTCATGTCCTTCATTCATAATGGTATCATTTGTAATAATCAAAAACTCCTACATGGATTGTCGCTAAAATCCTCGTAGGGGTTTTCTAGTTCGTTGGAAATAGATTAAGAATAGTAGTTCGGATGATTAGTTTGACTCGTCGGAACTGTCCATAAGGCACTATCTTGGCAAGTCTAGGCTTGCCAAGATAGGTGTCAATGTGAACATGGTACACCCTGTATGCTAACCGGAGACACTTTATGTTCAAAAATATTTTTGTTTATTACAGGAATGCTTCTATAGTAATTAAAGTTATCATGTAATATAATTAAATTGTTTATTTATGTCATTTTTTGTTTGAATGTGAATTTTTGATTAATGTGAGGTGGTGGAAAAAGTGGATAAGCCAGCCAATTCCATGAGAATTTTTATCATTTTGTCATTCATTCTGTTGATAATAAGTACCTTTACTATAATAGGCTATTTTGTTTTCGCCAGTTGGAAGACATCTGCTGAGCATTTTGTAACTGAATTTCAGAATAACACAAATAATAAAATTTTAAATCAAATAGAACGCTACATAGATACGCCTACTTTTATTAATGAGGATAATCATACTTTAATTGAACACGAAATCATTGATATTCATAATAAGAAAAAACGTGAAATTTATTTCGCCAGTGTGATTCAATCATTTGGTGAAGACGTATATAGCTTTACCTATGGAACTGAAACGGGTGAATACTATGGATCTCGTAGAAATAAACAAAACAAGATTGAAATTATAGAAAATGATGAGGGAACGAATAGGAGATCTCGCTATTATTCCACTGCAGATGATTTGACAGCTGAAGAATTAAAAGAAGAAACTGGAAATTTTGATCCGCGGACTAGAGACTGGTATATCATCGGGAAAGAAGTACAAAAGCCCGTATTCTCTCCAATTTATAAACATTTTGTGATGAATGATTTGGCGATTTCAGCTGCTTATCCTATTTATACGACAGAAGGTGCTCTTAAGGGAGTATTAGGAACCCATATAACTCTCTCAAAATTTAACAATTATTTAAAAGAATTAGTGCAAAACGATGTCGTAACTGCGTATATCGTAGAAAGAAAATCAGGCTACTTGGTGGCAAACTCATTAGGCAGTCCTAATTTTGAAATTCTTGTAGACAATAATATTAAAAGAAATACAGTTGAAGAAATTGAGAATACAGCAATTATTGATGCCTACCAACAATACAAAAAAAACTCCAACACAACTTTTATCATGAATTCAAATAATGACAAGTTCTATATACAATTTACTGCATATCAAAGAGAAGGCTTAGACTGGCTGATCATAACAGCCATCCCCGAAAGCCCGTTTACAACTGGTATTACAAAAAGTATTCGAATCTCAATTTTAGTATCAATTTTAGCAATTATTATGGCAATTATAATCTATATAAAAAGTACTGAAGTAGTTCTTAAACCCATCTACGATTTGATAAGAACTACAGAAAAATTTTCTGAAGGGGATTTTTCCCAACGAGCAAAGATTTACAGAAATGATGAAATCGGAAGATTATCAACTGCTTTTAATGCAATGGCAGAAGAATTGTATGGATTGATTCATACCCTTGAAGAAAAAATAAAAGATCGGACGATGAAATTAGAAAAAACTATTTTTGAGTTAAAAAACAGTGAAGATAATATACGTCTCCTACTAGACTCTACTGCAGAGGCAATATATGGTATTGATCTGAATGGCAATTGCACATTCTGCAACGTCAGTTGCTTAAAAATGCTTCAATACCAGCGACAGGAAGATCTAATCGGCAAAGATATTCATTTGTTGATTCATTATAAACGTGCAGATAACACCCCTATCCCCCTAGAAGAATGCAAGATTCTTGAAGCATTAGATAAAGTCGCAGGTGTGCATGTAGAAAACGAAGTATTTTGGCGAGCGGATGGTACCTATTTCCCTGTGGAATATTTTTCTTATCCTCAATATCGTGATGGTCTTATTGTTGGCGCTGTTGTCACTTTTATGGATATCACGGCACGTAAAGTAACAGAACAATCCCTGCAAGATGCGAAAGCTGTCGCGGAAGTAGCTAATATTTCTAAGAGTGAATTTTTGGCAAATATGAGTCATGAAATCAGAACCCCCATGAATGGTATTTTAGGCTTTCTGGATTTATTACATCATTCCCAGCTATCCCAGGAACAACAAGAATACATTCGTGAGGCAAAAGCGGCTTCAGAATTATTATTGTATATCATCAATGATATTTTGGATTTTTCTAAAATAGAAGCCGGTAAACTGACCATGGAAAAAATAAACTTTAAGTTGGGAGCTGTTGTTGAGGATACTATCACATCATTTGCACCCAAGGCTTATGCAAAACACCTTGAACTGCATACTCTGATCAAAACAAATGTACCCGATGAGGTTAGTGGCGATCCTTCGCGCCTTAAACAAATATTAAATAACCTGCTTAGCAATGCTTTAAAGTTTACTGAACGTGGGGAAATAACCATTGTGGTTGAGACCCTGGAAGAGGTAGATGGTATTGCAATCATTCAATTTGGGATTAAGGATACTGGAATTGGCATCAATGATGAGGGTCAAAAAAGGCTTTTCAAGCCATTCTCACAGGTTGATGCCTCAACAACGAGAGTTTTTGGTGGAACAGGGTTGGGCCTTGCCATCACCCGGAAACTTGTAAATATGATGGGGGGAGATGTGGGTATTGAAAGCGTGCCAGGAAAAGGAACTACATTTTCCTTCACAGCGCGGTTTGAAATGATTCATAAACGAGAACCTGCTCGTTATGAGTATGCCAGTCTGCAGAATACAAATGTTCTTATTGTTGGCGATAATGATACAAATCGCAAAATAGTGAGATACTACCTGGAAGATGCAGGGTGTAACGTGATGGAAGTTGAGTCTGAAGACAAAGCTATCGCTACCATACGTAATCATGTATCCATGAACGATAAAGTGCAGATTATGCTTGTTGATTATCAAATGCCCGGAATGCATAGGGATGAACTGGCGGCAACTTTGCACACGATTGCCTCTGCTACGGACTTGAAACTCATATTATTAGCCTCCGTAGCGCAGAAGGGAGACGCGGTAACAGCAAGAGAACATGGCTTTGCCGGGTATCTGTCGAAGCCGGTAAGAAAAGATGAATTACTAAACTGTATGGCCATTGTTTTAGGCTTGAAACAAGATGTAGAGGAGGGACGGAAAATCATCACAAAATATAATCATAGTGAAAATCAGAGTACCTTGAGCCCCAAAATACTGCTGGTGGAAGACAATGATATTAATCGTAAAGTCATTAGAGCAACACTTGAAATTCATGACCTGACCTGTGATGTGGCAGTGGATGGTGAAGAAGCCTACCAGGCAGTACTAAGTAAGGACTATGATGTGGTTTTTATGGATTGTCAGATGCCAGTAATGGACGGGTATGAAGCCACTGAAAAAATCAGAAATGCTGAGGCCGGTACTAAGCATACTAAAATCATAGCGATGACAGCAAATGCCATGGCAGGTGATAGAGAAAAATGTCTTAAAGCTGGAATGGACGATTATATCAGTAAACCCATCAACTTTGAAATCATGTTCAAAATGATAGAGGAAGCTGCAGTACATAAAATGGGAAAAAGGTAATATCTAGTATGAAAGAATTTTAGACTCCCTTTTTACCACCGGAGATGAAGGTCCAGGACTCGGTATGGTGCAAAAATAAAAGACATGGTATAATTTTACCATAAACTTGAAAAATACGGTAAAAACATGCCGTAGCATTTATTTAAAGGGGAACATTTTGCGTATGAAATGATCATGTTGTGCGTTCACTGGTAACTTAAGTATCCTCCAATTATTAATGATTCGAAAGAGGTAGGTTGGAGGAATTGAATGTTCCCTTTCTGAGGTTGAGTTTTTCAATAAAATTATGGGTATCAGAGTTTGATATTTGGGCGCAAATGTGGCAAATTTTAGCGTTGTGAAATCTTTGCACCAGTACTTAAAATAGAAACTGAAATAAAGGAGATATGTATGACAATTAAATTTTTTGATCGTGGTCTGGCTGATAAAAAGGCGTTATCAACAAGCTGCTTTTTTAAAACGGTACTTCTGATAGCAATAGTTTGTGTGTTTGCCGTACATCCAGTTTTTGCCTCAAAAGAGTCCATTGCTGATAGTAGTACAGGCGTAGAATTGAGTGATATTAGCCTTTCTGCCACAGATGGAATTCGGTTAAGTCCTCCATTTTCCAGTAATCAAAAGAAATATAAAGTATTTGTAAATAGCGATATTACAAACCTTGTTATTAAGGCTATAGTGGCATCCCCACAGGGACGGTTAAAGATCAATAATACGGATGTGGTTTCTGGTGAGGGCTATTCGGCAAAGCTTGAGATCGGGAAAAACCAATTTAAACTTGAAGTTATGGATTCCAATGGTTTGTCCAAAGATTACATGCTAACGATTATTAGAGAAAATATTCAACCGGTAGTTGATAAATTCTCAGAGTTTACTTATACGGATATTGAAACCGGCACAACCATGTCTTATCGTTTATTTAAGCCAGTAAATTATAATCCGGCACAGGCTTATCCACTGGTTTTATTTTTGCATGGAAGTGGTGAACGTGGCACTGATAATAAAGCACAATTAATTGCAAATCAAGGAGCAACGATTTGGGCAAAACCAGAGGAACAAGCTAAGCACCCTAGTTTTGTATTGGCTCCGCAGGCACGTTATACTTGGACTGGAGACTCTGTGGACACCAATAATCCACAGGAAGATCTTAATATGGCTGCAAAGGTTTTACATAGAGTCATAGAAAGTTATCATATCGATAAAAACCGTTTATACGCGACCGGTGTATCGGATGGAGGTTTTGGCGTATGGGCGTTAAATGAAATTTATCCGGATTTGTTTGCCGCACTGGTGCCAGTTTGTGGAGGTGGTGATCCATCTCAAGCATATAAATTGGTAAATAAACCCATATGGGCATTTCAAGGTGAGGGTGATCCCATTGTTTCTGTAAAGTATAATAGAAATATGATCAGTGCTTTGAGAATTTCTGGAGCGACACCTCTGTATACGGAATATCCAAGGGAAACATACATCTATCCTGTAGCCCATTATTCGTGGGTATTAGCTTATCAAACTCAAGAAATGAGAGAATGGTTATTTGCTCAAGTTAAAAAATAAACTGGAAAAAAATTGGTGAGCTCCGCTTATTGCTTATAGTGCCATATTTAGCCGTACCGCTGTGCCGCCCAACTATTTCTCCTTTTGGGGCAATGACTTTTTCACTAAGTATTACCAGCAGGCCCATTACTGGTTTTTAGGTATATTAGTCTTATTTTTTATTTTGCTCACCATTGCTTATAAAATTAATCCGAAATACTTTGAAAAACAGTCTCAACCAGTTATTCCATCAGCCAAGTTTTTCACTTTATTTGCTTTGATGTCAGCTATGCCTTTTTTCGTTGCCAATCTGTTCTATCCGGCGGATACTTGGATGCCCGTTAAACTGATTTTCATGATTCAACCCGTAAGGATTGGTCTTTTTGCGTGTTATTTTGCATTGGGTGCATACGCATGGAAAAATTCATGGTTTACAGACGACGGCTACTTTCCCAGGTTAGTTCCATGGGTGACTTGTGCTTTAGTGATGCTGGTTATTTTCGTGATTTATAGAGTATCATTTACCCTTACGCCTAACATCCCGATACACTACAAAGCTGGACACGCCTTAACTTTCTCGGTGTTCTGTATGGCAACAGCCTTTGCTTTGATGGCCATATTCCAGAGATTCTTTGACAGTAACGCTTATCTATGGCGAAAGTTGGCTGCTAACTCGTACATCATTTATTATATCCATCAATTAGTAGTCATTCCTTTGGCCTATGCAGTTCAGCAGGTACAATTAAACATATGGATAAAGTATTTAGGGGTATCTATTGCTTCAGTTATTCTATGTTTCCTAATTGCTGAGTATATAATAACTCCAGCATTAGGGTTGGGAAACAAGCATTCTAAAAAACTTTCTAGTTAACAAATTCAAGCCTTCGCATACCTGCGAAGGCTTGAATAGGCATCTATTTTAAAAATAAAAATGTTATTGACAAATGATTAGACGTCGAACTATAATAGAGTCGTGAAAGAAAATAATATTATTGCTCTTGCAAGCAGACTTACAGAAAAAGCACACAAATTAATTATTCGTGAATTGGAAGCGCGAGGAATTAATGGAATCGTTCCTTCCCATGGGGGCATTCTGTTGCAACTCTTTTCCGGTGAAACTTATACGATGAAAGAACTGGCAGAAAAAATCTACAGAACCAAGCCGACAGTAACAGTTCTTATAGATAAGTTGGTTAGCTTAGGTTATGTAACAAAAGAGAAAAGTAGCGAGGACAGTCGAAATACATGGATTCGACTAACAAAGAAAGGAGAAGAACTTAAACCTAGCTTCATAGAAATTTCTGCCGTCGTCAACGCGATTGTATACAGGGGTATAAAAAAGGAAGAAGCTGAAGTTATAACAAGATGTTTAAAAAAAGTCCTCAGCAATCTTAATGAAGACGTTTAAAACTTTTTACTCGTGTTTGGATAGGTAAATATATTTTTTTGATAAAATGGTTAGATGTCTAACTTAGTATTTGGTATGGTGTACTGATGCACTATACATAAAAATCTGGAGGGAAAAACAATATGGAAAAAAATGTAGAATTTTTACAAAATAAAGGAGAAAGAAGTATGAAAATAGCTGTACTTGCAGCCAATGGAAGAGTAGGTCGTTTAATCGTTAAGGAAGCACTTCAAAGAGGTTATGAAGTTACGTCAGTAGTAAGAAATGGTGCTATAGTAGGTGAAAATCCTGTAATCGAAAAAGATATTATGGCTTTAACCAAAGAGGATTTAAAAGGATTTGACGTAGTTGTCAGTACATTTGGTGTTTGGGATGAAACCAAGTTCGGGCTTTATTCGACAGTAACCACTCATCTCTGTGATCTTCTTTCTAACACAGGTATCCGTCTGTTAATTGTTGGTGGCGCCGGTAGCTTGTATATTGCTCCAGAGCATAAGGTGCAGGTTTTAGATACAGAAGGATTCCCAGCGGAATATAAAGCATTGGCTATAGCCGCTGCAAAATCTTTAGCAGAGCTTAGACAAAGAAATGATGTTAAATGGACGTATCTTAGTCCTGCTGGCTTCTTTGATGCAGAAGGGAAAATGTCTGGCAAAATTACTGTCGGTGGCGAAGAGGCCATTGTTAACAGCAAAGGTGACAGTTATATCAGTTATGCAGACTATGCAATTGCAATGGTTGATGAAATTGAAAATGCTAAATACATTCAAGCCCGTTTTAGCGTTGTTGGAGAGTAATAGGTTAAAGGGGTATTAATAAAAAGGTACTTGTTGCCAGTGGTTTGGTAAAATCCATTTATCAAACTGCAGATAATTCGATTTTTGAAGTGTTTTATATTGAACATGGAACTGCTATTCTTGTGGATTTTTCCGGTCAGCCACCTAAAACAATAGAATTTTAATTATAGAATAAAGCTTAAGAAAGTCTGATGATTCTATCGTCAGGCTTTCATTTTAATATTTGGAGTTGAGATTAATTATGAGAAGAATTTCTTCACAATTAAACTTAAAAGACTATCGTAGTGCGATTCAACTTGATCAGATTTATGAATGGAACTATTTCCACTCATTAACAGATGAAGAACGAATGGAAATAATCGGTATCTTAGTCAATCAGCTGGCCGATGAAAGTAATATTATTTTAAATGGAGAAAGGAATGTTACTTATCTGGAAAAGCGCCAACTACTCCGTGCTTTATTGAACGTAAGAGCACCAAAACCACTGAAATTCAGCCTTTTACAACCGTTAAATCGGTTATTACAGGCTGAAACCTATGAAAAAGAAATCATCAAGGCAAGTTCGCTAAAACCAGTTTCAGAGACAATACCTTGCACTCATGTTGAGAACATGGATAAAGTCGTGCTATGGCAAGGCGATATTACTCACTTGGAAATTGACGCCATTGTAAATGCAGCCAATAATCAGATGCTTGGTTGTTTTGAACCTCTACATTTATGTATTGATAACGCGATCCATTCTGCGGCTGGTCCACAACTTCGCGAAGATTGTCAAACCATCATGAGAATTCAAGGAGAACGGGAAAGAACTGGAGAGGCAAAGATTACGCGTGCTTATAATTTACCATCTAAGTTTGTGCTACATACGGTAGGCCCGATTGTACCACAAGGAAAGATGGTTAATGCCAAGCAACAAGAGGAATTGGCCTCTTGTTATATTTCATGTCTAGAGCTGGCTAGTCAAGTAGAGGATATAAAGTATATCGCCTTTTGTGCTATCTCCACGGGTGTGTTTGGTTTTCCTAAAAAAGAAGCAGCTGAGATTGCAGTAAATGTAGTGAACGAATGGTTAGCCAATCATCCGAACCGATTCGAAAGAATTATTTATTGTGTTTTTAGTGAGGAGGATTATAGTGAATACGTTAGAGCCTTTCAAGGAAAATGATCTACAGAATATTGCTGAATGTATAAAAAAGGCCGACTGTATTCTCATTGGAGCTGGTGCAGGATTATCCGCTGCAGCTGGAATCGATTATGGCGATATGCAAGTCTTTGCTAAATTGTTCCCTCAAATGGTTAAAAAGGGATTTCGTCGGCAATACGAACTAATTGGATACTACGATTGGAGTGAGGAGGAAGAGTGGGCGTATTGGAGTACCCATGTGAATTATGTGCGTTTTCAAACTCCTCCAAAACCTTTATACACCACTTTATTGGAAATCATAGCTGATAAAGATTATTTTGTGATTACTAGCAATGTAGACGCGCAATTTTATAAAAGTGGCTTTGATGCTGAACGCATTTTTACGCCACAGGGCGATTATGCCCGCCTGCAATGTGTAAAACCATGCACCACGGAAACTTGGTCGACGAAAGAGGTAATCGATAAGATACTACCGAATATTGATCAGGAAAACTTTGTCGTGAAAGATTCAGCGCTCATTCCTCGTTGTCCAAGCTGCGGTGGACGCGTATTTTTAAATGTACACTTGGATGCAGGGTATAATGATGAACCTTATAGAGAACAATCGCATAAATATCAAAGCTGGCTACGAGAAGCAGCCAACAAGAAACTCGTTATCCTCGAATGTGGAGTTGGATATAATTCGCCAGGCGTTATTCGATGGCCTTTTGAAAAGACAGTACAACTGCTTCCCAATGTACAATTTGTAAGAATAAATGAGAAAAATCCAGAAGTGCCAGAAAGTATAAAAGACAAATCATTCTCTATCAAAAGGAATATTGCGGACGTACTGCTAGCTTTGCGAACAATGAAAAATAGAAACTAAAATATTATATCCACCAAAGAACTCTTCCATGTCCGCTTATGTCATCAACTCTTTAGTCTTGAATGGTGTTCTTTTTTTGACGTAAACACTAAACAAACAATATAGTTGACATAAGAAAAGCCTTCGCATAACCTGCGAAGGCTTGAATTTGTTGGTGACACACCGGGGAATCGAACCCCGAACCTACTGATTAAGAGTCAGTTGCTCTGCCAGTTGAGCTAGTGAGTCGTAGTGGTTAGGGCGGCAGGACTCGAACCTGCGAATACGG
>Ga0209123_1000070_pt1 | contig 172159 bp, 176 predicted proteins | sample BarGraIncu00431A_FD_184500 | JGI IMG/M metagenome (GOLD analysis project Ga0209123, IMG submission 184500) | Arctic peat soil microbial communities from Barrow, Alaska, USA - Barrow Graham LP Incubations 004-31A (SPAdes) (version 2) | ecosystem: Environmental > Terrestrial > Soil > Wetlands >... | reverse complement strand
ACAATTGAAAAAATGTGGATTCCGTGGTATTCTTGTCCTGCATTTTAATTCTCCTTATAGTTGGATTTGGACAAGAACTACTCCATCTCTAATTATAAGGCTTTTTTATGTTTAAATACAGGTTTTTAGGCTTGATTTGGCATTTTTTCGATGATTTACGCTGTATATCGAAGCAGTGCACAACTTGACAAATGATCATCAATTTTACGCAACGCTAGTGTATAGAGGTATAAACAATGTCTCACTTTCAGCCGATAATGTGATTTTATCCACCGCAATAGTCCTCCATTATCTTTTCTTACGCTCATTCTACCTCACATCGTCTAACAAATCGACATAAGCCCTCGTTATCTTCGTAAACTCAAAAACAAAATGCGTTGGTGTGAGAATGGTCTGGTGTGCACCCCGTCAAGAGGACAATGAAAAAATAGAACGAAGTTTACTGAATCGCAACCCGTCTAAAAAGCGGGTAGCAATTCTTTATGCGGCCTTTACGTACTGCTTATTTTTAAACAGATATGCTAGCGATAACTTTGCCTATCTGTCATAATGTATTACGACAAGCTGGTTTCTCCTGCAATATCTTTCAACGTTCACCAGGGTATACGATCACTGACGCAGGATATTGCCTTGTACTCTAACCAAATCTCAACAATATCTATGCCATTGGTGGCGTGAGTTAATATCTTACAATTTACTAAAAGTAATGGTAGATAAAAAAATATATACTATGGAAAAGGGAGTAAGAGTAATGCAGAGGTATTTTGCAATTGCAACAGTAATCCTTCTAGTAATACTTGTTTTGTCGCGTGTATTAATAATGAGTAAAATAGGCATTAAAGCGATTCGATTTGGAGAAATCGATAAAAAGGACTTTTTCATTCCTCCATTTGCTCTATTGTTTTTTTATGTTGTTCTGGCAAGTACTCTAAATTGGCCTATTCTCGGAGGTGAGCTATTTCAAAGTAAAATTATAGGCTGGATTGGCGTAGCCTTATGTATGCTCGGACTAATTATATTTTTGTTAAGCTTGATTTCTTTCGGCAAAAGCTTCCGAGTCGGCATCGACGAAAGTCATCCTGGTTCGTTGGTAACGACAGGTATATTTGCAATCAGTCGTAACCCTATCTACACTGCTTTTGGATTTATTTTGCTTGGGATATTTTTGACTATTCCAAACTGGCTAGTACTGTTATATTTAATTGGGGGTTTATGGCTTTTTAATCGTCAGGTTCTAAGAGAGGAAGATTCCTTGAAAAAGATTTATGGTGAGGAATATCTCGAGTACTGCAAGAAGGTACGTAGATATATTTAAGTGAAGTAACACCTTTGTGCCCTGCACATTAATTGCTGTGCCGTGAGCACAGCGAAAGGAATGATGCTTAATATGAACAAACTTCTCATTCCAACATTGAAAACATTTTTTCTGGGAGCTATCGCGCTGGGGTTATTGCTTTTTCTCCCTGCGTGGACACTTAACTATTGGCAAGCCTGGGTCTTTATCGTTGTCTTTATGGTATCAGCTAACGCGATCGGAGTATACCTTGCTATGAAAGACCCGGCACTCCTAGAACGGCGTAAGAAAGTGGGGCCAGCGGCTGAACAAAATATGGTGCAAAAAATTATTATGTCTGTCGCGATGACAGTAAATTTCGCATTGCTGGTTTTCTCCGCACTCGATTATCGCTACATGTGGTCTCCTGTGTCCCCGTATGTATCATTGGCTGGCGATGTGCTGGTCGCGCTTGGCTTTCTCATAAACTTTTTCGTGTTCAAAGAGAATAGCTACGGATCTTCTACGATCCAGACCGTCGAAGATCAAAAAGTCATATCGACGGGTCCATACGCTCTCGTCAGGCATCCTATGTACGTGGGAGTCCTTGTCATGATCATAGGTGTACCACTTGCGCTCGGCTCATGGTGGGGACTTGCGGTTATTGCTCTAATGACGCCTGTGCTGATATGGAGAATCCTTGATGAGGAGAAACTCCTAAAAAAAGATTTGCCAGGGTATATCGAATACGCACAAAAGGTAAGGTATCGTCTCGTGCCTTATCTCTGGTAAATCGTCAGGCCGAAGGATATGCCGCCAGAGAAAGGTGGAATCATGGGTTAGTTCATTCAGCAAGCCCTGGACTTCGTTTTATGCAAACTCATCCCATAATCCTGTGCCTGATGATGTTCGTGTTACTTGGGCTGGAATTTTGCCTCCAGCTCCGGGAGCCTTTTAGTTTTTGTCTTAACCTTTATTATATTTTACACTTGTAAAGTCTGAATTTATATGGTACTTTATAGGTAAGCGCCATCCCTTTAGCGAATCTGGTTCCAACACTCTCGTAAGACCATTTCTCTTGGTTTTCCGCAAGTAGTTAATCAGTCTCAGGTCGGATAGTGTTTTTTGTTACCCCATTTTGGTTATTTCGAATTAGTAGTTCTACCTGTCAGTCAAGTTAGTATTTTGACTACTACCGATTTAACAGTTCGATCAGGTTTTTAGTTAGGATGTGTGTCAAGTATCTTTATAGAATTATCAGTGACAATTCCAGGGAACTCCAAATCAGGTTCGTTTACTTGTAAAGTTCTGCTTTAGGGATGGTTGCTTTAAGGGGCTGTGTTATACACAGTCCCTTACTAATTTCTCACAATACAACATTTGATGGGAACTCATAAGATCCTCTTTTCCAAGCCGCGACACCCTTCCCCTTATCCGGGAATGAGCGGGGCTACTTAATTTGAGGATGTGATACGTTATAGTTTCAACTTCCAAGGCTAAGTTCTTCCGACCAGCCTATATGTTCAGTTAATAATTTTGCCCTTGTGTTTGGCTAAATTTTCGCGCCATTCGCGTCGCTCCGTAGTTGTCAGTTTCGTCCACTCTGTTTCTTCACCAATAATTCTTAAAGGTTCTTGTGAGCGATAAGAACGTGTTAAGTTACCAGGGAATTTTTTGTCAGTAACATTTGGATCGTTTTCAAATTCACCTGTTGGTTCTATTATATAAACGCGTTCTCTTCCTTCTCCATTTGCTAATACTGCTGCAAGTCCTGCGCCATTGGCGTTAGCAGTGAAATAAATGTGGTTCATTTTAAGCCCCGGTTTGTAATTTGAATTTCCACCCGCTGTCAGTAAATCACCAACCTTCAAATCTGCCTTTGTCCCATGATAAAATGGTCCTTCATCAGAAGGCGCACCCTTATATGAATTTGACAATTCATAATTTCTTTTTGCATTATCAGAATCACACAACTCCTCATAACATTTGGCAATGTTTAAATATAACGTTGAGTATGCACTCTTAACATTATCATCATTTATATTTAGTGCACACTGTAAAGATGTTTCCATCCATTTCAATTTGTCTGTAATACTCTTTTGTTGACGAGCTAAATGATAAGCTGCAATAAATCTTTCATAGTCGTCTGTTGCTTCCCGCCATGCTTTATGAAACATTGTGATTGCATCTTCAATGTCTCCACTATCTTCCAATCTCATCCCACTCATACAGAGTTTAATAACGACGTTATTTGGATCAAATTTAATATTCATCTAATCTTACCTCCAAATTAATTGATTGTTATTATGAGAAAGCCCAGAAATTCAACTCCTCAAAATCTTCTCCATTGGCTTGCCTTTTGCCAATTCGTCCACCAGTTTGTCAAGCCACCTGATTTTCTGCATGAGAGGGTCTTGGATTTCCTCGACGCGATGCCCGCAAATCATATCCGAAATTTTGGTAGCGTTGGGGTTTATTTGCGGGGCTTGACTAAAAAAAGTTTTATAATCAATATTCTTCATAATTTGCTCTTGCAAACCAGAATCGTCATACCCCGTAAGCCAACAAATCACAACATCAACCTCGGATTTGTTGCGCCCTTTGCGTTCCGCCTTTTGGACGAGTAACGGGTAGACTCTCGAAAACGCCATCTTATACACGCGTTCGTTTGTCATAAATGTCACTCCTTTCGATTTCCGCTTTATTCACCATTCGCACAATACCGGTGATTTCTATTTGATAATCACTCATCGGTGACTTACCAATAGCAGAATCTCAGCCTGCACCTTTTTGTATTCAATTTCCTTCCAGACTTTCAGAATTGGTATATACCTGGCATTGCCGGTCTGTTTGATTTTATCAAGAAACAGTATAATCATTCCTCTGTTCCTATCCTTCAACTCCTGAACAAAGCTGTAGTCTTTTCCTTCCAGAAGTCGTTCAAACGTTTGTAATAACTCCCCCGCATAGGTTTCCCTCTCAATTTCCCCCAGTCTATTTTTGAGAAAACAAGCATTGGTAGCCTGCCCGTGTATTCAATTTCAAGGTAGCCTTTCTTTATCATCCAATCGATCCGATGCGTTATTTCCTGTGAGGTCAGTTCCCGATGGTATCCTTACACCGAACATTGATCCAGTCTATGCTCCAGCACTTTTTTGTCTTTGGAACCCTTCAGAATCTTGGCTAGCATACTCCTTCCCCCAGATGCTATAAGTTCATCGGCCGCACGAAGTATCCCCTTTATCTCTTCAATTGTTAAGCTTTTTATATCCCCGCTGTCAAGCTCATATCTTACCCTTTGTTTTTTTCTGCTCATCGTTAAACCTGCTCCACTATTCCATACTTTTTATGTTCATAGATTTTAAGATAGTCAAAATGGTAAGTCATCAATACCTGTCTGTAGCTCCATGTCTTTTTCGCATTCTTCCTCTTCAGAATAAGCTGGAGCAAAAATTTCCTGAAAACCCCAATAAAGCTCTTCTACCTTTTCTGGCAAATAAACATGCGTTCCACTCGTCTTCTGTATTGTACCATTAGAATAGTTGACCTCGACATGCCATGTGATTGTTTCTAGTGCTTCATTATGAACCTCTTTTTCTCCTATTAAGCATTCTTCAAGAAAATCAAATTCGTCAGAATATAATTGATCATCACTAAGAAAATTAAAGCTGTTATTATTCTGGCCGTAATCTTGCTCCCATTCGAATATTTCGAGAGAATGTACTATCCATTTCAGTAATTTAGCCATATCGCTATCAAACATAAATTTTTCCTGACTGCTTGCAGGAGAGCCGTCACTCGCAAATACCGTTTGAACGATTTTCATATTCACTTTATCTGCTTCGAACAGACAATTAGCGTTTTGTAGACCGCGTAGCTCTTCATATACCTTCGAATTTATCCTGAAACTCAACTTGTTGATATGAAGCTGCTTTTTTCTTTTATTTCGCTCCGCGTGAGGAAACAAATGCTTATATATCTCCTGAGCAGCCGTTTTAACTTCTTCGCGCTGATCATGAAGTCTGTTTTCGAGCCAGCTCTTTTCTGCCGGGCTAAGCTTTCTGAAGGGCATATTAAAAAGTCTATTCAAGGTCATATCTGCAGCTTGCTCAGTTGGGGACTTTTTACTGCATCTTTTACATATGTGATTTGCATGTCCCTTACCCGAAAAGCTCTCATTCGATTTATATTCAGAACAAATCTTGCAGTAATGGCCGCTTTTGCGTTTTTTCTTTGACATTTTTCTCTCCATAGTTCTAGTTTTAACCACTAATTTTCTTGCCCTAACGGATTAATATAAAAGCGCCCGTTATAAAATAACATATTTGAGGTTTCATAATCTTGGTTTAGCTTGATAGAATGCAACAAAGCCCCGGTAATCAGGGCTTTTTCACGGTTTTTCTATGTTATGTAAGGCTAAATGATTTAAATAGTTTACTCGTTGGTAAATTTATAAGAACAAGATCTAGAGGTGCTCAAGCTTTGTTAACCATTGATCAAAATGACTACACTGAGATCTGATTGTATCAAGACCAATTTCCATTACAGTTAAACAGCCGTGAAGAGGTTTTTCATATTCGGGAAATATATTTAAGATTCTTTTCGACGGTGCAGTTAATGGAGAATTATTTATTTCCTCTGGGGATTCAACAGATTGTGCTATTGAACGAATTAAATCCACTTTTTCTTCGGAGTTAGGAAAAGAATAAGCTATTTTTTCAGGAGTACAAAAAAGAAATGCTTCAAATTCATGTAACATAAGATAAGGAATAAACCTAGTATCATTTATATCCAGTTTTATTTGGTCTTCAAGATATTCCACTTGTACATATCCATTTCCAATTGGCAATGAAGAATATCCAGGGGCATCTGTCGGAAAAGCATAAAAGTCGAACATCGTTGTAATAGCATTTATATTTGAATCTCGACTAAGTAGTTGAATATCAGTCTTGATTTTTGAGTAGCTTTCTACACCACCCCTATATTTCCTACAATTACCGACTCTTTTAGTACATACCCTTGTGGCATATGGAAAGATGTTATATCTACTAAGATGTTCAGACAAGATTTCTTTAACAAAGGTTTCCTCAGTTTGCCCCTCAACTAAAACGGCTACTCTCTTTATCACTATGGTCTACCTCCAAGGACATTCTTTTCCCAGAGTTCTCCTAAGGAGTATACTTCTAGCCAGTCTTGTAGTTCTTCAGAAGTAGGCCTTTTTAAAACTGATTGATCATTCTTATAATCTACTACGATTAAATCCTCTGGCTCTAATTGATCTACTAATAAAAGTGATTGGGTTGAAGCAATTATTTGAGTTTTCTTAGATACACTCTTAAATAGTGAACCAATAATATTAATAGCATAAGGGTGCAAGCCTAGTTCTGGCTCGTCAATTAGAATACAAGAAGGAAGATCAGGCTGTAATAACAATGTAGCAATACAAATAGTTCTGATTGTACCATCTGAAAGCTGACTAATATCAAAATAATCATCAGATTCTTTATGTTTCCATTCAAGTCGAATAATACCTGAATTCAATTTTGCAGGCTCCAAAATAAAGTCCTCAATAAATGGAGCTATCAATTGTACAGTCTTTAGGATATAGGAATAATATTCAAAATGATTTAGTTTTAGTAGGTAGAGAAAAGCTGCTAAATTAGACGCGTCAGGTCTAAGAATTCGATTATCATTGATATCACAATTTCCTTTAATCTTGGATGATTCACTAGTATCATGAAAATGATAGACACGCCAACTTTTAAGAGAATCTAAAACTTGGTCGGCTACAGAGTAGCCTTGTTTATTTTTAGATGCACTTATTAAAGAAGTTTCTTTGTGTCCAGAGCCGAGATAGTTCTCCCAAGGCTTTGGATAGTTGTCTTCATGATAAGAGATATACTCCTTAGCGAAAAACATTTGATTATTAATAGTAGGTTCTAAAACAAACTCATACGCATTCTTGCCAAATTCCAAATATGCATCAATTGAATCTGTATGTTTTTGGCCAAAATATAAAAGGGCATTGGAACCACCAGACTTTGTAACGTAATTCTGTAATCTTGCATTAACCATTTCATTTATCATTTTGAAGAATGAAATAAAGTTCGATTTTCCAGCTCCATTTGGTCCAATAAGTATATTAAGAGAGGAAAGTTTGACATCAGAATCCTTAATTGATTTAAACCCTATAATTTTGATTCTATCTAGTTGCGGCATTTTACCACCTCAGTTTCTTAAATACGCGTTTTCATTAGTAAAATAGATTCTATTTTTTCACCCTATAATCCTTCTTAAAAATATAGGTTATAATTTGTTATAAAGTCAATATTCCATGAGAATTAAATTGATTAATGTTTCTGTAACTTATTCAATAAGACTTGCTTCATTATATCAATTAGGTAGTTGAAAAACCATCCTCCAAAAGCCGCTACTTTATCCGCAACTGCTAGCTTCTATAAAAATCCCACTGACGTTCACTCTTGTCGTGAGCATCAATGAGCAATATGGCTCACAGCTTAGTATTCCAATACTCTACAAAAGCTTTATACCCTCGCAAATCGGCAAGGTATGGTACCAGCTGCTCGCCTTTAAGCTTATACGAATTGACAAACTCAACATCATCACGACATGCTTTTTCTAATCGATGGTTGCCATCGATTATTTCAAACACTCTCGGTCGGATTTCTACCTGAAGTATAGGCTTAGTGATATCAACTGTTGGCAAATGACCCTCGTTTACAGAACCACGATTATGTGTCTTGAACCACTCAGTAACATTGACCACCTCTATTTCAGCATCAAGCTTCCCTGTCGTGATATGTTCCAGGATCTTTGAAATATTAAAGTCGAAAATTCCATTTGGATATATTTCATCGCCAACACTAGTTGGAATTGGTATATAGTTTTTATTAAGTTTGAGCTTTCTGCTTTTATTCATCCTCAACAAGCCTCTCTCATTCAGACCGATTTATTTACAGCTACCCTTGAGTAAGACGTCAAATGTATCGTCATTTCAACCTTATATTATCATTTTTAGGTAGCCATATCATCGCATTCATATACACTTGATAAAATGATCCATTAATCTTGCCTTTAAGCGACCCTCTGATCTAGATCTAGTCATAATTCGAGAATACGCCTTGTATAAGTTCTCTCAGTTACTATTTACCGACCACCGGATTCTTCAGTGAGCTCTACTTCCTCTATTAGCACCAGCGATATATCCGATATATGGTAATCAATTAAGGGATCCAATGCCGATAAAGCGGGTGCCGCAATTATAAATACATCGTCACATCTTATTTCATGACTTCACATAATAAAAGTCTGATAGTCCTGTAACTGATACAAGACTATCAGATTTTATATTGCGCAATTAACTTTTGAGGTTCAAAATCACGTTTCGCCTTCCACTACCCTATTCTCATATTATACTAAATTAATTTTGACCTTTCGCCACAAAAAATTTCCACACCCGCAGCACAGGCCGATTTACGGTCCTAGCTCACTGTTTCGGACTTGAATCGCCATAGCACGTGCCGGTCATTTTGGCTCAGTTCGGGAAGTGTCCGTGCAGCACGAGGGATACCGGAAGAACGAAGGTCTGAGGATATGCTCGTTGCTGCCACATGGACACGTTTGCCTAACCGAAAAGCTGGAGTCCGCAGGACATTCTCCCCACAGGGATGAATGTTTTGCTGGCACGCGCCGAGCGACGGTCCTGGCACACCGTTTCGGTCCAATTGCGTCCGCGCATGACCGACGCAGGAGGGAATTCGCGGCTCCCGGCCCCGGTCGCGCATGACCTGCGTGAGCGAGAATTCGGGAACGGACGGCCCGCAGGCCGAGCCCACTGGCAGGCCACACACTCCTCGTCCGTGTGGCCTGGTCCGTCCAGTGACCCAGCATATGCCCATCCGCCGTCGTGCTAATAACTCACGAAGCCACAGAGGGCAATTGATCAGAAAGAGCGAAAAATACCTGCCTTGCAACGAGATTAATTCCGCACGATATGATAATGGCAATAATCTGGATGGAGTGTCTATGAACTGGATAGAAATACTGAACTCCCATCACTTTGGGTCCTTTGATTTACTGCACCATACCTTCCAGTCCACATGTCGGTAAATAACTAACAAAATAGCTATAGGGAAGATAGAAGTAACTCTTATCGCCCCCAGCCTTCTCACTAAATATTCGGCAAATCACAACGCCCTAGGCCTTAATCTTCACATCATCTTTGTGACCCACTTCTACAGAATTAAGTATTTTAAATGCTTAGTAATCTTTTAGTCGGCATTTTCCTTGGCAAGACGTCTCCCTAAGCCCTATTTTGTAAGCGCTTTCCACGCGATAACTCTCCATTAGATATATGATTTTTTCATAATCTATAAACACTGTGCGATTATGCCCGAGCAGTTCCATCATTTCTCGTCCTAGCTTTCGGTTCTGTGATTCTAGCGCTTTGCATTCCGGATTATTATTGATTTCCTCATCGACATGGGCGTAAATACATTCTGCTTCATCATGTAAGAGTAAACTTGTTTTTTTGTTCAACCTACTTCCCCTCCACTTGCCGCTTGCCGAAAGAGGTTAATTTTACTTGAATAAGAATATTAGAACCCTTCTTCGGAAGTGCATATTTTGTAAATGAAGTCCGATACTCTTGCTGGGTGTACTGGCTTCCTTGTTTGTTTCCTACTTTCGTCTCGCTTTCTTCTTTTCACCAACGGGTTTCCTTATTGGCTCGATCCTTAGTCCATCATCCCCGGCCAATACCCTGTACTTCTCTCCTTGTAACTGAACAATCTCACCAGCCTCAAGCCCTGACTCATCCAACTCACCGCTAATGTTGATCATATGCCTAGTCCATGTCTCTCCATCATCCACGCTGACCTAACTTCAACCTGTGTACCGACCCCACTAAAACTTTCATCGTTGCCTTGATCTCCATGCGCTTGCACATCCAATTCAGCACCTTCCTTAGAACGTTTATGCTCTTTTTATTAGAACATATGTTCTATATGCTTTCAAGAGGAATAATGTCGAAATACCATAAGGTTTACCATTTTCCAATTTGCTGATCTGAGGGTACCTAGGGCAAACGCAATTCTAGTAGATGTTCAATCCTCTTGAAATAGAATTTTCATTGATACATCGCTCCAGGCATTATGACCTCATGCACCCCGCGTCCGGGCATCTTAAGGTCACCCATAAGAATAGCCTGATAGATCGATCGTTTACCAAAGCGGGCTCGGATGCTCTCGATGGTGTCCTCCAGTCTCTCCACACGTTCCCTTTGAGCGAAATCATTAAATAAATTCAGCTGCTCTGGCATTGACTTTGGAACCAGGTTAATCGCTCTGACAGTTATGGACCGGACATGGCTATGCCAGAAGTAGTTTTCTTTAAACAAGGAACGGGCCTTGAGTGAAATCTCCATCGGGCTTTGGGTCACTGTGTCGAGCTGCGCCTGATGCTGTTTATACAGAAGGCCATTGTCCTTAATCGTAATCTGCACTCCACGTGCACATAGTTCGTGAACCCGCAGCTTGTGACCGATGTCCTGGGACAACTCCAGCATAACCTTCCAGATTTCCTCGTTGTTCTCCAGATCAGCCGTGCAGGTGATGCCATGCCCGATGGATTTGACCGGCGAGTGGTACCCAAGGTTCATGACACGGGAGGTATCTTGACCGCTGGCGTAAATCCATAACTGCAGACCATTTTTGCCAAAAAGCCTCTGCATGAACTTGGGGCCGGCGGTGACGATATCACCAATCGTATGCACTCTATAACTCGCGAGTTTTTTCTTTGTAGCCCTTCCCACAAAGAGCAAATCGCCTGCGGGGAGCGTCCAGACCTTTTCCTTAAAATCTTCCTTGCTGATGACGGTGATCGCATCCGGCTTTTTCATATCCGACCCGAGCTTGGCAAATATCTTATTGAACGATACGCCGATACTTACCGTCATACCCAACTCTTCGCGGACAGTTTTCCTAATCTCTTCAGCTATTTCTATCCCAGATCCCATCAGACTCCGACTACCCGTCACATCGCACCAGCACTCATCCATCCCATACTGTTCGACCTGATCCGTAAACCGCTGATAGATGGCTCTCGTCATTTTAGAGTATTTCAAATACTGTTCATACTGTGGCGGTACCAAAATGAGGTTCGGGCATAACCCCTTTGCCTCCCAGTTGACCATCCCAGTTTTCACTCCCGCTTTTTTAGCCAGTTCCGACTTTGCGAGAACGATACCATGCCGATCCTCTGTGCTTCCGCAGACAGCTACTGCTTTTCCCCGCAGTCTTGGATCAAGCATAGTCTCAACGGAAGCGTAGAAAGAATTCAAATCGCTATGAAGGATGGTACGCATTTCCGTCATTCAAAACACCTCCTAATAGCATCAAATTACGTAGTTTACCGTGCAGCTCCCCTATTGACAAGCGAAGTTTAGTTCACTATAATAAAAAATAACTTCACCAACTTCCTTTTTGACTTTAACAGGTAGACAAATCCCTGTCAATACAAAAAAAAAGAAGTTAGTGAAGCGTATACGAAGTTAGCTCAGGAAAGGAAGACTGGCTATGAAATTATTTTCTGAAAAGGTACGCGAGGCACGACTGTTGCTGAATCTGACACAGGAAGAGTTGGGTAAATTAGTCGGCGTATCCAAACGGGCTGTCCTAGCCTATGAAACCGCCGGCGTTCTTCCCCGCCAAAATGTAAAGCTCAAGCTGGCCGAAGCGCTCAGGGTATCCATTGATTATCTTGATAAAGACGAAATTGAAGATCCAACCTACGGATTGGAGAAAACAGAATACGTTGAGGAAACGCGTGAACGTTTTGGAAGCAAGGCTGCCAAAGAGATAGATTTCTTACTTGAGAGGAATTCGGCGCTCTTTGCCGGAGGAGCTCTTGATCAAGAGGCCAAGGATGCCTTCTTTGAGGCTGTTACGAAAGCATATTGGGCCGCCAAGGAAGAAGCTCGCAAGACCTACGGTCGTAAGATTAACATTAAGTAATACGCTTTTGTTGCATAGACCCTGCCATGAGCTTTGATTGCGGAGGCTTAGCTGTACTTAGTTTGGGGCATTGCCTGTACGATAATATGACAGGGGGATTCCCCTCCATTTGTTGGCTTATTTTAGTTGGCGTACGAGAGTAGGTGGTTAAATGTCGATTGAACATATTTGCGGCGAGGTCGCGCGAATCCACAAAAAATATGATGAGGACGATCCGTACATGCTTTGCCGATCCATGAAGATAATTCTTCTAGCCGAAGCTATGGGCAACTTTCCCAAAGCTTGCAAGGGCTTTTATCTTTGCACAGCAAGAAAACAGGTTATCACCATTAACAGTGATCTTGCCGAGGAACTGCAGCGGATTATATTGATGCATGAAATCGGGCATGCGGTACTGCACCGCAAAGCGTCCGGCATTAAGGCGTTTCACGATTTCGCCTTATTTGACGAAGCCTCTGTTTTTGAATATGAAGCCAACATTTTTGCAGCCGATTACCTGATGGATGATGACGAGGTGCTGGACCTCCTGAACGAGGACCTTTCGTTTTTCGGAGCAGCAAGCCGTCTAAATGTACCGGCGGAGCTGCTGGACTTCAAATTCCGAGTCCTGAAACGGAAACGGAAGGGATACAAGGTCATTGACCCTCCACTGACAGCGAATTCCGATTTTCTCAAGAATGTACGTTAAGGGGTGTGGGAAATGGATGATAAAAAGGTTTATGTAGATGTGATCGCCGCTTTTGCAAATGACGGAAGGATTCTCCCTTTATCTCTCACTTGGGAAGACGGACGTGAATTTAAAATCGACCAAGTGGTTGATATCCGTCCTGCAGCCGCTATGAAGGCTGGCGGTCAGGGGGATCGTTATACAGTCCGCGTCCAGGGCAGGGACAAATATCTCTTTTTCGAGCGTAATGCCAGTATCGCGGGAAATAACATCGGGCGATGGTTCGTAGAAGGTCGCAATTCGAATTAATAATTGACATTCACAACAATTATTCTGTCGGCAGAACCTGAACAGGAATTGCCAAAGCTTGAGACTCTGGTTTCCTATTTATCTCAATATTAGTGCTTGCAAAGATAATACCTACCACCTTGGCCTGATTATCTATGACTGGGCTACCGCTATTACCAGGATTAATAGGTATATTGATATCAAAAACCTGAGTCGAGTTATCCTTCATACTGTAATATCGACCTACTATACCTCTCTGCGATATCTTCTCAAACCCCAAGGGATTGCCGATAATAGTAACTATTTCGCCACTTTGTACCCTGTCTTTCATGTTAATCGCTATGGTGGGAAGGTTTTTCCCTTCTAGCCGAATGATAGCTAGGTCCGCATCCGGGACGACCTCGTATTGTTTGGAGTAATAAACCGTCCCATCACCAAAGCGGATAGTAATAGTGCTAGCATTAGCTACAATATGTTGATTAGTTATTATCGTACCTGTTGGGGATATATTAAATCCTGTGCCCTGCTTTACCTCCGTATCTAGAAGACCCTTAGTAGCCACAGCCTCTATGCTTACTACGGCAGGCTTGCATCGTTGAACGATATCGTCTTCCCTTAAAGCCCTATCCTGTTCTAGGAAATTTAGTTTATCAGAAAAGAGATAAGGGAAATTAGGTACAGAAATGCCTATAAAAGCTAATAAAATTAGAAGGGCTACGGATTTTTTAAAGTAACCAGGTTTTTTTATACTCACTATTTCGTCGTCTTCAAATTGTTCCTCGTCAGCCACTGTATTAATTAATTCGTCATCGTTCATTGTTGCCTCCTTGCGTTAGGTTTTCTATTGTCATTCAAGTCACAAAATGAGCCTCATTGAAGCCATTTCCTTCTATGCTCACAGTTTCCCTTCAAGACTAACCCATTTCGACAACTATTTCTCACCTTCGAACTCCAAAGTAGCGCCTTCCTCTGGCCAAGCAAGACAGCCACCCCAACGTGGTTCGCCTGAATAATAGTTCATGTACAATTACTTTACTGTAAGCCTAGAAGAATAACCAGATAAATTAAGGGCGAATAACAAAGGATGAAAAATACATTGAAAATCATAATCTCTCCGGCGAAGAAAATGAATATGGACGCGGATTTTCTTCCGTCTCGCAATGCCCCCGTATACCTTGAAAAAACCCAAAAGCTGAAAGAATATCTGCAAAGCCTAACCTACGAGGAACTTAAAATAATGCTTTGCTGTAACGATGAAATTGCAAGGCTGAACTATGAACGCTATCAAAAAATGGATTTGTGCGGATACACAAACCCTGCCATTCTATCCTACGATGGCATTCAGTACAAGTACATGGCACCGCAGGTATTTGAATACGACTATTTTGACTACATAGAAAATCATCTACGGATTTTATCTGGATTTTATGGGATATTGAAACCTTTCGATGGAGTTGTACCCTATCGATTGGAAATGCAGGCAAAGTTGAAAACGACCTTCTGTCATAATATATATGACTATTGGAAAGATGATATCTATCGGGACTTAGCCCAGAATGATACCACGATTTTGAATCTTGCTTCTGCTGAATACAGTAAAACTGTTGAGAGGTACCTGACTGCCGACATCAATTATGTTACCTGCCGATTCGGCGAGCTGATCGGCGGTAAAGTTATCGGAAAAGGAGTTTATGTGAAAATGGCTCGCGGAGAAATGGTGCGTTTCATGGCTGAAAACGCGATTGAAGATTTGAATGAAATCAAAGAGTTTAATAGACTCGGTTTCGTGTATAAGGATGAGTTGTCGGATAACAACACCTTTGTATTTGTGAAGATCATGAAAATATAATTATAGTGGCTCTCCTCTCCTAAAAAATATTCGACTTTTCGGTGCCCGCTCCTTGCATGAATGGGAGCGGGCTCACACGCCCTCACCCATACTGTCGTTTGGGTCCTGCCCGGGCCGTCTCATCCTGCCCGCTCCCGCTCGCGAAGTCTCCCCTAGACGGGGAGCCTCCGCGAGCTGAGATATCCTTAGCGGTCCTAGAAAATCCGCTGCGGGTGATCTGGCCTCATTCGGCCAGCTTCCCTTCGCTGGGCGCGCGGTTATCCTGCCCGCAGCCACACATTCCCTCAATGATTTCGGGAATCCATGACCGCGGCTGATAAGCCGCTCGTTCCCTTTGTTAGTCGGGAACAAGCTAACGGGAACGACAGCCACGGCATACCACGCCTGTTACCCCACCATGCTAACGCAAGTTGGGGTAAAGCGGCGGGTATGCCGTGGCTTTTTGCATGACCGCAGTTATCCTGCTTTTGGCCGGCTTGCCTTTGCTGCTGGGGTTTCACCCCACCAGCCAAAGTCTTGTCGGCCAGTTTCGTCCGCTCAGAAAGTCTCCCCTGCTAATCAGGGAGCCTTTCTAAGCTGGGCTATATTTTGCGGGTCCTAGCTTATCTTCGTTCGGGTGATCTGGCCTAACCGGCCAGCTTCCCTCACTTGGCCCGTGGTAGCGGGTCCACCGACCGCGCATACTACGTATAAGCGGTCGAGTTGCGGGTTAGGGCTTATCTCCGCTAGGTGAGCGGCTTGGCTATTTCTTATGTACGATCTTGCCGCTCACCAAGCTAGGCACGCGGTTGCAGGAGGGCTCCCCTGCAGTATAATATGGCCCAGCGCGGGTATTGCTCCGAGGCCACGAGGAAATTCCTGCGCAACAAAGACCATAAACAACGATCTAAGCGCGGTTAGCTCCCCGAGTAACCGAGGGGAGATCCACCGCGCGCGGGCAAGCTCGGACAAACGCCGGCAGCCCAGTCGGCTGCGGCCCGAGGAAGCGAGGGACGAAGTCGGCGGGTAAGCCAGGATAAGCAATCAAAGCGAGCGGGTACCGCGACGATGTACGAGGAGCGGTTCCCGCGAGCGGCAGCAGGCCGCCTGCCCGAGCAAGACCTAAACGACAGAATGGGTGAGGGCGTGAGAGCCCGCTTCCATTCATGCAAGGAGCGGGCACCAAAAAACGGCTATATGCAATACCAACTATACTAGCAATGGCCTTCCACTGAGCATGATAAGAATTAGTTGCCGATGTTAAGCTGAACAACACTTCTAAATGTGTTTTCTGATAGGAAAGAAGCTCATCGCAAACATACCTCCCTGGATTGAACATGTGTATCCATTTTAGTTGTATGTAAAAAATGCAACTTCCCATTATTAGTTTATATGCATTTCGTTCCGAACAGCCTAAATAGCGCAATTCTCTCTAAAACATATTTAAGAAACTACAAAGCCAACTTGCACGATCCGCGCTGGGACGGCACGGTGTTCTCGCGACCAATTTCATTTAACGTCCCCAGTATTCCTGAAATCAACCCCAAATCCTCACCTCAAATTAGATTGCGGGAATACTCGGTTACCCGAAGTGCCCTGATTGTGATAAATACTTACAAGGAAAGTTTGGATAACTATGTCTTTTTTGAAGCATATATAATAATTTCATACTACAAAGGATTCTCCTCTATTCAAAATGCTTGTATCCTACGTTGCTGAGTAATTTATCTTCTGTACGATGATTCTTCCAATATCAATACTATTTGTTTTAAGGAATCTGTAAATTCTTCATCAGTGGAGTTTTTGAAGATAAGTAAATCATCTTTTATATTAGGATCATCCAAAGCAATAGGTATATCAAAATTACGTCCTGCAATATATTCATCCCAATGCGCAAGCTTCCAGGTATCCCTATCAGATTTCCTAGCAATCATCCTTTGTCGGGTTACATCTATAGAAGTTTCTACCCAGATAACGACTAGAGATGCACTCTTTTCTTTCACTTTTGCTTTTAGCTTATTGATATAGTTCAAATCTCGTATTTCTTTTGTAAATGGTGCATTAATTAATACAATATCATCATAATTCAACGCTTCCAGCGCAAGCGCTACTATTGTTTCGTATTCAAAATCACGAATATTTTTATTAAAGAAATCAGAACTTCTATTATACTCTTCACCTGCTACAACAAAGATCTGTTTCGATAGTGGTATGAGTGTATCTTTATCTAGATAGACAACATGCCTTAATGCCTCCGCAAGCTTCTTTGAAACATAAGTTTTTCCACTCGCCGGTGGTGAGGTTACTAAAATTAGTTTCTTTATAATAATCCTCTCCTAATTACAAAATACTGATCATGAAACTTTTCATAATTCTCAATACTATAATACACCTGGAGTAAGGGAAAACTACTGTAATAAATAAGCGTTTCGCAGGAAAGAAAATTAGCATTGATTTGTCTTTACGCCTTCAGCAGCCATAAAATGGCCCTGCCGATTCTCTGGGGTATTTCCCGAAAATGCCCGCCGGGCTCTTTTACATAGGTCACTTTGGCAGATTTTGCAATCAGCTCTTTGGACTTTTGTGTGGCTGTGCCCACTTCGCACATCAATGGATCTTTGGTCTTTTCTTCTTTGCCGCCCAAACTCAGGTAGACTTTGCCGGAGGGCTGGTGCTTCTGTAAAAATTCCAGCCATCCCGGAAACCATAGCGAGCCGGAACAGCTGCCGCAACCGGTAAAACCCAACTTGCAGTGGGCATAGAAAGCCGTCAGTCCCCCTAGAGAATAGCCCACCAGATACACTTCCCCGTTGAGGGAATAAAGGCTCTGCAGCGCCGGCAGCAGGGTATTTTTCATGAAATCCAGTGTTTCGTCGGCTTTCCCAGCAAAAATCCGGCCGCCCGTACCTTCCAGATACCAGGGTGTAAAGTCCCGGTTCCAGTCGATGGGGCCGAATCCCGTAATTAGAAACGGCCGACATTCCCCAGCTTCGATGAGGGGCAACAGCATTTTACTTATTTCTGACAGTTGCTGCACGCAGTCGTCACAGGAAAGTAAAATCACCAGTGGCACCGGCTGATCCGATGATCCCAACTGCTCTGCCCAGCAAATTTTTTCGTCCAGCGCAAATTTCATCATCAGCGCTCCGGCTCCAGCATCAGCTCAAAACGATATTTTTGCATGACCTCCGGGTATTTCACATGGTCTACTTCGCTCAAAAACATGTCGTAGGGACGGATATATACCCTGAAATCGTCATATAGCGCTTGATAAACGATATATTTTTCCTTAGTTTCGCTGTGGGTGGCAACCGCCAGCAACTGGTACATTCTATTCTTGAAATGGCAGTACTTTCCGCCGATCACCGGTTTTCTTGGTTCCATAAGTACCTCCTACAACTCAAATCCTAAGTTTCCGAAAACCAGGTCGCAATATATTCCCATTCCTTCGGCTTGTTTGTGCTGGTACGCTTTTGCCAGCCACCCTTCAATCCCAATTCCTTCGCCGCTAATTCAAAATGGCATTGCGCTATGCCCAGATCATTTTTTTGCATATCATATTTGGTACCGCTGTAGCCCTTGGACCGACACAGGAAAAAGTGAAAAGAATTATTCTCTTTCATAATTCTCCAAGGTTGTTTGTTGGACGCAGAAGGCCCCAGTCTGACCATTTCCAGAGGAACGGCATACTGCCCGGCATTTTGCTCCGTTAAAGGCATGGAAGCGTTTTTCGCAAAAAATAATTCACGCCATGGTTTTCTGTTGTTGGCGCCAACCATGATTCGCATCACCGATTCCAAAACTCTGGGTTTATCTTTTTGAGTCCCTACCGGGGAAACGATAGGGATGTATTCGTTATCAGTGAGGCTGGTGTTTTGTTGGAAATCACTCTGTTTAAAAGTTCCACCCAGCCAACAGGTTTGGAGCTCTAAATCCGTGGCAAATAGCACAACTTTTTCGAATAAGTAACCAAATTCGGTCTCCTCATTTTCCTGCTTATCTAAGATCCCGACAATAAAGGAAGGCGCCCCGGATATGATCCCATAGGTCCCCAGCTTGACAGCCTTTTGGCCATCCATCCCTTGATTCGTCGTCAAGGTAAACCTGGCTTTGATTTTCGATATTTCATTGATTTCCGCTATATAGCCCTGCAGCTTTTGCATACGGATGCCATCAATCGCCATTCCGTTATAGGTCCTGCAGGATCTCCTCGTCTTGATCAGTTCGCTAACCGGTTTTTGAAAATCCATAGTTACACCTCTTAAGAATTACGATTTGTACACTTTTTTTTATTCCAGGTCACGATTTCAGTAACCATAAAATGGCCCTGCAGCTTCTTTCACCCAGTGCGAATTTCATTACCAGCACTTCGTCTGCTGCACCAGCTCAAATCGGTACCTTTGCACGACCTCCGGATATTTCGCATGGTATATTTTATTCTTGAAATGACGTATTTGCCGCCAATCACGGACATAAGCCTTCCACTTATTCTCGACACTCCCAACATCATGGGTTTTTACAAAAGTGTTTTAACATAATCAACCGGCACATCCATACGAGCGGCGGTTTCTTCAATGGACAGTCCGGCGTCTATAAATCGCTGAACCACCATCATCATATTTTCTCCCACTTCAATGATATGCTTATCCGGATCATAGAAACGAACTACGCGCTGACCCCATGAATGCTCAATGAGCGGATGAATATATTCAATATTTTTTATCCTGTTTAATTTGGCCGCGAAAGCGTCGATGTCATCTTCTTCAAAATACAACTCGCAGGCGTTGTTGCCGAAAATGATTTCTTCATCCGACTTATGAATAAAGCCTTGCCAAGAATCAACAGTCTGTAAGGCAATGCCGCCTGTCAAAGTAACATTTGCCCCAAAATCAGCGACAACGTCTAAACCCAAAACGCCGTGATAAAACTGCTTTGATTTTTCTAAGTCTCTTACCGCGATTAAGGTGCAAGTATATCTCATTCTCACTAGCCTCCAATGTGGATTATACGAACAATGGTAAGTTCAAAAAATGGCTTTAAATTTTTACTATAACACGTATAATTTAGAACTGCCCATTATTAGCCTAACGGGTATATGGGTAATGAGGAACTGATTTATAAAGTCTGTTACTTGAGATTACAGTATCATCATGAATAACAGTCCACTATACGTCTGAACCTGACCCGCGTAACCTCATTTCTTTAAACCGCACTTTATCGTCAATAAAGGAATGTGGTACAGGTCAATCCTTATAATTAGTTCAATTATCTGTAACTTAAAACGCCAATCGGATTTATGTTTTCTTGAACCAGAAATTCATTCAAAACGGTCCTTAATTGATCGACCGTTAAAACGTTCACTTTCTTTAGCAATTCATAAATAGGAATATCCTTTATGTCGCCTATTGTTGAGCAAAACATAAGCATATTCATACATCCGACAAGGTTTAATTCTGGAATAATAACACTAGGTATTCTTGCTAAGCTTAATATATTTAAAAAATCGCCCATTAAATATTTAGTTGTTGCATTATTCTCTATTTCAAAACCAAACAAGAATAAAGGGCGTTTGTTTATATACTCATCGTTACTATATCTATCTAAGGAATCATAATTTAACTGTAAATTATGCGCTTGCATATTTTCATTAGATTTTCTTTTTAAGGCAGTTTCAATAGCTCGAACAAATGGTAGTTGGTTTAATTTTTTATACAATATAACATCATTTGTTAGTTTTTTTACTCCGATTGAAACATAATCCATATTACTTTTTTGTATTACAGGGGTAAAAGCAATGTCAACACGCGGTGAATAAATTCTTCTATTGGTAGTTGGATTTTGTTGAAAATCATCAAGCCGATACTCAGTGATGGGCTCGGACAACCCCTTCACGAGAATGTTAACGTAGTCTGTTGACCTTCGATATTGATTATACGAATCTGTTTGTAGTATTGTTTCTTGCTGTCGAGCATAATCCCGAACACTACAGTTATAGAATTCATTATTTCCTTCTTGTAGCTCTGCGAGTTTTATCTGAAAATACAAAGTCATTTTTTCTGCGGTTTCTCTCTGAAAATCTTGTACATCACTCATGTTACACCCTCACTACTTAAGTTCATATAACTTACTAATCTCCACAGGTAATTTTCGTCGTTAACAATAGCAGATATTCTGGCTAGATCCAGAACATCTGCTGTACATGTTTTAAAAATAAATGTAACAAACCAAACCATTGATCCCAAGCACTATTACTTTATTATCGACAAGCTCACTATGTACCAGCAAAACATTGGTAAATCGTCCAATTTGCATAAGGTTTAGTGGAGATCTTGGCATTTAAAAATTCCGTTGAATATGACTATTTGAAAGAGCTATTCGAGAATTAGTTTCTTAATAACCAGCTAAAATCCCTTGAAAATGCCATATATAATCGGTAATAATCTAATAGAATAATGGCATTGGGGTTACTAGTGAATAAGAGAAACAGGGTCTTTAGGTGTGCAAAGCTTCAGAAATACAATCAGATTGATTCTATTTCTAAGTTATATAATTTTGATTTTCCTAAATAATTAATATTATTTATTTTGCAATAATCACTAAGTGTGGAATCAAACCACGCTGGTGCAAGTGGATGCAACATAACAGACTTAATAAAATTGTGAATATGTGCATAATTTATTTGAATATATGGTATAACATTATTACCATTATTAAATTCGATTGAATCAGACACTTCTATAGATGGTATTTCATCATCTATAGCAATCACATCTCTTATATTAATACCTAATTCAGCTAATTTTAATCCGAGGTCATTTATTATTTCATTTGAAGATACAGTCGGCTTATCTTTAAGGATATTATCTTCATTTTCTATACTTATTAGCAACCTTACCTCATGTTCATGTTCAAATGCTCTTCTCTTTCTTATAAACGCTTTTTCTAAAGAAAGTCCGCCAAATTCAACATGTTTATTAGTTACAATTTCTAGCTCTTTTTTTAAACTAACATCATCTATATATTCAACTGGATATGGATGTACATATGGATGTACATTCTTTAATTTATTGATACTATCATAATCAATTTCTAACCTAATCGCTTTCTTATCGTAGGAATATATTCTCCAAAATGCATCACTCTCAGGGTTAGTTGTCCAACACTGTCCATAATAATTACTCATTAATGAATTTAACGTCAGAAATGCAAAGTTACTACTTTCTTCATTATTATCATAAATTTCATCTAATAGCCCTTTCACTTTTATCCTTCCACTCTCACTTTTTATTGCCTTTAATAAATAACTTTCATATGGATCTTCCCATAACTTTGGTTGCACAAGTTTTAATGATTCACTTTGAATAATATCAACAAAGCTCTCAAAACTTAAAAATCGATATAAAGATGAAGATGATTCTGTACTCATTTTCTATTCCTCCCATATTTAAAAATAGTCAGTATTGATAATTGCACATTATAGACAAAACAACTACCAGTCATTCCGCGATTATCCTCGTTTGGAAGCTTTTGAATATGGTTATGTGGAATTAACTCAAGATTATATAATCATAGCGTAATTTCTTTGCAAAGTAAGAGGAATCCTGTCATTTAAAAAAATAAATGGACGAATTTCATCCAAATAGATTTTCTAACACAAAAAAGGCCTCAGCAGTTCATTCTGAGGCCTAAGTCTTTCATCGTGCAAACAGTTACGATACTTTTATATACTTAGGGTCTGTCTTCTATTTTGGTTACTTTCATTGGTAGCTTAATCATTCTGTAAATAGGAGTTTAGCGAATTTACCCGCTGTAGTTACAAGGATGCAAAATCAAGAAAGCCATTTACTGACATCCATTTGAAGTCGAATATCCCCAATCTATTTCGAATGCTGAAATTTTCCGATATGCAGCAATTCAGTTCCAAGAAAACGCTTTAGCGAATGCTAAGGCATTAACTCCACGACAGGAGTTTAAAAGTTTTTCAAATGACCTATTGAAATAATCATTAGTTAGGGAGTCCGTCTTAATAATTTTGGGGAAGGAAATAAGCCAAATTGTAGCAATCCATTGAACTGTGGTAACAGCAAGTTCAATGAAACGCTCAAACGCATTACTATCAAATCCTGGAGCATTAACTGATAAATTCATACTGTTTGTAGCTGTACCATCTTCTGGAGCGAATGGGCGTCCATGGGTGAAATTACATAGATATTTAAAATGATCGTGGACTTCGTCCACTACATTACATAAATATTGTTCGTTGAATTGTTTTACTGTCAACTGCTGTAATATTAAGGGTTTTGTCTCTCTCCAATTCGGAGTTGCTTTAACTCCCCTATCCCACTTAGCAAAATATTCATTATAAGCATTCCCTTCTGCCTCATTTTGCCTGAGTTGAAAATATAGCGCCACCACAGCCATTTCCAATGCGTTCCGCAATGATGAAGCGGCATTTTTATAGTAACCGCAGGCAATATTCCAGCTCGCTGCATTTAAATCATCATCTACATCTCAAAATGTCCAATTGAGTATTTCATCATCATTATCTAATGTATCATCAGAAATAGATGTATACGCGTAAACAAAGGTATACAGCATCTCGATCAGTAACTCTAAGTCATCGAGCTTGGCCAAACGACGGTCGTCTGAAATTGTGTTTTTGTAGGCTTCTGAAGCTAACATTCGTAAATTTGTTGCGCCGCATTGTGTTGATCTAATTCGGTACATATAAATTCCTCCTATATGGGTGTGTGGACGATACCATTATTATCAAATAGTAATATTGGAAAATACTCTCGACACAATCCCCATATACCTTCATTTGAGAGGAACAAAAGTAGGGGTATTGATTAACAAGAACCTTCGCTAAAGACCCATTTAGTGTACATAGTTCAAAGGCTGTCTTAAAATGATGTCTACGGACATCACGAAAAGGCAGCCCCTTCTACGACTTCATCCTATCGATCAGGTCTAAGGTATTATACTTTCCAAAGCCCTTTAATTGATTATATCAACTTCGCAGTATAGACAAAATGGCTACCAATTCATTCCGAAATTATCCTCGCTTGGAAGCACCTTATTGTATACGGTTAAGGGGATTAACTCTAGATCACCTAATCATCGCATAACTTCTTTGCAAAGTAAGGGGAATCCTGTCTTTAAAATAATAAATAGATGATTTCATCGAAAATAGATATATAACACAAAAAAGGCCTCAGCAGTTTAATGCTGGGATCTAATGTTAATAAAGGTCCATTTTAGAGGGGTCTACGGGCATCTCGAAAAGGCAGCACCTTGCATGAATGGGAGCGGGCTCACACGCCCTCACCCATACTGTCGTTTGGGTCCTGCCCGGGCCGTCTCATCCTGCCCGCTCCCGCTCACGAAGTCTCCCCTAGACGGGGAGCCTCCGCGAGCTGAGATTTCCTTAGCGGTCCTGGTATATCCGCTGCGGGTGATCTGGCCTCATCCGGCCAGCTTCCCTTCTTGCCGTGCGCGCGGTTATCCTGCCCGCAGCCACACATTCCCTCAATGATTTCGGGAATCCATGACCGCGGCTGATAAGCCGCTCGTTCCATTTGTTAGTCGAGAACAAGCTTACGGGAACGACAGCCACGGCATACCACGCCTGTTACCCCACCATGCTAACGCAAGTTGGGGTAAAGCGGCGGGTATGCCGTGGCTTTTTGCATGACCGCAGTTATCCTGCTTTTGGCCAGCTTGCCTTTGCTGCTGGGGTTTCACCCACCAGCCAAAGTCTTGCCGGCCAGTTTCGTCCGCTCAGAAAGTCTCCCCTGCTAGTCAGGGAGCCTTTCTAAGCTGGGCTATATTTTAGCGGGTCCTAGCTTATCTTCGTTCGGGTGATCTGGCCTAACCGGCCAGCTTCCCTCACTAGGCCCGCGGGAGCGGGTCCACCGACCGCGCATACTACGTATAAGCGGTCGAGTTGCGGGTTAGGGCTTATCTCCGCTAAGTGAGCGGCTTGGCTATTTCTTATGTACGATCTTGCCGCTCACCAAGCTAGGCACGCGGTTGCAGGAGGGCTCCCCGGCAGTATAATATAGCCCAGCGCGGGTATTACTCCGAGGCCACGAGGAGGAATTCTCGCGCGGCAAAGACCATAAACAACGATCCAAGCGCGGTTAGCTCCCCGATCTCGAGGGGAGATCCACCGCGCGCGGGCAAGCTCGGACAAAAAATGCATCCTAGCTGACTGCGGCCCGAGGAAGCGAGGAACGAAGTCTTCGGGTAGGCCAGGATAAGCAATCAAAGCGAGCGGATACCGCGACGATGTATGAGGAGCGGTTCCCGCTCGCGGCCGCGGGCCTCGTCTCCTTGGCAGGATAACCGCGGGCCAAGCTTTGTTAGCGGGTTGAGCAAAGCCAGGTAGAATTACATCGGCCCGCTAACATAGCGGACATAAGCTTTGACATGCACCCCGCCTTCGAGCGCTTTTTTCTGGCGTAGGCTTTGTCCGGCTCCGAGGTACGAGGGCCGGCAAAACAAGACAGAAAACAAGTGCCTGGAAGCGAATGTGGACAGGATAAGCTATTTACGGAGTAGGCTGGCTCGAGAGCGCAACGAGGTACGAGTGAGCATCTTGATCCAGCCACCCGAAGTAAATGACCTAAGCAAAGACCTGCAACCGCGCGCTAAGCGAGGTCCGGCTTCCCGAGGCTACGAGGGGAGACTGCCCGAGCGCGGGATACCAGGACCACAAATGCCGGCCCAGCTCGCGGAAGCTGCCCGGCTAGGGCAGATCACGCGAGCGGCAGCTGCAGGATGAGAATGTACGAGCGGAGCGGGTACCGCGAATATGTGAGCGGTTTCCGCGCAGCGGGCCCCAGCGAGCGGTACTTTTAAACGGCTTTAAACCCAAACAAAAATATGGGTGAGGGCGTGAGAGTCCGCTCCCATACATAAATTTCATCTCTATTGCAACCAAAAAAGAGAGGCATCTCTCCAAAATTCTCATCAATGAGGCAATTGACCTACTATTAGTCAAAAATTATATTTCCGAATCCGTTTCAACCGATTTCGCTTTGACTTCTACCAGTCGATGTGGTTCTTATTTTTTATTATAATATCACATCAGCTTTAAAGAAGAAGAACTCAAATTCATTAACACTAGTGATTTATTCTTCCTTGCGCGACTGCCCGTTCACCTATTTTCTCAAGGAACCGTTACCTTGCGAGGTAACTTATCTCGAAAACGGCAAGTGGCTTACATTGGCCGGGGTGTTAAAGTTAGCGCAGGTTGATGGTTAACTAACATTTGATCGGATTGTTGTGCAAACCGATTGCAACTCGCATGAGCTTGCTATCAAAGGTATTTTATCAATCACTAAACAATACAAGGTCTGACCATTTCCTAAGAAATACGGGTTAAGTTAACATAAAATAGGCCCAATAGCTTGATTTACCCAGCATCAAGTTATTGGGCCATCTCTTGTGTTCTTCGTCATCTTGGATTGCTTTTCACTTAAGCGAATCTATTAAAAGGTCCAACTGAATTGTATTCTAGCATCAATCCTCATCTCTATGCTTATCAAACGATTGCTTAATCAGAAACATCACATCATCAATATCTTGGGGAGATGAAATACCCACCTCCACGTCCCCATTACCCCACCTACCTAAGTTAGTCACATCCTTACAAATCCCTTTCGGGTCATGTATTTCACTAAATGGCATGTTCAAACTTAATCGCAGGCCTTTTTTCTGCGGTACAATATCAACAAAATTCGTTGTAGTTTTATAGGCAATATACATCTTTTTAAATTCTTCTCTGACCGAACTATCTAAATTACATATCCGCTTCCTCAATTGTTCGAATAGATCCAATATGTCTCCTTGCAATTCTGAATAGTCTTCTATTTTATAAATAGAAACTCCACTGCTCTCAGACTTGACACTATACTTTGCTAGTATGTCATCAGATAACAGAGGATAATTCCATACCATTACGGCCTGTTCTGCAAGACGCTGAGCACGTTGTGTAATTTCGCCCTCATTCCAAGAATCAAGCTTCCCAAGGCCTTTATTTAACCTCAGGGGACTATCAGCAAAGCCACCGTCCATGTCACGCTTCTCGATAAATGGCTTATCGCTAAGTTCCGAATTATAGCGGGTCAGTGTTAAATTACCCAAGGTATGTAAATACGCGTTATGAATTTCTTCCCAGTTCTCGCCAAGATCTTGTCTCCATTCTGTCGACAAATTTTTATTTTGTGGCATGATATGTTCAATCGTATAGCTTTCAATGTCCACGATTTCTTTACGCTTGAAATTCTCCAGCTTCCGTAGTACATAGTTACGATTTCTGAAATTATATATGTCCTTGATGACCAATTCTTGCACAAATTCTTCATTGATCGGAAACCGTTTATAGGAATCTTTTAGTTGCAAAACGGCACTGATACTCTCCAAATAATTGTTTTTAGAGATTTCTTTACTGATCGTCGAAAATGTTTTATTCAATGAATTGGTCGGAACTCCACAAATCGCTCGACGAAAAACATAGGATTCTACCAACTTTAAAACGGAAATAAAGTCGTCTTTCAAAATTCGCCCTTGTTCATAGTCAGCATACACCTCTAATAAAAAAGGATATGATACATCCACTTTTAGGGTATTAATATCGATGAGTATTTGATTAATTTCTTTATCAGTTTCCGTTTGAAAGGCCAACTTCACGAAATACTTGGAGTATTGATAAATTTCCGTAACGATCTGCTGAACAGAAGTCTCTTTTTGTTGATATACGTATTCCTTAAATGTCGAATACACATTATTAATATTGGGAATTCTCCCCGTTTTCAGGGTTAGAAAATCACGCATGAATCGGTCAAATTGAACTGAATCATTTAAGCCGCCAAAACTCTTTTCCATTGGGTACCAATAATCAGTATATAATTCTGACTGCTCTTTTGGTTCAAGCTTCATTAGCACATAATTACGAATCAGATCTGCCTGTGATAAATCGAGCCCCGTAGAATTAAGACTTTCAAAAATCAATTGTGGATTATCGTGATCTCTGTCGAGAGATATATCAACGATAATAAGCTTAGATAAACCCTGATATAGCTTATTTAAGTCAATTCCACTTTTCTTAATATTTTCTAAAAAGAAATTATAGTTTTCGAGGATTCTTTGAGAATGCACATCTGGTACTTTTTTATCTGTGAGCAAATGAATCAATGTATCTTTATCACTTCTTGTCAGAATTAACTTGTAGAATTGATCTCCATCCTCGTCACTGTTCACCAAGTAATAATTCATAATTTTCTTTTTCGTAATACCATTTTCTTGGCCACTTTCCTCGATCGCTTTTCCTAAAGATAATAGAAACAAAGTCAAAGTCGTCATTCGTTGTTGTCCATCAATCACTAGTAATTGAGGAACCGATGAAATCTGATATAATCCTCTCTCGATATATACAATAGAACCAACAAAATGGCCCATGACCTGTTCATCTTGCGCCGCTCTCACAATATCATTCCACAGCTGACGGCATTGATCAAGGGTCCAACTGTATTTCCTTTGGTAGATAGGTATTATGAATTGTTTTGTTCCTTGCATAAATTTTAAAAAATTTGTTTCAGACGCTTTCATGTTGATTTTGGTCTCCTTTAATCCCATATAAATTATAGCCTACTCGAAGCTTGTAACGTTCTATGCTATAAATACATTCTCATTGTGCCATCTAATAAACTGGATTGAAGGCCTTTCTTCGACTCTATCCGGAACATCGACTAGTTTCTTCCCATGGAATGCGTAGTGCTCTCGCCCATTTCCATAGTCCTCTTTAATCCTCTTGCTAACTTCGATATGTAAGTCCTCACCAACGGTAATATAGCCCCGATCAAACAATGTATGTATGTCTTTTCTCAATAATAGGCCATTGCTGGTGGTGTGTGGTCCTTCCTGAGAGTATGGTTTTATATGTCCAGCCTCCAGCACCGGCAGCGTCTTCTCACCGGATATTGCGCAGCGACGATGATATGCTTCAGTTACTAAAACCTTGAAGGTCCCTTGGCCAATTCTGGGATAAACAATTTGACCCGCACCATACCTCACATCATTGGTTTCACATACCTTGTTCATTTCAATATCCATTGGCATAATACGAATTAATCTTTCTTCGACCTGTTGATAGAGCCTCTTTCCGATAACTGTATCAGTACTATAAGATTTACCTTGTACAATATTAGGTTTCCAATCCTCGGGGACTGGAATCCAGTCATTTCGTTCAAAGAAAAATGGAGAAGTAAGAATGATGCATCCTATCACCGGATCTGGTTCGCTGCGACGATCGCTCCTTCGGTATTTATGAATAGCATTCGAAAAGCTATGATAATCTATTGTCCCATTATTGTTGCCAAAGGCGTCCCAGGCTAAGGACACGGGTAAAAATAAATGACGGACAAAGAAACCGCCACCCACGATATAGTTCAACGGACTGTGTAATTTGAAGAGGAATAGATCATTGGGGCCTACTGCTTTAAACGTCTGTTTACCACCTGGCTGCCAAAAGTTCAGTTCATCTGGTCTATTATTAGCTAGATAATTATACCAATTGCTATCTGTAACCCCAACGTAAAACTTCATATTAGATTCCCTTCGGTGGCGCGTTTTAGACGCTAACAAAATGCTTACCGTCGCAACTGTTATCTTTCTACGTACGACCAGATCAAAAAATATCCCCTTTGTGAAAAACTATCGGTTCCTCTGATGCTCATAACAGTATACCTTGCCACCAAACCTATGTTGATTTGACATGCAATATTGCTTTACTTTTTCGGTTATAGATTTGCCACATATGATACAGACACATTCGTCGATTGCCGTTTCGTCTTGTTGTACACACGTGGCTGCAACTTCGTTATGATACTCAGTAACTGGACTACCCTTTTTTATTGATAAGAGTGCCTTTACCAAGTGGTCCCTGTTCCATAATTCAACTTTGTTTGCTTTAGCCAATTCGATAGCCGCTTTTGTATAGTAGCTATTGGTAACAGCCATTGCTTCCGAACATCCATACTTTCCCTTTGCCGCAACCGCTTCCTGGATTGCTTTTATCCCCACTTTACTCTTGTACCTTTTTGCTTGAATTACTGTTTTTACTCCATCTTTAGAAGTAATAAGGTCTGCTCCATAGTCGCCAGCATATTGTGTCCTCTCGACCTTATAACCAAGTTTCTCGAAAAGAACTTCAAGATACTTTTCAAAGCTTAGCCCGTCCATTTGATCGATTTCAGAAATTCCTGATTTCGAAAGTCGATTCTTCTCCCAAAGTATATAGACAAGCTTAATAAGAGCCATTACCCCTAGAATTAGCCACATCTGCCATAGAGCAAAAAGTCCTTTAACAAGTGCAAAGAATAGGTCCTTTGTCGAAAATAGCGGCATAGAATAACCTCTTCAGTCAAAAGCTGGCATAGACCAGCTCGTCACATTTCCTTATTCAAAGTTTATATGACGTATTTGTCCAAACAATACCAAGGCATCTCAGAGATGAAGCAAAATCACTACTCCATTATCGCCTTCAGCAAAGCATCCCTAGCATCCAAATAAAATTGCACATCAATCTTCGTCGCCATATCATCTGAAAGATCCACTAGCTGTCTCCGACAAGATACAGGCATCAACACTGACGTGGCGCCTTTTTCTACAGCAATTTCCACAAGAGTGACAGCATTGTGAAGAGACTCTATGGAACCACCTAAATTAATTTCTCCGATTACAAGTAAACCACCCCGAATGGACTTTTTAAGCAGGGAAGAACATAAAGCAATCAAAGCCGCAACGCCCACTTTGGCACCTGACCGGCAGGCGTCGAAAGCTCTAAGCTGAACGGCAAATTCATGAGACCTGGGATCTTTGTCTCCGACAAACTGCATGGCTCTGGCATAGAGGTTTTGCTCAGCAAAGCCAAGGCTCTCCCTGAAAGCTGGTGGTACCGGTTTATTGATAATCTTGATGCCTGATCCAGGTCCCTCATTGACTTCAATGCGATATAAACCTGGATGATCATCCGCATAACCCGGACTAATAGTCCAGACCTGACCTGGCTCCAAGGGATCGCTACCAATACTATTGTCGCTTTGTAGTTCGGGTGTGGCAACAAACTTTTCAATACCGTCATCGCCCATGACGTAACTAAAGTGGGTGTTTCTAAATTCCGCTGCACCAATTCTTTTTTGTTGTTCCTTAACACGTCGGCGACATTCTAGCGCGATGCGAACTGCCCACTCCAAGTCAGCAGGTTCAACTTCTTGCTCTGAACCAGGATATAAGAGTTTTAATAAACCACTCACCGTTTTATTAGCGGCATTGGTATCCCGACCACTCAGCGCCCCACCATAATGCACCTTGCCCTGTAAAGCGGAAATCCGACTCTGCCCGCGCAATTGACTCATACATTCGGACCAAAAATCACTCACCATACCAAAGTGGTCAGTCAGTAATTCATTGTTGACTTTGGGAACATCCCAACCAGGCAAATAGGCGTGAATCCGGTCCATAAAGGCCGTATCATCTCGCATCTCGGCTGGTAATGGTCCAAACAAGTGTCCCACCCGCTGCTGGTGCTCAACGTCGACATCGAAATTGCCGACCAGCACCAAGCTTCCATCCGCTCGAATACTTTCCTTACCTCGACTGAACTCACCTGATTCCATATAACCCTTCATGATATTAATGCCATCTTTTTGGTCAAATGAAATGCCTGAAATCTCATCAAAACATACCACATCGTACTGACAGACTAAACCCCGCTGGCCATTCGCATTATTGACAAACATACGCGCAACTGTTGCTTTACCGCCAGATACGAGGTGTGCATAAGGAGATACTTGCTGAAATAGATGACTTTTTCCTGTGCCTCGGGGTCCGAGTTCCACCATGTTGAAATTTCGTTCTACGAACGGAACTAGCCTAAGAAGTAGAGCATCTTTAAACCGCTCGGACAAACCGGCAGGCTCAATTCCGATACTGCGCATTAAAAATAACTTCCATTCTTCCGTAGTAAAGGCGCTCCTCGCTTCCGCCAGTGATTCTAGTACATTGCGCTGGGACATCTGAATGGCTCTTATACTCTCAATGCCAAACGGCCGTCCCTTGTTTTCCTGAGCAATCGCTGCATCATAGGACAGACTCAGTTCAGCATAAAATCCGCCGGTCAGCATTCGCTCATGCTCACTCACAAGATTAGGGCTAATGCGGACGTCGGTGATTTGTAAACTCGGTAACGTAACCAGATATGAATCGGTTTTGGCATCGAGCCGGGCGCTAATTAGGTCAATAATTTTGACCTCGCCCTTCTCCCGAGCCCGCGCTTTGAATAGTTCGGCTTCACCAGCTTTTACCGATCGAGACTGAAGTTGGCGCTGCACAACCGCCAGCCCCTCTTCAATTTCTTCTGGGTTGATACTAGCACAATACCTACCAAGCATAAATTCCACGACATAAGTCGGCACCGGGAATTGACGGCTAAAGGTCCGGACAAGGTCCTTACGAACTAAATAGCCATCTAGAACTGATGCAGCCAGCTTATCAAGAGAGTCTAGCTCTGCCATTACTGGTCACCCCCTACCGTTGTCATTTGTTGCATTACAATCTGCCCGTCGCTATCGAGTAAAACGATAGTAACCGCCTTACCTTCGAGGTCATCATCCTCTACGATTAACGAGGCTTGCCCGTTATCATTGAAAGGTTTGCTCTTCGCAAGGGTCGACTGTAAATCACCTGGTTGCAATCGTAGCTCAACCGATAAACCAGCGAAACCACCTTCGGCAACCAGTTTACATCGCATCCTTGTCCAAACTACCTTAGTGATTGCCACCTGAGATATCTTTTTGCCATTAGTTGCGTGCCCTACCGTCAGCTCGAGAAGCAAACATTCTTGTAGACTAAGACCACCATGAGAATATTCCATTCCACTGCGATAACAATGAATTCCATTCGCCATAGCAATTTGCACATGAGGATTCCAGTACCAGGGATATAGACTTTCATCAGTGACAGCACCGGCTTTAAGCATAGCGCAGCGGCTCCATTTTGTGTCCGATAGGGCAGCTGGTAACTCTACTTTTGGTAAGCCCCCAGGCATTAATAGCCAACCATGATCAATGACAATACGAATCTGTTGCCAACCGTTGCCCAGAAGACTTTGCACTTTATCGGCGATTTCTTCTAGTATTTTGTCCAATTGATAGGCCATTTGGCGACCACCGTGATGACCTTCCTCATCGATACTTGGCCCTTCCATCCAGCCATTCTCTGTAGAGCTGGGATTACTATCAAACGAAAAGATAGTCCACCCAGAATCGTTCACTATTTTATGTAACCTCGCCCAAGTGGCCGTTAGACCTGATGCTTGAATAGTTGGTTCGAATTCCACATTACCGGCCTCACCATATAGTCCGTCATTAATTGGCATAACCGCTGGTTTACCTGTTGCCGTAACACTAGGCAACGCTGCCCAATAAACCTTTTCATTAGTAGCAAGCCCTTTGGCATGGCACATTGCGATCAATCGTTTGCTCATATCATACCGGAGTCCGTCGATAAATAAGATGCATTGTCCCGTAATGTTTTGAGCAGATTTCCTGCTATCAACCGTTCCGCCGGGGTAGCCTTGTCGTCGGACAAAGTCTTGCAATTGTTTTGCCCCATCTTCCAGCCAGGGCTGATATATAACCTGGAGGGCGGTAGTCACAACGACTATATCTTCCTGCTTTTGTACACAGACCAAAGCGTGCAACGCGGCATCATCAACCTGCCAACCAGATTGGCTGTAGACATCGATTAAACTTTGGAGGGTCCCGGCAACTCCAATTTGGGTAATCGTGGCGATTTTAGCCAGCCAGAACACAGCAGCAGCGAGCGGAGCCTCCCCAAGTTCTGCCCATATCCACTCGCGCCGTTCGCCATGATCCATTTCAAGCTGCAGCAAATATTCCCTTGCAGCAGGGGATGTCATGGAAGCTAACTTGCCAAGTTCCCCTCGCAATTTGGATTCTTCCGTATCATTCCACTGAGGCCAGCTAGAGACGTCTACACCCATCAGAGGCATCACCGTCCGACGGATTAAACTTGGAATGAGTTCGTAGTTCCGAGGCGCTTCACAAAAACGATTCCAAACCTGTTGCCAGGGACCATCATGAACTGCCATTTTTTCCACACCAGTGAACGCGCCATCCTTGGCTGGATCAAGGTAATATTTTACCTTACAAACTTCGCTGAAAGCCTGCCATTCTTCCTCAGTACGACCGCCGCGAAACCCAGTACCGTCAGAAAGCCACTGGAGGATATCCTTAGGTACATCATTACCTGCCAATAAAGCAGTAAAGAACTCTTTATCAAGGTGGATTTGTGTAAAAGTCAGTATATCTTCATCGAGTAAACGGGTAAGAGCCAAGTGTAAGGCATCGAGAGATGCTTGATCTTTGGCAACATCTAAACCTAGCCCGCCGTGTTCTGTCTTGAAATAGGCGAATATGCTCCAGTCCCTGGCATTGACCTGAGTCCAAAATGCTGACCGATACTGCAACTCTGCCAATGGCTTCAGTTCCTCTGCACACTGCTCTATCGCCCGCAAATCTTGGCGACTCACACCTGGCAGATACAAAATCGGGATGGCCTGCTTGTCAATGAAAATCCCTGGGGCTTTCCCAGCCACCACGCAGCGCAGCCATATAGCTGGCCCACAACGTTCTTCTGGTTTATACACGCCCAGCACAAATAACTCTGGTATCGCCAGCTGCAAACGGGGAATGACCTTCTTCCACTGCCGCTCTTTATCTGGCCAAAGGATACAGAATGGAGGGACCTGTACGGCGGGATTATATTCCGCTGTCTTGCGAATAGACAGCACCAGTTGGTCGATGATCCGCATTAGATTCCCTCTTTCTGTTTCTGAATGCGTGATTGAATTTTTTCTGCCAATTTCAAATGATGATCATTAATTCTGTCGCCTGGGTTCCCGCCGTACTCTGGCCCTAGTTGATACCAAGGTGCAGATGCAACATCTTTGCCCCGATCTTTTTCCCATTTGATGTTAGGTTTATCTCGCAAGATACCGGCTCCTCTTTTCCCGACATCCGGTACAGTTAAGAATGGACGAATGTTCATCCTCACCCCATCATTTAGGTCAGGTTCCCAGCCCACTGGCTGTTTATCCAGCGGTTTCCAACGTACGAAGATATCATAAGGATCTACCCCTTGTAAAATAAGCTCTAAGCTTTTCTTCAAAGTTTCAGCTGCAGCTAGGCGATCGGCGGCACCGTCAATTTTTACAGTTATGCCGTCTTTCTGGCGATTAATCCAGTCCCCAAGATAGGTGTAGATGAGAGTCTCCATAGTCTTCCGGTCTAGTTTGTGATAATTGACCAAAGCAGAGAAACCATCAGGCAGTCCATCCCATATGTGCCAGATGAAAGGTCTGTTGTGAAATAGCTTGCAATGCTGAGTGAAGAACTTATCCCTTAGCCAAGATTCCAGACTTCGGCCGCCATGGTCTGCCTGGGTTAATAGGGTCGCCACTTGTTCGTTAACATTCTGACCTTCGTAGGCTTTGGCTAGCAAATTAAACAGGCGATCTGCAGCCGGTGCTTCGCCACTCACTGCAGGTATACAGACGATGCCATCCTCATCGGCAAAAGGCAGCAACTCTGCACACTGTCTAAGCAATACTCTGGTCTCGTCTGATAGTTTCATAGTTTCATCTAATTCGGCTGGCCAGCGATAGCCTAACAGACGAGCGATAGCCACTTGCAGCGGCGCGTGCGCTCGTGACGGATGGCCATTAAAAATCCACTGTGTGGGGTTGTCGGAGTAGGGTTTAGGTAGGCCGTTAGGATATTTATCAGCTGCTACTTGTTGCCAGTATTCGAGGTCGAAGGGAACTTTGCCAAGTGTAGCATTAGTTACATTAAGCTTTTGGTCTATATGTCGAACTGCCTCGTAATATTCTGGTGAAGAACAGTAACACCAGATTGCAGGTAGGTGTGCCGGGTTATAGGGGATTATTGCAGCAGCATTTGTATCAAAAGAAGTTCCATAATATTGAGCAACTGGAAGTTTACCTATTTGCGTAACCATTACTCCCTTTTTATCCCAAGCATCTTTCCCACGTATATATACACCGTTTTTAACTGGATCTATCATTGCATCATAAGCAATAATGGACTCACATCCGCTCCATTCTGTTGAGGAATGTACACTACTTTGGAAATATTTTACATTTTTTTGTTTAGGACATTCCCAAAATACCATACGATATTGCATGTCGTCTCCAGTAGTGATCCCTTTAAAGGCTTGTGCATACTTCTCCAATAACAAAATGTTGTTAACTTCTCCTAATGTTATCCTAGCATCTGGATTCTCCAACTGCCGCACCTGCTCCACTTGTTTAACTTCACCCTGATGCAGTAACATCGCCTTATCAATGGTATCACGAGGTCTAGCGGCATCTATTCCAGCTAACCGATGATTAGAATTAACAACATTACCTTGGCTAATAGTGAGAAGTGCTACATTCACCACTTCGCCGCTAATAGTTTCGAACGCTCCTGATCCAAGCCGCGCTAGCATCCGCCACATATCACTTCTTAATAACTTCTCACGAAACATTTGGTAACTACCCAAAAACAACCAATTCTGTGGCAATACCACCGATACTGTGCCGGCACCATGTTCACAAAACTCCAAACAACGATCCAGAAACACATTGGCCAAGTCATTCTTAGCCTCGGGATAGTTTTCTTCACAAAATCGTCTCAGAACTTCGCCCTGCTTACTACGGGATAAATAGGGTACATTAGTGATGACCCAATGATATCTTCCTGCCATAATGTTAGCCGCTACGGCCATTCCATATGCGGTAACGCTCATTTCCGTTATTTCAGCATTGTTTTCGCTACTAAACGCTCTATTTAATAGAGGGGCAATTTCCGCCCATTTTGGAGTAAACAAAGTCCCTTTATCAAGCCATGCCTCCGGATTTAATAAGCTACCCAAGACCGGAGCATTTGCAAACTGGTCGTGGATGACCTCTAATGCCGACTGCAAATTGCTATCACCGTCTGACAATGTCAACCATTCTTCTTTCTTCGCATTAATTGCTAGCCCCGAACAAGCCATTCGAATATCCGATAGTTTCCGATAACCACCAGCTGCTGGATACCGCCAAGCAGTGAGCGCCAAAGCAAAAGCAGCCAGTTCCACGCAACGGTTGTCAATTTCTAGACCATGTAAATTGTCTTGTAGTACGGCATCACATGCCTCCATTGCAGTCAATCCTTCTAGCTCCATCCGTAGAGGAACAAGCATCAGAAAAGCCCCAACCAGAAAATGACCGCTACCGCAACATGGATCCAGCACTTTGAATTCGGATAGTTGTTCTGGCCATTTTTCATAAGTTCCTGAAGCGGGTGCCCATGTCCCCTCCTCGTCTTTTATAAATCGCAGATATTCTAAGGGCACGCCAGGCAAACTGGCCTTCTGTCGCAGTTCCACCTCAGTCGCTGCTGTCTGCAAATCCTGGGTTGTTAGTCTCTGCGCCCCCCACCAAGCCCCCAGAGAGTTATCTAGTAAAAAGCTCACCATATAAGGATCAGTAAACAACTGAGTCACCACGGGGAGTTCCCTTGCACCAATTTTAACTCCGGATTTATTAATATCTTCTTTCTTCTTGGCTTGCCAAAACTGGTATACCCAACCTAGGCTATCCGAGGCTAAAAACACATCTACTGGCAAGTCAATCAGTAGTTTTTCCAATTCTTGTTCTCGCTCTGGCGGCAATGTAAGGCTAAATACCGGTGAATCAGGTCGGAAAATCTGGGGCAGCATTCGTGTAGCCATCCGAGCGGCCAAATCCCAGCCATCTCGATACCCTAATTCTTCTGCTAATTCTTTACAATCCTCCAGGCTCACAGGCACGCCATCAGTACTATCTTCAGAGTCAAAATACATAAGCAATCCGTTCTCTGCCAGATAACGGGCAAATAGCATCCGATGCCAATGTTCATAAGCCACTTCTTCAGTCAATCGTTCAATTTCTTGCTGTTTCGTGCTCTCATCGCGAACATCGCCCAGTTGTCTACCATGGGCGAGTAGTTGCCGACGTAATCTTTTTTCATCGTTCGTTAAATAGGAATAGGGCGTTGCCTGTTCAACGCCCAACTGTAGTAAAGCTGCTTGAGCAGCTTTTTCCGCAATGCCACGGACTGTTTTGACGGTCATTTCTAATTGATTACGCAAGGCCTTTGCCAAGGGTTCCATGAATACACCTACTTCATTGATCATTAACGCATGATAACTGGTCCTTTTCCTAAAGCAGCCTTGAGCTGCGCTCCAACCTCTTGCAGCCAGGCATCAATATCTTCGGTATTTTTCAACGTGCGCCTCGGAATATCGCAGTGCTGAATTTCTGGTTCCAGTTCTTTAATAGCTAGTTCTATCGCTTTATGAAAACGCCCAGACATCGCTGCCGTTCGGTCCGTCCAAGACGTGAGGGGATGCTTTTGCAATGCTGCCACGAGCTGTTCAGAGGTTCCGGTCACAAGCTTAATTGGCTCACTGATGGTACATTTTAGCAATATTTCTTGCTGTTGAGTGGCACTCAACTTTTGCCAAGAGCCATCGTCGCCTAGTTCTGCCATGCCTTTCTGATAGCGCTCCAAAAAAGCCTGTTGATAAGCATGGAGCTGATTCCGGAGTGCTTCTTCCAAGGATTTGAGTAAGGGCGCAATACTATCGGGTTCCTCTAGGAGCAAGCGTTGATCCGATACAGCAGTGACCTGTACAATAATATCTACTGCGACAACTGAAGCTCCCTCAACCCTTAATAACCTTTGTAACTTCTCCCAGTTGGGTAAACGTGTCACAATTTTCTCAGTCAACTCACGCCAAGTAGTGATACATTCCATTAGTATTTCATTATTTTCTGCCAGACCAAGCAACTGTTCATTTCCTGATTGTTGCTGAATTTCAGCCACTACCGTAGTATCTGGTCTTGCTGGTCGGGGTGGCGCTCCACCTGCCGTATCCGCTAAGGCCTGTAACGCTACCAAAAAATCAGAAGCTGATGCCGTTTCTTTCCCCGCTTCAAATTGAATCCCCATTGTCTGATACAACTTTCGTACTTTGAGACGTTGAGCAATTTGTATGACGACATTCTCAACTCGAAATAGTAGTTTGGTAATCTGTTTGCGATCAAGGCCTTTAGCCGCTACGGTTCGACTATGGTCGTCTACGCCACGCACCTGACCAGCAATCATTAATACCAAGAGAGCACCATCAACCGCATCTCGTGACCACCCATAGGTAGCTCCCTCAAACTGAACGCGAATATTATTACCGGTTTTACCGGCTGCAATAAAGCCCATAATGGCTTTACAAACCGGATGATTGATCGGTTCATTGACATAGCCCACTGCGCTCAACGCATCTGGTGCACCTTGTTGTGCTTTGTTATAGACCGTTCCCCAATTGGTATGATCCGCCGTAGCGAATTGAGGATAGAGCCTTTGCAAGGAATTAGCCGCAGCCTCTAGCACAGCATCTTTGAGAGTCACACCGACTACTTCATTTCCGCCAGCCTGAAAGACCTTTGCTCCCGACAAGGCTTCTTCTAATAAATCGTTGATATTTGTTTCTGCCATTGATTTGCGGGTTTCCATAGCAGCGCGAGCTTCTTTACCCTCGGGCGTAACCGGCGTACCTTTCTTCTCAAGAGTCGTATCCGCCGCCTTATAATCGATTATCTGTGACCGTAAGTCATCGGCGGATCGTTTAGGGATATGTACATAAATAGCTGGCGATTGGAGACCAGCCTGCTTAGCATCGATTCGCACCGTATCTTCTTCGACGTTCCAACCGTTACGAACCCATACTTGCACCTTATTATCCGCTGGTGGTAGGACGGCGTCAAAGACAGATGTAATCTCTCTGGATACTTTAGACTGTCCCTGAGTCAGAGACAATTTTCCCAGGACTCCGCTAAATTTCTTTTTCAAACGGTCATCTCTGTCAGCCATCAGGCGATGATTCTCATTTGCTAAAATGTTTCTCTGACTATCAAACTCGTCATGCCAGGCTGTGCTTTCTTCCGTCTGGATGAAGTACTCGTCGTCGACTTTCATCAAAAGTTTACACTTATCGAGTATCCCGGGCAATTGGCTGCGCAGATTACTGCTACCAGCGGCTAGGTCACTGACCATTAGATCAGCGAGAGTATCTACAGTAGCTTTAATTCCAATTTCCTGATTACTACGAGTCAGCCTATTAATCAGAAATACTAATCCACAAGCCCTTGCCGTCAGTTGTTCTGTTTCGCCCTGATTTCTCCAGGTCATGGTTTTCTCATGAACTTTACGGGGTAAAATTCTGGCTTGCAGAAGCTTGTCCGCCAAATCAAAATAAAGAAAATCTGCTGGAATAACATGCCCAAGTTCTAACTCTAAATTTGTCTGGGCTGCACGATGGACCATGCTGAGTTGGTTGCGTAGTTGGCTGTCGGTACCAGTTTGATCCAGCACCCGCAGCATGTATTCCCAAAAGCGCCGGCGCACCGGCAATAGCGGATAGTCCTGGGAGAATAGATCACCGTCCTGTGGACGATGACCGATGGAAGTGCCCGACAAATGACGAGAGATCTCACCAATATTCTTCTGCATGACTTGTTTAATATCATTGATCACATCAGGTTTCTTCGCCAAAATGACTTTACGTACGACTGCAGTAACATCGGCATCGGACAATTCAATTCGCAGGGTAAATCGACCTTCTAATTTTTTTAGATTGGGAGTTCCAGAGACCGCAGTCTGCCCTGTTCCAATGAAAAGCAACTGACTACCGATTTTTTTACAACACGTTTCTACTACTTCTTGTACATCAAGGGATTTTTGCCCGTCTTCGCCGATATACTGTTGCACTTCGTCAAGTACAACCAGTGTCAAGGGGAATTTACCGTCTTTCATTAATGCCTGGCGGATAATTTTAACCATCTCGTCATTACTAACATCTTGAACATTAGGGTATTGATTAATGAGAACTTCGGCACAACTATTGGCGTCAACAAATACATTCGGCTTTACCTCAGCTAAGGCGTGATGCAAGTCGTCCGATACATATAGATTGTCGAGTTCCTCTTCCCAGTCGCTACCGCTTCCGATAACTTTATCTTTTACAGTATCGTAAATACCCTCACTCTTTAACCACATGACAAAACGGGCTTGTGGACATTGCTCCGGCAAGCCAGCTGATTTTAAAATAATTCCTAGTAAAGCTAGCCTCACGCTTCCATTAGCGCCTGCTCCCAAGGTGCCTGAGGCGGCATGCAGCCCTCCACTACGTCGCCCTTGAATGGTTAGTTCTTTAAGATGATTTTTAATAGACTCTGATACACTTACCAACCCACGGGCTGATGCCCCATCGGGAAAACCTCGATCCTTCCAAAGAGCACACAATATCTTTACTAAATGGGATTTACCTGACCCAAAAAAGCCGCTCACCCACACACCTTGCTGTTGGGCCCCATTTAGATTCTTCAGAAAACAATCAAGTATATATTCTAAACCTTTTTCATACTGTCCATCACAGACGAAGGTCTCTAACTCATAGCGTAGCACTTCCATAGTTTCATCATTAACACTTGCAACGCCTTCGTTGACAATCTTCCTGCTGGCAGGGTTGACAAGGTAAATGCTTTGATTCAGCATGATATCCCTCCGATTACAATTCTTTATCCGCGGTTATCACAAAGGCGTGGTAATTCCAGCCATCATAACCATCAAGAAGACGGAAATTATTGTTTTCAAAACTGCCTGGGAAAAACACGAGTAGCCGTCCTGGTAACATTGGAGCTATTCTATCCACTAGATCTCTAACCTTGATAAAGCCGAACAATGCCCCTATGCCAGACAACGCAAGCACAGTATTATCATCAGTATCATTTTCTTCGAGATAAGCTTTACATGTTTCCTCCAGATATTTAGCATAACCTTGTAGAATACTCGACAATAATTGAGGTTTCGGGAAATATTTTTCAGCGTACTTGTGCCCACCCAGCCACTCACCGAAAGTCTCTGTCAAATCAAAATGTAGCCAGCGGTGGTCTTTCTTACTAGTAGCCAACTCAAATTCAGGAATCTTGGTGCGCAGTTTGAGTTCATCCATCGGGTTATACACGCAAAAAATTACTCGTTGCGCGGCAGCTGCATCACGCCACGGTATACCTATATGATTTTCATAGTTTTCCACTATACGCTTCAGCTTGCTCACGTAACCAAGTCACCTCCTGCTCTGTCAGTAGATTGGAAAATATTGTTTCCATTACATTTCCGATGCGCTTAAATACTATCCAGCCGCGTATCCCTGCCTGCTCTGCCAACTCTGCGGCTCTATCCCTCGTGCAATCGAGGATTTTAACATACTCTGTTTCGAATAGTTCGGTGCCCCGCTTGGCCATTAAATATCCCAGTAATAGGGCATAGGCTACGGTGCCCGGGGTAGCGTCAGGCTGTAATCTTATTTTATTTATCCGCCCGCTCATATGACCAGTTTGGGTCCAGGTTGAGCGAATATTTCGAGCCATAGACCCTAACGTCACCTTACTGTAACGACCTGGCGCTTGGTTCTCAATGTATTCCTCAACAGAACCTTTAGTAACTATCTCTCCTGAATGAGTCTTTAAAATTACTATCGCACTTTTCCTCAGCATAGAGTCCCTAGTTGCTGCACAAAGTAGCGCCAGTAATGGCCTTCCCTTCTCATCACGTTGCCAAAAATATAATAGATTACGAAATATTGTTACCTGTGGGTCCAGGGTGTAGAGTTGTATCAATTGATCGGCTGTAATTTTGCGATTATTGAAGGATTTTTTGCCGAGACAATTCTCGTCAATAATAGCTGTTATATATTCCTGCTGTTCCTTTGCGTCAGGTACTGCTGCCAGCAGATCAGTCAGCTCAGCTAACATCAAGGTCCGGGCCACATGCACGCTGCGTTTACTAAAGCCAAACCCAAAACGTGCTAACTGAGTATCTGTCATGTTCTATCATCCTTTGTTTGTTGATATGAAAATCAGTGAATGGATCAACCTATATGATAACTCAAAGTACTTTTATCTAAACTTGTATAGTTTCGCCTTATTTTAAATATTTTCCTGCTTTTACTACAATTTTGGGGTAAATTAATAATGTGTAGGGACTTTCAAATTTTGAGAGATCCACTCATTGTTGGTTTATCCAACCTAAGTTATATTTTATATGTCCTCGATAAATTTGTTAAACACTATAAAGCTAATAGCATTGTAGGATACCTTCGCTGCTTGCGAATGGTAATAGAAAAAACGAAACATCCTATCCGTCTGATGAGACACCGACTAAAATTTATCTGGCTACGATTGGGGCCCTTCATATCCGCTGAAATTCAGCCCGATTGATTAATATAGTTATTGCCTTTTGGAACTGAAGCCACCAGTTTACCCTCCCCTTTATCAATGTTGCTTATAATTTGCTTATAATTTGATCTGCTAACTACGATATTAAATTTTGAAAATAAACACAAAGATTGACCTAATCGTCTTATATTCTTCTTGCGAAGTAAGCAGAGATCTACCAATAATTATAAAAAGACCCTCACCGTCCAGTGAGGGTCTAAGTCTCATTACTCCAGGTAAACTGTATCTTTAAACTATTTAGATGACTAAAGGGAATCATTTTATCGTGTTGTAATCTGCCAACTACAATTCCAGGTGCTATACCTAATCTACTAGAAAATACCCTTACACTACCCTGACAAAAGTCTCTAACTAAACAGAACTTAACATATTCCTTCGGGGGAATCAAAAAGTCACTAGCGAAAGCATCAGCCTCAGCCTCAGCTTGTTGGTTATCAGATTCTCCTTCTAAGAAAAATCCTTTCTTGCCATGTTTTAAAATGTGTCCAGCTTCATGGAAGAACGTAAACCAAAGATGATCATCTGTTTTATATCTAAGGCTCAATTGGATCAAAGCCTTATTGGGATTCAACCACCTAGTTGCACCATTAACTCTACATTTCGGTACTTCAGGGACGAATACAACAGCAACCCCGGCACTAGCAGCTAGTTTTATTATTCCCGGCACAAAAACATCAGGGGACTCTCCTGTCAATAATTTAATATCCAATAGAACTTTCTTAAAGTTTGTTGAACTAAATTCGTTACATTGGATATCCTTAGCTTCTCTCTCACCTTGTCGTAGCCAAGTAGCAACCGCGCTTTGGTCGCTCTTAAATGCTTTAGACTGACGAAAAGCTGCCGAAGCTAATAAATTACCCCAATAATCATTCCATCCTTCTACTGAAGCCACGCCGAAAAAACTTAGCACTTCTTGAAATTGTCCAACGACCTCTGCTTGCTTTTTAATCCAGCCCTTTGCGATCATGTCTTTGACAGGAACCGTTTTTAACCACTCCTGTTGCGCCACCAAGCGTTCTTGCTCTTCTAAACGCGCCAGCGTCTCCCTATAATTATTTTCTAGGTTCATCCAAAATTTTGCAGGTACGTCCAGAACACGTTCAAGCTGTATTGCTGTTTCGGGCGTAATAGCTGCTTTCCCATTAATAATTTCACTTATGGTTTTTTTCGGGCGATGTGTTCTTCCCGCGAGTTCAGTCTGGGACATACCCAGAGAATCAATAATCTCAAGCAAAGTTTCGCCTGGAGGAACTGCATAATCAGGGTTATATTCATCATTTTCTTTATTTACCATGGTAATCAATCACCTCCAAGATAATAATCGCTGTAACGATTGCTTTTTCAATGGTCATCCCCTTTCTGAATTCAGTTGGTTTAAATACAAGCCTAAAAGGCTGTTTTAAGTCTACCGCAAATTCACCTTTTCGCCCGCCTTCCAATTCGTGTAATCTTGCTGGAGGTAAGTGTCCAATATCTGAAAGCACATCGGCGGCCTTCAGTTCAACCATTCTTTGCTGAAGTTTTTTGGCCATTACAGATCCGAACTTAGCAATCGCTACTTGACTTTGGTTGCATATTCTTTCTATTTGTTTACTCTTATAATATATATCCATATTATGCTCCAGTCAATATTTTGTTAACCTAAAAGGTTAATTATTTATTATTCATTAATTTATGTTACCTTACCATTTCTAATTATACAACATATTTTTGTAAATTCCCGTATGTAATTACAAACGTAAAAACCCCCACATTTCGGTGAGGGTAATACACAAATTACTAATAAATCATTACGAAAATGCTTAATGTTGCATAGACGAGGCCACTAATATTACTCCTCAAATGCTTAAGATATAAGATACTGTGTTACCTAGTAATAAAGTTGTTCGATACCGATAGTAGCGAACCATCTTTTAATTTTTATCCTTAGTTAATAACCATATCCGCTTCATGGATGTCCTCTACGCAACTGAACTGGATGTCAGAATTCAGGCTTTCCATTGGCGCAAATCGATGCGATGACTCATTTCGCATTAAACAAGTTCTTAATAACTGTCGTAAATATGCGGTAAGAGAGGCATCGTTTTTCTACGTCTGGTCTTCATCCGCTTGATCATTTCCCCATAAAAGGCATGAAAGCTGACTGGCATTGTTGCCAACGAAATAACGTAACTAACAAATTCAAACCGATACCCCACATCGTAAAGTGCATCATCAGTGTTTAGCACTAACTTGTTCCACAGAAAATCGCCCACTTCTTCCTGTGTCACCATTTTACCGGCTGTAACACGATCCTCGTATAGCCTCGCGAACTCTGATAGCGTCCTCTGCATCAGTATATTGAAGTGAAACGGAATTCTGTCCGTCCAAACCTTTTCCAAATTGAAGGTGGCGACATGCCGCCGGATACGTTCTCCCTCAACTGGTGCTGCTGACGACAGTGGTTCGAACCGAATAACGCGATTTCCCGGATTACCGACAACGACGGCTTTGAATTTCCTTTCCGCAGAACGGATATAAGGTAGATAGATGCCCGTCAAACAACCCGGATCATTCACAGCCTCGCCGTCCAACGGCCATGCTGGTACACGGTTACCTTTCCCTTTATTTTGTTTATTCCCGACAGACGAGTTGCATTCCATGCAAATCGGCACAATGTTGAAAGGTTGGATGACGAGAGCGGGGAAAAGGCTTTTCGGAAAATAATGGTCCAGCTGCGCTTTGCCAATATGAAGAAGGCCAAGACAAGCCGGGCAAACGTGCTCCCTGAGACCGTTCAACTGACTGTATTCTTTTTTAAACAGATCCCTGTTATTGCAGGTAGCATTTTCCTCCTTATATCCGAAAAAATCATTGTAAAGCTTATCGAATACTTTCTTTATCGTGTCAACAACCACTTCCCGATCTTCGTCCAACATACCTGCGAACGCCGTTCCCAAATACCCAGTAAACTGGAAGGTGCTACTCTGATGATCCTGCACATAGCTGAGATCTTCCTTGAAAGAAACGATAAATGCCGGCATTAGGGTACTAGGCAGCACTGCGAAAAGCTCCTGCATCCGGTTGCGCATGGCTCCTGGATGCTTCATCAAACAGCAATCTTTAAATTTTCGGTGATGTTCAAGTCGCAGAAATTGGTTCTTATCAAACCGACCGTTCGTAATTCCGTTCGAGTGGCAGTATTCAATGAGTGCTACGATTAATTCTCCAGCCGTTTCCATCTCTTTGTGTATCTCGGACGGTTTCTCCAAGTTGAAAAGCATCAACATTTTCTCCCTTCCAGGTCTTTAATCGATGAGCAAATGTTTACCAGCCTGCAAATACTCCTCCAACCGGAAACGTTCGTAGCCTGGGCCGATTTTATCGATCATTTTTTGAATCCGATCGGCTGAATATGGATTATCCCCAGCCAGTTCTTTATCGATCACCCGTTTTGCAAACTCTCCAATCCTTTCATGCTCCATAAAAAGCTGTGCGCTTACCTCCCCCCGGTCAGCGCCGAATGTTGGAAGAGTAAGCGATATCGCCTTAAAGGTTCCGGATTCGTCGTCCCGTGCTTCTATCATAAACGTTTGGTCCTGGAAGGCGTCCGTTAAAATTAGGGTTGAATGCGTAGCAATCCAGTATTCCTGCCGATTATACCGTGTGTTGATACCAGGCAAGTCCACTTTGGCGAAATCGTGCAGCATGCTGATAAACTGCATCGTCCAGTTCTCGTTTAGGAACACATCTGGCTCATCGAATAGAAATAAGGTATTTTCGTCATGCTTTTGCTGGGACAGTATGACAAGCGCCATCCTGGACAGCCATAAAAACTCCCCATCACTCATACTTTTTTGATCGAGCATATGCTTGGTATCCTCGTGCCGATAAAAAATGTGCGCGCCCAACAAGTAACCGAACCTTTGGGCTGTGTTAAGCATCGTGAGAAACTCCGTCGGATTGCCCGATAGGGTCTCTCCGGCTGATATTGTCATAACTCTGACCGCTTTCGGCACAGTACCGTCCAGCTGATGCACGATTTTTACGCGGTGGTCACTGTCCTGACAGTCCAAAAAGTCAAGAAACAAACTTTCATGCCGCAATTTATTATGCGATGATTGTTTAAGCTGCCGGCATTTCGCTTCGTCCAATTCAAACGAGATAAGATTAGGTCGAACATCTTTCACCATTTTAAAAAGCCGGCTTCTTTTGCTTCGGTAATTCACTGCCTCATCACCCTGTGGCTCTGCCAACATTAAGGCCGTTAGGATAAAAGATGCGTTATCCGCGTCGAAGTTAATGCAGTTCGGCTCGTATAACAGCTGTCCGCGCAGTTTTTGGAGATACCCCAGCCTATTTCCACCCCGGCCTTCGCGTTTCAACTCGTCGTAAATGTCGCTGTTTATAGCGGCTAGCGGAGACTTCACCAATACCTCCTCGAGGGAATTATTTGGACCAGTAGCAAAACTGATTATTCTGCGCGGATGAAGATTCGCCTGCTCGCTGTATCGCTCCTTGATCACAGTTCCTTTCCTAACACGCTCCAGGCTCTCTGAGGTGCGAATATGGAGACGTTCCGTTAGCTCATTCTCGTCAGGATTGTTGGACAACAGCACATAGATTCGTTTGGAGCTCGTAGCAATACTGTAGATTAGCTCGTAAGGAAAACCAGGAGATTCGTCGTTTAGCGCTCTGGTAAAAATAAGCCCTATTGCCTGCATGACGGAGGTTTTGCCTGAACCGTTGTTGCCAATCAAAAATTTTATCGAGAATGGACTCAACTCCTCGTCTCTGCCCCCGAAATCGCCGACGAAGCGCTGAAATTGCTTGTAGTTTTTTAACGAGAGGCTGTGAATTTCCATAGGCGTTCTCCTTCCGGTACTTTCATCCAGAGATCAATCGCGTCGATTGCCGCAGTGGAAGCGATGCCCGTGTCGACAGACTCGTAAATGCACTCGAGAAGCCCCATCCGGCCAATCATATGGACCGTATCGACCGCCTGTTGGATGGTGAATCTGCTCTGCTCTTCCTGCGAGAGCTTTTGTCTTGCTTTATGAATTGGAATTGGCGATTCTGAATCGCATATTATCAAGAATAGCTGAAATTGCTCTAGGGAGAGAATCTCCTCAAGCTTCTTAGGCTCGAATTCAGTGCGCTTGTCGGTGCGCTTTAATTCGAAAACGACCTCTCCTTCCTCCGATACAACCGCCTCAACCCGGTTATCACAAATGAGACGCTGCAAGCTCTGCCCTATATCAAAGTTTGTCCCATGCCGATAGAGAGTGACCTGCCAGTCTTGAAGTTTTTCCCCGTCCGGCCTCGAATCTCTCGGGTTTACCATTTCGTCTTCAAGCCTGCAGATGGATTCAAACAATAGTTCATCCAGCTTCAGCTGATTCTGATCTGGTCTTCTTACCTCGACAAAACTGGTTAGGTCCGAAATGGCGGCGGAGGCCCCACCGTTCCCAACCGCCTTATAATCTTCCCAAAAAAGCGTAGTCTGCCAGTCTTCGTACCCACTGAGTTGGAACCGCCTTATATCTCCCATATTTTGCCTATCAGGCAGAGGTTCATTCCTTAAGACGATCAAGGAGAATTCCTCTCCGTTACTTGATCGTTTCTGCTCCTCGGACAGATGGATGACAGCCTTAATTTGTGTTTCCTGCCAGATCTGATCCAGCATCCAGTTGCCTTCATCCGCTAGTAACTTTTCCGGCAGAATGGCAAACATCCAGCCCCCGGGCTTGCATTTACTCAAACCGTAAAGCAAATAAGAAAAATACATATGAGAGGTACCCGTCAGTCCAAGTAGGCGAGAATCCGATGCCTTCCTATGATTTGTCGTTATTGACTTCGATGGGTGGACGTAGACGACGTCGTATTTCAGCCAGTTTCCGATCTTTTTTGGAGAACCGACACTGAATGAATCATGGGGAAAGACAAGCGGATTTTTTTCAAAACGCTGAATCTCTTGACGCCTGACAGAAGGAATCGAAAGGTGGCGATACGTGTCATTATGGGCGACAACGTCCTCCCTGCGAACAGAGAGGTCCGCGGATTGATAGGTTGAAATTCCTTAAAACTGGCCGTAAGCAACTGACCGGACCGGCAGTGTACGTCATGCACGTGGATCATGTCATCGTTGCCCCCGCTGCGCATTAAGTGGAAACTGGCAAGTGATACGATAAAATCCACCGTTTCTCCGGACATCCATTCCGACTTGCCTTCGATGGAACCTTCAAAGAGCATTTCTAGCATATAATCGTAAAGCATGATGTCCTGATTAGAATTTACGTCAAACCTGCTGTAAATATCGTTCAGTATTCCCATTAGCTCATAACATTGGGCAGGAGTAATCGTCAACTTCTCCCCACCGCCCGCCATCCGCTTTGGAACATAACTGCTGCGAGGATGGAGCCTTAACATTTCAGGTCGAATTTTTTCTTGAATGAGGTCATATGCATCGTGCTTCGCAGCAAGCAATTCCGCCCACGTGAAAGATAGGGGCCTTTTAAATAGATAATTCAATGGCTTGGGACTGTCGTTCGCAAGCAGAAACACGCTCCAGAGAAACGTAATCTGGTCGGCCACTGCTAATGCGTTGCTTGTGCCCGCATAAACGATATCGATCATTTTGTTGAGGTTTTTTTTGAAACCTATCAAGTCTCCCGTCATCTTTATTAGCCTCCATCATAGTAACCTTTTGCAAGATATTGATAATATTTCTGCACAATCCGACAGATTTCCTGCCGTTATTTCCCATTCTTGAAAAAAAACGAATAGCAGCACATAATGACGATGTCCCAACAGTGAGGATATGAAAGGACTTCACATCACTCTACGTCCAGACAGTTTTCTAGGCACCTAGTAATTTGCTTAATACTTTCCGCATTTTTCTTTCATTTCCTCCCAAGACAAAAATACACCAAGATAATACATAAAGGCCAGACCGTCAAAAAAACGACCTGGCAGCGCATATTCATGTTCACTGGTCCCCTTTGGCCGAATGCAATTATGCACAGCAAAAATCACCAACAATATAAGCGAAATTACATATTCACGTGTGCACCATTACCAATAAATCATCCCTCCGACAGGCTAGCTAAGGTTTGTTTTAGCGAAACAGCTCTACCGCCCTCAATAACTCGTCATCGAAATTTCCAACGCAGAGCCGTGTATATTGAGCACGATTCGATGGCGAGGGGCCAGGCTTTGGATATGATTAGCAGGGATGGAAATGCAGGGCAACCCAACAAACGCGCGCAATCTTTGTAAATGGGTAGCCCGAAGGATAGATAATTAGTTATTCGCTAATCTTATAATTACGGTGTCGTCTAATTTTATTTCCGCAAGGTTACAAGGAACATGACCTCTTAAATAGGTAACAATTCCTAAAGATCTTAGTGCTTCATCGATATAACCGATTAGATTTACCGATCTCCTTTTATAGCCAAATCTTCCAAGCAAGGTTCTTAACTTGATTTTTCTGTATTCCTTATCGGGTGTGTATGCCAACTGCAGCTTAATGATTTTAAAGAAACTTTCAATCACACCCTGCTCGTTGACAGAACCGTCGCTATAGCAATAATCCATGTCCTTCATCAGAAGATTTAGTTCGTCCAACTCATCAAGTGTACAATCGTACTTGGATAAATCATTATAGATTGCATTTCTGAAAAGCTTCTTGCTTGTCCTATGTTGAGGCAGAATTGCAGAATTCTGTTGTTCCCATAAGCTCTTAAGTATTCTTTTTTCTTGGGATACTGGAAAATTGGAAATCAAAAAATAAATCGCTAAATCGATTGGCGTATATAGATATTTCACTATTTATTACTCTTTTTTAAATTGCAGATTCTGCAAAGTAATTGTAAATTTTCAGGTTTTGTAAGCCCACCTTTTGACATTGGAACGATATGATCGATCTGGAACAAGGCTTTGTGTGGTGATGTCTTGCCGCAATCAGGACATCTATATTGGCCTGTGGTCGTTTTTGCTATTTGATATACCATTACCTTTAGGGTGTTACCATAAGCAGGAAACCGGATACATATTTCCTGCAAGGAAAGAGCTGAGATATCTCTTTCTTCACCGGTGACATTTTCCTCTTCTTGAGTAAATTCAAATTCTCCTAAGGCCTTGTCTATTTCTATTTCCAGTTGACGTTTGAAAAAATACTTATGGCCAAAATATATTTTGATTAAACTGCTTTCATCTGCCCACATAGAGTTTATATAATCGTTTTGTTCAGAACGCCTCATATCTTTAGCCACGATTTCTTTCGCAATTATTGCAAGATCTACCTTCTTCCTGTCGATTTCCTCAAACGGTATAAATAATGGTGCCGACTCCTTCTGAGCAAAATATTTGAACAGATAATTAATATCTCGCTTGTTATATGGAGGTATCATATCATCATCAAAATACGTATTTTCGCATATAGACATCAGCTCTGAAAGCAATTTTGGTTCAATCACTTCATCTTCAATGCCGAGATCTATAAAGAGATCAGGCAACGCCGCGATCAATTCCTCATACTGATCCTTTGTACTGTCATAAACAAGGATCTGATGATTATGTTCTATATTGTTTTCATCAATGAAAGTGAAGATATACATACCCAGTGGGACTCTCTTGATAAAATCAAGGCCTTCCAAACGAGTCGTGTCTACGGTGTCATTAACAATTCGGGCAAATTCCTCAATCTTCTCAATGGAAATAGTGCGGATAATTCGCTTTTTGTATTCAAAGCTTTTATCATCCGGTTCGAGACCATCACCGAAGAGTACGCTTTCAGGATTCACCCACGCTATTTTGCTGTTCCAGTTGTCTACAAAGCTCACAATATAAGCGTCTTTTGTGCCACCAGCCTTTTCTCCCCGTAACGCTCTGCCAATCATCTGTGTCATTAAAACCGTTGAGATGGTCGGGCGCGTAAGAAATACCGTCTGCGTTTTTGGAAGATCAACGCCTTCAGTTAGAATATTCACATTGATAAGTACCTGTATTTCTCCTTTACGGAAAGCTTCTATTTGCCTTCGATTTTCTTGATTAGAAATATCGATCCCTATAAACTCCGCACTGGTTCCCGAAACGATAACTCCTGCTTTAATACCAAACTTTTTACCATAATGTTCAAATAGTGCTTTCAGGGTAAAGGCGTGAATTTTGTTAAGGGCAAAAACAAGGGTTTGAGCGTATTTTATGTAATTATCATTCTCAAAATAGGTTTTTACAATAAAACGGTTGCGCTCTTTATTTTTGGCAATCTCTTCAGCAATATCTTCAGGTATCACATCCAATTGTTCAATGCTTTTAATTGCATTAAGGCCTAAGTTATCGCCTAAAATCACTTCAGTATTACAGCTTTCACAAATAGGTGTTGCCAGAATACCTTTTTTTATAAGCGTATCCAGATCAATCTGATACAAAATGTCGTCGGTGAATATCCTACCGAGAAGACCTTTTTCCTGTTCTGATGTTCGAAATGGAGTAGCTGTAAGGCCCAGTATCTTGACTTTTAAGTTCTTGGTTTTAATATAATCGATAATTCTTCGATAAGACTTTGCTGTCGCATGGTGAGCCTCGTCAATAATAAGATAAAGCTCTTTCTCATTTTTCAGCCATTTATCAAGTAGATCGAGGTTCCTGATTATGCTATCTTTGCTAACGATTAACACGTTATCATCTGTTTTAATATGTATCGGCTTGTCGTGTTGTCCCGAAATTATACGATATTTAAAGTTTGTCGTATGGACCATCCTATCCGAATAAGCATTACAGAAAAAAGCTTCCGCAGCTTGTTCCAATAACAAATGCCTATGAGCAATCCATAGCACTTTTTTATTCTTATCAACCGCGTTGCTTAATAACCAGGTAACAGCTGTCATCGTCTTTCCCCCACCTGTCGGAAGAACAACGAGTGTACTAAAGTAATCCTTGGTGTCAATTTTATTAAGCGCAGCAATTGCATTTACCTGATGTTCATATAATTGCCGCGGGTTTTTGCCGTTCATAGTTTTTACAAGACCCGCATTTTTGTTTATCGTCATGATTTCGTCCATTATTAAAGCCTCCTGTTCAGTTTAAGGGTCTATACATTATAAGTTTTGTTGGAGTAGCGCCGTCCAGTTGGTATTGAGCTTCAAGGAGCGATCCGTTGCGATTCCGCGATATCACAGAATATAAATGAAGAATATTTACTCTATTTTAGCAAATGAGTTGGACATAAATTTGCACGCACACCCTAGCCCGACATACGAGGTAAACTCCACAGCATTTGATTAACTACTAACTACCTGGACGAAACCAATTGCGGATTGATATTTTAGAGAGATCTCTCCTCTAAAATCCCACATCTTTCCTGTATTTCCTCCTACAATATATAAAATCCAAGGAAATACAGGAAAACCAGACCGCTCAAAAAACGATCTGGTGAGTAATTCGCTGGCCAATCCATAACATATACTACGTATTCACTTAGACAGACTTTACCGGGTCCGCCATGGACGGTCCGAACTGGATGCAATATCGTGCATGGTCGTATCGACACAGATAGACTGGTCCGTCGACCACATCACTATGGTAGTCTCCTCGATGTTCAGGTTTTGTTGAAGGTACCCTGTTATATTTGCTCAATCTTTGGCCGCTTAATGCTGCAGCAAACATAACAGCGATTAAAAAGGACAGAGCTGCTAGTTATCCTGCATGATCATTAGCTGCAGCACAGTCCGATTGGGGCCTTCGTCACAGGTCTAGGTCCGTTCGGGCCTGCGCTGCCGGTTGCCGAGGACTAGGCTGCCTATTACTCTGTTTGATCACGAGTTGCAGCCTTGATCCTCTCGGTTAGCGCTGCATGTTGCTTAGGTTCGCTGTTTTATTTGCTCAATCTCTGCCCGCTTAATCTCTGCCCGCTTAATGCTGCAGCAAACATAACAGCGATTAAAAGGGACAGAGCTGCTAGTTATCCAGCGTGAATCATGAGCTGCAGCACAGTCTGCTTGGGCATGCATCACAGGTCCGGGCACGTTTGGACCGTTGCTGGCATTCCCGCATACTTGGCATAGCAGCCTCTTTGCGTTGGCATGCCAACTATATTTTTATATTCTGCTACGCTTGTGACTCTTATGATTCCTTTAGATTGGTGTAGGCTAATTTAGTTCTTGGTATAGCTGTAGTGCTGATCGTGCGTAACGTAAGATCGTTCACTAGCTATTATAAGGTATCTTGGCTCGTTAGATATTACATGTATTCCTGCTACAAACCATATACCTGTACGATCTCGTGCTATTTAGTCCTCTGATTGTCTACTGCATCTTGGCACTTTTCACTAGAATAAGCACAACTATTTGAGTGTGGGTAGCCGGTCGGCTAGGCACTCCGCTTCGCTGCGGTCCTGCGGACTAAATGCTCCGCGCCCTGAATTCGGGTCATATTGAGTGGTTCCCTGTTATATTTGCTCGATCTCAGGCCAGTTAATCCTAACAGCAACAAAAACAGCGATCTAAATGGACAGAGCTGCTAGTTATACTCTTGAATTATAAGCGGCACCACAGTCCTCTCACGATGCGTCACAGGTAAAGAACCGGCTGCCGCTCAGTGGATCTCCCCCAACTGCTCGGTCTTCCTATTATCATTACTCTTGAAAGAACTAAGCATCTATTAATCCTACTTATAACCTATGCCTATTGCAGGTCGTTGTACTCATATACTGCCTTTAGACACTTCTTTAACGGACCATGCCGCACGGACGGGGAAGTGCGGCATGCCAGTGGTCCCAGCCTGTCCGCACCCGAATTCCCGCTCACAGTAATAGCTTCCTTAACAGTTATTCTATTTTCTTCTCCTTCTATTATCTATTATACAGTTATTCTTTATGTTGCTATTAATTTTACGTTACATATAACAACTGGTTACTTCCCCCAATATAATAGGCTCCATATTCTCAAACTTTGACTTTTTCAATAGTTTGTCGGAGTTTTCAAGTAATTGATCCCAAATATCGTCATTAATACTTTCAAGATGCTTCAGTTCTAATTCTGCTCTATCAAATAACCAATATTTAACCGATGGAATGAGGTATCTAATTAACGCTAACCATTCAGCATAATTAATAGCAAGAGGGTTTCCTTGCCTTAAATATACTTTTCCAACATTTGCCGCACAAGCTATAGAATGAGAACTTAATAACATGGAACTGTATTTAGGATTACCTCCCACCATAAAAACAATATCGTCGTTTTCTACAAAATGACGGATCATTATATACATTCTTAAAATAATTTCAATTGATGCCGGAGTAATACTCATCGTTGCAAAGTGCCTTAAATCATACCCATGGTAATACATCCATTTTGTTAATTGACTAATGGTTGCAGTCTTCCCATTAGGTCTTTTAAAGCTACCTACATTTAACAACTCAAAAATCGAAGCAAAAGGGATTGGCAATCCCTTTTTAGTACAAACATCCGAACACAAATGCAGAAATTGTTTTACAATAGCTTCAAGAGGATCCGTACCCACACCCACCTTTTCAATAAAAATAATTCCATCCTTAAGAGTTGTAGCAGTTCCCCTTATTATATCGATTACCCCAAAAATCAAACCTAAAATGGGGTCATGACCAATCGTATCAATTCTATGAGTAGAACCACCAGTGTTATCGTATGGAACTTTAGCTACATTTTCAAGCCAGCTCTGTAAACCATCCGGTAATCTCAAGCTCTGTAACCATTTAGTCAATGGACTCCCTTTTTGACCTTCATATACACCTAATGTCATATCTTTAGGTATCGCTACAATGAATATATCTGTAAGTGCAGCCACGATCCCTGCAAGCCCAACAAATATATAATCCCATTTATCCCATTTAAATTGCTTGCTATACTTTTCGCTATTAATAGTCTCTAAATCAATTTTAGATAAAAACATTTCATATGGAACAAATGGATTGATATCGTTTTTCAAGGAATATTTATAACATTCCACAACATAATCATCCCATTTGGTAAATTTAATTTTTTCGAAATAAAATTTAATTTCAGCTCGTTTTTTCTTATAAATAGAATTAATACTCTCTGTTTCTAGCTGCGCATTTAAAATATCTTCTTCGGAAAGCAACTCAATTTCCTGTAATAATTCATCCAGCATTTTTTGGACCGATATAATTTCCATCGCAGTATCTCCATTTGTCGAAAAGGCTGTTTCAATATCTTCAATTTTTTGAGTCATTTTAGTTACTATGTTATATTGAACATTAATAATGGGATGCAGGTCATCTAATTCTTCCTGTGTTAGCATGCCGCACAACCTTGTTTCTTAGAATTCTGAATTTGTCTCAACTTTTGTATAACTTCCTGAAGTTTATGAATAGCTTCTCTATTAGACTCTGCATCTTGTGCCTTCTTTTCTAAATTCATTAATCTGTCAATTAAATTATTTATTGTATCCTGTAAATTTCTAATTACTTGCTCTGCGCGCCTTTCTTTTGCAAGTTGAGCTTTTTCTTTCTGTTTTTTACCTCCAACATCAAGTAAGTTTGTCACAACAACAAAAATAACTGTTCCTATAACAATTGCAATTCCTATTCCAGGAATCATTCCAAACCCTAATCCAATTGCCGCTAGTCCACTAGTAATTCCCGCTGCACTTAACCCGATTACACTACCACTAAAGTACACAGCAGCTATCGGAACACCAACTGCACCCAAAGCGCCAATTCCCGATTTTAAAGTGTCAGCCGCAAACTGATCATCGATTCCTCTCTCGGCAATTTCTTTAGCTTTTTGTGCAAATTTACGCATCTCTTTGTTTTGATCATCAGTGATACCAAATTCGTTATTTAACCTTTCAAGCAATTCTTGTTGTGTAGAATTTAATTCATCATTACATATTGATATCTCGATACAATTCAAATAAGCTATGTACTTAATTTCCTTCTCATATTCCTTGACATTTTGAACTATTATTTCAATGTTGGGCTCTTCAACTAAATAGTTTTGAATTTCTAATTTACCGCTTTCAGAGAATCCGTCTGTGTTCATGATCTCGTAAATTTTCCTTAATTCGTCCTTATCGAGTCCTCCGTCAACATAGGCTATCTTAAATAGAAGTCCATATATATCAATCAGCTGCTTTTCACTAAATTTTATTTCTTTTGGTTCCGCGTCCTCAATATTTTCCTTAATATCAGATATTTTAGTCACTGCAAAATCAATTGAACTCTCAGTGGCTTCCTTTACGAAATCAATTGAATTCTCGGCGGTTTCCTTTACAAAATCAAATGAACTCTCAGCGGCTTCCTTTAATTTATCAAAAAAAGACATATCTTTACCCTCCTGTAAAATCCGTTCTCATTTAAAATTATTCGGGACGGTTTTCGCCAAATATTTCCTTCTTTATCTGCGTCTATTACCGCCTCCATAGGTATTACCTTCCGTGGAATGTCGCTTAATATGATCTCTTGTTCGGTTCTACACAAGTCATTCTTATTTGCACCTGTCTGTTTAATTCTCTATTATTTCTCGTAATCCTTTCTTATTTGGGAAATAAATCCTAAGCTTTGCTTATATACATTAGCCCACTCCAAATCGGCTATCATTACTCTTACTACCCACAGGGGTTTGCGACCAGCTTAAATTTCAATCATCGTTGGATGACGCTTTAGAACCATGAATAGATCTCTTAACGGTCCACATATTTCCTATATTCCCTTTCATATTGTATAAATAAATTAATGAAATAACTGAGATTGCCACCATCCGATGATCTGCGTATTGATCTCGTAATGTTCGATGGCGAAAGCCGCATTATCTTGGTTCATCTAACATCTCGTATTATTCGGCCGCGCATTACCGACACAGTAAGGAATTCGCGGTTCCCGGCCCCGATCGACATGACCAACGTGAGCGGGAATTCGTGATCGGACGACCAGCAGGACGAACTCGCTAGCAAGCCGCGCTTTTTCGTCCGCGCGGAATGGTCCGTCTAGCAACCCAGAGTATGCCTCGCCAACGTATGCGTCGGAGGTAGCGGCAGCGAACGACGACAATTATTATGAGACAAATAGGCCACTGCCAATAAACTTGGATCGTTATGATTTGCACCGCTCAAACGATCACATAAAATCCCATCATCCATTTTTTATTTTCGTTGCCAGGACCAAAGTTTCGACATATCCCACCACGAAGCACCGCTGCAAAGAGACAAGAATGGATTGAACACAAAGAGCCTGCCCTACTGAATGATCAGCAGCACAGGCTCCTATGAAACGATCATTATTTACCGGTCCACATATCCGAGACATTGGAGCGGAAATAGCTATAAGGCAAATAGAAATAGCCCTTATCTCCCCAATTATCTCCCCATGAATTCCGGCAAATTACCTTCCCTGTACCCATGCGCTTGGCATCATCTGCATAGCCAACGGCAAGAACCGCATGGCCACCAAGGCACTTCTCACCACGCCTTGGCAGTGGAACAATTCCGGTTGCCTCAACCTGGCTAGACTCAAAACTTTCATAGACCATAATCCCAAGGACAACCGGGTACCCATCAGCTAAGGCTGTCTTTAAATCCACCAAAGAAACTACCCGATGATAGGCTGCAATTTTATAATTCATAGCATTCCGTGAGGACTTCTTGCTTGGCGTATCTGTGAACTTAGAAATATCATATGGCCAATCGTCTTCCCGAGCGCAACCCATCTGCTGCAGGACTTTCATACCATCCCGGATATTCGCGCCAGAATCCTCTGGTATTGTTCCCTCGAGACTCCGCTCCTTCCAGTATAGCCACAAGCAGCTAAGCCTGGTATCGGTTCCATCTTGCAATTCCCAATACTCTCTAAGCCCACTCGCTATGGCATTGGCCGTACAGCTTCCTAACTCACCCTGGTCTACTATTCCGGAACAAGTGGCTCGCAAATCAACATACGCTGGCAGCTCTGCATCTCCTGTCACAAATACGGACATATAAAGCCAATCACGATGGTCCTCCGGATCAGGCCTTAGATTATATATTCTTGCCATACTATCTCCTCCCTCAACTAATAATGAGTACTATCCGAAGGGTTATTAAGAATCCCAAAAGCGGTTAAGACAACCAGGATTAGATTGACGAGTTTATCAAACTCCGGAATCTCATAATGAAAATATGTCTTAGTGACGAAGGCTATCAAGGCGGCCACACTAAGCCAAAGCGGCCAAGACCTCAACCTGTTCTGCTCAACGATTGTCTTTTCCTTATAAAGCTTGATCTTCAAATCACCACCCCTTTCGCCTATGCAAGATCAAGGGCCTTGCAGGCATAACCCATTCCAATAATTCTCTTGATAAGATCATCAGACTTGGTCTGCCGCACCCGCACGCTTAGGTAAATATCATGGTCAACAATTGGAGCAACCGCATTATCCCGATAATCATAATCAAAATAATCACAAATCCCCTGGTAAAGACCTGTCGCAATTTCCTGGATACAATCAGCGATCCAGGCTGCATCCAGGGCATTATCATGAAACCCTAGCTCGATCAAGGCCGATGTGGCCTTAACGCAATCACCAACCTCGATCAGATGGGTATCATACTTCACACCTCGATCAACACCAGGCGAAAGCGGTGCAATCTTGGTATATAGTTCTATAGCCAACCGCTCACTATTTGTCTCCGCTCCATAAGCATAGACTTCAGTCCCCTCTCCTCCACCGGCATTTGAGTGGATAGCCACATGAACTTCAGCGCCAAACTCGTTAGAATCACGCGCCTTCTCGTATACATCCGTCATTTCCGGAGTAGAACACTTGGCCAAAAAACGTCCGTCTACGGCCAAAAGCAGCATAACCGCACTTGCTACTAGACTCATTTCTGCTCCCTCTGTTGTAAACGGTGCCAGACCCTCGTTTGCATACTGTGAGCTAGGACTGATATAAATCTTCGGCATATTCAATCCTCCTAATTTACTTTTAGAACGGCAACGGCCTTGGCCAGCTCAGTTATACTACATGTCAACTCGGCTAATTTTCCTTCGATCCGGACAAGGAGATAGACACTTACAACGATAGGAAAGCCAAAGTTGCCAATGGCCGTAATTAATTCATTGGTCATCTTAAACACCCCTCTCATAAATAAAAAAAGGAGAGCACGCTCGCCCTCCTCCACCCTTCCAGGAATAGATGTCTTATATTCCTTCTTATATTCTTTCTTATATTCTTCCCAGTAGAGCTGCGCCAGCATTTGATTAGGCAATCGGGGGGGGTGTAAAGATCGGTAACTGTTGCATCTGTAACAACCGCATCTTTCTTTGCCTTCAAATCTCCACCAGTTGTTAAGAAGATGTTTTTAGCAATTAAAAGATCCATTGATGCAGTAACCTCAGCGGCTGTTAATCCAGCCTTTGGATTCTTTACAGTCATGCTATGGGTTGATCCGGCTGCGGTTGTGAATGACATACGAAGTGTTTTAGACATCTGTGTTCCTCCTTTCAAGTATTCAATATAACCGGCCATCGGCTATTAAAAATTCATAACCACGAGATAAAACCTACTCAGCCAGGTCAACGAGAATTTCACGACGAACACTGATTAGAGGATCGCTAGATAATCCATACATAGATACACAAATATCATAGATTTCCTGGTCCGTTGCTGCTTGCTTAATTCCAGTCAGAGAATATGAGGATAAGATTGGGGCACCTTGTGTAGTTGTACCAGTTTGACACTTTACGACTACTGTTGAGCCCGCTTGACTCGCTGTTACTGCCATATCAATTCACCTCCTTAAATATACTTAACGTACGGCGAACCAACGTTCGCGCTGTTTTACGGCCCCAGTATACGTAGTTCTCATAACCCCGTCAACAACAAATTCAGATACTACGCGGTTTAGCAGATTGCAGTGAAATTACACATCAGTAGCCAAACGAACGAACACGAGCGGCAGTAGGTCACAAGTGTTCGTTTGTGTTCTGTAGTCGCTCAGTTCACTACCTCAGTAAGTTCGGACTTCAGTATTTCTAGCCGCTTAATCTCTAAAACATTATCAGATGACCAGTCGACAATTATTCGCAATACTGAATCTAGCTCTGCCTTATTCATCACAGACGCCTTAGCTCGCTCCGGTGCGAACATCAGCACATTTTCCTCAGTGTTATATCCAGCATAATAATTCCCGTTAAGAACTAATATCTTACTCATTGCGTATCACTTCCTGTTCTTCTGCCATTCTTCTTTCGGAGCCTCTTAAGATTAGCCCTTCTTTGATTGTATCCGCAGACCTCACACGAACTCTTTAGGTGCGCCCATGCCTGGAGGGTAACGATGATCTACTAGTCTCAGTTCTTAGATATACGAGACCGTCTGTGTTTATTTGGCCAGACTTGTATTCATCCGTCAGTTTATACACCGTCACCTCGGTATATCGCCTTGATCCATCTGCGCATCTTGCGCCGTTAGTGGCAAACTCTTCGTCCACAAATTCCCTTACCCTCTTATCCATTACCGAGTTCAGGGGCAAGTCGCACTTCTTCTTTCGCTCTACATTTCCAGCCCCGTTTTCTAACCACTTTCGGTGCATATACATCGTGCTTCTACCCGTGCCATGCGCCTCTGCTAGGGAACTTTGCGATCCATAGGCAGCTATTGCAGCTTCAAACGAGCTCAGCGTCGGATATATTACTCTCAACTGCGCCCGAATACTTGTGCCTTGTTTATCACCCCTTACTTGCTGTGGTGCAGATAATGAATCAATACTAGGTCTAGCCTTAAGACTCATTTCAATCACGCTCCTACAAATAAAATTTCTCATACTTACCCGGTGGTGCCGTGGATTTGCTGGTTGATTTGTCTCCGGGGTCCTTGTTCCTCTTGAGGTTTTTTTGGATCTTACGTGAAGCCTCCCTTGCCTTAACGTGATCTACTGTCGATATACCAGATTCTCGCCACTCAGTCAGCACGGCACGAAGATATTTCATATTCCGAACGTCTGCGTCAAGACAACATTTCAGTCCTTCGATGACCACTGCATCCGGCTCTTGGCTTCCCCTTGAGGCGAATTCGTCACACCAGGCAATGATGGAATCAGCATCGCCCTTGGGTATCATTCGTCCCCAGTTCTGCTCTGCCCAATTGACAGCCTGGGTTCCTACGGCAATACGTTCAACTGGATAATTATCTGAGCCAGTAATATCCATGGCTGCAAACGTTCCGAAATCTGCGGTATAAATTACGGCCTTTGCGGCAAACGATTCAGATTCTGCGACAAACGTTTCTGGGGTATTAGTTCTGGATTCTGCGTTATTAGTTCCGACTTCAGCTGCAACCATTCCGGCTTGTGCGGTAAGAACTTCACAATCTGCGGCATCCGTTTTGATTGCATCAGATATAATTTCGCTCGTGCGCGCGGTGATGATATTGATGATATTATCTTGGTTAGGTACGGTAAGGTTAGGTACTGTAGGCGCGTTACATTGCGTTACACTTGCGTTACATGGTTGCGTTACATTTGCGTTACTGGATTTGTTAGACTTTTCCCGGTAACGCTTCACTCGTTCCTTGGTCTGATCTTTCTTAATATCTCGCTGAACTATCAGCCTTCCAGCGTAATCAATCCAGTCATGAATCACCAATCCCGACTCCGCCTTGTCTACATAGCCAGATTTGAGCAGGGCTGCAGCGTATTCCGCTGGGTCACCTTCCCACATGCAGGCCTCGGCTATATCGCATTCGTCATATTTGCCTATGAATCCATCTTGTGCAAAGTCTACTGCCCACCACCATAGACAATGGAGATGTCCGACAGCTGTAACTACGGAACACCCTAATAGTCTAGCTAACTTTCTAGTCTTCGGATGCCTTACGACTTCTTGGTTACTTTCGATCCATGCCATTAGCTAATCCCCCTCGATCAATACAATAATGAATGCGTCCTTAATAGATTGTCCTCCAACCCTCTGCGCTGCGCTATCAACTCAAACATTGTTATAGCTCCGAATACTGGATAACTCCACTAAGCAGTTTCGTCGAGCGGCAATAGTTGCACTTTTCACACCTGATCGGTAATTCCGTCCCGGCCTTGAGCTCTAAAATCCTTGGCATATGTGAACTTATCCCTAGTAATTCGCTGCTGAGTCTTGCTGGATCGGTCAAACTTATAACCGCTTTATCTGGCTGTTTCTGCTTAGATACCGCAACGATCAGAAATTCATAGTACCTACCCACTGGATTATTTTCTGATAGCCGTTGCACTTCCAAATAGATCGCCATCTTTAGTGCGAATCTCTGATATTCCACGAACGACACGTATTTTCTAGCTTCGTCGTTCCACATTCTCTCCGTGATACTGTTAGTTGTAGTCAGATCAACTAGACGACCCTTACTGCTATTGACTACATTGGGCATCGTCTTCCACATTGCGCCATACATTTCAGCCGTAACGATTTTTTCCTTCTCACCCGTTAGATAATCAAGTGTGAATGGATCGTCCTGGATACATTCAATCATTGTATTCGCCACAACGTACTCAGCCTTTAGGGCTTGGTTTGCCTTGAACATCGTTGGATGTTCCTCGATAAAGGCCAGCATCTTACCGGCACTCCAACTATGCACATACTGTCCCACCTCGAGGGCAGTGGATGGAATGTCCATCCATGCCCCAGCTAACTTCGCCATTTCCTTGGCTTCGCACTCGTACACGAACCCTTTGTATTGGCTACAGGACATGTATTCCCGATTCGCTTCAAGGCTGTGATAATTTTCGTTCGTAAGTGTAAGCATTAGGCGCCTCCTGGTGTTGGCACTTGGCGAGCATCTGGAGTAACTTTTTGATCGCTGAGGTCATTGGCACTTCGTCCTTGCCAGGCCGCTTCCGCGACGGATCCATCCGACACGTTCATCGCCAAATCTCCGTCCTCCGTCGTAACCACGAGATACTGAAACTCGTCTTCGTTTATTTCCTGTTCGATCCATGCTCGCGTAGACGGATTGATCTTATTCCAACCATCAAGGCATATCAGCTTTAGTTCTCCAGCTTGGGCCTTCGCTACTCTGAAGGCCAGCTCAAGTTGTTCCCCTTCAGAGAGTCCATCAATCAGAGTTTTTCCGATTCGGATCAGCCCGTCGCCGTCGACTGTTATGCCAGGGATGGGCAAGGCGGCAATCTTGAGCAACTCAGTAGGCATCTTGCGTCCTTTATCGATGCGCGCGGTCAGGACATTCGAGAGTTCTTCGCGGGGAGCTAACTTCTCGCGAATCAGGCTTGCCATAAGGTCGTAGTCGCGCAAATAACTTTGCATGCGGGCAACTTCATCCGCTGCTTCGCGCAGCGGCCCTACCTCGATTGGCACCGTTTCAGTCATCAGTTTAAGGGAATCGATTGCTTGTTCTTCAGCGCGAATCTGCTTGTCCATGTTTTCATTAATTACCTTGAGCGCGGTTACTTCCTTTTCGTCTTGAGCAGTATATTCAACGTCGAGCCCGTGCAAGATTTTATGATGTTCCATGACCTGTCGCTCTGTGGCCTTCATTTGACTTTGTATTTTCTGGAGGGATTCGTCTTTGCTTTGTTCAAGGAGTTGCTGGGCCGCGACTTTCTTTTGCTCATATTCGTCTTTGAGTCGCTGATTCGCCCGTTCCAGATTCACCGCCAGATCCGCTTCGATCTGAGCTGTCCAGAGATTCATTTGGCTTAACTCCACCTCAGCCGCTTGAATCTTATTACCTAAGTCTTTCTTAGAGGCGTCGATCTCGCCCCGCTTCAATACAATCTCATTTTGTTTGGCTTGCCGCTCAGTCTCAGCCTCGGCAGTAATGACGGCCACCCGTGTGTCGAATCCTTCAACATGGCTCTTAGCCAAAATGATTTTCTGATTGATGGCTTCGGCATCAGCTACGGCCTTGTAATAGTCGGCTACTTTTTTCGGCCGCCATTCCTCGCCGTCATAGTTCTTGGGCAACTCGTCCTTGTAGCCAATGATTTGAGCCTTGATAAGAGCAATCTCTCGGTTCACTACCTCACGCTGGCTGAAATAGTTCCGGACGATCTGACCTATGATCTGCAGCACATGGTTCTCATAGTTTACGTCTGCTGGGATCTCACCGAACCAAGTAGCTATGTCGTCCATGCTCCAGGGAATCTCTAACATACCTAAAATTATCTTGGCCTGCTCGGTAGGAGACTTGGTGCAGAACTCCAAGGGCTTGAATAATTCGCCGTTGAAGAATTGCTTCAAGTATTTCTCTGTGCTAGGAACTGCTACTCCGATCTTTTTTACCTTCAAGTAATCTGACTTGTTGGATCTTAGCCTGCGATCGATCTCTAGTCCGTCATCAGTTTTGATAAATATCGTGGCAGACTCTTCACCGTGCCGGATTACTTCGGAACGGTCGTTCTTATTGCTAAAACCTTTCTGGATTGCTTCGATGATACTAGATTTACCGGCACCGACTCTTCCTGTGACGGTATTAATCTTGCCTAGGTTTACCTTGAACTCCGATATCCCAATGAAGTTACTGATCTCGATTCTCGATATTTTCATTCCTGCTCATCCTCCCAATAGTCTTCATCCTCGTAGAATTCTTCAAAGGTGAGTTGGTTATCGTCTACACAAGCCTTTCACTTCGTAAGGATTGATCGTGAAGTTTTCCTTGAACTATGGTAGACTTTAAGTGACTTCTTTTTTCGAGGCTCTCCGTTGGCGCGGAGGGCTTTTTCATGTCTATATCCATCGGAATCGAATATGGAGCCATCGCTCCAGACTCTTCTCAGGTCGGACAAGGTTCCGCGGATTTCTTGCACCGTTTCCTCCGCAGTCTGATAGGGATCGTCGATAATTGCGGTTATGACCCCAACAGCAAAGGCGTGCATGAACAGGATTCCGTCGAGTTCCTTGACATCTGCGAACCACGGGACTCGGTCCGTTGCTTTGTACTCACTCGAATTATTAGCCATTGAATTCTCCCAGCTCCTTTTTACCCCGCCTATCATCTATTAGCCTCCGTCCCCCTCTAGGTGAGCCCTAAAACAACTCTCTGCAATCTCAACCACCTTGGGGAGGCTTGTCCTCATGCCGAAATCAACACGATTGGTTTTGATGTCCAAGGTTGCGAGATCGAGAACTTCACGGAATTCGGAGTCAAACATTGGGCCCAGGTCAAATTCGAGGATTTTTCTGAGCATGTTACCACCTCCTGCGATTATTCATCTTCGGCTTGGTAAGGAATCTCTTTTCCGCAATACGGACAGATTCAGACGTTAGCGCGATCGGCAGAGAATGTTGACTTGTCACATTCGGGACATATGCGTTTTCCGATGATGCCCTCACTTTAGATAAACCAGCTTTTTCACAAATGTTACGATTACGAAACTTTATAGGAACGCAAAATTTCGGTAGAAACTTTCAAATCAGTACAAATGGTCTCAACTTCAGTGTAAGTAAACTCTAGAGAACCATTAATTTTCTGGTTAATAGTAACTGGACTCAGGCCTAAGAGTTCAGCTAGATATTTTTGGGTCAGATCCTTCTCAGCAAGCAATCCCTTTAGTTTTAGGTATGGAAGATGTTTAAGTCTCTTTGCCTTATTTTTCAACATGTTCAACTCCTTTTGTTTAGCTCCTTTTGTGGTGCGATTTGTTACATCATCGCAACTTACGAGGTAAGTATAAGTGTGCAACGTTACTGTGTCAACAACTTTTTCTACAACAAACGTATATAATTGTTGCAACTACGCAATACTTCGTTGTATAATCAATTAACTTAAATTATATTTTAATCAAAGGGGTTTACTATGTTAGAGAAATTTGGAGATAGGCTATTTACATTAAGAAAAGAACATGACCTAACTATTGATGAGTTTAGCCATGAAATGAGCAAGAGATTTCCGGAGTCCAAATTAAGTAAGCCTATGGTGTCTAGGTATGAAAACAATGTTCACAAACCTCAAAGATTCTCTCTTGTCCAAGAGATCGCTGAGTTTTATGGAGTTACCACTGATTATCTGATGGGCAAAACTGACGATAGGTATGAAAAGCTTGACGGCATGATTCCATTTAAGAAAATCCCACTCCTAGGCATAATTACTGCAGGTGTCCCCATTTTAGCCCAAGAAAACATTGAGGGTTATGAATATGTTCCAGAAAGCATGAACGTTGACTTTTGTCTCCGTGTCAAAGGCGATTCTATGGTCAATGCGCGTATCATTGATGGGGATCTCGTATTCATTCGTCAGCAGTCAGATGTTGAGAATGGTGAGATAGCCGCTGTTTTAGTGGACGGTGAAAACGCAACTTTAAAACGAGTCCACAAAGGGACCGACACCGTTATCTTGCACTCAGAAAACCAAAAGTACCCTGACCAAGTATTCACTCGGAGGGATATGAGGCAAGTTAGCATCATCGGCAAGGCGGTAAGATTTAGTAGCGAGGTGAGGTAATGGCCTTTATCAAAAAGCGATCAGACGGTACGTGGCAGGCCACTATTTACTGTGGTCGAGATGAGAACGGTAAAAAGATATGTAAGTATGTTACTAAGCACAGTGAAAAGGAAGTGAAAAAGGCAGTTCGTGAACTTGAGCAGGAGTTAGAGGATGGAAATCTGTCAAATGTTGAAAACATTCGGGTTTCTGAATGGATTAAGAGCTGGCTCGAAATACACAAAAATAAATATAGCCCAAGTACATATGTTTTGTACTTGGGCTATCTAAAAAACCACTATCGACCATTTTTTAAACAAATGAAATTTAAAGACGTAAAAGAAATCCACCTTAAAAAATTACTCAATGATCTTCTCGGAAAGATGTCGCAAACTAGCGCTCGTAGAGTAATGTCTTGTCTAAGGCCGATCCTGCATGACGCTATGAAGAACAAGAGCCCAATGCGGGATATTAAGCTACCGAAGGAAGACAAAGTAGACTACTCGGATGTCCCTACGCCAGAAATGTTCAAAGCTATTCATGACTCAGTCAGAGGCACAAGAGACGAGCCAGTCATCTTGCTGGCTGGGTGGTGTGGGCTAAGAAGAGAAGAGATATTTGCACTTAGGCCCAATGACTTAGATTTCGCAAACAACACCATAAGAGTAGATGAGGCCTATGTCATTAATGATCAAGGCAAATATCAGATTAAGAGCACAAAATCAGAAAATGGCCTTCGTGATGTAGCAGCTCCACCTTATTTAATGGACCTTTTAAGAGTCGTAATCAGGGATGGATTCGCGCTCAAAAAGAACGAGCGAAAGGTAATTGATATAACAGACAAGAAAACGAAGCGTGACCAATTAATGTTCCCGATGCGACCCGATAGCTACACCAGTTATATAGCAAAGCTAGTTAGGGACAAAAAAATACCGAAGACTCGTTTGCACTTTCTTCGGCATTATCATGCGACATGGCTGTATGAAAATGATGTTGAAGATCATTTAGCAGCCGAGCGCCTTGGACACGATATTAAAATGTTGAAAGCAAAATACCAACATCTTGGTCTTGAGAGGAAGAAGAAAATTAATCAGAGAATCATCGATCTCCAGCAAGAAGAAGCAAATATTTAAAGCTCTGTATGCATTATAACAGACCATAAAAATGGTCTGTTATTTTTTGGTCGGCATTTGGTCGACATTTGGGGTTTGACCTGCCAACCTAAAAGCCCCGAGAGGCTTGAATTTACTGGTCGGAGCGGCGAGATTCGAACTCACGGCCTCTACCACCCCAAGGTAGCGCTCTGCCAAACTGAGCCACGCCCCGACTTAATGCCCTCATATGAGGGCTTTTATAAGATAACATATTAAGTTGAAAAAAGCAACCTTAAGTTTGGCCAATTACTTCAATTTTTCTTACCCCATTGATTTCCGCAAGCCCAAACAAAAGATTTTCAGGGGTATCTGCCATTCCAGCGGTTTCCAGAGAAACCGAGACATTTGCAATTCCCTGCAGAGGAATCCCTTGATTAATGGTTAGGATATTTCCTTTAACAGAGGCAATAAAATTAAGAACGTGAGAAAGCACTCCCGCTTTATTCTCGAGAATCAGGGAGATCGTAATAATCTTTTCTCGACTCGCCTCGTAAAACGGAAACACACCGTCCTTATATTTATAATAGGCGCTTCGGCTCAGTCCTACACGTTCCACAGCATCATTGATTGTATCTACATCCCCTTTGACAAGTAGTTCTTTCGCCTTCGCGGTTTTCAAAATGGCTTCAGGCAAAATATTTTTATTGACAATTAAAAAATCATTTGTCTTGCCAATCACCAAATCGCTCCTATCTGTTTCTTCAATCATGCAACTGAATCTTCAGACATATTATAAGCTGATTTGTGTCAATTTAGCAACGTCCAAACAATAAGCATAATATCACGTCTATGTAGCCGAAAATGAAAATACAACAGAAAAGAATGCTGGAAACCGGTGTTACCGCATTCCAGCATTCCATTTCTGAAGCTATTTATTATTTAAAGAACCAGTTAGATAATGATGCAGATAAGTCCTCCATTGCCGTCATTAACAATCCGTTGCAAGGTATCTTGGAGCTTATGCTGAGCATTTTCGGGCATCTTGTAGAGTTTATTTTGGATTCCTTCACGAACCAGGTCATGTAGGGACTTGCCGAAAATATTAGATTCCCAGACCTTCTTTGGATCAGCTTCAAACTCATCAAGGATATACTTTACGAGTTCTTCTGCTTGCTTTTCTGTTCCTATCAAAGGCGTAATTTCTGTCGTAACATCCGCTCTGATAATATGAAGCGACGGGGCACTGGCTTTGAGCTTGATACCAAAATGTCCACCTTGTTTAACAAGTTCCGGTTCTTCAAGGAACATTTCTTCAAGTTGTGGTGTGACGACTCCATAACCGTTGAGGCGAACTTCTTCAATAGCCGCCGACATCTTATCCCATTCTTTCTTGGCCTTACTATAGTCTAACACTAGACGGAGTAAGGAATGATCACCTTCAATTTCAATCCCCGTAAAGTCCTGCAGTACTGTTTTAAAGAGCCCATCGATAGCAGTGATTTCAATATTGGCAACACCAGTGCCAAGGTTCATCTCTTTAAGAAGTACATCTTGGGCATATTCGCATTCTGTCAAAGCGTCTAAAGCCAGATCGATGTCTCGCAAACGCCGTACCCCATCAATCGCTTTACGAACGGTTTCTTCAAAAGCAGCCCGGATGGGATGAGCTGCATCAAGCTCCTCAACCCATTTTGGCAGATCAATATTGACTTCAGCAACGGGGAACTCATACAATAACTCTTCAAGGATCTGGGTGATATCGTCCTGGGTCATTTCAAGACAATTCACCGCAATAACAGGTATTCCATACTTTTCCTCGAGAGAACGGCTTAATTCCAGCGTATTTTCGGCATAGGGCCGGGTTGTATTTAAGAGCACCACAAATGGTTTTCCCAGTTGGCGTAATTCGGAAATAACACGCTCCTCTGCATCAATATATGCCTCTCGTGCGATGTCTGTAATAGATCCATCCGTCGTAACCACAATACCGATCGTGGCATGATCAGTTATCACTTTACGGGTACCCATTTCAGCTGCTTCCTGAAACGGCATTGGCTCGTCACTCCATGATGTTTTCATCATGCGAGGTTCTTCACCGTCTGCTGTTTCATACCCTAGAGCACCTTCAACGCTGTATCCCACACAGTCAACCAAACGAACATTCATGTGAATTGAGTCTTTTACAACGATTTCCACAGATTCTGATGGAATAAACTTAGGTTCCGTCGTCGTGATCATTTTTCCTGTCCCACTTTGAGGAAGCTCATCTTTAGCTCTCTCCCGCTCAAAGGCATCTTGGATGTTAGGCAGGACTAGGAGGTCCATGAACCGTTTGATAAAGGTGGACTTTCCTGTACGGACCGGCCCAACGACACCAAGGTAGATATCGCCCCCCGTACGTTCGGCAATATCCTTGAATATGTCTAATTTTTCCATTAATAATTTCCCTCCCTCTTGAGTGCTGTCCCAAAATTTGGGGAAGGGCCCCCACCTTATCTCCCCTTCCACCTCCCTAAAACAAGTGGATTCCCGATGACTGGACTAGCACCTTAAGCAGTATAAGTATATTGATGATTTTGGGTAATTATGACAACATAATAAAAAACGTAGAAGAGGCATTAAACAACCTCTTCTACGTCTATGTAACTTAAGCTAAAATTATGTACATTTCTTTTATATGCCTAACCAACTCATCGCCACCACTTCTTCAAGTTCATGGCGTTTCCCACGCATCATCAAATCGGCAACTGCAACTTTAGGATCTGCACCTTCAAATAGAACTTTATAGGCTTGTTCAGTAATAGGCATAGAAATATGCTTCTCGACACTAAGTTGATAGGCTATACGGGCTGCTCTTACCCCTTCAACCACCATTCCAACTTCTTTAAGCACTGTTTCCAAGGGTTTGCCTTGTCCGAGCGCTACACCAGCCCGACGATTACGGCTATGTAAACTAGTACAAGTGACTATGAGGTCACCCACGCCCGATAAGCCAGTAAAGGTCAACGGATGTCCTCCCAGCGCCACGCCCAAGCGTGCAATCTCCGCTAATCCCCTGGTCATCAGCGCCGCTTTAGTGTTATCCCCAAACCCTAACCCTTCTGCAATGCCAGTGCAAAGTGCAACAACATTTTTCAATGCCCCACCGAGTTCAACTCCGATGATATCTGGATTGGTATACACTCTAAAGTTTGGGGTCATCATCAGGTCTTGAACCGTTTGAGCAGTTCCTACATCTGAGGCCACTACTACGGTAGTCGGCATATCCATTCCGACTTCTTCAGCATGACTGGGACCAGACAGCACAGCAATCGGATTGTTCGGAAGTTCTTCTGACAATACTTCTGAGAGGCGGAGGTGTGTCCCTTCTTCCAACCCCTTGCCCGTGTTCACAACAATACAACCCGGCCTTAGGCGAGGCTTAAGCACAAGCGCAGCTTCACGGACACTATGGGACGGTACACTTAAAACAACCAGATCCGCATTTAAAAGGGCGAGATCCGTTGTTGGTAGAAGGCTTGATGGCAAAACAACACCCGCTAAGTAACGTGCATTTTCACATTGCTGCTTCATAAGTGCCATCTGATCCGATTGGCGACCGATGAGAGCGACCTGGTGGCCTGCTCTCGCCAAAAGCACAGCCAAAGCAGTCCCCCAGCTCCCTGCTCCATAAACCGCAACGTTGGGCATAGATACTCCTCCTTTACTCGATGTTCGATATTCGTGGTTCGTGGTTCCAATATAGTACCGGACCACGTACTGCAATACTCGAACCAAGAATCACGCATCACGAAATTCAGGAAATCTTTTTTTCGCCAAACTTATGTTCTGTTCCTTGTAAGACCCGTTTGAAATTGGCCCGATGAAGAACCAGAACGGAAAATGCGCCGAGCAAGCCAAAAAACCTGTACGCTAACGGTTCCGGGAAAATAAAGACCGCGATGGCAACCGTGAGAGCTCCGACTACCGAGCCCATAGAAACATAACGAGTCGTCCATACTACCAGCAGAAATAAGGCAATTGCCAAAACCATCACTTTCGGCATTAAAATGGTAATTATACCGAATCCTGCGGCAACCCCTTTGCCACTCGGTCGAAAGCCAAACAAAGGATTCCAGTTATGTCCCGCCATGGCAAGTAAGCCCCCAATGATTCCCCCCCAAGCCCCGAAGAACCTGAAGCCTAGATAGGCAGCCAAAGCCCCTTTGCAGGCATCTCCCAACAGCACTGAGACGCCTAGTTTTGCTCCAAGAAGGCGAAAGGCATTCGTCGTGCCGATATTTCCGCTGCCATGTCGACGCACGTCAATCCCTTTGAGTTGACCAGCCAAATAAGCAAAGGGAATGGCTCCCAAGCAATAGGTCAAAATGAATATTAAATAGCGCGACATGATTTAGTCCTTCTCCTTCTCTTCATCTTTTTGGCGAACGACGATTCGAATCGGAGTGCCCTCAAATCCGAAATGTTTGCGCATCTGATTCTCTAAATAGCGTTTATATGAAAAGTGCATCAGTTCGGGATCATTGACGAAGAAGACAAACGTCGGCGGCTTAACACCAACTTGAGTAATATATCGAACCTTTAAGCGCCGACCCTTATCTGACGGGGGTGGATTGAGATGGAGCCATTCTCGCAGTAAGGTGTTCAACGTAGCGGTCGTCACACGAGTTGAGTTTTGTTCGACAACAAAGTCTACAAGGTCCAAGATTTTATTAACCCGTTGCCCCGTTAAGGCGGAAATAAACATTGTTGGTGCATACTGCATAAAGCCCAATTCAATGCGAATATTCTTTTCAAATACATTAATCGTTTTCTCATCCTTTTCGACGAGATCCCATTTGTTAACAACTAAGATAATCGCTTTACCAGCTTCATGAGCATAACCGGCAATCTTTTTATCTTGTTCCGTGACCCCATCTACGGCATCGATAAGCATGAGAATCACATCAGAACGATCGACTGCCCGGAGAGAACGTACGACACTATATTGCTCCGTCAGTTCATCAATACGCCCTTTACGGCGCATTCCTGCGGTATCTATGAGTATATAATGCCGCCCTTCGTGTTCAAAGGGGGTATCAATGGCATCCCGGGTGGTTCCCGGAATATTACTGACAATGACCCTTTCTTTGCCCAACATTGTGTTAACTAAGGACGATTTACCGACATTAGGACGTCCAATCACAGAAATGCGTATCACATCAGGGTCATACTCTTCTTCGTCGTTCTCTGGGAACTTCGAAATCACTTCATCGAGCAGATCTCCCGTATTCATACCATGCACAGCAGAGATAGGAATTGCTTCGCCTAAGCCCAAACTTAAGAAGTCGTAAAGTTGGCCCTCAATCTGCGCAAAGTTTTCCACTTTATTCGCAGTTAGTAAGACCGGTTTTCCTGAACGTCGCAAAGTACGCGCAATCATCTCATCATCCACCGTAGGGGGCAGTTGGGCATCCACGACAAAAACAACGACATCCGCTTCTTCCATGGCAATTTCCGCCTGCCGGCGCATTTGGGACGCAATCGGCGTACTTTCATCCTTAAATTCGATTCCCCCAGTATCGATCAAGGCAAACTTCCGTCCCAGCCATTCTGCATCTCGATAAAGACGGTCTCTCGTCACACCGGGCATATTTTCTACAATGGCCACAAGTCCGCCAGTAATTCGATTAAACAACGTAGATTTTCCGACATTCGGCCGTCCAACAATAGCTACAACAGGTTTACTCATTCGTTATACCTCCCAAAGAATATCCAAGCACATGCTCTAAAAATGCAAAGCCGTTGTTTTCCACAATACGGGCCTTGCCATTAACTTTTCCCTCTAACCATTCCACGCTCTGATCATCTAGAAAGAGGTTTTCATCCGCCTTGAGCATAACCTGCGGAATAAGAAATTCCTCCCCTAGCAGATCTCCTAATTGTAGGGCGATGTCCTGAGCCGTCAGCAAGCCTGCGACGGTAACCAATGACCCAAAAAAGTCATTGCGTATCGAATGGACCGTGATATTCAACCCGTTTACTCGATCCATTAAGCGGTTACTCCACAATTCAAAAAGTCCCTGTGCGGAAGTCCCAGTAATTAAATGCACCTGGCGTTTGGCAACCGTCTCTGGCAAGAGCTTCCAACTGGATTCAAGCTCAGTAATAAATTTCCGAGCCATGCCCACACCGTTTTCTAATTGCGGAAAATCATCATAGACTGAGGCCTCAGGAAATTCCCGTCCTGCTAAAACGTAAAATTCATCGGCAAAATAAACAAGATGTTGACCCACTCGCTCAAAGAAGGCCTTTTGCCAGCTCTCACCTTGATCTAGTATTTGATTAGCTTCCTGAGAGGAAAATCCACGCAGGGGGGTAAGATGTTCTCGGTAACGGGTTAACCCAACAGGAACAACAGCGATCGATTGTACCGCAGGATATAGTTCACTTAACCGTTCGACGGTTTCTGCCAGCACATCTCCATCGTTGTGATCTGGAACCAAAACCACCTGAGCATGAACACCTATTCCAGCCTCGGCCAAACGAGTAATTTGCTCTGAAAGCCTTCCTGCATTGGGGTTTTTCATAAGACGTGCCCGTACTTCTGAGTTCCAGGCGTGGACAGAAATATACAATGGGCTAAGATGTAAAGAAATAATCCGGACTAATTCTTCCTCACTCAAATTAGACAGGGTGATAAAACTCCCCTGGGTGAGCGATAAGCGGTAATCATCATCTCTATCATAAAGTGTAGGTCGCATCCCTTTGGGCATTTGCGCCACAAAACAAAACGTACAATTATTACGACATAATTTAAGACCGTCGGCACTTATGGCCTCTACCTCTATGCCTAAGAATTCCCCTGGACCCTTTTCTATGTCGATCTCCCATTGTTCACCATCTATTTTTTCGATTAATAATGTAAAATCCTCTTCGGCGATACCAAACTGAAAGTCGATAATATCGTTAAGTTCATCTTTATTCACTGCCAGAACACGATCTCCAACTTCAATCTCCATTTCTTCGGCAATACTCCCGCTGTGGACCTCTGCAACCACTAGCCCTTTAGGCAAAACGTTTCATCCTCCTGACAACATTCCAGATCAGGGCATACTATCCCATTTTCGATCGTTTACAAGTATACTACAAATCAACTCCACCCGCTACTGAAGTTCATGTTCACTCTCTTCCGAGTGTTCATAGGCTCCTACTCCCGGTGTCACTAAAAGCTCTGTGATCGACTTTTGTATTCCTCTTTCGGAATACTGTTGCCAACCTAAACGTAGACCAGCTCCTAGCGCTAAAAATCCCACTCCAACATTCCAAACAAACGAATCTGGCAAATCGGCATACCGTACAATTCCCTCATAGGTAAAACGAACGAGGGCTTGGTTCAAAATAATACTTCCCACAAAAGCGGCCGCTGTTCCCCAATAGGATTTTGCGGATAGCCAAGCGACTAGGATCAGGACAAGGGTGAAAAGCCATGGCTCATACGGGAAAACCCCAGGTTCGTTAACTATAAAAAGCGTTTCAATGCTTAAAGTAAAACTGGTAAGGAAAAGCGGCAAGATTCGCCGTTCAGCACGCTGCCAGGCAATTCCCCAAAAAACGGCCATGACCCCCAGACGGGCGAAATGCCAGTGCCAGGGCAAAGGCATAGGGACAAGCGACTCCAAGCATTCCCCGGTAATCCACACAACTGTTAACATAAGAAAGTAGCGCTGTGATGCACGTTTTTCAGCCCAAGTTACGAGAGTTAAGATTAGAATGATCCATTCGCCATAGGGGAAAGACAACTTAATCGCCTCCTTATTCCCCTATTATTATCCCCAGTTATAAGCAGTTTACACCATGAGTCTTAAGTCAGCCTTTTCACTGGGGTTAATCAGCTTTTTTTGACGATAACGAGATATATTCAGGACCAGGCCGAGTTCGATCAAGGTTATGACCAGGGAGCTCCCACCATACGAGATCAAGGGTAGGGTAATCCCTGTTACAGGTAATATCCCTGTAACAACTGACAAATTAATGGTCGTCTGGATCGCCAACGAGGAAGTTAAGCCAAAGCCTAATAACCGTCCAAAGCGATCGGGGCATTCCCGAACAATGTGATAGGCACGGGCATACATCCCAATTAACAGGAGTAATAACAACATGGTGCCCACTAGCCCTAACTCTTCTCCCACTATGGCGAAAATCATGTCCGTATGATTTTCTGGAAGAAAACCATATTTTTGCATACTCCGACCTAAACCCACCCCAAATAAGCCCCCCGAGCCAAAGGCGATCTCGGCGTTTGTAATCTGGTATCCTAAATTCGCTGCATATTTCCACGGGTCTAACCAGGCCAAAATTCGATCCCATTGATAATGATTCACTTGATCCTTGGCGCGATAGATCAAATAGAAGAGCGGTAGTCCTAGGGCTGGAACGGCCGCTGCAAACCAAAGCAGCGAAATTTCCGTCTGCAACAGCATCACTGCACTTGTCAACGCTAAAACCATTGTCGTCCCCAAATCTGGTTGTTTATAAACGAAACCCAAAACGAAAATAGTAGCAGGCATCAATATACCCAGAGGAATGCGCCAGTTTTTGCCTTTTTTGACTGGATACCGATCTAAAATATGGGCATAGAAGAGCACCATGGCAAGTTTAGTAATTTCGGAAGGTTGAATGTTAATACCTGCAATTGTGATCCAACGAGCTGAACCTTTGGCCGCAACCCCAGCATCCGTGAAGAGAACAGCAATTAACAATCCTAAACTGATTAGAAAGCCCAGACCCGCGAAGCGACGCCAAAACACATAAGGGACTTTGAAAGCCACAAACGCGAAAAGGGCACCTATAAGCATCCATTTCATTTGTTGAAAAACATAGAAATACGTGTTTTGGGTAGCATTAAAACCACTGACCGCCCCAGCATCCAAGACCATAATTATTCCAAAGGCTAATATTACAAGTATTAAAAATAGCAAAGGAAAATCTATCGGTTGGGCAGGCTTCCGTTTAGCCATCTGGGTCCCCCCTTTACAGAGCATAAGTAAGGACGGTTCTTCTTGCATGGAAGAGATCATATACAAATTAATTCGTCAGGAAAATGACTTCCTGCGTCTCTGAGCAAGAAGTCATTTTGAACACACAGCACAGTGCCTGCACACTATTTCCCTTTGTTTTCCTCAAGCAAATCCGAGCCCATTATATCACCGATGGTTACCGATTTATTTTCCGGTTGTGAAGCCATAGCTTCGGCATTACTTGCCTGGGTAAGATCTGTGAGTGCCTCGCGAATGCTTAGACTGATTCGTCTCTCCTCTGGTCGACATTCGATGACCTTAACACGTACTATATCCCCCACGTTAAGAACCTCTTCCACTTTATGAACACGATGATCCGCTAATTGGGAAATATGAACTAAACCGTCCACCCCATCAGCGAGCTCCACAAAGGCGCCAAACGGAGCAAGTCGCACGACTTTGCCATCGACTAACGAACCTACCGGATATTTTTCAGCCACCTGAATCCAGGGACTTTCTTTGAGTTGTTTTAAGCCTAGCGATATTTTTCCGTTTTGTTGTTCAAGTTTTAACACTTGAACTTGCACTTCATCCCCTACCTTCAACAATTCCGAAGGATGCTTAAGCCGAGTGTAGGCCATGTCTGAAATATGAAGCAGTCCGTCAGCCCCACCGATGTCAACAAACGCGCCAAAGTCGACTATCCTACGCACAACCCCGGTCACCACATCGCCTTCTTTGATGGTCTCAAATAACTGGGTTCGCTTAACCGCCCGTTCTTCTTCCAAAATAACTTTTTGTGAGAAAACCGCTTTCCGGTTATCGGGATCAAATTCGATCATTCGCAAACGAAGGGTTTGACCTAGAAACTGATTAAGGTCTTCGACATAACCAGGTTGGATTTGCGAAGCGGGTACAAAACCGCGCATACCTACATCAACCACCAAACCGCCCTTGACTATTTCTACAACTTTTGCTTGAATCTCTTCTTTACTCTCTGCTAATTCTTGTAACCGTTCCTCTGCTCTCTCTTCATCCACTTTCCGTTTTGAGAAGCCCTTTTGCCTCCCACTATTCTCCTTATTTTCCCTACGAAGAACGACTGGGGCTATTTTTTCCCAGTCGGCCATATCTATTTCGTCCTCGTCCATTCTGTTCTCATTTACTTGGTCTTCTACTTTGTCTTCGTTCATTTCAGTCATTTTAGTATATACCTCCTCAATTATCCAATCTGGTGTAGAGGCTCCTGCAGTCAAGCCTGCAGTCTTAGCTTCTCTAAACCAGGCGTTTTCCAATTCATCTGCCGTTTCAATTAAATAAGTTTTCGTACGTTCCGCACAGATACTTGCCAATTTTTGGGTATTTGCACTATTGCGTCCGCCCACAACCACCATAACGTTCACCTTTTCTGCAAGTTCACGAGCCACCATTTGTCTCTCTGCCGTAGCGTTACAGATCGTGTTGTGAACGGTTAGCTCTTCAGTATGGAGTTTCAGCTCTTCAACAATTCCTTCAAATTTTTCCGCCAGTTGGGTCGTCTGCGCCAAAACGGCTAAACGGGGATAAAACGGAAGTTCTTTGACCTCCTCGACGGTTTGAATGGGTATGGCTAGTTCGCCTGCCCACCCCAAAATTCCCTGTACTTCAGGATGAAGTTTATCACCCATAACAATCACTTGTTGACCCAACTGAGTTGACTCAGCAGCTAGTCGTTGCGCTTTCTGAACAAAAGGACATGTGGCATCCACCACATGAATGCTTTTATTTCCGGCCTCCTTATAGACACTAGGTGCCACTCCATGGGACCGAATAATCAAGGCTTGTTCGCCTTTTACTTCTTCCAAAGCATTAACCACCTTGATACCGCGTTCTGCCATGCGCTCAACAACCTGCTGATTGTGAATGAGCGGTCCAAGGGATACTGCCGGGGTAATTTCTACAGTTCGTTCTGCCATTTCCAAGGCGCGCTTCACCCCAAAGCAGAACCCCGCTTTGGCTGCTCGTTTGACGTCCAAAACACGAACCTCCCTAAAAATCGTAAAGAATTAATTCTCTATACCATTTAAAAATTCCTGCTATATTTAAGGATTTTATCCGAAAGTATCTTAAATTATATACACTGAGTTTATTAAGCAAGAAAATTGTCGCTCTTTAGCAAGGACTTTTACTGAAATCACCTTGCTTCGGGCAATTCAAGCAGCGCCTGCATAATGCGCTCGGCAATCCATTCCCGACGATTTTTTACCCCTTCTGGAACCTTCAGCATCTGAGCAGTCAAAGGTTTTCCTACTACAACCCCGATGTTTCCCCATCCGTCTCTTAACATGTGACGTGTCCCATGCACCCTTACGGGGACAACAGACGCTTTACTTTTTTCCATTAAGAGAACCATTCCCGGTAAACCTTTTTGGATTTTACCCGACTTAGATCGTACCCCTTCAGGGAAGATGCCAAGTACTCTCCCTTCTCTTAAGATCGCCAAAGACTGCCGGATGGCATTTATATCCCCTTGACCCCGCTGAATTGGAAAGGCACCGAGCTTAGGTAAAATTCGGCCTAAGACAGGTATGGAGAATAATTCTCCTTTGGCCATAAAAGAAACTTGACGCGAAAGGCCAGTTGCAGCGACAATGGGATCCCAAAAGCTAACATGGTTAATCGCTAATATAACCGGGCCTTCCGTCGGTAAGTTTTCCACCCCTCGCACCTTCCAGCCCATTAAACGGAATTGCAGACGAAACATTCCTTTTAGAAAATCATATAATGTCATCTTCTGCCCTCCTAGTCAAGGCTATAATTTTCTCTACTATCTCCGCCACATTTAAGCCTGTTGTATCAAGTATTACTGCATCTTTGGCAGGCTCTAGAGGAGAAACCTCTCGCTTGGTATCCTGGCGATCACGCTTTTGCATATCTTGGGCGACCTCTGTAAAGGGTATAAGTTTTCCTGAGTTCTGAAGTTCCATCCAGCGACGCCTTGCCCGCTCCTCAATAGTCGCTGTTAAAAATATTTTGGTATCTGCTTCTGGCAGAACATGTGTACCAATATCACGGCCATCCATGACGACTCCTCCACGGTCGGCCTCCAAGCGTTGAAGTTCGACTAGGCGTTCCCTGACTCCAGGATAGGCGGCTATGATAGAAACAGCACGAGAAATTTCGGGATTACGTATAGCCTGTGTGACATTTTCTCCATCACACCAAATGATTCTTTCCTCTGTATGATCGAGAACAACCTCCGTGGTCTTCGCAATCTGGCATACACTTGATTCGTCCTCTATCGACACACCGTTTTTTAGCGTTTTATAGGCGATTGCCCGATACATAGCGCCTGTATCCACATAGAAGAGATTCAACTGTTTCGCTACGATCTTAGCAACCGTACTTTTACCAGCACCAGCAGGTCCATCAATAGCAATTTTCAACGCCTGTCGTTGTCTGTGCTTCACTCTTATATACTCCTTTTATTTAGGCACATTCAAGAAAACATCGAAGGCATCTTTGACTTGTTATTTTCTTTCATATGCCTTAAATCGATAAACCCGCCGCGAGCAAAGTGGCAATTATGTTGTTCAATGCATGTAACGCTACTGAAGGATAGAGGGACTTAGATTTGTCATAAAGAAATACTAAAGCAATACCTAAGATAAAGCGCGGGAAAAATCCGTAGATTTGGAGGTGAAGACCAGAAAATATCGCAGCACTAATCACCGCCGCCGTCCATTTCCCCAAATACGTTTGTAAACCTCCAAAAATAACTCCCCGGAATAACGTTTCTTCCACAAAAGGGGCTAAGACACCCGCTAAGAGCAAATTAAGGATCAATGTATACCATGTTGTCTGCCCTAATAACTTGGTATACACATCCGTTGTCGGAGGAGTTAATCCATGTTGGTAAAGGACAAGGGCATAACAAATATTAATAACCCAGGTTAACACATATACCCCGAAGACCCTTTTCAGTATCTTTCTCAGTGGCACAGCTTGCCAACCAAAATCCGACCATTCCCAATGCCTAATTTTTTTCAGTGTCCAGATCAAGAGAACAAAGGATAGCTGAGTTATAAACGCGTTTATATACATTAAGGCACGTTCATGTGGCCACCAATTCATTATCCTGAACGTTATAACCGACAAAATAATATAAATGCCGACAATCCCACCCAAAACCACTGAAAGATCAACCCAACTTAAGTTTCGTTTCGGAGGATTCTCAGCCTCGGACGAATCTGATTGAATTCCTTCGGTCATACTCACTCTCCTTCTTCCTAACTTTTCGGTACATATTTCTTTATACATTTTCTCAGACTAACTATTAAAAGGAGGAATCTGCATGCATCTATCGGATATGACCCTGCAAATATATCATCAACATTTAAAAATCCCCCTCGGGACTTACTTAAATACAGTCGCTGATTTCCCTGATCCTTGGGATGAACGGGCCTATCAGTTTTTTGTCGATCAATATTTAGAAGAAACAAAGGATAGTGGTATCGTTGGCATGGTGCGCCAAGAAAAAGATGAGAACTACATTTATCTAGATGCCGCTGTCCGTTATCCGATGACCATGGATGGTCGAGTGTCCCTGTAGCCAAGACTCGAACAGGACGTTCGAGGTTAGAGCGCCGGCCATGGATGGCCAAGTGTCCCTGGAGCCCGAAGACACTGTCTTCGCACGAATTAACCTTCTTGCAGGATGGCGAAAAGGGACCAGTTAAAGACCAAAGAGTAATTCTTTTAATTCCCTAACACTCGGGGCGATGTAATTGGGGTCTGCCTCACGCAGTTCTTCTGGCGTTCCATATCCATATCCAACTGAAATAACATCGATATGGTTTGCTCTTGCTCCGTGGACATCATAACTGCGATCTCCAATCATCACAGTTTCTGGTCGTAAATCTGTTGGCACCTTTTTTAGCACTTCAGCAATCAATACGTCCTTCTCCACAAAGTTTCCATTCAACTCACTTCCCATGATAACACTAAAATAAGGATCAAGTAAAAAATGCTGCAGAATTTTTTCTGCAAAGACCCGAGGTTTTGATGTCGCCAATAGATGCCTACACCCATTTTCTTTTAACTGACCCAATAACTCTGGAATCCCTGGGTAAACAATATTTTCATAGACACCTATCTCTCTATAGCGCTCTCGGTATATGGTGATAGCCCGGTTCAGTAGCACATCATCTGTCGTTTGAAGCAATGTTTTAAAGCTCTCTTTTAGCGGCGGGCCAATAATCCAATCTAGATCATCAACCTTTGGAAAAGGATAATCCAACTGACTTAGAGCGTATTGAACCGAAAGGGTAATCCCTTCCTTAGAGTCAGTCAATGTTCCATCTAAATCCCAAAGTAATACCTTGTAACGCATAGCGGCCCTCCAATTTTCCTAAAATTTCAATGAATAATTCAACTCAGAAAGGTCATTCTAAAACGAAAGAAAGGAGGCCATTAAACATGTTTTTTCATCACCAAAAGCACCACCATACACACGGATTTGTCTTTTTTCTTAGCCTAATCGCAGCCTTTTTCCTGGGTCGAAAATCTGAGCAATATGGCTATACCATTATATCACGAGGGTGTTGTTGCTCACATTCCGAGGAGAACGATGAGAACAGTCAGCAGAACAATCAGATGGACATGACGAATGATCCCCCGAGTAGTAACTATCCACGCTAACGTTATACTTATAACTATACTCAATGAACGGCAAATTTACTAATTATAGTCTAAACTCCGAGGTTACCTCGGAGTTTAGCTTTAGACCCGTAAACGGCGTTCGATAGGCTCTGTTCGGAAATATCTCATTTGAGTCACTGGTACATAGCATAATCCACTATCCAGAGACAGGGGCGGAAGCGTTCGCAGAAGTTTGGGCCAGTTTTCCAAAGGCTCCGCACCTAACTGTTCGAACAAAGCGATCACCTTATTAGCACTAGAGTCGTAGAGCTCCTCCAACGTCATATTATTTGCTTCACCGGTCACGGGATGTAGCCATTCTAAGTTTGCATCAAAAAATGATAAGTCCAAGGGTTGTGGGTAAAACAACGCTTCCAGCCTTTCTACTGATAGATGCCCGAAACGTCGGTAAAGGGCTAACACACGCCACGGAATTGACCAACTAAAAGCAGTTTGCAGAAAGCGATGATTCCTCCATGCCTTTCTAAAGCGCCCGATTAGCTTTTTATCTCCTAGATAAGAATAATACCCTACAAGCAGCTTAAGCGCTTGGCGCCCATCTTCGCCCGCCTCACGCCAGAGATGAATTAAGTCTGCCGGATATTCGATGGGATTAACCGTTTCTAGCCAAAGATCAATGGCTGTCTCCACCAAACGATGACGAAACACGGCCTTGCCCCGATCCTCTGGATCCTCAGCAAAATAGTTGCCACTCATGTAGTAAACCATGGGATGGAAGGTACTATCCGCAACGAAGTGTGTCAACATACCTAGCAAAAACGCAAGCAAGGCCTGGCTATTGTTTTGGCCTAGTGCGTTAATCATCATTTCACTCAGCGGAACAAGGGTATTCTCTCCATCCACCCCATGGAGCTGGTTTGCTACGCGCTCAATCCTCGCTTCAGACGGCTTAGACAAATCATAAAAAGCAATATCATGGGCAATTGCCCCAATATAATACAGGGCAGGATTGCTGGCAATGATTTCCCCCACCTTCACTGGTACTCCTCTTTGCAAGGCTTCGCGCGCGATATGCCAGTGTGTTAGTTCCTTTGGCACAAAGCCCCTCCTCTCCATTCTAATTTAAAACTAATTCTCCGTAGACAATAAATCCCCTGCAATTCAGATTGGACATCTCTGGTAGAGGTGGTTTTCGTGTTCAGAGAAAAAAGCCTGCTTTTCTTAAAAAGCAGGTTAAATGTTCAAACGGTTATTCAAATCGTTCATTCCTTAGATATAACGCTAAATCGAGAGCTACCATAACCATATTTAGGGCATAAAGATAGACAACCAGATCAAAATCGTAGACAATTTTATTGGCGATTCCTGCCGCATATCCAATAAGAATAATCACTAAAAAAAAGACACTTTTTCCTTGAGATGATTTTAGTTTATAGGATTTATAAATAGAAAAAGGCCATGCTGCTCCGAAACATATTAACATAATTATTTCATAAATACTCATTTTTAACTCTCCCAATATAACATATAATTAATCAGCTTCCTAATTATGCCAAATTCCCAACTAGGGCTTCTTCCGAAAAATAGGAGATAAGGCTCTTACAACAGAAACTTATCCAAGCCCCAGAAAACGCTCATGCCAAAAATAATTCCCAGGAAAAGATTCGGAACCAACTTGGAAAAAAGAAATGTTAAGACTCCTGCCCATAAAAAGGGGTTATGTAGTATGACAATCGAGCCTTTAGATGTCACCAGCTCTGGAATAACTAAGGCCGCCAATAGGGCAATTGGAACAAGCTCTATAAAATCTCGAGCAAAACCCTGAACATTCTTTCCTTTAAACAGAAGGAAAGGTAAAACACGCGAACCATAAGTGACTAAAGTCATTAATACAATCGTCTCCAGAAGTTGGCTTGACACAGGACTCACTTCCCTACTTTTTACGGTTTTATAGTCTGATTTTTTGCTTTTCTTCTTCAATAAGAAGTGGACGTTCCCTCCGACGCCACCAAGCCCCAATTCCTGCGGCCAAAGCCACACTTAAAATAAGATAGATTTTCCCGGGGATAAGCAGTTTGAAAACGACGGCTAATAGGGCGGCTAGAAGATAAGTCATAAAGTTTTTCTTGGTCAAGGACGTCGCCGTCAATATAATAAATAAGGCCAAGAGGGCGAATTGGAAACCTGAGAACTGAACAGGTAGCCCTTTTCCAATCATACCACCGAGCATCGTAAAAACGAACCACGAGGAGAAGGAGCCCAGATTGATCCCCAGCATGACACGCCGACGATTTTCTTCCCCGACAACGTCCTTCAAAACTCTCGTATTCAGTACAAACGTTTCATCTGTAAGCCCTTGCGCCAAGCCTAAAGACCAAGGAAGAGTCCGCTCTGGGAAAAAGGGAACAACCGCTAAGCCCATGAGCAAATGGCGTATATTAAGAATGAGTGTCGTCAAGCCAATCATCCAAACAGTAGCCCCTTGATGAATCATTTCGATGGCAATAAACTGTGCTGCCCCAGCGTACACAAAAAAAGACATCAGTCCGGCTTCCCAAAGGGTTAACCCGAACTGAGTCGCTAGAATCCCGAACGTCACAGCCACGGGAGCATACCCGATCACAATCGTTAATGATTGCCGCAACCCATAAGCAAAACCCCGATTCATTTCAGGGGATGTATCATAATTCATCGAGCAACCTTCTTGATCACATCCAGAAAATCAGGAAAGGATACATCGGCCGCTGCCATGTCTTCTACACTGACACCTTCCTTAGATAACATCCCGGCGATTGCCCAAGCCATGGCCAACCGGTGATCTCCAAAGCTATTCGCCTGCCCACCGCGCAAGGATGACTGGCCTTGAATGCGTAACCCATCAGGAAGCTCCTCAACCTTTGCCCCCAAGGCGTTTAGCCCTTCGGCCACCGTGCGGATGCGGTCGGTCTCCTTGACCCTCAGTTCTGCGGCATCACGAATGACAGTTTCCCCTTCAGCTAGGCTTGCGGCCACTGCCAGAATGGGAATTTCATCGATCAGGCGCGGAATCATATCCCCTCCAATTTCGATCCCTTTCAGTTTCGCAGGGCGGACACGCAGCGTTGCCCGAGGTTCACCACAAATTTCCGAAACATCGATTAATTCGATATCCGCTCCCATGGCTTTAAGCACTTCCAAAATCCCTGTGCGCGTTGGATTTATCCCAACATTCGGCAGGATCAGTTCTCCACGTCCAACCAAGCTTCCTAAGACGAGGAAGAAAGCCGCCGACGAAATATCTCCCGGCACAGAAACAGCTTGACCAGTTAGACGACCTCCTCCGTTAACCCTTACCGTCGTCTTGTCGCTTAAGACTTCGACTCCGAAGCCCCTAAGCATACGTTCGGTATGATCCCTGGAAAGAGCCGGTTCCTCTACTCTGGTTTCTCCACTTGCTCTCAACCCTGCAAGGATAATGGCTGATTTCACTTGAGCCGAGGCCACCGATGATCGGAAGGTTTGTCCTTGCAACTGACCACCGCTCATCGTCAGAGGAAACAGATTACCGCCATGCCGTCCCATAATCTGGGCACCCATCTGCTTGAGAGGGTCAGCAACCCGCCGCATTGGTCGAGATCGCAGGGACTCATCTCCAGTAAAAGTGACTGCAAAAGGGCTCCCGGCCAACACTCCTAGCATCAACCGCGAAGTCGTCCCCGAATTTCCAGCATCAAGTACGTCCGTTGGCTCCTGCCAGGCTTCCATACCCTCGCCACGAATCCAAACCTCTGTCCCCTGTCTCTCCCAGGAGACTCCCAGTTGTTTTAAACACCGCAGCGTACTTAAACAGTCCTGGCCTAATAAAAAGTTCGAAACGTGGGTTTCTCCGTGAGCCATCCCACCTAAGAGTGCTGCCCGATGGGAAATAGATTTATCACCAGGAACTCGGATTTCTCCTTCCACAGCTAAAACCGGCTTTATGAACACGCCTTGCATAGACATACCTCCCTTAGTCATTGATTAAAAATTAATGGCCTTAATCAATACAATTCCGTACCGCACGGGCCTGGCGAAACGCTTCCGCAATAGACTCTCGATCTCCCTGCTGAAGGTGCTTGCGCAATTCCTTGATTCTTTCTTCCAAAAGGGTAAGCCCGTCAAGAATTGCATCAGAATTTCTCACCAAAACTTCCTTCCACATTTCAGGAGAACTGTCTGCAATACGCGTTATGTCTCGAAAACTCCGTCCACCTAAGGCAAAGGCCGATTCTCCATCATTGGAAGCATCTCGGGTTGCAAAGGTTAAGGCCACAGCTAACAAATGGGGGATATGACTGACCATCGCTACTTCTATATCATGGGCCTTTGGCTCTCGAAATACGACATTAGCGCCGAATCCCTCAACAACGCCTGCTAGCTTTTGAATCACTATGGGAGGGCAATCAGCTGCTGGAGTCAGAACATAGGGATACCCTCGAAAAAGATTGGCATCAGCCACCATAAACCCGGACTGTTCCGAACCAGACATAGGATGTCCACCGATAAAATGGAAGGCACCAGACCCAGCTTGTGCCTTCTCACCAGCTTTGTTACAAATTTCCGCCTTGATACTACCTACATCGGTGACAACCGCGCCCTTGGGAATCCTGCCCACCAATTGGTCATACCCCTTCGCAAACTCTTGAAGAGGAAGAGCTAGAACAACCAAATCGACATCCAGCGACAGTGGCATTTCCGGCCAACCTGTCTGAATCCAGCCCCTAGCTATAGCTTCATCAAGGCTGGCCCTTTCCTTGTCAACCGCAGACACTTCCCATCCCAGCTGGTGCAAAGCGCCTGCCCAAGATCCGCCGATCAGTCCTAGACCAAGGATGCAGGCCTTCGGCTTACGAAGACCTGACCATCCCAATGTCAAAATTTCTTCTGGCCCTTCTAACACGAACTCACCATCGTCAGGCGCAGACAGCTCCCAAGTCATACATTAGACTGTCTGCGCCGTTCCTTTCTATCGTAATTCTGCCTTGCCTTAGCCGCTGGTTAGTTGACTTTCCCTAACTTGCGATCGAGTACTGGAACAAGCCTTGCCAAATCATCCATCATGATCTGGAATAGTTCAGGCGTCAAGGACTGTTTTCCGTCAGAAACGGCCTTTTCTGGATGTGGATGAACTTCAACAATCAAGCTATCGGCTCCTGCAGCCAAAGCCGCTTTGGCCATAGGATGAACCAGCGACCGTATTCCAGTTCCATGACTGGGGTCAACAATGACCGGCAGGTGAGAAAGGGCATGTAGAGCAGGAACCATACTTAGATCAAGTGTATTGCGCGTATAAGTTTCGAAGGTTCGAATCCCTCGCTCGCAGAACATCACCTGGTAATTTCCTCCAGCCATAATATACTCGGCTGCCATCATCCATTCTTCTAAGGTTGCCGACGGTCCTCTTTTGAGCAGGACAGGTTTCCCGCACTTAGCCACTTCTCTGAGGAGGACAAAGTTCTGCATGTTTCGAGCACCAATTTGGAGAACATCCGCATAGTTAGCCACTAAAGAAACATCCTGGGCATCAATAACTTCTGTGATCACCAAAAGTCCAGTTTGATCACGGGCTTCAGCCAAATAACGCAGCCCCTCTTCCTCTAATCCTTGGAAAGAATAGGGAGAAGTCCGCGGTTTGAAGGCCCCGCCACGCAAAAAGGTCGCCCCAGCCGCGCGCACAGCATGAGCTGATTCCAAGATCTGAGCTCTACTTTCAACCGCGCAAGGACCTGCCATAACGTGGACCGTGTCTCCTCCGATTTCTTGTCCACCAACACGGATAATAGTATCTGCGGGGTGAAACTCGCGACTGACTAATTTATACGGTGCCAGAATAGGCACGACTTTTTCTACCCAGGGCAGAGCTTCTAAATCAAGGGCTTCAATCCGCGAGCGATCTCCAATGGCCCCCATAATTGTCTTCTCGACCCCTTGGGAAAGATGTATTTTGAAGCCCTCTTCTGTTAACCGTGTGGAAACCTCTTCAATTTGCTCTACCGTCGCATCTTTTTTCAAAATAATAATCATTCTGTCCGACCCCTTTCTACCATACTACATTATGCCCCATCCTAGCTTAATTAGCTAAGTTATATCTAAGCCTTTTTACAGGCGTGATATCTAAATTCTTCTCATTTCTTTGAAATTAGCGTGCTGTCCAAGGATGGACGAGTGTCCCTGTAGATAACGATGGTGAGGCGGCCGTGATGGCGAGAAGGGAGCAAAAAAGCACCCTGAATAGAGGGTGCCTTGATTTTCTAAACGCTCCCATCCTACTATCCTACGTAATTGCCATTAATGAGTCCTCCAAACGAAGAACACACTAGAATCCCACGGTTACCATCCTACATAAGCTTTGCCAAACAAAGCTTTCAAATCCCTCACAAAGTACAAATTTAAATTTCTGTTATCTTACCACAGAAAGGGCACTTCCCACAACCCCCAACATTCACTAATTAATCTTGCGCCCTACTGCTTTAGCTACAGGTCCAACCTTAGCCATAAGTTCTGCAAAATGTTCGAAGTTTAACGATTGTTTCCCATCGCTTAAGGCCAGATCCGGCTGAGGATGAACTTCAATCATCAGCCCGTCTGCACCGGCTGCGATTCCCGCCAGAGCAACCGGACTGACTAGTGACCATCTTCCAGTACCGTGGCTGGGGTCTAAAAAAACAGGAAGATGGGTTAGCTCTTTTAGAGCCGGGATTGCCGTAATATCCACCGTGTTTCGAGTATATGTTCCAAAGGTCCGAATCCCACGTTCACACATGACAACTTGATCATTTCCTTCTGTCAAGATATATTCCGCAGCATAAATCCATTCTTCGATGGTCGCGGCTAAACCACGTTTAAGCAAAATCGGGCGCTTGGTCTTCCCAACTTCAGTTAGAAGCGTGTAATTCTGCATATTACGTGATCCAATTTGAAACATGTCGGCGACATCTGCCACCCGTTCAATATCTCGAGCATCCATTACTTCTGTAACCACAGGAAGTCCCGTCAGTGCCTTGATCTGTGACAATATTTCTAAGCCAGGTTCCCCTTTCCCACGAAAAGAATAGGGGGAGGTCCTTGGCTTATACGCCCCGCCTCTGAGCATTGTAGCTCCTAGACGTTTAACTTCTAGAGCGGTACTCAATAATTGCTCATAGCTTTCAATGGCACACGGACCGGCAATAACGACCAATTGAGGGCCGCCGATGATAACATCTCCCACTCGAACCATTGTGGTTTCTCGTTGTTCACTATTTCGACGAGCAACTAGATTCACCGAGTTTCCCTTCTTCCTTACCTAAGCATCAGCATCAATAAGATCTTTGCGTAATTTTACGGCATCACGCAAAAAGATGTGTCGGATTTCCCTTTGACTACGAGTAGTATTAGCGTGTAACAGCACTCGTATACAGTTTGGGAGCGCACCGGGAACCGGGATTTCTGTCGCACAAAGTAACGGTACCAACTGCCATCCAATGCCGCGCGCACTAGAGGCAGGAAAATCTGCGTTTAAATCTGGCGTAAGGGTAAAAATAGCACTGACCAAGTCTTCTGTGCATAGCTGATTTTCTTCTAAGATCTTTTGCAATAGCTCCTGGGTCGCTTCACGAATCTCCTCAGCATCATTGTGCTCTACCGTCGTGGCACCTCTAATTCCTCGCACCATGTCTATCCCCCCTTATTCTTTAGGAGCTACGCGATGTCCTAATCCCACGGCCACCTCGTCTAAATGTAAGAGACCAATCCCGAAAAAAATCGCTACACTTAAGTGATCATTTTGCCGCGCAATCCCAATCTTACCACCAATATTCAAACCCATAGCTTTGTTCATAATTTGACTTAAAGCCTCGCGAGTAGCGCCAGCTACCGCCCCTTCATCTCCGTGCGTCTCTTGGATGGCGCCTTCCCTTTTGGCAGCTACTATAGCGCGTTCAACAATCTTTCGAATCGAACTGATGTACTCTCCACCATAATCTACCGCAGCGGTTTTTACCCCAAGCCTCAGATAGTGTTCCTGTAAATTAGCTTCTTCCTCTCGAGTTTCTGTCATCGCCATCTTTAAGGCAGCGAGTGCAATTTTCTTGCTTTGAGCCATCATAGTGTTCATCCTTTCCCCGTAGATGCGTTGGTTATAAAAAGACACCCTAAAGGTGTCTTTGTTTTTTTGTACTAGTCAGACCTCCATGCCGAAGCTTCAGCACTATGAATGAATATACATTCTTATTCCAGTGCGAAAGTATAAACTGACATTTATATACTTAAAAAACTGTCCCACCGTTCTACAATTATAAAGTTCGAGTACGCAAATCCATCCTTCCATCCTACCCTCCTACCATAAAAAATAGCGTACTATAATTGACTGCAATTATAGTACGCTTACGCTTGATTTGCAATACTTTACGACCTCACCGTCACGTTCAGAATATTCCCCTGTAACAAAAGAATTTGATTCAAACGTGGTTCCAGCAAATTACTATCCCGTTGAATGACTTGCACCCTTACGGTCTGAGAAACAGCCGTCCCGTCCAATTGAATCTGTCCGGCTTGAACCAGTATTTGCTGTTCTCCTTTTGCTAACGTAGCAATTAATTTCCCGTTTTGAAGCACACGAACTGGAGCAGCGGGTGTTGCCTTTAAAGTCATCTGCCAAGTCTTAACCGCTTCAGCACGTTCAGGGGTAGCAAGCGCAGGCAATTCTAAGGGAGGCGCTTCAACCTTGGCCGCCATTGCCATATAGAACTGGAGCGGATCCCTCACCGCACTTAACTGCATTAAAACGAGTAATACTGAAGCCAGCACCATTACTCGAACGATCCGGCGTTCTCCCCGCTGAACTGTATTCCAGATCCATTCTAATAAACTCTCTCTGCGACGCACGTACACCACCTCGAAAAGAGTTTATGCAGGAGAGGTATTAATCAGACCACTGTAAGTACAACATCGCAAGCAGCACGTCCGGCTCTGTAGCCCATTGCAAACGCAGCCTGAAGGTTATATCCGCCCGTAATACCATCGACATCCACAACCTCACCAGCCCAAAATAAACCTTCGACACATTTCGAAGCCATTGTTTTAGGGTTAATTTCCTTAACATCGACTCCCCCAGCTGTTACAATCGCAGTCTCTATAGACAGAGTTTCTGTAATTGTAAGGGGTAACTCTTGCAACAACCTGACCAAGCGTTTGCGCTCTTCGCGACTGATTTGATGCACAACCCCATCTGGGTTAATCTCACATAAACGGACCACGACTAGAATCATACTTTGGGGTAAAAGGTCATCAAGCGCATTCTTGAACTGCTTATTGCTATACTTTTGAAAATCTCGTTGGACCCGAGCATCCAACTGTTCTGACGAAAGGGCTGGCTTCAAATTAATTCGCAACTCGACGTGTTTTCCTTCACTAAGTGCATCTCCAGCTTGACGACTTAACGTTAAAATGATGGGGCCGGATACCCCAAAATGCGTAAACAGCATTTCTCCGAACTCTGCAATTCGCTTCTTGCCGTCGATCCACAAAGACCCCTCCACATTGCGCAAGGAAAGTCCCTGCAGCTCTTTTACCCAGTCTTCGGCAGCTTTGAGGGGGACCAATGCCGGTCGAGGTGTGATCACACGGTGCCCAAGTTTTCGAGCAAGCCGAAACCCATCCCCGTTTGAACCAGTGGCCGGATAAGATGACCCTCCCGTACAAACGATAACTGTAGGGGCAAAATACCGCTTTTGGCCTGGCCCTCGAACCCCTTTCACCTGCCCATCCTCAACCAGAATTTCTTCCACAGCTATGCCAGATTGGATATCGACTCCCTTGTCTGCCAAAAAAGCCACCAGGGCTTGAACCACCTTTTCGGCATCATCGGAGACAGGAAAAACGCGTCCCCCTCGTTCCACTTTCGTTTCTACCCCGTAACTGGCAAAAAACTCTCGCAAAGCCACATTATCAAAATCTCGTAATATGCCGTGTAAGAAGCGGCCATTTCCCGGATAGTGGCTAATAAAATCCGAGACATTTTCTTCATTTGTTATGTTACAGCGTCCTTTACCTGAAATAGCTATCTTTCGACCCAAATGTTCTTTTTTTTCCAGTAAAAGAACCTTTGCGCCGCCTTTTGCTGCTTGCCCAGCAGCCATCATCCCGGCCGCTCCGCCACCCACCACAATAACCTGATACTCTTTCATTCGTTTATTCCTTTCATTCTTCAAACTTTGGACTTCGATTTTGCCCTTAGAACTCTTCTGTGCTAAAATTGACAATAAATCCCTTGATCAATAAACTTGAAAAATTTGGAGGAATGTTTCATGAGTCTTGACCAACGCACGATCGTTGTGACGCAAATTTCTGCAGCTGTAGCTTGTAATGCCCTCGCCGCACTCCGCCTTGCGGTCTCTGAGGCCTTGACGCTGGGCTTAAGTCCAGCAGAGATTCGGGAAATTCTAGCCTTGGCCAAAGATATTCAACAACAACCCATTTCTCATGTGGGCCATTTAATGGATCAACTTTTGCGGGAATCTAAGAAAACGCCACATAACCACAGTGCCAACTGTGATTGTGGTAGTCACCATGCCTAAACCAAGGAAGTCATGATCTATGCTTGCCTTCTATCAGGCGATTCAATCCTTTCATAACTCCAGTACGGATGCTTTTTTTATTCTACTAAGCTTTTTAGGAAGTGAACCGACTTACATTCTTTTAATTGCGGTTCTCTTTTGGAATGTGGACAAACGTTTTGGTTTCAGGCTAGCTGTCTTATTCGTGACATCCATGACTTTTAATGGGTTTCTGAAAAACCTCTTTCACACCCAGCGACCGATTGGCCAACCTGGTGTCCGCTCCATCTATCTTTCGTCTGCGACAGGTAATTCTTTTCCCAGTGGTCATAGCCAAGGGGCAGCAACCTTTTACCCCTATGTTTGGCAGCGTTGGAGGAAGCGGAAAGTCTGGCTAGGGATAGGAAGTCTCATGATTCTAGGGATTGGCTTTTCGAGACTTTACTTAGGTGTCCACTGGCCTGGAGACATCCTAGGTGGGTATTTAGTGGGCGCCCTCATGATCTTAGGGTTCCAACGGCTGGATGAAACTCTGTTGAAACTTCCAATTTCGTTATCGTCAAAAATCTTCCTATCCATCCTTCTCCCTCTCTTATATTTACTTGTCTACCACACACGTGAAGGATGGCAAACGGTTAGCTTTGTTATCGGTTTTACAAGCGGGTACTTTTTAGAGGACGCTTTTCTGGATTATCGTGAGCGTACGCGCTTCGCTCTATCAGTCTATAAAACACTGGTTGGACTGATAATTCTAGGACTTTGGGTCTGGCTTTGGCACCCTCTGACTCACCACTATCTCTGGGTTTACCTGCCCGTTCTTACCTTAGGCGGACTCTGGACATCCTTCGGAGCCCCTTATTTGTTTCGCCGCTTTGGCTGGGAAGGGCTAGATGGAGAAAAAAGTGCGGCCCCCCGGATCGCTAGTCGAACAGGCTAAGCATAATTGCTCATTGTCAAAAATTCGTTTGCCGCACCGACTACAATACCTCGGAGTCCCCTCGTGAATCAGTATTTTACCCGTTAATAAACGATGGGTTAACGGTTTTGTACTAAATTGCAACGCGTTTGGTCGACAGATTTCCACGCAACGACCGCATTGAACACATTTCTGCGGTTCCAAAATTAGGCGCAGCGCTGCGATCTTGTCCTCTTTCAGTGGATCCTCCGGACCAGGGTTCATGTCTTCCCGCTTTTGCAAGGCACCCTGCGGACATATCGCTACGCATACTCCACAACTGGTACACGAATCTCCTACAGATAAAGCCTGGAAAGGGACCTTTTCCGTCAGTGTCTTTCCCAAGACTTCGATGAGCCACTGACGTGATTTTGGCATCGAGTACGTTTCATCGGCAGCCAAACTAGGCAACCATTCCCCGACTTTCTCGCGAGTTCTTTTCTTCCAATCGGTAATAGCCTCCCTACGAACCATAGCCTTGGGGCCTGAAGTGGGCTCTGTTTCCACTATATGCCCTTCATCCGGCCGAACTTGTATGTGAATGGGCGCATGTTCTGGCCAGTCAGCATGCACTTGTTTAAAAACTTGAACACTGGAGGCACAAGCTTGACGATCTTCACATTCTGCACAAGTTCCAGTAATGATCGTTACAGATTTTCCTCCTGCCAGGAGCATAAGGGTCATCCAGCTGTCTCTATCCAAGATTCCCAAACATGGAATCTCAAACCCAAGAGGGATGGCCTGGGGACAATTTAAAACAATACGTTCCCCCTCCAAGAGATAATCATGGAGCTTATCCATCGCCCGATCCACAAATCCGTCACTCGGGCACACAGCCATACAAGCCCCACATTCCGTACAATCTTTGGCTTCCACTTGCCGGTATTCCGAGATGGCTTGGTGCGGACAACTCTCTATACATAATCTACAAGCATGGGCAAACGGTCTTTTTGTATTTAGACAATTCCCGTTGTGATATACCATCTGACAGGTCATATTTTCATCCTCACTATCCTTGGAAGTAAGTTTCCTTTATCCCCGATTTCCTTTAAATAAAAGAGGCCGGAAACACATATACCTAATCTCTGTGTTTCCGCCTCTTTTATTCATCGGCTGTAAGTAAATAACTCTCTAGTTGCTTCTCAACCCCAACTAAGTGGTCTAGCATGAGCTTCTGAGCCTGTTCCACATCATGATCTCTAATCGCTTCATAAATGGAAAAATGCTCTTTATATAATCTCTCCGGTGAATTCCTATCTTCGTAAAGTCTGCTGCGGCTAGTTTTTAAGGTCTTTCTCATGGTGTCAGAGATGGTGTTCATCAGGCGAAACAGGATCTTGTTATGGGTGGCCTTAGCTATTGCATAATGGAAGCTATGATCTGCATCTTCCCCTAAACGTTGGTTTACCAGATCCATTCGCATGATTTCTAGGGCTTCGAACACATCATTGATCTCATCGTCTTCCGCTCTAGCAGCCGCCAGTCCCGCAGCCTGGACCTCCAAAATCTTACGTGCTTCATAAAGTTCTAAGTCCGTATCCTTTTCAATAAATAGCATCCAAGCGAGGGGAGCTACCACCGAATCAATGTTAATTTGTCTGATGTACGTTCCTTCACCAGAGCGGACTTCAATGAGCCCCATCATTTCAAGGGCACTGATTGCCTCCCGAATGGATGCCCTACTGACTTGAAACCGCTCTACCAATTCGCGCTCTGAGGGTAGACGGTCCCCGGGCTTCAATTGCCCTTCAGCAACAAGTTGCCCAATCTGATCAACAATTTGCTTATAAATCTTCTGGGTTTTAATGGGTTTGATAATCACCCTATGTCACTCCTTCTGAACCTCTGCTACGAGAAGAACTTAAGCAAACTTATACTGATCCTCTTGACTAGCTTTCCTATAGTTAGTTAAGGGGTTATGGCTGTGACTTCACTAGCATAGTTACTTTTATAGTGTAACATATCACCAATCCAAAACCCAATATTTATATAAAAAACTGGAAACACTTATTCAATTAAAGCGCTTCCAGTTTAAGAGGGCCGAACAAATGTTACAAAATAGGAACGTTTCATCTATTTAGAACGTCTCTGTTCCGTCTTACCAACTCTATAGGACTCGGCCAAGATTTGAATCGTGTGTAATACTTCCTCGTCAAGGTTGGCATTTTCGACCCCACTTTGCAACTGCATGCGGCAAGCGGGACAGCCTGTTGCTACCGTATCCGTATTAGTCGTCTGGATATCGGCTATTTTGCGATCAGAAATTTGGACGGATAGATCTGGGTGTACAAGGCTGAATGAACCCGCCATACCACAACAACGGCCCGGTTCTTTCATTTCGATCAGTTCCACACCAGGTATGCTTTTAAGAATTTCTCGCGGTTCCTTACTAATCCCTGCTCCGCGGTTTAAATGGCAAGGATCGTGATAGGTCACTTTACGTTCTACTCGTCCCAAGCCTTCTTTCTTGAAGGGAACTTGACGAATCAGAAACTCGGAAATATCGTATGATTTTCCAGCCCACTTATCCGCCAAGGGTTTAAACTCTGGATCATTCTCCATCAACTCAGCAAAGACATGTTTCCAAGCCGCACCACAAGAAGAACAGGCAACGACCAAGGCATCCGCTCCCATCTTCTCAAAGGCGCGCAAATTGCGTTTAGCCAAAACACGAGCTGATTCCACATCTCCGTTGACCGAGGCCGGGATACCACAGCAGGCTTGATCCTTGGGAATGACAACTTCAATGTCGTTTTCCGCAAGCACTTCGACCACCGCTCTGCCCATGTCCGTGTAGAAATAATTGATCATGCAGCCCGTGAAGAAGGCCACTCTCAGTTTTGGATTTTTAACCGTAATTACTTGCGGGAACTCGGAACGTAAGGTCCTCTTTGGCAACATTGGGAACACTTTGTCCTTGCCGATCCCGATATCTACGCGCATACGTGCTAATTTACTGTGTCGATCCGGTATGTTCTTTAAGGCAATAGCCTGAAAGATACTTCCGGTCTTCATGCCAAAATCAAACATTCGCTGCATCTTTAAAGCCGTAAAGGCAATTTTCTTGACCGGGTGTAACCCTTGTTTACGGACGCCTTCTGCCCTAGCAGCAAGAATAATCTTATCAAAGCGAACACCGCAGGGACAATTAGTATTACAGGCCATACAGGTCGTGCAAAGAGAAAAGCGATCCGCCATTCCCTTCGTCATCTGTATTTCCCCAGAAAGGAGAAATTCTGCTAAACTAATCTTTCCCCTTGCCGCTCCGACCTCTTGGTGTGATTCCTTATATATTGGGCATACTGCCTGGCAGTTTCCGCATTTCATACATTTACGGAGTTCTTCGGTAATCGAATCCAGAGAATCATATACGGACACGATTAGTCCCTCCTTACAATTTTGCCTGGGTTCATCACATAGTCGGGATCTAAGGCTTCTTTAATGCGACGTAAAGCCGCTACACCTGCTTCACCAAATTCCAAATCAAGGAATTTCATTTTGGCGATCCCAATACCATGTTCACCGGAAAGAGTTCCTCCAAGTGCTATAGCATTTGCGAAAATCTCTTCGACTGCTAGGTCAACCCGCTTCATTTCTTCCAAATCTCGCTCATCTGTCAAAATCGTAGGGTGTAAGTTCCCGTCTCCGGCATGCCCGAACGTTGCAATCTGCAGATTGTGTTTTGTGGCAATTCTCCGGATCGCTTTAAGCATAGCTGGGATTTTACTACGAGGAACGGTCGCATCTTCAAGCACAGTCGTCGGACGTTTTTGAGCCAAAGCTGGAAGAGCGCTACGGCGAGCCAACCACAAAAGGTCGCGCTCTGTATCGTCTTTAGCAATTTTCACCTCAATGGCTCCCTCTTCCTTCAAAATCCGTTCAACCAAAACAGCTTCTCGTTCCACAACTTCTCTGTAACCATCCACTTCACATAAGAGGACCGCTTCAGCGTCCATTGGGAGTCCTGCATGCACGAAATTTTCCACGGTTTGAATGGTCACTTTATCCATAATCTCCAGAGTCGCTGGAATAACCTTATTACGAATAATAGCCGCAATGGCCTTCCCAGCCTTATCAACATCATTGAAAACAGCTAAGATACTTTTACGTGCTTCGGGAGCTGGAATTAGTTTAACGATCATTTCGGTAATAATCCCCAATGTTCCTTCAGCCCCAGTAAACAGAGCCACTAAATCATAACCAGTGACGTTCTTAACCGTTTTTCCGCCCCAACGAATAATTTCTCCATTCGCCAAGACTATTTGCAACCCCATTATATAATGTTTGGTCACACCGTATTTAAGGCCACGCAAGCCGCCCGAACACTCCGAAACCGAACCACCCATCGTTGCTGTAGTGACTGTACCGGGATCCGGCGGATACAATAAACCGTGTTTTGCTGCTTCATCATTGAGAGCCTGGATGATCACCCCAGGTTGAACGGTAGCGGTCAAATTATCCTGGTCCACCTCCAAAATTTGGTTCATATTAAGCATTGAAAGAACAATGCCCCCTTCAATGGGAATGGTTCCTCCACTAAGGTTTGTTCCAGAACCACGCGGATAGATCGGGACATGGTTGCGTATAGCGATTTTCACGACCTCTGCCACCTGTTCGGTGGAAAGGGGCGAAACTACAACGTCCGGTTTATGATGTTTCATCGCTGCAGTTGCGTCATAAGCATAGGTCAGTAAATCTTCCTGCTCTGTTAGAACGTTCTCGCGACCGAGCACTTGAACAAGTTCTTCAATAACATCATGAGATAACATACTTGTACCCCCTTTAAAACATCGCATCGCGGTCTACCTGTCAGACCACTACTTATATCTTAGTTTAATTTGCTAGAAATTTCAAGAGCAATAAAACTTTATTTTCCTAGATCAAAGTGGGAAGGGCTAAATGTACAGCCACTTCCCACAATAATATAATTCTTAAAGATCGTAATGTTAGTGTATCACTGAGGCGATCATTGGCATTATACCGGCGATCGTCGGCATCATCCCTGGGAAAACATACGCTTGAATATAGGTCATGATGCAAACAAGCAGCAAGAGGAAGATCGAATGTTTTAGGGTGAAACGGAAAAGGTCCGACTCTCGACCAACCAAACCGGTTGCTGCAGCTGCTACGGCAATGGATTGTGGCGAAATCATTTTCCCCATTACACCGCCGGAGCTATTCGCAGCAATGGTCAAAATAGGATTAATGCCGATTTGCTGGGCGGAAACATTTTGGAGTTGACCGAATAGAGCGTTAGCTGAGGTGTCTGAACCCGTTAAGAATACCCCGAGCCAACCTAACATTGGAGAAAAGAACGGGAATAAATGGCCAGTTTGAGCAAACAGAAGGCCAAGGGTATAAGAAAGACCAGAGTAGTTGGCAATATAAGCGAAGCCCAATACCGAACCAATCGTAATACAGGGATAGACGAGCGTTTTCAGTGTTGACCCTGCCACTTTGGCTGCCCTAGCTGGGCTGATACTCAGAATGAACATGGTGATGATCGCAGTGATTAGGATCGCGGTCCCTGCATAGGCAATGAAATCGAACTTGTAACTTGCCGCGTAAATCGCAGGTTTTTTCACAATTGGCATTGTTTTCAAAATAAGTCCATCCAAACCAGGCCAATGAGGGATTGTTATAAACCATTTAAGCTGTTTACCGATAAGATCTTTAAAGTTATTCGTTCCCCAAACCCCCACTATAGCAGTAAGTACTATAAACGGGGACCAGGCTTTAAGGATCTGACCGCCAGTATACTTTTTATACTGCTCAACCTTTTCACCTTTCTCATTTGGGAAACGCCAGATGTTTTTAGGTTTCCAAAATTTGAGTAAAGTTGCTAAGCAAACTAGTGAAAATAGTGAAGCAATGATGTCGGGGAGCATAGGTCCTAGGTAGTTTGAAGACCACCACTGTGCAGCGGCGAAGGTCACTCCTGCGGTGAGAATAGCAGGTAAGACTTCTTTAGCCCCTTTCCAACCAGACATAACAATAATCAAATATAAAGGAACAAAAATGGAAAGGAAAGGTAGTTGTCGTCCTACAGCAGCAGAGATGAGATTAGCACTAACCCCGGTCGCTGCTCCAGCAGCAATAATCGGAGCACCAATTCCACCGAAGGCAACCGGAGCCGTGTTCGCGAGCAAGCAAAGGCCTGCCGCATAAAGCGGTTCAAAACCCAGTCCGATCAGGATCGCACCGGTAATTGCAACTGGTGTACCAAATCCAGCAGCACCCTCCAAAAATGCGCCAAAAGAAAATGCGATGAGAAGGGCTTGAAGACGACGGTCATTGGACAAAGAGGCAATAGAACTTTTAATGACCTCAAATTGCCCAGCTTCAACTGTCAAGTTATATAAGAAAACAGCGGTTACGATAATCCAAGCAATTGGAAACAATCCGTTTAGGATTCCTAGCAAACTTGCGGAGATCGCAAGCCCTACTGGCATCTTGTACACTAGGATTACGTCAATAATTGTTAATAAGAGCGTGGTACTCCCAGCGATATGTCCTTTCATGCGTTTAATAGCTAACGCCCAAAATAAATAAAAAATAGGAATAGATACGGCGAGTGCCGTGAGACCAACACTATTTCCCAGAGCAGTATAGTTCTGTGTCCATGGCATAGATAATTCCACCTTTCATTTAGTATCTAGTAAAGCGTTTCCATTCGATCTTAACCTTATACTGAATACTGATGAACACTGAGCATTTCCTCTCTAGTTTCTTCCTCCTCCCCACAGATTCGCCTTTTTGCTAAACCTCAATAATAGTTAAGCTAGACTAATGTTGAATGGTCTGACCACCTAACCATATATTAAGCTAATTTTGTGAAAATTTCAATATCAAAAACTGAAAAAATAAATAATTTATTTACAAAGCAATTATTAGCAATCTTCCAAAGCACAGATCATTGGGGAAATGCAAATAAGCATAGGCAAAAAAAACAACGAAGAAGCCCTGAGAAGGGCGTTCTTCGTTGTTAAAAACGTGCTTTTGGTTTAAAGCCTACGTAAACAATTAGCTTAACGAGAATATTTCTGTTCTATTAATTTCACTTCCTGCTGAAACGATTGACTTATACGATAAAGCAATCGTTCCATGTCCATACGATGAAGAGAGATATTTTCGGGGCTTAGAAACTCAATTTTTCGAAATTCATGTTTAATCAATAGGGGGAGCAAATCGTCTAGGTTTTCGATTCTTAGTGTCAAAACAATCGGCGCAAAGGCAACCTCATTGCTACGCCTCCCCTCCCCTTCAGTCACCGTATAAATATCAAGACTCAAATCAACATCTTCCATAATGACCCCTTGAAGGGGAACATTGCGTAATAAGGCAACCTGTTGTTCTCTCATCGTTTCTGCCATTTGCTCTTTACTCTTACCTCCAAAGAAAAACCGTCCGCTCTGCGATTCACCGTGATAATCCAACCGAATCCGAACCCTAACGTGTTCGGTAAGCAATTCATTCCCAATCCGAATCTTCATAATGTATTCTCTCCGTTTCCCCACTTTAAACATTATATCTCTATATCTTGCTATTTTGCACGTATTATAAAATAATTCTGCATGGATTTAATTTTCTCCTGCAAACTTTGTTAGGGTTTTGATTTCTGGACATACTAAATAAAATGCAAGAATGTGTCATTACAAGGAGGCTACAAGAAATGCGAAAAACCGTCATTGCCCTTTTCAAAGGACCTCAACAGACGAAAGAAGCAATCGAGGAAATTCAAGGGGAATCCTTGGCGAATAGTAAAATATCGCTCATCGTTCGTGCTGAATTCATCCACCAAGGCGAATTCCGCGAGGAAATTGCTAATGAATTAGCTTATTACCCTAGCGAAATCAACTTAGACAAATTTAATGCTTGGTTGGTTCAAGCCCCGCCGTTTGTCGTACAAAACCTAGGCGAAGTCGTTGTCGCCGGGCCACTGGCCAGTGAACTCATGCACCAACCGCAAGGTCGAGGACTTGTTGAAGTCCTCCTTATCTATGGTCTTTCTGAAATCCGGGCAAGACATTACGAACACGAAGTGCGCACAGGGCATTGGTTGGTACTGATCCAAACAAACCACGAAAAAATTAATTCTGTCGCCAACGCCTTACGTTCCTTTGGCGGAAGAGACATAGAGAAATGGAATACCGAAATTGAGCATCCCATTTACCCTATTGGTTAACTAGTCCTACTTTAGACCGCAACTCCTTCACTTCTTCTATTGTCAGTGCCCGGTAAGCACCTGTACAGAGTGAATTTCCCAGAGTTAGCGATCCAAATCTAATTCGTTCAAGTCTAACCGCTGGATACCCGATTGCTGTACACATTCGACGAATTTGACGATTGCGTCCTTCATGGATTGTCACTTCTAAGACTTCTAAATGATTGCCTTTGGGCCTAACGTTCGATCCATAGGAAACACCGCTCATGCGCTCAACGATAGCCGGAGCGGTTTTTCCATCTTCTAACAGTACTCCCTGTCGTAAAGTTTCAAGCGCTTTAATACCCACTGGTCCTTGTACCCACACCCGGTATGTCTTCTCTACTCCATATGAAGGATGCATTAAACGATGGGCTAATTCTCCATCGTTGGTAAGCACCAACAATCCCGATGTGTCATAATCCAGCCTTCCGACCGGGTAAACCCGTACTGGAACATTTTTCATTAAATCAACCACAGTGGGACGCCCTCGGGGATCACTGGCACTTGTAATCACACTGACCGGCTTATTGAGTAGATAATAGTGCACATCTTCAGAGCGTTTAACTGAATGCCCATCCACTTCAATAAGGTCTTGTATCCCGACCTTAATCCCCAGAGTAGCAACCGTATCCCCATTAACCGTCACTCGACCGTCCAAAATAAGTCGTTCTGCATGCCGTCGCGAAGCAACTCCTGCTTGGGCGAGAACCTTTTGCAAACGTTCTCCGTTCCCTTCATTATGAATAATATTCTCATCTTCCATGAATCTCCAATCTCCTTCTCCAATGTAATGTCCTTTAATTAGATTTTGGGTTTTTTAAATCAAAAATACCGGGGCCAATTTCCGGATAACTATTTCGGACCTTTTCCCAAAAAAGTTCTTTATGCATACTTTGGGGAAGATGAACAAAGTATGCACCGGGGAACTGTTGAAGTATTTTAAAAGAAACTTTATCGTCCCCAGCCTGAGTTATACGAAACCCTACACGATGCGCGTAATAAAACGTCATTGGCGGTGGATCGCTTAAGACAAGAATACTTGAGGCCGAAGTATTGTCTCTAATCCAGCTTGCTTGACTAAGGTATTCCTGATTCCACTGATACTTTGGCGTTAAGTTGGCATAAGTACCTATATTGATCAATACTAAGAACACGATTGCGAGCACGGTTCCCGGTACGTCATCTAGTCTATCAAGGGCATAAGCACTAAGCAATGCAGCAAGGGGTAAAATAGGTACTAGGTAATAATCTAAAGGAATTCGAACACAAACTACCCCAATATACAAACCAGCAATGCCACCCCAAACCAAGAGCGCTAGACGCGCCGGAGAGCGGAAAAAGATCAGGCGACATATACCCACTCCCGAAAGCAGGAGAACACCGTCGGTGAATCCTCGCCGAATATTTTTACTCAATAAATGCCAGTCTAAGTTACTCGTATCAGCGGCTTTATCTCTCAATATTCCGGATACAAACTGACTCGAGGGTGAGACTTTAAAATGTACCCATAAATAGTATACCATAGGTGGAGTTAGCGCAATCAAACTATACCGAACAAGCTGACCTACCCGCTTATTATTTAGAGGAGAAAGCCCAAGTAGGAGGGCAACAGGAAACAACATTAACTGAGGAAGCTTTGCTAAAATCGCCCCAGCCATTAACAAACCTGCTTGCCAACTTCCTCTCTCATCTTTTGTGTTTCTCCATCTCCAGATTATAGCCAATGCCCAAATACTCCACGCTTGGGCCATCGGTTCAGGCATAACAACTCGTCCATAATAAATCGCCAAAGGCATTATGGCATAAATGGCCGCCGCCATAAGCCCTGCACGATCCGTAAACATCTTCCGTCCTAAATCATAGATTCCACCCACGGTAACTAAAGATAAAGTGATCGACCACAGACGTCCCCATATATCTGACCAACCGAACAAGGTCCAAGTAGATGCCAGAAGGTAAGGCAAAAAGGGAAACTCCAATTCAACCTTTTGAGGTGTAACCCCATCATAATTAAGCTGAGGCAAGAAGACGCCCGGAATATCGGTTAAATGCCCCAGCATATGTGAAGCCATGCTCGCCGTATCGACCTGTCGCCAGGCTTGATCGTCCAGAAGTGGATTCGTTATTCCCCGTAGACGGACACCCAAGGCCACAAGCATAATTAGCAACAAGATTAAGCGTCTTATTCCTCGGCCCATTCTACTGTACCCCAATTTTTGCGTTTTATTTGATAAATTAGCTGGACATATCCCCAAATCGTTGCCCCTATTCTCATCTTGCTGGCGCCCTTTTTCAATTCATAGTGAAGTTTTAAGGGGATTTCGGTTACACGCTTTGCAAAGGGAGCAACTTTTAACAGTAGTTCTACCATTCCTGAAAAATTGCAACTTTTAATTATATTGGGGCCATATAGTCGAGTTCCTTCTGCCAATATGGAAAGCCGATAGGCGCGGTAACCGCATGAATAATCACGCACACCTGTTATGGGGACAAAATAATGCATGACTCTTCCAGCTCCCCAAGATAATATCCTGCGCCCTAAAGAAAGCCCGTTCTGTTCCCCGCCTTGGACATAACGCGAGGCAATCACAAGGTCTGAACCCGAACAGATCTCCTCATAAAGCAAGGGAATGTGATCTGCTGGTTGGGTATTATCCGCGTCCATTGTTATGACCATATCAGGACCTTCCCGCTGCTTGTCTACCTGGTTTTCTTCCGGTAGGCTGCCTCGATTTTCATTCAGGTGCAAGACATATTGGAAACCGCTGTTTAAGGCTGCCCCAAGTCCTTGGTTATGATCGTGGTTAACTCTGTGTATGTTTTTATGAGTTCGGGCATAATTCTGAACAACATCGAGAGTGCGGTCTGTGCTCCCATCATTGACGACGATGATCTGATAAGGAATTGGCGCGCAGTGTCTTTCGATATCTTCGAGTAGATCTGGAAGCGCCTCGTCTTCATTATACGCAGGTAAAACAATATAAAGCATACTACACAATGCCCCCTTTCGGTCCATCGTTAGTATGCACAAAGTACCAATTAATAAAACGTTCTGGTGACAATCCAAACAGAGACGAGCAGGCCAGTCAGATCTGCTAATAGTCCTAATTTGAGAGCGTAACGATATTTCTTGATTCCGACGGAACCAAAATACACCGTTAGGACGAAGAATGTGGTGTCCGTGCTCCCCTGGAGGGTTGACGCTAAACGGCCGATGAAGGAATCCGGTCCATGTTGATTAATGAGTTGTGTTGCTACCCCTAAAGCACCCGATCCACTTAAGGGGCGCATAATAGCTAATGGTATAATAGCAGCGAAATCAGGATCTAATCCTAATTTCGCGAAGAGTGGCTGTAACCAATACGACACTATATTGAGAGCTCCAGAGTCTACGAAAACTCTAATTGACACGAGCATTCCAATTAAAAATGGGAGAATCCGTACCCCTGTTTTAAATCCATCCTCCGCTCCAGCTACAAAGGATTCATAGACAGGAACTTTTCGAAGGTAGGCCGCCACTGGGATAAGTAATAAGAGTAGGGGAATCGCCCAACGGGAAATCTCAGCAATAACGTTCATTTTTTCCTCCTGTGACGAATAAGGTAATCCGCGATGATGGCAACGGACATAGCACATCCTGTCGCGACGATGGTTGTTCCAATAATCTCTGTTGGATTAGCGGAATTCGCCTTAAGACGCACTCCTATAATTGTAGCTGGAATTAGCGTAATACAAGACGTATTCAAAGCGAGAAAGGTTATCATTGCCGGGCTTGCTACATCGGGTGTTTGATTTTCCTTTTGAAGTTCTTGCATTGCTTTCAGACCAAATGGAGTCGCGGCATTTCCCAACCCTAATATATTAGCACTTAAATTCATGATAATGGCCCCTAGTGCAGGACTATCCGGCCTAAGAGAGGGAAACAAGCGACGAACAGCAGGACCAAAAATACGGGCAATCCCCTTAATAAAGCCCGCTTCCTCTGCCAAACGCATGAGACCTAACCATAAGCTCATTACGCCGATTAGTTCAATTGCCACCTCCACTCCCAGTTCGGCCGCCTTCAAGGCAGAGACCGTTACATTTTCAATGTGCCCATTGAACGCAGAGACAATAATGCCTGTCGCCAACATTAATAGCCAGATGAGATTAACCATTTCCCACCCCCCTGCCTAAAATGTATGAAAAGGACAAACAAAAAAGAACGAGATCATCCCGTTCTTTTTGTTTGTCCTTGTTATTGCTTATTATTGCGCTACACAATAAATCACGATCGTCTTAGTCACGGGCAATGATAATGTCATCCGACGCTTTCTTCCTTTTCTGAAACATTCCTGAAACGCGGTCTAACAAGTCAGGTATCGTATCAATCAAGCGATCAACTACTACATTACTATCGACGGGAAGAAGTCGAATAGTCCCGTTCCCTACGACCAGAAAACCGACAGGTTGCACTGACACTCCTGCTCCGGCACCGCCTCCAAAAGGAAGTGGGGATGGTGTGCCTCCTGTATTGGCATTCTCTTTAGTGTCCTCTGGAGGTGAAAATTCACTACCACCAGCAGCGAAACCACAAGAAACCCGTGATATCGGAATGATCACGGATCCATCAGGCGTTTCTACCGGATCGCCAACAATCGTATTTACATCCACAATTTGTTGGATACTCTCCATCGCTGTTTTCATCAACGATTCAATAGGATGATTCCCCATGTGTCTACCCCCTTATATCCCGCCTAAACGTACGTAATAAATTTAATCCTACAAAAATAATATGGCCGATTCTTAATTGAAATATGCATCGAATATCACATAAAAAGCCTTCTTTTTTAAATTGGGGTATAACAACCAGCGCTGGGCATGGGACTTCGACCGTCACTTGTTGATGAAGGCGTGAAAGTGCAAAACCAAACATAGTCCAAAAAGCTCCTGCCGCCATTGCAGTCTGGGACGCATCTTTATATCCTATCTCGATCCGCCATTTAATAGACTTGCAATGGATTCCTCTGTAAAATTGTCGTTTCAAGCGATTTAAGGATCGTAGAAGGCGGGGTACTCTCAGCCAAAGACGACTTAACCAACCTCGGCGTATATAGCGAAGCCGCGCTGTTGTCTTTGCCTGGCGTTCCCCGCCTTTTCCTTTGGCAACTTGTTCTACTTCAAGCTGCGGTCCCTTCTCCCACTCTAATTGAAGGGTCGGAATTTGATATTGAGTATGCCATAACCCGTGAAATGCACGAAAATTGATATCAATATGATCTTCCTCTTCGATACGCTTGTATCGAAAATCCACTTCAGCTTTCATTGCTAAGCTAACCAGTAGTAGAATAACCACAGCAATCAAGAGCGCAATAAGCCTCACCAAACACCCCTCCGTACTCTATGTCGTCATTATTGTGACTGTCTCTAAATAGGTAAGATGCCCGATTTGGTGAGATCTTATGCGTTTCAACAGGCCCAATATGTTTTCACCCTTGAAAATTTACACATTAGTCTTTTAAGTGCTTTAATTTCGATTTGTCTTACTCGCTCGCGAGTAACCCCATATATTTCGCCGACTTCTTTCAAAGTCTTTACAGTTCCATCAATAAACCCAAAACGCAACTTTATGATATTACATTCTCTTTCCGGTAATGTGGACAATGTATTACAGATAAACGCTCTAAAGTCTGCCTCTTCAACTATCAGCGCTGGATCAGAACCCGCTTCTTCAGAACATCGCCTTTGTTTGCGGTCTCCACCCATAAATCCGTCTAATTCTGCCTCGTCTAATATCTCCGGGTTAATTGAGTTTAAGGGGGTAAAATTTAGATACTTATATTCAACAAGTTTCGCTTCCTTGTATTTTTCAAATGTAATTTGGAGCTTTTCACAGATAGTTTGGATATTAACATCTTTATTTTCAAGTTTATAAGATCGTTCTGTCTTTTTAATCTTCAAAACTAATTCAACCAAATGAACTGGTACACGAATGACTGTACCAGTATCAATTATAGAGCGTGCTATTACGAGTCGAATCCAATAGGTTGCATATGTAGAAAACTCAAATCCCAATGAAGGATCGAATTTTTCGACCGCTTTAATTAATCCTAAAACGCCTTCAGAAACTAAATCCTCAAAGGTATGCGTATGACCCAAGTAATTAAGATAGTTTGACGCTATTCTTCGAATTAATTTAATATTATTGGCGATCAGAAATTCAAGTTTAACCATATCGTGGTTGCTTTGGTAATCTCCTAATAAATCATAATGATCTCGACCATGATACGGAGATTTTTTTTCATCTTCCATATTCGAAAGCTCCGCGAACATTAGGTCATCATGCTCAAGGTTAATACCTGCCTGCAATTGATCCACAAGCTTCTTATCTTTTATCTCCAGATATAAATCTGATTGCATGTATTGCATGTATTCCTCCTGACTTTTAACTAGTTTAGAAATCAACTCGTCCCTGTCAAGTATCTTCGCGCATGATAAATAACTATACTCCAAATACAGATTAGCATTGTGTTAGCATTCCGTCTATAACAAATCAGTATATACACAATTCTATTTAACTATGAACATTCCTTTACAGATGAGCTATAGTGTCCTAATCAGGCATAGGTCTTACGGCATTAAAAGCCATTAATAATAAATTATTAATGGCTTTTAATGCCGTATTTAATGTATGTGGTTTCTAAAATGTGTCATTTCATTATTCATGTTGTCACGGGACCATTTCAGTCAAGGTAGCGTTCCGTTTTAATTTTCTGGTTTTGAAGAATTATTCGTAAATATTACAATACTCAGAGTGAAACTATAGATAAATGAGAGAACCTCCATACCAACAATACTTTTGGCGCTGAGAGTATGTGCTCTGATGTCCCCATCCGAAGCGGTTGCAAAGGTCGTAATACTAAAAAAAACGAACGTAAGAAATTGAGTTATAAAGTCATCTCCAATTTCCCCTAAAAAGCTGTGAGGATCCAACCTATATATTAGAAAATATATTGCTCCATAAAATACCATTAGCATCGCAAATCCCACAGACAGGGGTAAATAGCTTGCCAACAAGTGGTCTTGATGGTTATTTAATTCATAATAAACATAAAGAGCAAGCACCAGTGTCGCAAAGGCCGTATAGATGACTGTGGCTCCTACAGCCTTTTGACTAAGCCTTTGATCACAGCCATCTATGTCAGGAGAACCAAAGGCTAACAGCAATGCGACTGTTGTTCCAATTCCCGCAGGAGCCAATAACCAACCCGCAGAAGATCCTAAGCACTTGGCTAAGGAATTTAATGATTTTTTTTTACAAGAATAATAGTAGTAGTTAGACTGAGGCGAATTAAGTTTTAAAAAATTAGGATTTTGATTGGCATATGGATCTGAAGAATATGACCAAAGCCCTAATCTTAAAGTTTTATTCATAAGACAAACTCCTTTCCCCAAAGCTCTACTACCAATATATTACATTCGCTTTAAGAAAGAGCCTAATCCCCTCTCTGATAATCAATCATTTCATGCATCTTAGCTTAATTAAATACCTCCATTATGTTTCTGCAATTAACGCCCTATACCAGGTCTGTTCGTTATCCCTCTCTCCGTTTTTATAATGATAAAAGATACAAGCTTCTGTACCCTCTTAAAGATGAGCCCCACTTTCGTATCTCTTAATAAAGACCTTTTGACGTAGTCCCGATTCGCCAGACACAGTAGATTAGTGTAAGATAAACCTGTGGAGGGTAGGAATCATGTCTAATACTTGGAACGTATAACCATTAATTCAAGGCTATAGTTCCGCTAGTGACGTGTTGTATGAGCGTTTAAAACGCCTAGTATAGTGCCTGATTTTGGGTAAAAACACTAACTTTATTTATGTCTGGTTTATCGGGAAGTCATCTGCAGTTTTTAAAGGAGGTACCCTTAATGAGAGAACTAAAATTTAGGGTTTGGGACAAGGTTAAGGAGCAAATGTTAAAACCACAAGCCATAAGTTTTGATACACAGACTTCAGTTCCATTTGCAGTGAGTGTACCTGGAAGATCGTGGGAACCGGTCGGGAAATTTGAATTGCTTCAATGGACTGGTTTAGCTGATCAAAATGGCATAGATGTGTATGAAGGTGATTTAGTCAAAATTTCTTCTTTCATTTGCAAAATAATTTGGAATGACTCTCTAGCGACTTTCGAGCTTGTAGAACTAGGGAGTTCTTCAATACGTAATATCAGTACCATTACATCGGGCGGCGTTATAGGCAATGAATTTCAAAATGCTAATCTCACTTAAGATTAAAACATTCTAACAACAGGGATTCCCGACGCGCCATTCCACATCTATTATGGCTAATCGTTGGGAATCCCCTGTGTTGTACATACGTTAATTACTATTTCCCTCGATAATCTCTTTTAGTGTTTTCTTACTTAATTTTCCTAAAACCAATTCATACGACATATCTATCATTTGTTTTAAAACATCATCAGGCACATCACCCTCTAAATACAAAGAATTCCAATGTTCTTTATTCATATAATAGCCCGGAATTATATGCTGATATTGTTCTCGCAAGGATCGCGTAAATAGCGGATCGCATTTCAAGGTAATAATCGCCTTTTGTTCTTTATCTCCACCCTGCATGGCGAACATTTTTCCACCTATAAGATATCTTATTGCATTCCATTCTACCTTGAAATCCTTTTGGCTTCCTTTCTTAGAAAGACAGTACTCATCAAGCCATTCATATTTCATAAGAAATTCTCCTTTATTCCCATTAATTAACTAATACGAAATAACTTCGCTGGCTGTCTTTCTCAAACGAGTTACCGTTAAACCGTTCCGAAAATTATCCATTAAACGAAGTCCGCATGATGGGCACTCTTCTTCTTGAGCGGAAACTCCTGTTCCACAGGCCGGGCAGTTCTCTCCTGACAGATCAGTTTTACTATTCGAGTACGAATTTAAGTAAGGCCTTAGTATTTCTCCTATTCTAATTCCGTCTATCTCTATTACTTCTAGTTCAATGGTTTGAACCCAACTGATCACGCCATGTTCATCGCTTAAGGCAGCGCACTTTAATTCCCCTTCTTCATGTGGAAAAAGCGTACCTCCCCCGAAACTTGGTCTACAGTCCTTGAAGAATGAATATCCAGTACCAACTAGTACGTAATGCTTGCCAGTAACCTTATGTACAACAATTGCTGACATAACCTGTTCCTCCTCCCCTCGTAAAACTTTAACCAAACATAGGGACCTAGTTATGTCGTATAACGTCCCTAGGGTTTGCGACGCGTCCCAACCACTTTCATCTTTGCAAAGTGTCGCAAACCCTCTGTTATATAAAATTGGGCCCCCAGATGCTCGCCAGGGCAATAAAACCAAACATCAATATTATTATTCCTGAGAGCTTATTTACCCACAGCAACCTTTTAGAGTCGAATCTCTTTCCAAGTACATGAACAGTTGAAATTAAAGTCAACCACCATAAACCTGATCCACCAAATACTCCTATCACTAATATTGATGCCGACAAATAATTAGTTTGAATTGTCCCTATCCCCAATCCAGCAAAGATAGCTGCAAAAGAAATAATCGTCATTGGGTTTGTAATTGTAAGGAAAAATGTAGAAAAGTAATTCCCTATTAGCCCTTGTTTATTGGACGATACCGACTCATCTGATGGTTTTGTTATAAATGTCTTAATTCCTAAATAAAGAAGAAAGAGTCCTCCAATAAGCCTTAGCCAAATTTGCTGACCTATTAAAAAGTTCGATATACTTGCTAAGCCAAAACCAGCGATCATTCCATAGGTGGCATCAGCTGTGGCCGCACCTATTCCTGATATGAAGCCAGCTATTCTCCCATCTGTCAATGTCCGCCTTATACAAAGAACTCCAATCGGACCAACTGGCGCAGCAATTGAAAAGCCTATAATTATACCCTTAATTAAGAAAGCTAAATCCACATTCTCAAATCCATTCTATCATGCGCAATTAAATTTACGTCCCGCGTATTCTCAAAGTCTAGTTACTACATTCACATTCTCTCAGATTTTAGGAATACACTTGCTACTCTTTTGTGTGCGTTCAATATCTTCCCCTTCTCTGAGTTATTTCGATCATATTTAATTATTTAAAGTTGCTATATTTTATCCTTAATTTTTCTTTATCTGATTATCTATGTAGTCCGTAATATCTTGACATCTTTATTCCCCAGATAGCTAGACTATCCACTCTGTCAAATCATCTTTTCACAACAAAGAAACTCTCCTTTTCGAAAATTGACTTTCCCAGATACACAGTATCCCTGTTTCTTATAGAAATTAAATGATCTAAGGTTTTGGCTGAAAACATCTAGTCGAAGTGCTTTATATCCATTTTCTTTGGCTAATTTCTCGATAAACTCTACCAAATTTCTAGCTATGCCTCTTCCTTCGGATTTTGGATGAACCATCAATCTATGTATAACTGCAATCTTCCCTCGATTAAATGACCATTCGATGTCTTTATATTCTGGGTCTTGGTACTCATTCAAGACGATGCAACCTATGATTTCTTGTGAGTTTTCAATTCGGGCGATATATAAAGAATTATTGTTTATGTCATTTAGGAAAGTTTCCTCACTGGGATAAACCTCATCCCATTGGTCAATACCTTTACTTTTCAGGATTTGCGAGCAATTACTACATAAACTTAAGATTTCTGCCAGATGCTGTTCCGAAGCCTTAGTGATTTTCAAATGTATTTCCCCCCTCTGATAATACCTAAGCCTGGTGAACAAAATCAGAGTGCCATCAGATCAGGAAATATAAAGTCTATTCCCTATAAATTCCTCCTACTCGTGTCTCTTTCCCGGCACCTAGGTCAAGGCTTTATATTTATAAAGGATGTTTTGATAAAGAAGAATAGTTCATTACCCAATATATAACGTCACAATTTGACGCTTTACCTCAGATCCATTCTTTTGCTAGAATGCCGTACACTACGTGGTCAACATAATGATCATAAAGCCATTCCGCTTCTCGAATCACTCCTTCTCTAGTAAAACCCAATCGTTCAGGAATTGCCCTACTTCTAAGATTCTTCTCCGCACATCTAATCTCAACCCTATTAATGTTTAGCTCTGTAAAAGCATATTCAACAAAAGCTTTACAGGACCTGGTCATAACTCCACTTCCACGATACCTTTCACCAAGCCAATATCCAATACTCGTCGATCGGTTAGACAAATTCATTCCCTGAAATCCTATTACCCCTGCGATATTTCCTTGACACCAAATCCCAGCCTGGAACCCGCTATTTGATGCGAACTGATTTTTCGTCTCTTCAATATACGATTTGGTATCTTCGACACTCATTGTTCCATCAACCCAGGGAAGCCATTCCTTAAGATATGCCCGGCAAGAATCTGTTAATTCGAATAACTGGTCAGCAAAATGGGTGTCTAACAATTTAAGTACTACCTTATCATCAACCACAAACTCAAACATTCTATCGTCCCTCCTTATGACTCCTTTCTCAGGGTATGGCGTCTAACGTTCCGAGGATTTGCGACGTCGGGTTACTACATTCATACTCTCTCCGATGTCACAAACCCTCTGTTATGTGATTTCCTCGGCCCCAGATTTCTACTTTAACAAACGTTTCCGCAAGAAAATAATTACCGACACAATTAATAGTAATATGATGCTAATCATGATTTGTTTAGAATTGCTCCTTAACCAATTGCCTTCCGAGGTTTGTACTGATGTTGACGGTAGTACCACTAGGCTACTTCCAGCAATATATTTTTCAAATACCGTTTGCTCCTGCTGCGAAATCTTTTCGTCCTTGATGCTAAACTCTTTCAGAATTAATTGACCATTTAGCTGTTCGTCTGGTTGACGATGGTACTGTGTGGAAATTAAAGCTACAACCCCACTTGGTGTAATAGGTTGATAGCTATTTTCACTTTTTTGCAAAAAAAGCAGCACTGTGTTGCCCCACTCATCTAACCTATAATCAATTGACGATTTAACGAAACTACTCTGAGCTCCGGGGGTGGCTACAATAAACTCATTTGACTTCTGATCCCCCTTCAGATAATAACGCACGTTAACTTTCCAAAGGGTATACCCTGATGTTTTAAACCTTTCAAGTATGCCCAATTTTTCTCCCACTGGACCGGAGATTTCCCCAACAAGGACGACATCTGAATTCTGAACCAATTGTTGCGGTGTAAATGCAACCCATGATGCAAAGACGGGACTACCTAATAATGTAGTAAGCAAAAGCAATGATATTAAAAATCCGATAATAGGTTTTAACTTCATAAAGAATCACCCCACATAGGAATCCATTCGGTTTTTCCAGAATGTCACATAACGTTCCGAGGGTTTGCGACGTCGGGTTACTACCTACATATTCTCTCCGATGTTGCAAAACCAACCCTCTGTTAGGCGGAGTATCCTGCTTCGGAGGATAGCCCTCAATCTCTCTCCCAACATTTTGCATTATTCTATAACCATGACGTAATCACCTTCTAATTTGGTGAAAATGGGCATAATACTTCTTGAACAACTTTTTGGATGGTGATAAGATATGGACAAGGAAGAAAGAAATCAGGAGGAAAAGAATATGCAAGCACTTGCCAAAGAACAAGTCAACAAAGGATTATCTTTATCCTCAAAAAAATTAAAAGAAATCACCATTCGCCCTAAAGTTAAAGATGGTAAACTTTTGTTCGATAAAAACAACAAAGACCATCGCTATATCGTAGAAGAGGGAGAATACTAAAATTCTTACGTTTAATTTTTCTCTAGGAGAGATCTTTTGGGCTGATGTACGGTATGAGGATATCTCTGGAGAATCTAAAATAAGACCAGTAATTATTGTTGGCGAACTGGAAAATAAATTATTGATTTTAGTTGCAACCACGTCTCAATCTCCAGATGATCCACCAAAACATCATGATCAATATAAAATCCCTATTCCTAATTGGAGAAAATCGGGATTGACAAAGCCATCATGGGGATTGGGTCTGAGACTACTAGAGGTAGACAAAGAAGACTTTAGAAAAAATATCAAGGATAAAGACTTCATCGGTAATATGTATGAATTGGATTTTCAATATCTAGTTCATCAAATTGAATTAATACATGAAAATTAGTAAGACCTCTCTCCCAGAGGTCTTTTCTCTTACCCTTTAGAACTCATAACCAAAGGCAAATAATCCACAAATAACTCAACGACCATTATAGGAATGCTTGGAATGACATTTCGCCTAACGTCCCGAGGGTTTGCGACGTCGGGTTATTACATTCATATTCTCCCCGATGTTGCAAACCCTCTGTTATCCGATGCCACGACAAAGCAGAGCCTTCACGTCTAACTTTCCATTAAACAATAACTAATTGCACTTTCCACGTGTATCTTCGTAGTGTTAAAGAACGGAATATCATACTATCCCTTTGTGAGAATTAGCGGTAATTCAGTACAGCCAAGAATCCACCCCTCGATCAAATCCTCATTGGACGATACCGACTCATCTGATGGTTTTGTTATAAATGTCTTAATTCCTAAATAAAGAAGAAAGAGTCCTCCAATAAGCCTTAGCCAAATTTGCTGACCTATTAAAAAGTTCGATATACTTGCTAAGCCAAAACCAGCGATCATTCCATAGGTGGCATCAGCTGTGGCCGCACCTATTCCTGATATGAAGCCAGCTATTCTCCCACCTGTCAATGTCCGCCTTATACAAAGAACTCCAATCGGACCAACTGGCGCAGCAATTGAAAAGCCTATAATTAGCTTCTTGTATTCGTCCTTACTTTCTATAATTTATCTGACCCTATCGATCATGTCGCGTAAGAGTTTAGCCTCAAATTCTTCCGATAAACTTTCGTCATTCCAAAAAACTGTTTTTTGTTTTCCATTATACCCAATAAGCAGTTCGTATGTTAGGTTAGGTGAAACAGATCGCTGAGTAATCGCAAACCTATCTGGTTTAAAGACCTCTGGATAATTCATTATCTTTATCATACGAAAATCGTTATAGACAGTCACCAGTTCATCGTCAGATAATTTTAGATTTGTGGTTTTTGTTCTAGACGAAATCATGTCTTTCGTAAAACGATATCCTCATTTCGGTTAGATTCACATGCAAGGAACATTTCAGCTAACGATCTTTGCGACGTCGTGTTACTTCATTCATATTCTCTCAGATTTAGGGAATTCGCTGTTAGACGATGGTCGCCGCTTCCAAACATCCCAAAACCTTTACTTCTTCCAGAATAATTATCTCATACCTCAGCTAAAACAACTGATGTTTCTACTTGCCGTTCAGTTATGTTCCAGTACTTCTTTAATAAGTTATTCTTTTCATCTATTGAAACAACTTTAAAACCATGCTTTTCATAAAACCTAATAGCCCAATCCGCCGCTGCCCATGTCCCAATCAGTAATGGCTTATTTGTTAACGATTTTAGATGTGTGATCAATTTCCCACCTATACCTGAATTCCTTTTTTCGGTTCGTACATAAGCATGCCTTATCAATACAACATCATCAACATTCTGAAGACCCATAACTCCAAGCAATTGTCCGTCTTCTTCGTATCCCCAAAATCGAACTCCTTCTTTAATCTCGTGTAAAAGTTCCTCTTGTGGCATATATGGCTCATTCCAACAATCAACTGGAATGACACCTTTATACACTTGAGCAGCGTCGTTAACTATTTCACATATTGCTTCATTTTCACGCGATTCACATTCTCTAATTAACCTAAATTTCTCCTCTCATGCTAGGCGACTGTCGTCTAACGTTCTGAGGGTTTGCGACGTCGGGTTACGACTTTCATATTCTCCCCAATGTTTCAACCCCTCTGTTATGTGCGGTCTGGCGCTTGCATCTTTATATCACAATTATGATATAATATGTATATAAGCTATGATAGGATGGTGTTTTTGAACATGCCAGTCATTAAGCCGATTTCTGATCTGCGCAATAACTTCAACCAAATATCCGAAATCTGTCATGAGAATGGAGAACCGGTTTTCATTACCAAGAATGGACAAGGAGACTTAGTGGTAATGAGTATGGCTTTATATGAAAAGCAGCAGGCTCTACTTGAACTATATCAGAAGTTAGCAGAAGCTGAAGCCCAAAGCGCTGCGGAACTTCCTCGCATTTCCCATAAAGACCTATTCAACAAGTTACGATCAAAGATAAATGGATAGCAAGTTTCGAATCGAATACCTACCAATTGCGGCGAAAGACTTGACCGAAGTCTTAGATTATATTAGGATAGACAATTCCACTGCAGCGCTAAGAATTATTGATGAAATTGACAGAACCATTTCCAAATTAGCCCACTTTCCTTTCATAGGGCAAGTGCCTAAAGATCCAAGACTGATTCACCTAAACTATCGAATGCTGGTCGTTGGAAGTTACCTGGTTTTTTATGTAGTCTTTGAGGACGTCGTTGAAATCAGAAGAATCATGCACGGAAAAAGAAAATATGACTTCCTAGTTTAGTCAAGTGTCGGGAAAATCAGGTTACCCGAAGTGTCCTGCTTCGTAGGGATGCTTAAATAGATATGTATTCTTGCATTTATTCTACAACCATATGATTATCCCCTTCTAAATTGGTAAAATCAGCCTAATTAATATGTATTACAATTCTTTAATAAATATAAACACCCTTGGGATAGCTACATCCCAAGGGTGTTTTCTGGTTCGGAACTTTTAGCTGTTTTTACGCCATGAACAGTTTAACATCGTCTTCAACGGTAGAAATGCCTGCAATGCCGAAGTTATCAACTAAAACTTTGACCACATTTGGAGACAAGAAGCCCGGTAGTGACGGTCCTAAGTGAATATTTTTCACGCCCAAGTGGAGTAGAGCCAGTAAAACGATGACCGCTTTTTGCTCATACCAAGCAATGTTGTAGGAGATGGGAAGCTCATTGATGTCTTCTAGGCCAAACACTTCTTTCAGTTTCAAGGCGATCAAGGCTAAGGAATAAGAGTCATTGCATTGTCCTGCATCGAGAACTCTCGGAATGCCACCAATATCCCCAAGGTTCAGTTTATTGTACCTGTATTTTGCACACCCTGCCGTCAGAATCACAGTGTCTTTGGGTAGTGCTTTGGCGAAATCGGTGTAATAGTCACGGCCCTTCATACGTCCGTCACAACCAGCCATGACGAAGAAGCGCTTAATGGCTCCAGTTTTTACCGCATCAACGACTTTGTCAGCCAGCGCCATCACTTGATTGTGGGCGAAGCCCCCAACGATTACACCCTTCTCGATTTCCGTCGGTGCTGGGCATTTCTTGGCATGTTCAATCAGTGCGGAGAAATCTTTAGGCTTTCCATCTTCACGCTCAGCGATGTGCTTAACTCCTTCGAAGCCGACCACGCCGGTGGTGTAGACGCGATCTTTATAGGAATCTTTCGGGGGTACAAGACAGTTGGTGGTCAAGAAGATCGGACCATTGAAGGAATCGAATTCCTTGTCTTGTTTATGCCAAGCATTTCCGTAGTTGCCGACAAAGTTGTCATGGTTCTTAAAAGCAGGATAGTAGTGAGCTGGGAGCATTTCGCCGTGTGTATAAACATCCACGCCGGAACCTTTTGTTTGGTTCAGTAATTCTTCAAGGTCTTTCAGATCATGGCCGCTGATGAGGATGGCGGGGTTTTTTCTTACTCCGATGTTTACCTTGGTCAGTTCAGGGTGACCGTAGGAGGTCGTGTTGGCCTTATCCAGAAGTGCCATCACATCAACCCCGTATTTCCCGGCTTCTAAGACGAGGGCCACGAGATCACCAGCTTCCAGCGTATCATCAAGAGTGGCTGCCAGAGCTTTCTCAATGAAGGCGAAGATACCTGCTTCTTTGTATTCCAGGGTATACGCATGCTCCGCATAAGCGGCAATTCCTTTTAAGCCATAGATCAGTAATTCTCTGAGGGAACGGACATCTTCGTTTTCCGTGGCTAAAACGCCCACGAGCGCTGCTTTTGCTTCAAACTGGCTTGCAGGCGCCATCCAAGTCGCCGCATCAGGTAAGTTCTCCGGAATCGAGCCACCCACTCTAAGGATGGCTTGTTTGAGATCTTCACGGAGTCTGAGAGCTTCTTGAATTTGTTTTACAAAGCGGCTTTTATCGAAGTTAGCATTGGTAATCGTGCTAAAGAGACTTTCCATGATGAACTTTTCCACGTCTTTGCGGACAAGATGGCGTGCACGCGCCTGAACTGCATAAACCGCGATCCCTTTTAGAGTGTGAATTAGCAGGTCTTGCAAATTGGCAACATTTTCAGTTTTTCCGCAGACCCCTTTGATCGTGCATCCGGTTCCTTTGGCTGTTTCCTGGCACTGATAACAAAACATACTCATTTTTGTTCCCCCCTAAATTTTATTTAAATTTGCTGTAACTCAACTTCACTAGGGTTAGTATAAATCAATTTCGGGCGCTTTGGTGTGATGGAAATCACACTAAAAACCTTTTAAATATCTTTGGGGCGACTCCTTAGCTTCTGGCAATTAAAAATGCAGTATGCCGTCGAAGACATACTGCATTTCAGTATCAAGATGCGCTAAGAACTATTATTTCTTTTACTTTGCTAATCTCCAAGCCTAACGACTGGTTCCGGCAGCAGGCTTAATCCCCCCAAGACCGCGAGATTACAGAAGAGCAACGGACCCATTAAGGGATTTCGATACATCATTCTTGCCCAGACAATGCTCTGAGTTCCCGCTAGATTTCCAGCAAGATGAAATCCGAAGCCTACTAAGCCGACCAATAGATTAAGGGCCAAAATCTAAAAGCAGATATATGTTTCATGACGGTTTGCTTGTCCATACGCCATATAAAGACAGGCTAACGTGGCCAGGGTTCCCGAAACTAAAGGAATCATCGTGTAGCCCGATACAAAGCCTAGGCGAGCATGGTCTAAAAACACGGCGATTACCGCACCGAGGAAACCTAGACCAAGGAGCAGCAACAGTTTGGAACGCCGTGTTGTTCCACTATAGTGCGCACTCACTAAGGCGTAACAGGCGATTCCTGCAAAGGCAATAGGGGCACCTACGGGAGAGCCTGTAACCAGGAGACTGTTAATGCTCTGCTGGCTAGAGGTTGCGTTACCGGCTAGATGCAACAAGGTTCCCACGACACCGACGACTACTCCCACCCACATGATGGTTTGAAAGGTTCGCTTCACGACAATATTATGATGGAAGACCATCTGTGCAAGAACGGCTAATACGGCCAACGGAGAGAAAATCAAGGGAATCAGTTCCCAGCGAAAAAAGTTGTTTTCCGAGTGTGCAATTAGGACATCAATGCCAGTCAAGAGGACGTTTAAAGCCATGAAGCCCAGCAAAATGGGTGTTTTATAGGAAGCTAAGTTTGATCGCTTCAGCCAATTTATTATATCCAACGCCTCCTATTGCTTGGCTTTCAGTTCCTCAGCTTTTGACTGAAGCTCAACCAACGCTTTTCTCTGTTCATAAACTCCGTGCCAGTTTACATAGTCAGGGCCGCCCATGACTGCTCCATTGCGAGCTCTTCGCCCTTCGTGGTGCCAGAGTTCAAAATAGATGAAATCAACCGGGATGGACATTGCCAAGGGTTTGGTTCCTGGTGTCCCTGTATTTCCGATTAACCCTGCATTACGGATGTCAGCAACGAGGGCTCTGCCCTTCAATACGTTTTCGTTGGTAACATTGATAGTCTTCTCCGCTTTAGCCTGATTATCTTTAATGAAGGTTGAGGTATGGCAATTTAAGCAGACGGCGTTCATGGTTTCTCGATTCTTATCTCCATTATCACGGACCACGGCAATTTCAGGTTGTAGTCTCCATTTGAGACGTGCTCCTACGTTATGGGATCCCTTGACACTGCCAAACGCTGACATATGACAGGTGGCACACGTGGGCGCCGGAAAATCCTTAACCGTCAACGTCCCTGAAGGGGCCTCCAGGTTGAATTTGTCTTTATTGGCTTGGTAGTAAGTGCCGTGTGCGGACTCAGTGTAAACTTCAATTTGAGGGTGATCAGGACCTAAGTGACATTGACCACAAGTTTCTGGTTGACGAGCCTGGGCCACGTCAAACGTGTGTCGAAGATGGCACTTAGTACAATCTCCAAAGCTTCCATCTTGGTTTTTCTGCCCAATCGCGTGACAGACCTCGCAGGACTGGACGCTGGCATCTTTACCAATTAAATTGAAAATGGGATTTTCACTACCCGCATTGATCGGTTTCCCGTCAGCACCGAGTAAGTGGTTTTGAGCGAGTTCCTCAGTCGTAAAATTCTTCTTACCTTCCACAGAATACCAGGACCTTGCCCCATGGCTACTTTCTGAGGATTCTTTCACTTCTGCGGCATGGCACTGTTCGCAGTTTTTCGGGGTGGGCTTGGCTACTATAGCCACCTTATAATGATCTTTGGTCATGGCCTCTTGACCGGCCCCTGGTTTGTGACAATCAAGACACTGGACTCCCCGACCCGAATGTTTACTGTCATGATATTGTTGGATAATTCCAGGGTTCTGTTTCTGATGGCACTCTACACAGTCTTTATTTTCTCCTTGAGCTACGGCACTTTTAATGTAGGGAAATTTGTTTTTAATCCTTTCGGTCCAATAACATAATGAAAGGCCAGGAACAATAAAGTGACCACTAGGATAGTACCAATCCCCAAAATAGCGATCATCCGTCGTGTTGTTTTAAGCATCTGCGTGTGATCCCCTCTTCTGCAATAATTTGTGCATTGCTGAATGCCTATGGTTTGAAGGATGTTTAAGTCTATATGTAGGTGACATTGTAGCAGCCTTTTTCTTTTTCGGTTTAAAGTTATGTTGTCCAGATGATACAAAAATAACTATTAAGTGAGCGTTAAAATCAATTATTTGAGCCTATAGGATGAACAGATAAAGCTTTTTATGCGTAGTACTGTCAGTTTGTCTATGCTTTTGTATAGTTTCGCGCCTAACCGTTTAAACTGAGCCATGATATCGCTTTTTCAAGCACTAAGGTGCCTAAATACACCCAGAGATGTGTTTTGTATCACACTAAGTAAGTAGCGGCAGTGTTACACTAATAAACATAAAGGGAGGTTATTCAAAAATGACAGAAGTAAACAAGACGATCCCCGAACTAGAGTGTGCCAATTGTGGAACAACCAGTGAACTAACCCCAGTATTGACTTATGTCCACCAAGGGGAAGAAAAACACATATGTACGCGTTGTTTGCCAACGCTTATACATGGTTAGGAGATAAGTATGCGTTTTACACTTGATATGAAATTCAAGGACGTTATGGAAGCCAATCCAAAGACTGCTGAAGCTATGCAGGAACTCGGGCTGCATTGTCTTGGATGTGCCTTTTCAATCAATGAGACTTTAGCCAATGCAGCGCAGATGCATAATCTTGATCCCAATGTATTGTTAGAAAAGGTGAATTCTGCCGAACAAGGGGAACTTTCTGCTGAGGTCGCAGCTAAGGCTCAACCGTCTGGTGGCATTTTACAAATGGACAAGAAGACCTATTCGATCGCCCCACATATTCCGGCGGGTGTCGTCACTGCAGAGATTTTGCGTAAGATTGCCGATGTGTCTGAGAAATACCATGCTCAAGCCATCAAAGTGACCTCCGCCCAGCGTATTGCTATTGTCGGCCTACTTCCTGAAGATGTCCCTAAGGCTTGGAAAGACCTAGGCATGGATCCTGGGCATGCGGTCGGGTTATGTGTACGAAGTGTAAAGGTTTGTCCAGGTGATACGTTTTGTAAGCGAGGAATGCAAGAAACGTTAGCTCTAGGTATGGAAATTGATAAGCTTTATCACGGAATGCAATTACCCGCAAAATTCAAAATGGGCGTTTCTGGTTGTCCTAATAAATGCGCAGACTCTGCCTCTGTGGACTTAGGGCTGATGGGTACAAGCAAAGGTTATCATCTTTATGTCGGAGGAAATGGCGGAGTCAAACCGAGGCAGGGAACGATTCTTTTGGAAAATCTCCAGAAAGAGCAAATTTTGCCGGTGGTGGACGCGGTTATTTCTTACTTTAAGCAAACTGCAAAACCCAATGAACGACTGGGTCGTCTCCTAGATCGCATTGGTATAGAGGGACTTCATGAATTTGCAGAGAAAGCGATTCATTAAACGAGGGCACTCAGCAACCGCTATTTTGGAAGAGATTGAGAGCGGGCAGTTCGACCTTGTCGTTATGGGAAGTCGTGGGTACGGACCGATTACCGGATCTTAACTGGAGAGCGTTAGCCAACGTGTTTTAAGCAAAGCAGAATGTCCGGTCATGATTGTTATATAGTAAAATGATGAGGACGCTCAGAAGATTATTTCTGAACGTCCTCATCATTTTAGTGACATTATCGGAAAGTATAAGTATCCACATTTCAAAATAAAGAAAAGAAATGTCACCTTTTCATAGTCACTTGAGAGCTTCTCCAATAGTTCGTCCGAATTCCTGACAACTAGTAACTGCACCGCTATCTGGTTTCCAGGATACCTTCAACCCTTCATTAAGAAGCTCAAACCCGCCATGTTCCAATTCAGTTGAAATAAGTTTGTTACCTTCGCCACTCCAACCATAACTACCAAAGGCAGCGGCTTTCTTATTTTTAAACGCTAACCCTTTAATCATTTCTAACATCCCAGCTACGGAAAAGAGGACGCCTTTATTAACGGTCGGTGAACCAACAAGTATTGCCTTTGATTTAAAGACTTCTGTAAGAATGTCGTTTTTATCCATATGGGTGGAATTGGAATTAAACAATTTAACAGTAACCTTCGTATCACTCAACTTTATCCCAGCGGCTATATGCTCAGCTATTTGGCGAGTACTGTTCCACATGGTATCGTAGAAGATGGTTATTTGATTTTCCTGGTAATCCTTAGCCCATTCCACATATTTATTGACAATTTGCAACGGATTATCCCGCCAAATGATGCCATGACCTGGGCAGATCATATCAACCGGGAGGTCGAAGCTTAAAATCTCAGTGATTTTGTTCCCAACGAATTTACTGAATGGAGTTAAAATATTGGCGTAATATTTAAGGGCTTCGTGAGCTAACTCTGCTTGATCGACTAAGTCATTGAACATATGCTCGGACGCCAGATGCTGACCAAAACCGTCGATACTAAAAAGAATATTATCCCCGGTTAAGTAGGTAAACATTGTATCAGGCCAATGAAGCATTCTTGCCTCAATGAAAATAAATTCTTTTGACCCGAGGTTTAGTTTATCGCCCGTTTTAACGGGTATAAAATTCCAATCCTGATGGTACTGGCCCTTTAAGGATTTGATGGCATTGGCGGTACAATAAATAGGGGTATTAGGGATTTCCCTCATCAACTCCGGTAAAGATCCACTATGATCGGGTTCACCATGATTCATAATGATATAATCGATTGTAGTTAAGTCGATCTCTTTTTTCAGATTGGAGACGAATTCCTTGGCGAAAGGTGTCCAAACAGTCTCAATTAAGGCTATCTTTTCGTCACGGACAAGGTAAGAATTATAGCTAGAACCACGGTGAGTCGAGTATTCATCACCGTGGAACTTTTTTAATTCCCAGTCGATCTTTCCTACATGCTTTACACTCTTGTTAATTTCAAAACTCATGATTGTGAGCCTCCTTATATTTCTTTGGGGATTTTGGACTAATAATAAGTCTTTAGACAAATGTGAAATCGCTTGCAGATGAATAGGCTTAGCAGAGCTTTGACTGCTGGCCTATCATTTATCGTTTAGATGCTATCAATTATCTTTTCCGCTCTCTCGCGCTCTTATCCGCTTTCCTCCCTACCTGCTCAGGCACACAAACAAGCTGTTCTTCAAGCTTCAGATTATGGCATCGTCTTGGGGAACAGCAAGGTTCCAAACGTTAAGGGAATCAAATATTCCTGCAATATGTAAAATAAAAAGCCATAACGTCAATAAACGTCGTGGCTTCGAATGTATCCAGAATAAAAGTCCGTAACTTCCAAGTCTATCCTGAGTATTTCATCGTATGTAGGTTAATTGTCAATTGCCCACACGGGCAAGTCTTTTCGTTCCTTGACGCCCGTTGCTTTACCAATCTGACCGTTAAGCGCCGCCCATAGATAATTATGGTCATTTGCAAGCATGAAGAACTCGCCCTGTTTCCATATGGTCAACATCTCAAGAAGGTGTTGTTTGTGCGGGTAATCTTCCTCCAGCTTACCGACCGTAAGTAATTCAATGATTAGCGTGTCAAGTCCTTCTTGGGTCATGACGCGCTTCCCCCGAATGTCGTCCAGATGAGGCACAAACCATAGGTCCCATGCAAGCGCCTTGTCCCGCCCATAAAAAGAACTCGGTTATTGCCTGGGGCTACTATATTAAATATTTTACATATTTTTCATGTAATAATAGATAAACCATAATCAAATAATAAGTGAAAGTAATAAGAAGGGTGATTATATAAATGGAGAAGATCAAAGACAGACAATACTTAGGTGGTATTGCGGGGTTAGCAGGTGGATTGTGCATGGTGATTATCGATAGAATTTCTTATGCTATGGGATTATCAAAACGACTTTATGCTGAAACATCTGCAGGGGTTTGGGTAGGTAGTAAGCGCCAAGCAAAATCAAAAAGCGGCCATATTTTCGGAACAATAATGACGTTAGCATTATCTATGATGGGTGGGGCGGTAAAAGTTAATATTCTTACTAAATATGGACGAGACAAGATATTGCCAAAAGGGTTAATGTTCGGTATATCGTTTGGCGCTATCATAACAGGTTTAACAAGCGGATTCGCTATGAATAAGGTTAAACCTAAAGATGCGAATAGTAATCTTTCTTATGTTGCCGCTAGTGCTATATATGGTTTAGTAACAGCGTTACTAATTTCCAAACTTGGAGATGATTCTTTATTTGACGCCCAACCCCAAAACGATTATATTAAACCAACTATACCAACTGGCGAAGAAAAGAAGCAAAATGTTATTGGACAAGTCGCTAAATAAACGTAGACAAACGACATTTAAATGTTTGGATGTTTTAGAAGATTTAAAGTAAAATGGTGGAAGCTTTCAGTACGACATGAGTGTTAATGCTATAAGCCCATCACCGCAAAAACGCACCGAAAAACGGAAGCCAAAAGGAGTAAAATCATTTCCTTCCGTCTTTTCGTCGTCCATATATGCCAAGCGCCTTGTACGCCCACAAAAAAGGAACCCCGGTATAATCCGGGGTCTGCGACTTTTATCGCCATGGGTTCAATTGTCGTCTCATCGTTTAAGCGGTTAGCGGCGCGGAAAGGTCGGTCAAGGACGGTCAAGAACGCCGCCAACGTCTTCCCGATCGACAGGCAACGGTTCTATTGACGTGTGTCTCAATTATAGATCGCACTTTTATCATACGTGTACCCGGCAAAGTCTAGAAAGCTTGCTACTTTGGTTTTAGAACCTAAGGTAACATCTCTCAGGATTTCCTCTTTAAAAACGTTGTACCCCGTGCGGTCAACAATATAACCAACATGTTCTTTCGGAAGCGAGCGGTCGATATGCTGATCAATATAAGTATAAAGATTTCCACATAGTTTCAAGACCACTTCACGTTCCGCCCACTCCAGAAACCCTGCTGCTAGACGTGGATTCTTCTTCCCCGTCCTGCCCATAACCATAACCCGAAAATATTGCCCTCCCCGAGTCCAAGCAGCTGTCGGACATTTCAACACACATTCTCCGCAGCCGATACAACGTGAGGCATCTCGTTTCACCTTGTTATTAACAAAGGAGAGGGCCCCTGTTGATACCTTTTGGCAATTTTTTACGCAAGCCTGGCAACCGATGCAACGTGGAGCATCGTAAATAGGTTCTACTTGGCCAAGAATTCCTATATCCTGCATATGAGCTTTAATGCAGTCGTTTGGGCAACCAGTGACGGCTATTTTGACATGCGGATTATTAGGAAAGATTATCTTCTCAATATCCTTTGCTAAAGCTGTGGTATTGAAAACGGCATTTGAACAGACCTTATTGCCAATACAGGCAACGACGTTACGCGTTCCTGCTGAAGGATAGCCCTGAGAGGGATCATCGATTTTTACACCAATCTTAACCTCTAGTTCTTCAATGAGCGGAGAGAGCATCCTATTAATTTCATCCATGTGCTCAAAGGAAATAGCAGGTATTTCGAAGCCTTGTCGAGTGGTTAGATGCACAGTGCCATTGCCGAAGCGTTCGGCGATCTCCTGAATAAGAGGGAGTAATTCTACCGGCAGTGACCCACCGGGTACCCTTATGCGCAAGCAAGTATAGTTCCTGTCTTTGGCTATACGCCAGCCATTTTTCATCACTTTTTTCGTATTAATCGTCAACATGATCACCTCACTCCTTAATCCAAGAGATTTTGGGCCTTGATAAAATTAAAGACTGGCCCTTCCAGACAGACATAGGTTTCATCAATCTTACAGTGACCGCACTTGCCAAGGCCACAGGACATCTTGCGTTCAAAGGAAACCCAGATATTTTCTTTCGCGATACCCCTGCGTAAGAATTCCTGAGCGGTAAATTTCATCATGATCGGTGGTCCAACGATGATAACTCGGGTATCATCGAGTGATGGTATCTGTAATTCAGGAACTAGGTTGGTGATGAGACCAACCTTGCTTGGCCAAGAATTCGTGTTAGTCTTCTTATTGACATCAACATCTGTCTCTACCTCATCTGCTTTGTCTACAGTTACTTCTACTCTAAACACTTGCGCCCATTTATCCAGGTCACTCTTAAATAAGATATCACTGGGAGTTTTAAAACCGCTTAGAATGTCAAATCCTTTTAGGAGTCCAAGGTTTGCATAGAAGTAATTGATGACACTTTTGACAGGGGCTAGTCCGGTACCACCAGCCGCAATAATCAAATGTTTGTTATGAAACTCTTCAACAGGAAAACCGTGCCCATAAGGTCCGCGCATGTAGAGATAATCTTCTTTATCCAGCCGGTCGATACCCTCAGTAACTTTACCAACTTTGCGGATGGTCATCTCAATATATCCATCTCCAAAATCACTGATCGATAGAGGACACTCTCCGACTCCAGGAATGGATACTTCCATAAATTGACCGAAGACTGGTTTTATCTGGCACTCTAAACGATATGTCCAGTCAATTTCAGTCTGCTTTAACTTCTCTAAGATCTTAGCCCTAAATGGTAAGTAATTGTTTTCAGCCACGTTTTTCCACCTCTTCTTCGCCCAATCGGTTCACACACTGAGAAAACGAGATATATTCCGGACAAGCATTATCACACCGGCCACACCCTACGCACATATTGACACCAAATCTCTTTTTAAAATCAGAGACCTTGTGTAGCACCTTAAAGCGCATGCGTTCCCCGTTATTTCGGCGAAAACTATTCCCACCAGCCATATCGGTAAATCCGTCGATATGACAACTGGCCCAGACCCGTCGCCGCTCTCCGCAGTTGGGATTATCCTCATAGAAAATATCTTGCATGGTAAAACAACTACAACTTGGACAAACAACATTACATCGCCCACAAGCAATACAACGGGAACCATACTCCTCCCAGATTGGATTTTCTGATATAGACTCCATGTTTAGGCTTTGCGGAACTTTAACTGTCTGCTTATTTGCCTCTACAAATTGTGGGGTGACCTTGACTTGCTCACCATTGAGAGAAAATACGCCGTCAATATCCTCTAACACATTGCTGAGATAATAACCATCCTCGTAACGCACAGAAGCGCTGTAATTCTCGGTCTTGTTGGTACCCATACTGACACAGAAACAACTATCAAAGCTATCAGGGCAATCCATGACAATGAATTTGACCTTATTTCTCATTCGTTCATAGTAATAATCGGGAGTTGACCCATTTTCCAGCATGATTCTGTCCAAGCGTTCTACGGCATGAATATCACACGAGCGCAGAAAGACGAGGATTCCCCTTTCATCTGCAGCAGGCTCACGATACTCGTTTTCATTAAAGTAAAAAAGAGTCTGAGTCACAGGATGGAAGGTTTCCTTCGGAGAAAAGTACGATTTGTGAGTGAATACCACTTCTTCTATAGTGGAAATTTCATCGTACCCAACCAAATCGGTATCAGAGAACTTGCCTTTGCCCTTTAATAGGGTGGGCGCATAGATTCTGTACTTTTTCTTTAAACTATCGAGAAGCTTATTAAACGCTTCAGGAGTAAATTTATATCCCATTTAAAATACCTCACTTCCTTGATCCACATTGCCACTTCAGAGTAACATAGTAATCTAATTGCAACTGTGATTGTTATCACATAGGCAAATATTCATTTTGGCAAAACAGGCTAGTCACTGTGTAAGAAGGATAATTACTGCTAAAGAGCGAAATTTTATGAATAGAGAAGTTACATGAATCTTGGTACCAGTAAAGGATGAATAGCTATGTCAAAAGAACAGAAAATTCGTGAACTATTAGCAGATAATCTCTTTTCGGGTAATATGCCATCCGAATTCATAGATTTCTGCTTAGCTCATGGGCGAATCCGTCATTATGCACCCAAGCAATATCTCTATTTCTCAGGCGATGAGGGGAATGCGGTTTATTTTCTCATCACTGGCAGAATTCGATTGAGTTTAATGGGTGAATTTTCGGAGAAGATTATTCGCGTACTTAGTCCCCCAAACTTTTTCCCCGAAGTAGTTTTGGACGGAAAACCCTATCCCCATGCAGCACTTTGCATCGAGGAAACAGAGGTATTGGCAATTGACCGGCATACTTTTACGAGTTTTATAGAAGGTAATCCTTCTGTGCTGTGGGTCTTTTACAACGGACTCGCTTTGGATCTACGCCGTTCCTACCGACAAATTAGGAATCTTTCGCTTGGAGATGCGCGCTTGCGTTTGGGTGCTAAGATCTTTGCTTTGGCCTACGTGCATGGAAAGCCCTCTTTAAACGGGGTTTTGATTACTGTTCCCCTATCCGCAACAGAACTGGCTGGGATGTGCAGTCTAGCGCGGGAGTCGGTTAGCCGTATTTTAGGCGAGTTAAAAGAATTGAAGATTATCGAAATTGAGAAAAAGACTATAACCGTCCCAGACCTCAAAAATTTACGCAGTTGGATTCATGAGCGCGCTGCCCATTCGCGCTCGTCAATTAGCTAACGGATTCTGTAGTTCGATCAACCTGTGTGTTGCAAATTAATTTCCCCAAAGATTTGTAATTGTCTTATTTAATCATCTATGAGTAGTTTAACAAAAATACTCTTTACTCCTTCATAATCCTCTTTGCAAGTTTTTTTAATTTTTGTAAAAAGGAAGAGCTTGTTACGACCAACCCGACTGATTGAACTTCACAAATCCATATTCTGTATCATCGAAGCGAGGGTAAATCGAAAAGGGTACCTTTGGCGGTACCCAATTATGTGAGCGTTGGGTGCCATTTTGGTACCCTTTGAAGTAAGCGACTCCAGCCGCCGAAGCGACGAGCCGTTGCGCGAAATTGTCAGGGTCCAGGCGGCTTAAGTGTTATCTGTTTTGACAGGTAACGAGCTCCCCAAATGGCCCTCTTCTAATATTTTCCCCATATACAGGCCAGCCACTCGACTGTAACTATACATTACTACGCTTATAAGACCCAACCAAATTTCCGAACTTGTCTCCTTTTTTGATTTATGACATTCAACATTATAATTTTTGGCGCTGACTCCTCTATCGAACTTTTGGACGATATGTGTACAGAACTCCAATATAACAGAAGAGCAATCAAAGCATAATAAGAATATTGGCTACTACTGACGAAACTTTAAGTTTGAATAAAAAATTAATGGGCGTAAGTTCTATATTATTCTGAATAAGTATAAAGAAATAAATGCTGAAGCCCATCCAAGCAAAAATCCAATACTTATTAATATTCCTGTCTTAAATTTAATACCTCCATTAACCTTTCGTGCAATGATAAGAAATATAATCATAACTACAAGAACAGGAATAATGTAATGGGTTATATAATTTGACATATATCCATCTCCTTTCTTCTTTATTGAACAATTCTACTAATGCGTCACAAAGTCCTACAAAAGTGTCACTACCCAACTTAACTGGAAAATGTTGTAATATTCATCTTAATACTTCTTTTAAAGTGAGGTACTGGCTGACGCTGAAAGGCAATGCATGGTCTCCAGCCTTTTTATGTCTTGGGGTACCGAACTGTATTAATGCCAATATTGTGCTAAGCCTATTTGTCTTTCATGCAATTCACTCATTTCAATATGAAATCACCAATTCTATTCTCTATTTCTACTTTATACTTACTAAACCAAATCAAATGACTTTCTGCTGGAATCATCATTAGTTCAGCACCACTAATTTGTTGAGAGGCTTTTATTATAAGTGCAAAATTTGGAGCAAATCGACCAAGTAATCGAAATATAGCCCAAGTCATCCTCTCGCTAAATCTATTGAATAGGAACATAGCGCCTATACGTGTAACTAAATCTGGCCAAGTTTCAGAAATCACTGCACTTTCAACTATTAGTTTCGTTAATCAGTTTGGATAATTTTTAGCAAAATGTAATGCTGTCCTTCCACCTGCTGAAATACCTATAACAATTACTTTATCTATCATTTTGTTAAGTGAAGTTTCCCTCCCAAAATTCATACATAATGTACATTATGGTCATACTATGCATAGTGTACATCATATGATACATTGGAGGTGAGGGAGGAATATCAATGTTGTCCGAACTACAGTTCACTGATGCTAGAAACCAATTTTCGACTCTGTATGATTCTGTATTTAACTCTTTTAATCCTACTATAATTAAAAGAAAACAAACCGAACAAGTTGCATTGCTTAGAGTTGACCTACTAAAAATGGTATTAGAAGATTTCAAGCTTACCCCTGAAGTTATAGAAGAAGACGATGGCTCAATTACACTTGCACTGGATTCTCTTGAATTATACGCAAATAATTCAACCGTAGATTTAGCCACCAATGACTTGATTGAAGACCTTAAAATATATGCTCAAGATTATATGGACCGATCCCAACTTTTCTTTCATTCACCTAATCGCAAACCCCACTTCCCTTATGTTTTAAAAACATTACTCTGCGATAATGATCAGGAAATTCGCACACTCTTAGGATTATAACTATGTCGCCAAAGTTTGGAGATTTGAAACGCTATTGTGATAAAAATGGTTGGGTAATGATTCAAAATACTGACCACTGGTATTATGAAAAAGTATTAAATAATGGGAATGTTCTTAGAACGAAAATAAGTCATGCTATCAGTAAAGAAATTCCTGCAAATTTATGGAAACTAACCCTACAAAGACAACTTCATCTAACTGAAAGTGAATTTTGGGAAGGACTAAAGTAACGGCCTTAATTAATAGGGTCTTTTCTTTTGCTCATTAGGCCTTCTCCGATAGGGACATTTCGCCTAACGGACGGGTGTGTTTCCGACGCGTCCCAACCACTTGCATATTGGCAAAGTGTAGAGAACATTGTGTTATCGGAAGTCCGTCAGGAATACCTAGGCAAAAACCGGCTCTCTTTTCAGACTTACCGGCTTTTTGCCGGAACCGACAGGGTCTCCCAAGTTTCTGATACTTCTCTCCATACATGCCATGTTCTCTGACCCCGACAGGCCCTCCGAAATCTCACCTCTAGTGATTCCTTTGTATTGACCTCCATGGCGTTAAACATGTGGTCACCTGTACTTTGTCCGTTTCCGAACCACTCTAACGAGGCTGAATATGCTTCAGGAGTTACGGTCCTCCCTGTGGCCTATATGGTTCTCTGTGTACACTTCACCTTGCTGTTACCAGCTTCGGTGCAACACTCGATATGGGTGGTTGGTTAGACCTTGCCCAACAAGGCTCTTTCACCTTGCAAGAGGTACCAAACTTCTTGGCGTACTAACGGTTCGCGGGTTACCGAAGTCTGGTTATTACTTTTATGTTTTCTCAGATTTTGGTAACCCGTTGTTAGGCGTCGGACCATGCCCCGTGACTCATGGACGGGAGCCCGTTAAACTCCCCATATTAATCCCCTCATATCAGTATTCGATTTAATTACGTAATGCATAAAAAAATTGTCGTCACTTTTTATTGACCCCTAAGTAATTATTTCAATTTCTTTTTGAATCCCTTGTGTGCTTCAGCTTTGAAGCCTACTGATTCGTAAAAGTTACAGGCATCAATTCGACTTGACTCAGTCACAAGAATTATTTGGCTACATTTATCGGCAGCCCTTCTTTCGATCTCTGATATCAATGCTGTTCCAATACCCCGATTTCTGTATTCCTGATCTACTATCATGTTTTCCAGGACCAAAAATGATTTGCAATCTCCATATAGCTCTTCGCAAATCACTCCCATTACTGAACCGATTAGTCGAGTATTTTCAATTGCGCTGAGTAATATATGTGATCCAGCTTCTTGAAACTGAATGAACTTTTCTTCCATAGTATCAACACAGGATTCCTCACCCCAAAATTGTTGATATAGCTGTGCTAATTGAGGAATATCTTCTCTAACCATCTCACGTATATTCATTCTTGATACCTTCAACCTTTCAAATAATACTTAAACAAATCCGCGTATGGACGCTCGGCCTCCTGCATGGTCTGTCGCCTAGTGCATGCGAAAACGTTTAAAAATTTCTGTCTCTACGCAAGGTGGGAGGCCCCGTGACTCTGAAGCAACCATGGATAGGAGCTCCTTGAGCAAACTCAATTTGGTATTTCTATGACCAATCGTTTGATTCAAATAAGCCTGAGAATTTGTATTTCGAAGTAATCTTCAATTGTCCGTCCGTCTCGATCTTTTCAATATTCACACTACCATAACCGTTTCCATAGGATTCTTCAAAATAGCCAATGATTGTTCGTTTATGCACGATTCCCTGTTTATCTTTATAATACAGTGTCAGAGCGCTTTCACCATAATCCTTCGGTTGAACTTTCACAACTGTTTTAGAGTGTTGTGCAATTTCTGGAACCTTGATATCTTTTGTTATTCCCGCACAAGTCAGGTAGATACCTTCAACCTGTTCTCCCGTTGAGTTTTCTATAGTGACTTGAAACCCTTTAATTGGGGTATAAAAAATACTAAAATTGATGTAACCAATAATTCCAACTACTAATAGACTTACAGTAGCGATTCCAAGCTTTTTCATATATTCTTCAAAGCCTTTCTTTTTGTTAGCGCATGGATACGCGTCCACTTGCCTCCCATGCCACATAACGTCCCGAGGGTTTGCGACGTCGGGTTATTACCTTCATATTCTCTCCGATGTTGCAAACCCTCTGTTATACGTCGTAACGGCAAACGGCATCTTATGTTTCCTAATGCAGGCCGAATATTTGAGATCAGGCCAATTTGTTGTATAAACATCGAAGTTTCTACTTTGCCTGTTTTACAATAGTTAAACCTCTTAAATCTTTAATGTTGCTCGTTCTTCTGTGAAAGTACAGTGATAAGAGAATCGAGCTTTTGTAATAGTTCCTTGTCATTTTGGGTTTTTCTTTTGAAAAATTGGATGGTACTAATCATAAAATAAATTGCTAGAGCAAAAATGCCAAGGTAGATCACTCCGTAAAGCAAGCCAAAAATGCCAAAACCAATACTAGGTCCAATATCCGTCATTATTAGTCTCCTTCCTCACGACTATTCTGTATTCAAAAATTCTCTCCACAAACCTAACCAAATCCTTCTTTTGCCAATCGAAAAGTACCTTTTCCGAGGATCCTTTGGAATTTTGCACATCACATCCTGGAACTGCTTCTCCGCCTTACAAATAATGCACTATACTTTTAGTACTTATAATTTCTCTTTGGTTAACTGAAACCGAAATTCATCTATTAATCTTTGATTATGTTGGGGACGAAAGCAATGTGTTATTTCTAAGTCATTTCTAACACCTTTAATTGCCCGGAAGCTATTGAAATATTCAGCGGAAGCTGCGGATACTTTTTGCTAACAAATTCTACACCTTTTTAGTAATACCTTCTCCGAATTGTCAACTTCTAAAATATTTACCTGATTTTGTATTATATATTTGGTAAAAAAACTAAAAACCTATACGACCTATTATCAATAACACTGATCAGCTAATAATAAGTCAAAACAAGAGGGCGTTTAGACTATGTTGAAGCTGACTTAAGAAGACGTTACATTAAATACTTTTAGGAACAGCAAAAAAGCCATTAATAAATCATTATTAGTGGCTTTTTGCTGTTCGAGTGTTTGCATTGGTACCGAAGTTCTCTAATATGGCCTACGGATTCATTCGGTAAGCGATGAAACGTGAAGCTCCCCTACTTCGAGGTTCGGCAAATCCTCCAAAGATCGCAAGTCAAAATGAAGAAGGAACTGTTCTGTCGTTCCGTAAAGGATAGGGCGTCCAGGACCATCCTTACGCCCCACCTCCTTCACTATTCCCTTCTCCACCAAGGTGGCTAATGCCCGATCGGATTGGACACCTCTAATAAAATCCACCTCGCCACGGGTTACTGGTTGTCGATAAGCAATGATGGAAAGTACTTCGAGTGCCGCATTGGAGAGGGCCTGGGAAGGTTGTTTATAAAGAATCTCGATAAAGCGAGAGACTTCTGGCTTAGTACCCAATTTAAAGCCCTCATTGATTTCGAGGAGTGTTAGTCCGCAGGAATCCACTGCATAACGAGCACGAAGTTTGTGAAGCAGTTCCCTAATTTCCAACAGATTTAAGCCCAAAATTTCCCCAAGCAGTTCAGGTGTAAGGGGATTTTTGGCAACAAATAATAGTGCTTCTAACGCAGCCGTTTCCGATTCCTGAAACAGCATTTTATCTACCCCTCTTCTACAAAATCCCAGGCCATCTTCGTTGGAAATAACATAATATCACTCAGCAGAGCAGGTTGTTCAGCACGGACTTTGCCAGATTTCAATAGTTCAAGTAAGGCCAGAAAAGAGACAACTATTTCCATGCGCGATCCGATTCGCATAAGCTGGAAAAACCGTATTCCTTTGGGGTGAAGAAGGACACGACGCAAAACGTCAGCAACCATCACATCAATAGCAATCTCATCCGGCTTAACGTAGCGAATTTCTTCCCCTTTTTCAGCACGTTCAATTACCCTACAAAATGCTTGCCAAAGGTCGTCAAAGACTATTCCCTTGAGTGGATTCTCCGGTTGGACATCGGCTAGGATAGCATCGACATCAACCTCACGATAGTAGGATCGCCCGGATGAGGTTTCCAACGCCTCAAAAACTTGTGCCGCCTGCTTAAATGTTCGGTATGCTAGTAAGCGTTCCACCAGTTCTTGCCGCGGATCTTCCCCTTCGACCAGACTTTCTTCATTTTTCGCAGGTTTAGGCAAAAGATCCCTGGACTTCATTAAAAGTAATTGGGCTGCCAGAACTAGGAATTCTGTGGTGACTTCCATGTCCAAAAATTCCATTTGTCTGACAGCTTCCACAAACTGGTCAGCCATTCGCGCAATTGGAATATCATAAATGTCCACTTTTTCTTGTTGAATAAGAGTCAACAGCAAGTCAAGGGGACCATGATAGGCAGGAAGTTCAATCTGCGGACTTATGTGCCCACTTTCCATTTACAGACCCATGACGCAGCGGACTTCTTTCATAGTCTCCGAGGCCGTTACTCGAGCACGTACTGCACCTTCTTCAAGGACCTTCTCCACGCGACCTGGCTCCTCCCAATAAACACGCCGTTCCCTAAATGGACTTAATAACTTATCCAGGTTTTCTGCCAAGTGGCGCTTACAAGCAACACAACCGACCTTGCCCGCGCGGCAGTTTTCTTCCACTTCTGCGACTTCCGGTGTGTAGATCTTATGGAACTTATCCACGATGCAGACTTCAGGATGACCAGGGTCATCTTTACGGAGCCGAGCTGGATCAGTAATCATTTGTTGGACCCGCGTCTTAATTTCCTCAGGTGAAGCCGTTAGGGAAATAGCATTATGATAACTCTTACTCATCTTCCGTCCATCGACTCCCGGTAAGAGAGGTACTTTGCCCACAAGGTCTTTCGGTTCTGGAAATACCATTCCGTAAAGATGATTAAAACGACGGGCGACTTCTCGACAAAGCTCAACATGCGGAAGTTGGTCTTCCCCGACGGGTACCGCACTTGCTTTATAGAGTAAAATATCGGCTGCCATTAAGAGGGGATATCCCAAGAATCCGTACGTACCTAAGTCTTTCCCCTGTTGACTTAGTTGTTGAATTTGATCTTTGTACGTAGGAACACGTTCCAGCCAAGACAAGGGTGTAAACATAGAGAATAACAAATGAAGTTCAGAGTGCTCTTGAACCTGAGATTGTACAAAGACAGTACTCTTCTCAGGATCGACTCCCACACTGAGCCAATCTAGGGCGATTTCACGCCTTAGACGAGGATAATCTAATCGGTCTTCATACCCGGTGGTCAAGGCATGAAGATCCACGATGGAAAAATAACAATTATAGTCCTTTTGTAAAGCAACCCAGTTCTGAATTACACTCAGGTGCCCAATATGCAGTGCCCCTGTTGGACGCATCCCGCTTAATATTCTTCCTTTCATCAACTAACACTCCTTTTTATTATCTTGAATCTTCGTTTAATATACCGTTTATTAATCGCATTTAATTCTTCATTGATTATATTTAACCACATTTACCCCAAGAAAGGGGTTAATATCAGGGTTATGATTGTGTTATAGGCGGAAGCTATCCCATTCACTGCAGGGAAAAGCACAGTACTGAGGATATCTGTAAAGAGGAGCAGCATTAAAATAATCATTCCATACTGCTCTAGTAGGTGCAGCTGAGGTGCAAAGCGATCAGGCAATAGTCCAGTGAGAACGGCAAACCCGTCAAGAGGAGGGATTGGTAAGAGGTTAAAGATCCCTAAGCCCAAATTCATATATACGATGGCTTGAAAGATAAGCAACATAATGCTGCTCCACTCTGATCCTTGGATCCAGTGCATGGTCAGAGACCCTATGAACATCACCACAAACGCCGTAAGTAAATTCATGATTGGACCCGCCAAAGCAACCATCATGTGTCCCCGCTTTTTATTTCCTCTGTAATATTGGGGGTTGGTTATCACTGGCTTAGCCCAACCAAAGCGGTATAAAAGAGCCATGAGAGTTCCAAAAAGATCCAAATGGGCGATAGGATTTAAAGTTAAGCGCCCTTGACTGCGCGGTGTGGGGTCTCCTAAACGGTCAGCGACCCAGGCATGCGCAAATTCATGAAAAGCAAAGCCAATCATCAAGGCAGGAACATTAGCGATAATCGTCTGTAAATCGAAACCAAACAAAGGCTTGCCTCCTTTAACGCAGGGTATTAACCCGCTGGCGTACTATTTCCTTCTCTTCTTCTAAGGTGTGTATCCGGCCTTGGAGCCAAGCCATTCGCACTTCATCTAGAATGTCTCCAATCTCTGGCCCTTCTTTAACTCCCATGTTTATCAGGGCTTTTCCATCAAGGGAGGTGTTAATCTTTTCACTGGCTGCCAAGTATTGCGTAATTTGCATGCCAAATTGCTCATCCCGGGCTAAAACCATGACAACGACCTTTGGAACTTTGGTTAGCAATTGGTCCATCTCACTTAAGGTCAATGGCTTGTTTAAACACTCGCGCAACTGTACAAAAGTCATCGTTTCATCCCTAAGGGATCTGTTCAGACATACTCGATCAAGCAATTTTCCAATGATCAGCGAGTCCATTTTGGAAAGAGCCATCAGCCAACGCATATTCAGGGACCAATCCGCACTGTCCTCTATATCTTCGAAGTTAAAGTTCCAAGCATAATCTTCACCAAACCAAGCTTTAAACAAACCGCTACGAATTAAAGTTCGACCCATCGCCAAATAATTACTTTCTTTAAGGATCAGCAGGAGTTCTTCTGTAAAACGTTCAATGCTGAGTTTAGAAAGAACGCCCGTCTCCGTCGCAGTATATAACGCTTCGAGTGTTTCTTTGGCTAAACTAAACTTATAACGTTCAGCGAAACGTATCGCCCTAAGCATCCGAGTAGGGTCATCAATGAAGCTCAAATTATGTAAACAATGGATTTCTCTTTGCTGTAAATCTCGCTTACCGCCATAATAATCCACGAGTTCTCCGAAACGATCAGCATTCAAACAGATCGCCATGGTATTGATGGTAAAATCGCGCCGAAACAGGTCATCGCGCAGACAAGATTCCTCTACTTGAGGAAGTGCTCCGGGAAAGGAATAATACTCCCACCGCGTACTGGCTACGTCTATATGACTCCCATCGGGGAAAATAATCTGGGCTGTTCCAAATTTTACGTGCTGAGTTATTTTTCCGTCGGGTAGATGTTGCATTAAGGCTTGAGCAAATTGACCGCCGTTCCCTTCGACGACAAAGTCCAAATCTTGAGTGGGGGAACACAGGAGCAGATCCCGGACGAACCCTCCCACAAGATAAACAGAACACCCTTCTTCCTCCGCAGTATCCCGCACTGCTTTCAGAATATCTTGAATCTCTTCCGTCAGCCCTTCTATCAAATCCAAGATATCCTGACGCATCGCGATACTACGTTCTCGAACAAGTTGAGTTTCTATAGGAAGTGTGCTGCCGTGAACGAGACGCAAAACATCAGACCGAGAAACGATGCCCACAACGTTGCCTTCTTCGAGCACAGGGAGACGTCCAATATCGTGCTGGACCATCAGTCTCTGCACCTCATCCCAAGACGCCTCCACATCCACCGTGGTTACGTTTGTCGTCATAAAGCCCTTCACTGGGGCGTGTTGCAGACCGTGTTTAATCGCCTTGTCTACATCACGCCGAGAAATGATCCCCACCAAACACTTTTCGTCGGTGACCAGCACTCCTGTGTGCCCATAGCGCAAGAGCATTTGTTCAACCTCACCTAGTCGTGTCTCTGGAGTGACGGTCTTAACTGGATAACTCATCATATCCCGAACAAGGTGCGGTCGTTTAGCACGACTCTGAATGGCCGTACGCAGTTGTTTTAATATAACCGGAAGCTCCGCGTCCTTGATCGTGGCAGAAGCTGCTCTCGCGTGACCCGCCCCGCCAAATAACTGGACCAATTGATTGACCGGTAGACCTCTTCCTCTTGAACGACCTACGAGGTAAACCCGGTTCTCCATCTTGACCAAGAGAAACCAAGTATCAGCACTCTCCAGTTCTCCTACCTTATGAGCCAAGAGAGCAAGCCCGCCGACATAGTCCTCTGTCTCAGCACACGAAAGATACACTGGTAACCCATCGAAGGATTCAGTCTGACCTCGGTCTAACAATTGTTGCAAGAGTTCTTTTTGTTCCTCTGCCAGCGGTCGTCTTAAATATTTCGCAATAACCCCTAAGTTTGCACCTTGCTCCAACAAATAAGCTACAGCGCGAATATCACGGACTGTAGTACTATCAAACAACAGACTCCCGGTATCATCATAAATCCCGATGGCAATTAACGTCGCTTCAAAACTGCTTAACGGTAGCCCCAGCCCTGCTAATTTTTCAACGAGAAGCGTTGCGCACGCTCCAACCGGTTCAATCACCATTCCCAGCTTGAGCTCTCCGGCATAGGGATGGTGATCATAGATTTTTACCTCAATTCCGGCAATCCGAGCCACCTTCTCTCCCAGTAGCCCCGCCCGACGCAGCTCATGGGTATCTACCAGAATGACTCGGGTAACCTCTTCTACGTTAATATCCTGAGCTTTACGAAACCGCAGTTGATCCCTAGATAGAGCCAAAAAGTCTTGAACATAGACGTTCGGTTTTCCGTCCATGACCAATACACTATCCGGATAAAGTTTTTGGGCGGCCACCATTGACGCTAAGGCGTCAAAATCGATTTGGCGATGAGCCAAAATGATATCCATAATTACATCCTCAAGTTCCTTCTCAAAAAGTGCTTATTTTTTAAATTATACCATCTTAGGCCTATTCACAGCAACTTCAAGCTTCGCAGTCCAGAATTAGCTAGTCAAAAAGCCAAGCTATTGAATACTCACCTTCGTGCGCTCTAATTGAACTGATCCCGCTGCGGTGGAAATATCTAAGTCAATTTTCGTTTTCGCTTCAGCGTAGTTCGGACTCACCCAACTTTTATCCTCAAGCAATAATCCTGAGCCCATGAAATTAGTACTACTGGCCACTCCATTTAAGCGAACGCTCAATCCTACGTTTTCGGGAACAACCAACGTTAGCTTGGAAGCTCCACTATCAATTTTACCCTTTGTCAAAATCCCATTATCTCCAAATTGGAGTTCATAGTCACTAGCTCCAGTACTGATTTTAAGATTGTCCACTAAAAGACGGTCTAAATTGATAGCCCCATTGATCGCTCCAGCCGAAATATCTAAGTCATAATGTACCTTCGTCGATAAGTTTAGCTCTAAATCACTCTGATTTAGTTTTGCCGCGTTTCCACCAAATGACGTCGCAGAAAGTGTCGCTGTTAAGGTATCTCCAGCTTGCTGAGTACTAAAATGTGATCCTTGAGAGCCTGCGTTGGAACCCTGTCCCTTCCATTGATAATTTCCTGTTATAAGCTGAGATTCGCTTTTCCCAGAATCCAGAGCCGTCACCTGAACCTCAGCTCCTCCCAACTCGAGATTAACCCGCGCTTTCTTCACCTCAGAAGGCAAGGGAACATTTATCAGATCGTTTCTGTCAGTTCCACCTACCTTACTATTATAAAAATAGTTATGCATTTGCCCAGGAACAGGCTTATCTCCCACGACCACGGAGTATCCAACAATGCATAGGAGGAACACCAACAAAACAGTACTGAGCGGGATCCGTCGACTAAACAACAATCCGATCCCGGCTAAGATGAGTATTAACGGCCATAAGTCAACGGCATGCAACCATAAACTCCAAGATAAGTACCCATAATTAATCAGGAAAAAGACAACCCCCATGGCGATCAGCAGCAGCCCTCGGCTAACGGAATCAAAAACTCTTCTCATTTTCTTCCCCCCCGCAAAATAATAGCAAGACCTATTACAATAAGAAGTAACGGCCACATTTTGCTCATATCAAACCAGTACGGGAGCACACGTTCCAGCAGAAAAAATACCCCTAAGACCACTAAAATTCCGCCTGCCATCTTTGAACGGTTCTCGTGATTCTCGTTCCTACCGAACCCCGTAGTTGCCTCTTTGACATCGGAGACCATTCCCTTGACAGCCTCTCCCACATCGTACTTAGGATTTTCTGCAAATCCCAGCTCATCGGTGGGATTCTCCGGTATAATCGCCCACCCTGCCAAGTAAACAAAGAACCCCACGCCCCCAAACAAGGCAACTAACGCAATTAGCCGTACTAAGGTGACATCAATACTGAAATAGTCAGCCAATCCTCCACAAACGCCTCCAATCATCTTTACTCGTTTCGAGCGGTATAATCTTTCTGTCATGTTCGTTCCTCCTACAACTTTTTGTTAAGTTTTTGTCTCCACTCCTTATACGTTTGGCAAGGTTCAAATGTTTCATGTATCCCAAAAATAGAAGAAACATCAAACCCGTTAAGGCTTGATGTTTCTTCTATTTTTAGGAAAGTTTTAGGGAAGCAGTCGATACTAGATACTAGCATTAATCTCTTCTGTTGCGCTTTCAATCTCCTCAGGAGACATCCCATCTTTACCCAGATTGAACTTGATTGCATCGGTCCAAAAAGCACATTTTGCACTCATCTTTTTGAACGTTTTGGCGTTAGCTTTACTCTCTTTTGCTCTAGCCTCTGCATTAGTCTGTACAATTGAACAAATGTAAAGAGCTTTAATGCGATTCTCTTTATCAAGGTCACTAAATCTTTGAGTCAGTTCCGCAATTAAGTTGTGGTAATACTCCGAAAAATCCTCAAAAGGAATTTCAGTATCCATGTGTAAGTATTCTTTCAACTTCTCAAGTAGCTTCTCCAATGTGTCAACCCTCCAAAACTATTACCTAACTATAACTTCACATAGTATATAACCGTTTTATTAAAATGACAAGAGTTAATGAATGTCAATGCAACCACTTCTTCTTCCAAAAATAAACCATAACCACTAGGAAGATGAAAATCGATAAGCCATAAAATACAAAGATGCCATATGTATCATGAATAAAAGGCATGAATTCGAAATTCATTCCAAAGTAGCCAGTCAACAGAGTAATCGGTAAGATGATGGTCGCTACAAGAGTCAGAACCTTCATAATATCATTGGCTCGATTATCTATCGCCGCCTGATAGGCTTCTCGCAAACTCTCAATCATTTCATGCGTTTGGTGGACGGAGAGCAAAGCTTGCGTCATCTCTAAGATTAATTCCCCTTGAAGATCTCCATATTGCGATTTTTGGATATTCTTGAATCGCTCGAAAACACTCTGATGGGCGTTTAAGGATCTTTTCACCACTAGAATTTTACGATGAAGCGAGATAATACGGCTTAATTGTCGAGGACGTGGAGACAACAGAATCATTCCTTCGAGAATATCCACTTGATCTTCCATCATCTCCAGTTGTTTTTGATGGTGGCGCAATACTCTCAAGCCCAAAGCACACGCCAAATCCAGAGGGGTTGTCAACGTGCCACTTTGTGCCCACTCGCTCAGATGCTCAGGTGTAACCCCATTCCAGCCCAACATAACAAAAATGTCCGTTGTTAGAAAGAAACGAATGGGCCGTTCCTTCTTATGTTCATCAATATCTCGCAAACAAGCATAATGAACATTCGGGTTTAAGCGGTCAAAATGAGGACGGAAATGCAAAGATCCTTCTCTGACTTTCTTCTCCAACTCGCCTGTTTCGCGCACGCGGAGACGGTCCAGCCAATCCGATTCCTGAATTTGAGCAGACAATATAGGTGGAACTTTATCCCATTGATCCAGATCCAATACAAAGACCTCAAAGCCTTCCTTGACTCCCGATTGCGGCATTTTCTCCTGAATTACTTTTATACCCTGTGGATTAATATAAAACGTCTCCATCAGTACTTCTCCTTCATCCATCCACGCTCTCGCTTAACTCTTAATGCTATATTATACCATATCACAGGTACGATACCTCGCGTTTTAGCCTGATCAATGTTACACTTTCACCGAAGCGCACCATAAGCTCCAAGGTCTATTGTATTGCCGAAAGGAGACAACACGAAATGATTCGAACCGCTATTTTTGATTTAGATGAACTTATTATTGATCTGGAGAGGATCCATAAAGCAGCAGAACGTCAAATTTGCTTAGACTATGGTCATTCCTTTGACACCCTATCCGAAGAGCTCCGGTTTAACTCCTCTGGGCTTCGGGAAAATGATATTTTAGCACGGATAAGACAGGAACTAAAACTTTCCGCACCCTTAACCGAGATGATTCTACGAAAACAAACTCTTTTCGCCGATATGATAACGGACGAGGTCCTCCAGCCCATGCCCGGTGCCCTTGATACGATCAACACGCTAAAGGCACACGGTTATCGCCTAGCTCTAACCTCTTCAGGATCCCGCCCAAGAGTGGAATTAGTACTAAAAGGATTAGGTATTTTAGAGGCCTTTGACATAACAGTTTGCGGAGAAGATGTTCAACAAGGCAAACCCAACCCCGAACCGTACCGCATTACCGCAGAACGTCTAAATATTTCTCCACTAGAAGGAGTGGTTTTTGAGGATGCTGACGTCGGAATTCAATCTGCCAAAGCCGCAGGCCTATGGTGCATCGGAGTCCCTAACCCTGCCGCAGCGACACACCAAACACTAAAACAAGCAGACCTTATCCTCCCAGATCTTACACACTTTTCTCTTGACCTCTTAGAGAGGATCAATACCCCAAACGCAGGACGGTGCACATGAAATGTGCCGTCTCCCCAACACTCCGTCCCCCGACCCAAGCCCGCGCGCAGTGTCACACAAGCACGACATCTCTACGCCAACAGAATAACAACTTCGTGAAAACGACCCCAAACGCAGGACGGTGCACATGAAATGTGCCGTCTCCCCAACACTCCGTTCCCCGACCCAAGCCTGGGACGCAGTGTGACACAGCGCGACGTCTTTACGTAAGCAGAACAGCAAACTTCCGTTCTAGCTCCCGACCCCAAATACGGGGTAGCGAACAAGGTCCCTTCTCGCCATCCTTGGCTTCAGGGACACTCGGCCATCCTTGGCCAGCGGATGTGAGCTACCGCCCATGCGCCAAGGATGGCGCATTGGGCGGGAACCCCGCTCCCGATCGAAGGAGCTCGAACGGTTAGTTTGCTCTGCGTCGTAAGACCGAGCGCGGTGTCACACAAGTCCCCCTACTTAAAAAACACAGAACTAGTCTTTCCCTCTTCAAAAAGCCCTTTCACCACAACGTTTGACTTCTTCGGATCAACTTTCCAATAACTGATGTCGTTTTCGGTGAAAAAATTTCCAGGTAAGGTTTGAGATGAAATCTCAGGCTTTTCAATATGAAGCAGGATATTGCTCAGTGCCCATAACTGACTTGCCGAAAGGTTCGTTTCCACAGCTCTAGACATTTGAGGGATGAGCCAAGGTAACTTTGGAACGGTCCTAATTTGCAAAAATTCCTTTCCCATAGCTTTCAATACTGCCTGTTGACGCGCTGCTCTCGATATGTCCGCAAATGCATCATTACGAAACCTTGCATATTGCAAAGCTTGGGCACCGTTTAAACGTTGCGTCCCTTTTTTGAGATTAATCAAGCCGTCTACCTTATCTCCAGTAGCGTAATACATATCTTTTTCGACAGTGAGCGTTATCCCTCCAAGGGTATCGATAATCGTTTTAAACCCTGTAAAATTCGTAAGGACATAGCCATCAATATGTTGATCGATTAATTTTTCGACCAAAGTCGTTGTCGTTTTGAGCCCTTTACCTACTCGTGCAGCGGCATTAATTTTGTTCTGTCCTAGGCCTGGTATTGTTACTTGAGTGTCTCGAGGAATGGAAAGAAGGGCGATCTTACCATTTGTGATATCGATACTGACTACCATTAATGAATCCGTATTACTGAACGACTCTTCCCCTGGACGCCGATCCACTCCGACTAACAGTACGGTGAAACGATTCCCCTGAAAGACGGGCGCAGGCTCGGTGAAAGGCTCATTTAAATCATTAAATGTCGAGGCGTTCTGACCACCTGTTTGTTCCTTTACTGACTCTCTTCCAAGTTGATTCGATTCCCCCCCTCTTTGCTCGGTTGCATAAATGATGGGTTTCTTTTCATTTCCAACTACCTGACTCACAAGAACAGAGCCTAAAACTAGACCGATACCTAGAAAAATCCCCAAGAGCATTGGTTTTTTATAAACTGTTAAGACCCGGAAAATCATTTGACCATCATATTTATTTTCCTTCATCCGAGTCCACTCCATTTCTAACTTCTTTTCTATAGCATCAAACAATCATCCTTGAAATATTCCAATTTTTTTAAAAAATTAGGATAGGTATCACTAAGATTATTATTTACATATACTGCCATAAGAGGGAGGGAACTTGAATGGAATTTCTCAAAAAATTGTTTTTAAAAGATAATATCGTTGAAAATAAAGATACTGTACCCGAGCTGAGCAAAACCGTTTCGAATAATTTTCAAGAAAATGGTTCACAAAACGTTCCAGAAAACATTGTTTTCACTCAAACCCCTGTTAATCTTATGAGTAAATTATTCCGTAATCAAAAAAATGCCCTTCCTGAGACTCTCTACGAAGATGAAGCTTGGGCGCCGGAAACTAAATTTGTAGGACTCTTTCATAAACACAGAGTCATTACTGAGGAGCACTTCTCCTCTTCTTCCGCTCCCCAATAAAGAAAAGAGAGGCTGTGTCCGACTTGGAACACGGTCTCTCTTAGACATAGCTTATTCAGTATCTTATCTGTTATTAATTAAATTAAAGAAAGGGGAGACTGGCTTTGAACCATGGATATTCCCTAAACTATACACCCGTATTACGAAATCCTCGTCTCTTCCATCAGAATACTGCGCGTTCCACTCCCGTTAATTATCCAACTATTCATCAAATTCCCCCCCGACCTACGACCAACTTATATCATCCCCTCTCACCCTATACACTTCAAGCCCCATCCATGGTTCAATCCTCTTCGCCCTACTCACCCCAGCCTTATCCTTATTATCCAGTCCCGCCCAGATCAGCGGTTCTTTCACCGCTCCCCCTCTCTTCTTATTCTGTTCCTAGCGTTTCTTATGAACCTACTGTCTCTTCTAATGGATTAGCCCTCATTCTGATCGCAACGCTTATCTTAGTTGCACTTGATCTTGCGATTGTTCGCCCCCAAAAACGCTAGACGAGTGATCAAGAAAAACCTTGGCTACGGCTCGGCCCTTTATTATTCACGGATATCAGAAATCTCGTATTCGTAGGGGCACGATGCATCGTACCCCTACTGATCCGTTCAAAAAGGACCCGTAGGCGTCAAATAACACCCACAGGCCCTTTTTTTATTACCGACTTGCCATCCGTAAATACTTCAAGCGCGCCGGCAATACGTCATTGCGCAGTAAATCCGCATATGTTTCTCGTTTTACAATCACATCAACCTGACCATCCTCTACAAGAACGACTGCAGGTCGTATCAACCGATTATAATTTGATGACATGGAATAGTTGTAAGCTCCTGTGCAAGAAACCGCAAGCAAATCGCCGGATTGGGCTTTAGGTAAATCAATATCCCAAATCAACATATCTCCTGATTCACAACACTTTCCTGTAACAGAAACAACCTCGACTGTTTCTTCATTGGCACGGTTGGCAAGAACCGCCTCGTAGCGCGCCTGATAAAGTGCCGGACGTGGATTATCTGTCATCCCTCCATCAACAGCAACATATTTTCGAACTCCAGAAATTTCTTTAATAGAACCAACAGTATAAAGTGTGGTTCCGGCTGTTCCTACGATCGAACGGCCAGGTTCGATGATGATTTTTGGACGTGGGAAATTCTGTGTTTGACAAGCATCCGCTAGAGCGTCCTGAACCGTTTTAGCATACTCTGAAATCTGGGCAGGAACATCTCCCGCTGCATAATAAATCCCAAATCCTCCCCCCAAATTCAACTCCTGCAGAAGACAGCCTGTGCGCCTAAGAATATCACCCATATAATGAATCATTATCTCAACTTCATGTCTAAAGGAATCTAGTTCAAAGATTTGCGACCCAATATGGGCATGAATTCCTTTTACTGTCAGGTTAGAATAGGATAATGCCAAATCAATCGCCTGATCTGCGGTACCATTTGGTAATGTAAAGCCAAATTTAGAATCGATCTGACCAGTTTGAATATACTCATGAGTATGCGCTTCAATCCCCGGTGTCACACGAAGAAGAACGGCAACAATTTGGTTTAATTCTTTAGCCAGATCATTTAATATCCCCATTTCATAAAAATTATCCACAACAATTCGCCCAACCCCGGCTTTAATTGCCATTTCTAACTCTTGTGCAGATTTATTATTGCCGTGGAAGTAAATTCGGGCAGCAGAGAAATTAGCCTGCAGAGCTGTATAAAGTTCTCCCCCCGAGACGACATCTAAACCCAAGCCTTCTTCATCAATAATCCTGCACATGGCCAACGTCGAAAAGGCTTTGGAGGCATAAATAACCTCTGTATTTTCCTGACCTTTAACAAACGAGCTGTGATACTGTCGGCAAATATTCCTAATATGGGCTTCATCCATGATGTATAACGGTGTCCCAAATTGTTTAGCCAATTCTACCGTGTCACATCCGCCAATCTCTAAATGTCCCTGCTTAGTGACAGATTGTGTTCCATGCAGCTTCATTCTCTTTTCCTCCTTTTTCTCTAAAAAGTAATGTTTTGTCAATATCTAAAAAAGAGATGAGGCATTATGAAATTTCATTAATGATACCAGACTTCTTAACGGAGGTCAATTTAATCTATTTACTAAATAGTTTATGTTTTGTAAACACAAGAGGTCCACAGTTGTGTGCAACCGTGGACCTCTTTCTGATTCCAATATAATTAATGTGTTCTTCACTTGAGTAAGTTTCTTTATGCTCCTTGCGGTTCCTCATTTTTCCTCGTTATTCCACCGCTGTTGGCACAGATCATATGTGACCACTTTCCGCATCGATCGCCCCACCTCGCCAAGTTTATGCCATCTTGTATAATTTCCACAACTTCACAGTGGTTTGCACACCCAGAACATTCGAAACTTTTGGCTTGGAATTGGGTCTCGGCCAATTGTAAACCTCGAAATTTGGTCCGAATTTCTCCTTGTACCTCTACTTTCTCCTGCGCCAAGTACGCAGCCCCTAAGGCACCCATAACGCCATGATATTCCGGCACTATCACAGGTTGGCCTAACTCCTCTTCAAACGCTTTGCGTATTCCAGGATTTGCGGCCACACCCCCTTGGAAAAAAATCGGGCCCCGGATGTCTTTATTCTTCCCCACGTTATTCAGATAGTTTCGCACCATCGCTTGACATAACCCTGCTAAAATATCCGAAAGTGAGTGCCCTAACTGCTGTTTGTGAATCATATCTGATTCCGCAAAAACAGAACAACGCCCTGCAATCTGGACTGGATGTTTGGCTTGAAGAGCTAACGGTCCAAAGTCCTCAATTGGAATTCCTAGCCGCGCAGCCTGCTGATCTAAAAAAGACCCCGTTCCGGCTGCACAAACGGTATTCATAGCAAAATCAGAAACGACCCCATCACGAAGAATAATGATCTTAGAGTCCTGCCCTCCTATCTCAAGGATGGTTTGCACATCGGGATTAACGCGTGAAGCAGCCACAGCATGGGCAGTAATCTCGTTTTTTACAACATCGGCTCCTAATAAGGTCGCGGCGAGTTGGCGCGCGCTCCCCGTAGTGCCGACCCCAATGATTTCGGCCGAGTTCCTCATTTTAGATCTAAGTAGTTTAATACCCTCTTGAATCGTTTGCATAGGCCGCCCTTGTGTTCTTAGGTATAGCGTCTCTTCCACGGTATTGTCAGACCGCAGCAAGACTATATTAGTACTAACCGACCCAACGTCGACCCCCAGAAAGTATTTACCTTCCCCCAACACTCAACACTTCCCCTCCTGTTTGACCAATTACTCGTTGAATGCTTGCCCTTTCCAGCAGATCTACAAACGCTTCCAAACGCGTTTGCAACCCTGCCTGGCCAGTATGTTCATCAACAATAAGCGTCATTATCGGAACCTTATAGGCTTCTTGAACCTGTGGTAAAACACTTGCCGCCACAATCTCAGGCATGCACGTTAAAGGGAAAATTTGAATAATCCCATCGAACCCTTCCCGCGCAAATTTCACGGCAGCTCCAACTGTTTCCTGACCATGCCCCCCAACAAAGTGAGGCAAATACGGTTTAGCATGACGAGGATAGGACCTAATCGATCGATAGCCAGGCGCTAAACCTTGAAACACATGATTTCCTGTCCAGCCCGAAAGGTAGATGGAGCGGTCCACTTCCACCCCTAAGCTTCCGAGGTATTGTTCTACATGCCCAGAGGTATAGGGATCAAGAATCGTATAAATCTCACCGATAATTCCGATGCGCAGTGGTTCTTTAAAGCCTTTAGACGTTCTATTCACTTCACGCAGACGGTCACGAATGCTCTCTTGCGCCCAATGAACCGTCTCCTGCAATCCCTTGTCCGTCATCGTAAACGCAAGACGATTTTTCGCCTCTTCATAGAGCGCCTCCGTTTCCATCTGCTGAGGAAGCCTCGGTCTAGCTGCATGGATCAGATCTTCGACTCGGTCTAACGCTACACTTTTCCGATAGGCGAAACGCAAGGCCTTTAGTATCTGTGGCCAGGAATTATGCGTACCAGCTAAATATCGGATGCGTTTAAACAACCCCAGCAAACTTCCATCGGGGGGTTCAAGAATGACTACCTCATAATCATACCCAGCATCCCGAAGGATTTGGCGTTCCATTTCGCCATATAAACCAAAACGACAGGGGCCAATCCCGCCGGTAATCACAATTGTATCTGCCCCTTGATCCGCCGCCTCAACATAATTTCCAAGATTTAATTTTAAAGGAAGACACGCGGATTCCGGTGATAACCTAGTACCTAGATGTAAGGTTCGTTTACTGTTGAGTGGCGGGACCACCACGTCAACATTAAGGGATTCAAAGAGTGTTTGAATCACGATCCAGGCGTTCCCCATATGTGGAAACGTTACCTTCATGGACCTTCCTCCTTTCGACCATATCTAAAAAGGCTTCCAGCCGCGTGACAAGGCCTGCTTCACCACTGTGTTCGTCCAGAGTGACCACCATATATGGTTTATGTTGTTCACGGGCAATACGAGCCAACATTTCTTGAACCATGGAGTCTGTCCCACATCCGAAACAGGATAGATAGATAACCCCATCAACCTGTGGATCTTTAACAAACTTATTCCCTGAACCAAATATTTGCTTAGCATGGCTCCAGAATAATTTCTTGCGCAATCCCAATAAATGGGCATTCGCATCTTCTTGTTTAACGTGTTCTGTTAATACGACCTCCGCTTTTTCGCGAAGTCGCCGAAGTATATTCAGATTTGCATAGGATTCTAGAGTTAGGTAGGAATGCCCGACCAAGGAAATCTTCAGGCGATCCGTGTTCTTAGGCTCTGCTGGGACTGCTGGGATTGAACTAAGTTCAGCCGTACTTTGAGACAGCGTGAAACCCTTTGTAGCACGCTCAACCTCACGAATGCTGTCCTCAAAATCCCACCCTTCCCCCCTTGAATCACGATACCGTTCTTGCCACTCTTGGCCCTCGCTAAAGGCTTTACGAATATCTGCCTTACTCTTACCGAGTTGAATGCCCAAGTCCTGCAAGTCTTTTAGAACCTGACGCTTACCTTTGCGTAGATTAAACACAACAGTAAGAACTGGCATTCCAGGGGGAACGGCAGGAAGTAGACTTTCCGGAATACCTAAGAATTTCGGACAGCTATAAGTGTTCTCCTCAACGCTGACCATGCGGGGCAAGAAGATGGCATCGACATCGTTTAAGGCCTGTATATGCCCAGCCAGCAACTTAAGCGGCAAACAAGTTTCGTCGCTAGCTTTCTTCAAGCCCTGTTCCATGATTTGACGATGCGTGGGTGGCGAGGTTACTACCTCAATACCCAGTTGGTGGAAAAAACCAGCCCAAAAAGGAAAATAATCAAAATAATAAAGAGCACGAGGAAACCCTATTTTCACGCTACTGGCATCCTTTCAGATTCTATTTGTCCTTACTATCCGGTTGACGACTCTGATCTTGTGCTTTTAAAATACTGGGACGCGAATTTTTTATAGGAACAGGAGACCGTACTAAAATTGTCCCCAGTGCTTTAATATCCAAGGGCAGGAGTGGCCAGAGATAAGGCACTCCGAACGATCTTGTCCGCCATAAGAGGAAAAACACCATAACCGCACCAATCCCAAACCCTATAAAGTTAAAGAGCCCGGTCATAATGATCAGGAACAACCGGGACAAGCGATTGGCCAAACCCAGCTCATAGCTGGGAGTTGCAAACGTTCCCACTGCAACAATGGCAATATACATCACGACCTCTGGAGTAAACAGCCCCACTTTGACCGCGATATCCCCCAGCATAAAGGCGGCGATCAAGCCCAAAGCCGTCCCCAATGGACCAGGGGTATGAATTGTAGCCAAGCGCAGAAGATCCACCCCAAACTCGGCCAGTAGCACTTGTAAAAGTAAGGGGATTTTCGCAGGTTTGATAACTCCGATGAACTGAAGCCAATCCGGTAGTAATTGCGGATTTAGAGCCGCAGCCAGCCAGAGCGGAAGAAGAAAGAGGGCGGCGAATATCCCACCGAAACGCACCCAACGTAAATAAGCACCCACAATCGGTTCTTGTCGATATTCTTCCGCATGCTGAACATGGCTCCAGAACGTCGCTGGCGCAATCATGACGGAGGGAGACGTATCAACGATAATAATGACATGCCCTTCCAGTAAATGAATGGCTGCGACATCTGGACGCTCAGTATAACGCACCCGAGGATAGGGATTCCAAAATTTACTACCCAGAATAAATTCTTCGACGCTTTTTTCAGCCATGGGAATCCCGTCAATCTTAATTGCTTGAACATCTTTAATGATCTTTTTAACCATATCTAAATTGGTGATATCTTCAATATAGGCAACGCAAACATCCGTTTTGGAACGTCCTCCAACTTGAACTAATTTCATGCGTAGTTTTGGATCACGCAAACGCCGACGGATTAACGCTGTATTCATGACCAGGGTCTCCGTGAATCCATCGCGAGATCCTCTGGTTACGCGTTCCATATCTGGTTCTGAAGGCTGACGAGAAGGATACGTTCTAGCATCAACAATAATTGCCTTTTCTTGTCCCTCGACAAAGATCGCCATGGGGCCTGACAAAACAAAATAGAACACCTTGTCCATCGTTTGGACTTCCGAAACTTGTAGATTAACAATGCGTCCTTTGACTAATTTATCCAAAGCATTGACAATTAGGTCGGAGCGTTCCAAGTCAATCAAAGCATTTAAGATAAAACTAGCTATATTTGTGTCTACCATCCCATTGACAGAATAGATGGCTACTTTTTTACCGCCAATAGACATCTCCCGCAGAACTATGTCAAAACAATCGGGAACCCCTAATTCCTTATTAAGGTAATCTATATTCGCTTGATAGTTCTTGTTAACTGGAACATTTTTCTCGCTTGAATTATTATCATCCACGCAACGCAACTCCCCCTGTCGTGGTTCGAACCACGAACATCGAACTTCCCTTACCCTTTAGGACTGAAAGTGATAGCCATTAAATAACCAAAAAATACTGCGGCAGCGATCCCCACGGCTGCTGCTGCAACTCCACCTGAAAAAGCTCCTATAATCCCGCTCGTTCCGACTGCATCGATTGCCCCCTTCGCTAGGTTATATCCAAAGCCGGATAGAGGAATCGTAGCCCCAGCTCCTCCGATTTTAATCAAGGGCTCGTACAAGCCCAATCCTCCAAGAATTGCTCCCCCAACCACAAAAGTGACTAGGACATGGGCTGGGGTAAAGGATGGCTTCGTTAGATCCATAAGTAGTTGCCCTATGACACAAATCGCACCTCCCACAATAAAGGCCGGAATAATCATATTAAACATACTGATGCTCCTTTCAAGCCTCGATAACAACCGCATGACCAATGCCCGGAATGGATTCTCCCTGGAGTGAGGATGTTGGGCTATGTAAGGCTCCACTACCAACTAATAAGACTCGCTTTAACTCGCCTGCTTTAATCCTTTGCATAATATCGCCGGCAAAAACCACAGAAGAACAGCCACAGCCACTAGCTCCGGCATGAACATCTTGGCTAGCATCAAAAATCATAATCCCACAATCTGTGAACCTCGTTCCCATATCAAGACCACTTTGCTTAAGAACTTCAGCAGCGAGTGCTAAGCCGACTGCTCCCAGATCACCTGAGACAATCAAATCATAATCAGCTGCTTGGCGCTGTAAGTCGTTAAAGTGATTTAGGATCGTATCTGCGACCGCTGGAGCCATGGCCGAACCCATATTGCCGGCATCCTTTTCGGCATAATCAACGACTCTTCCGATTGTCACTGCGGTAATTCGCGGCCCTGTTCCACTCCCACCGAGAAGCACCCCCCCGGCTCCGGTCACTGTCCACTGCGCACTCATTGCCCTTTGCGTCCCCTGTTCTGTCGGCGCCCGGAATTGACGCTCTGCCGTATCATGGTGACTGGATACGCCAGCAAGAACATGTCGAGCGAACCCTCCATCGATCAACATACTTCCTACCGCCATGCTTAAGGCCATCGTCGAGCAAGCACCATAGAGTCCGATAAAAGGTAAAGCCATTTGGCGTGCTGCAAAACTTGAAGATATAATTTGATCGAGCAAATCTCCCGCTAACATAAAGTCAATTTGGTCCGGAGGGACTTGCGCCTGATTAATAGCTCCCTGCATTGCCTCTTGAAGCATTTTACTCTCCGCGACTTCCCAAGACTTTTCACCATCTAGTCCGTCTTTCCAAATATGATCAAATGTCTTCCCCAGAGGGCCTTGCCCTTCTTTTGGCCCCACAACAGAATAAGACGATAATATGATAGGGGGGTTGGCAAACACCACAGTCTGGTTTCCCATTCGTTTCAAATCCACGCTTTAAATCATCCCCCTTGATAAGTTAAGTTACCTCGCTATCGGAAGGATCGTTCTCCTAACTCTAATGTAATAGAAAATAAGCAATACCCACCACAATGGATGTGGTAATACCGTATACAAGCACAGGACCCGCGACCGTAAATAACTTTGCTCCCACACCCAGAACATAGCCTTCCCGTTTAAATTCCATAGCCGGTGCAACAATGGAATTGGCAAACCCTGTGACTGGAACGATGGAACCTGCTCCTGCAAATTTCCCGATTTCATCATAAATACCCAAGCCTGTTAACAAGGCGCCTAAAAAAATCATTGTCGCGGTTGCCGCGGTCGATGCTTCAATGCCGGTCAATCCGCCAAGAACAAAGAGATTAATGATCACTTGACCGATCGCACAAATCACGCCCCCCACACCAAAGGCCCGTAGCACATTTTTAAGAATCGTAGGCTTTGGCGTATATTGCTGCACTAATGTTTTATAGTCTTGGGGCGTTACTGCAATCGTCGGCTTACGTAAAGTTTGCTTAGCCACCCGTATTCCTCCTCCTTTAACAGGTACAGATAATTTGTATTATTAATCTGAATGGCGTAAATTATACTAGAGATCCTAGTATTTTATGGAATCCCCAAATTTCGACACAGCCTACCAAGGAATCTCTTAATAGTAAGCAGGAAAATTATGGATTACATCGAAATCAATTAATACTGCTAAAATTTAGGGGGAATGGTCTTGAACCTTGAAAAAAAAATAGAGCGCCTGACCCTATTCTTGCGCTTAGAAGGCGAACTGGATATGCACACAGCATCTATACTGCGCCAAGCCATTGACAGTGAAATTGATAAACGCGGAATACGTACGGTCATCCTTAATCTTCAAGGCGTTCGGTTTGTCGACAGTTCTGGACTTGGCGTAATTCTGGGCAGGTACAAGAAACTACTTCCCTTAGGTGGAAAACTTAAAATCGCCAACGTACCCCCTCACATTTATAAGATTATGGAATTATCTGGTCTACCTAAAATTATCAGTTTCTATTTAGATGAAGCACACGCTTATGAAGAAGGAAGGGGAGCATAGTATGAAATCTAACCAAATAACCCTCACGTTTTCAAGTATCGCTGAAAATGTAGGCCTTGCCCGTTTGCTCATTGCTTCAGTGGGAGGACAACTCGATCTGCCACTCAATGACATCGAAGAACTCAAAGTTGCCATTTCAGAGGCTGTCTCTAATGCCATTATTCACGGATACCAAAGTAACCCTAATCGCATCGTTTACCTTGATCTGGATATCTCAGCCGCTAACCTAAAGATTATGGTGAAAGATGAAGGATGTGGTATCTCAGATGTTGCACAAGCCATGCAACCTGCTTTCAGTACGGATCCAGAACGAATGGGGCTGGGCTTTGTCTTCATGCAATCTTTCATGGACGAACTTCAAGTAGACTCCACACTTGAAGTGGGAACAACGGTAACCATGATTAAGCATCTTAAGCCAACACCCATCTCCTCACATTAGGGGGGCGCGTTATGATTCAAAGACTAACTGAAATGAATCTTCCTCGCTTCCCGTTACTCTCTGATGAGGAAATGATGCATTGCCTTCATGCGGCTAAAGAAGGCGATACCGTGGCTCGCGAACGTTTAATTAATTGCAACCTAAAACTCATTTTCAATTTGGTTCAACGGTTTGCCCATCGTGGCTACGAGATCGAGGACCTCTTTCAAATCGGAACAATAGGATTAATTAAAGCCATTGATAAATTTGACTTTACCTACGGAGTGAAATTTTCCACGTATGCAGTCCCCATGATTATCGGTGAAATCCGACGTTTTCTGCGTGATGACCATCCTGTGAAGGTTCCCCGCTCCTATAAAGAGCTTGTGTATAAAGTAAATCGCTCTCGGGATGAACTTTCGGCGTCTCTGGGCCGTGAGGCAACCATCGGGGAAATTGCCACCTGTATAGGGGTTGACCGAGATGAGATCGTCGCCGCACTTGAAGCCGTCCAAAGTCCTACCTCAATTTATGATACCCTTTATCAAGACGACTCCGATCCCATCTACGTTCTAGACCAACTCTCTGAGGAAAAGGAGCTTGACCCCCGTTGGTTCGAAAACCTTGCTCTTAAAGAAGTCTTAGACAAATTACCCGAACGTGAGAAGCGCGTACTCCTAATGAGGTTTTTTGAAGATAAGACACAGAGTCAAATCGCCAGTCAGCTTCACCTTTCACAAGTTCAGATTTCTCGTATCGAGCGTGCTGCTCTCAATAGAATTCGCAAACTATCCCAAGTTAATGATCGTTCAAACTTGGACCTCGCTCACACGGACTAAACATATGGTTAATAACCGAAAACGCCTTTTAAGGTGCGTGTCATCTGCTCAGTCAAACCTGCTTTGGCAACAGGATGATCGGCAATCAAATTTACAGTTGCTTGCAACTGATCCTCACGATAAAGGAGAACCTCTCCTAACTTTTGCCCTTTCTGAATCGGGGCACTGATTTCTGGGCTAAGCTTTGTCTCGACCCAGAAATTTTTGTCTTTCCCTTTTTCGATGGTTACGCCCAAGGGTTTCTCAGTGATCGCTTGAACCTCATTTTCCATTCCTTTTTGGACTTTAACAACACCCTGCTTTTGCTGAGCAGGCGCAAATTGTTTAAAAGCATACTTTGCAAAACCATAATTATAAATCTTCATGGATTCCGCAAAGTGCCCTCTGACTTGGGGGACACCCATTACAACACAAATCAAGCGTAACCCATCTCTTTCCACAGTCGAGGCTAGACAATACTTGGCTTCATTTGTCCATCCAGTTTTGAAGCCATCTGTTCCAGCGTACCACCAGAGTAGCTTGTTAGTATTCCAAAGCTTAAACTTACCGCCCCGCAAGTCGTATTCTTTCGTGCTGGTCAACTTCCGTACTAAGGGATAATTGAGAGCTGCTTTAGCCATGATCGCCAAGTCATAAGCACTCGTATAATGCCCTTCAGCTGGTAATCCGTAAGCATTTGCAAAATGCGTGTTTTTCAGACCTAAAGCTTGAGCCTTAGCGTTCATTTCTTCCACAAAGGCTTCATGAGTCCCGTCAATATGTTCCGCCACAGCAACACACCCATCATTAGCTGACCCAACAGCAATGGCATACAACATTTCTTCTAAAGTGAAAGTTTCTCCCGGTTTCAGGTAGATTTGAGAACCGCCAAGCTTACTAGCATTCTCACTGCCTGTCACTTTGTCTGTTAATTTCACCTTCCCATTGGCAATTGCATCTGCCGCCACCAATAAGGTCATGAGCTTTGTGACGCTTGCTGGAGCTAATTCCTTATGCGATTCCTTCTCATAGAGAATTTGACCTGAGGCTGCGTCCATCAGAATGGCACTTGTAGCTTGCGTTTCTATTTCAGCTCCCTGCACCGATTGGACGTTAGCAAAGCCTATGTTTCCAAGAACAAGCATCATTGCTAAAACAATTGCTAAACTTCTTCGCATCTTAAACCCTCCTCATAAAGTTGATAGTGTTATTATTTCCCGAAAATGAAAATTATATTGGATGAATACTAACGAAATTAGCTTGGTTACGACGTGGGTAAAGAACCTATGTGCGACATCAAAAAAGCCTTTAGGTTCCGTTAAACGGTAACCTAAAGGCTTTTTTTCGTAGGCACACGATGCTTCGCGCCCTCCCACACCAAGGACTCCTAGAACCTAACAAAACGTTTCAAAGGTACTTTAGCATCTTTCAGACCGTGCCAATAACAGGGCTTTAAATAGCGCAAACCTATGGCTGGGTAAACCTTATGCCGTAACACGCATCCGCGAATCACCTCAATGCCAGCACTATTGCATTCTTGTTGTAATTCTGGAGTCCACGTTTGTTCTTGAAACCAAATCTTGTCGACCCCTGCAGACACAGAGTCAGAAACTAGGGTTTTCAGTTTCTCTGGGAGCAAGCATGGCACAACTACCGTCACCTTATCTTTCAGTTCTAGCAAATTCAGATAGACTTTACTCCCCTCGATGCGCTTTAAATCCTCTGCAACCGGGTAAACAACACAACCGAACTCTTTTAAGGCGCGCCAAACCTTCCAAGCATGTTTATGTTTCTGGAATTTCTGGACATTTCCAAGCACTGCATACGTATCTACGGTTGTCAACCCTCCCGCTAAAGGGTAAATCTTTTTCTCACGCCCCATAAACTAATTCTCCCTCCGTAGGGGCACGATGCATCGTGCCCCTTTCCGTCATGCCCCTTACTCATATATGCATACGTACGGAGAAGAATTTTATGATAATTCACCAGCCACATTGTTCCACGTAGGGGCACGATGCATTGTTCCCCTACAGGATAATTTCCTCAATTAACAGAGACAACTTAGGAGCTTCATTTCCTAAAGAAACTAGGTTTTTAGCGAACTCAAGGCCCTCTGCTAACTTTTCTTTATCACTACTAAAGAGCTGCAAGATAGGTTCTCCTGCTTCAGCCCACTCTCCGGCCTTTTTGGCCAGGATAACCCCTGCTCCTAAATCTATTGAACTTTCTTTCGTAATTCGACCAGCCCCAAGTTCCATCGCCAAGACCCCAATTTTTTGCGCGTCAAACGCTTGAACATAACCAGAATCTGAAGCGAGAATAGGAAGGTTCCACGGTGCGACTCTGAGTCGACGATCGACTACGGCTTGGGCGTCCCCCCCTTGCTCAGTTATAAAGGCCAGAAATTTGTCCCACGCCGCCCCGCTTTCTAAGGTTCGACGTAAGTTTTTCTTCCCAGTCTCAACATCAGGGACGACCTCCCCAGCCACAAGCATCCATGCACCCAGTTCTAAGCTAACCTCCATTAAATCAGCTGGACCTTTTCCCTGTAGTGCGTCCGTCACTTCAAAGATCTCTAGGCTATTTCCTACGGCGCGGCCAAGCGGTTGACTCATATTACTCAACACCGCGATCGTCTGCTTCCCCAGTTCTTTCCCGATATTCACCATCGTCGTCGCCAACACTCGAGCTTCCTCGACTGTTTTCATAAAAGCACCCGATCCGTACTTAACATCTAAGACGATCCCCTGTGCTCCAGCAGCAATCTTCTTACTCATAATGGAAGAAGCTATCAGAGGGATGGAATTTACGGTCGCCGTTACATCCCGAAGCGCATATAGCATTTTGTCGGCAGGAACAAGATTCCCAGACTGGGCGATGACGGACAAACCGATCTTCTTGACTTGGGCCAAAAACTCCTCCTGGGTTAGCTCGACCCGAAAACCTGGCACAGAGCTGAGCTTATCGATCGTCCCTCCGGTATGCCCAAGTCCTCGCCCTGACATTTTTGCCACCGGCACGCCACAGGCCGCTACCATCGGTCCAAGCAGAAGCGTTGTCTTGTCTCCTACCCCTCCGGTGCTGTGTTTATCCACAAACCGCCCTCCCAGGCTAGAAAGATCTAACTGATCTCCACTTTGAGCCATAGCCAAGGTGAGGGCAGTCGTTTCTTCAAGCGACATCCCACGGAAGAATACCGCCATAGCCCAAGCCGCCATTTGGTAATCCGGGATATCTCCATGAACATAGCCCTGGATGATAAAGCAAATTTCTTCCTTAGAAAGAGGTTTCCTATCCCGTTTCTTTTCAATCAAATCCACCATGCGCATACGAATCACTCTTTCTTCTCACTTTAAGCTTCGTTCTTAAGAAGAAACTTATAGGACAGGACATGCTCGTAATCAATCCCCTATATTCTATAGCACTCGAACTAAAGCCTGAACAAAGCTCACAAATTGCTTTCCAACCCGTTCAGCCGTTTCCATAACTTCCGCATGATTAAGTTTTTGTGGCAAAATCCCGGCAGCCATATTGGTCACGCAGGAGATGCCCAAGACTTGCATACCTCCATGGTTAGCTACAATGACTTCTGGAACGGTACTCATACCAACCATATCTGCGCCTATCGTCCGTAAATACCGAATTTCGGCAGGCGATTCATAGTTAGGGCCACTCATGGCTGCATAAACCCCTTCCTGAGGACGAATCCCGAATTCTCCTGCAATAGCTAACGCTTTTTGGCGCCATGCTAAATTGTAGCCCTCACTCAAGTCCGGAAAACGCGGACCCAGATTCGCTAAATTCGCCCCACGCAATGGATTATCGCCCATTAAGTTAAGATGATCCTTAATGAGAATAAGGTCACCCGCGTGAAACGCAGAATTTATTCCCCCGGCTGCATTCGTGACAATGAGACCTGTTACTCCTAAAACTTGCATAACTCGAATTGGGAAGGTTACTTCCTGCATTGAATACCCTTCATAATAGTGAAAACGCCCTTGCATGACCACGACCGATCGACCTTGGACTTTACCGAACACCAATTGTCCCGCATGCCCTTCAACAGTAGAAACCGGAAAATGCGGAATATCTTTGTAGGGAATCGCCACTTTTTCCTCGACAAGATCTGCAAAAGCACCTAAGCCTGAACCTAAGATAATACCGAGTTCCGGTAACAGCGAGACACGCTCCCCTAGGTAACGACGTGCTTCAGCCAGTTTATTATTATAGTCCATTTCCGAGATCATTGAATTCATCCTCCTTTAATTTCTGAACAAAAACTTTTCCCATTGGACATCGGCTCGGTCTCTAGATATTCAGCCACCGTTGCCCCTAAATCTGCGAATGTGGATCTCACGCCCAGATTAACCCCCTTATTCAGGGTTGTCCCACAAACTAACAATGGAACATATTCCCGGGAATGATCCGTCCCCGACCGGGTTGGATCACATCCATGATCAGCCGTAATGACAAGCATATCCTCAGGCTGCAAGGCAGCATAGATCTCTGGCAAGCGTGAATCAAAGGCTTCCAAGGCCTGCGCATATCCACTTACATCATTGCGATGTCCATATAACATATCAAAATCTACAAGATTGGTCATGATCAAGCCCGATTTCATCTTAGCCATGTAGTCTAAAGTCTTATCAACGCCCTCCATGTTTCCCTTCGTAGTCACATAATCAGTGATTCCTCTTCCTGCATAAATATCCTTAATTTTCCCCACCGCGCAGACTTCCAGTCCGCGTTCCCGCACATATTCCAACAATATCTTACCAGGGGGTTCAAGCGCAAAATCATGCCGATTTGGGGTACGATAATAATGTCCGACTTCCCCGAGAAACGGCCGTGCAATCACTCGTCCGACTTGCAATTCATCTGTCAGCATATCGCGTGCTATCTGACATAGGCGCATCAATTCCGACAGGGGAATAACCTCTTCGTGGGCTGCCACTTGGAAAACTGAATCAGCAGAAGTATAGACAATGGGCTTTCCAGTGCGTACATGTTCTGCTCCAAGACGCTGAATAATCTCTGTCCCAGAGGCGACTTCATTACCGATCACCTCCCGCCCTATGGCTGACTCATAACGTATAATAAAGTCTTTAGGAAACCCACGCGGAAAAGTTGGTAGCGCTCGCTTCAAAATTATCCCAGCCATTTCCCAATGTCCAGTTGTCGTGTCCTTACCGAGAGAGCGTTCTGCCATTTTCCCGAAACTCCCCTCCGGTTTGGAATGTGCCGGAACTCCAAGGATCGGTTCAATATTCCCGAGGCCGAGTTTTTGCAGATATGGAAGCTGGAGTCCCCCCCGCTGAAGGGCGATGTTACCCAAGGTATAACTCCCCAAGTCTCCGTAGTCTCCTGCGTCAGGCATTTCTCCGATCCCGACACTGTCTAATACAATAATAATACTCCGCGCCATCGTCTTCTTTCAACTCCTTAATCTTAGGCACATTCAAGGAAATATCCATGGCATCTTAATCCGCACGCGGATGCGCTCTCTGAAAAACATCTAACAAGCGTTTCCGCGTCAGATGCGTATAAATTTGAGTTGTCGAAATGTCCGCATGCCCCAACAGTTCCTGAACTGAACGGAGGTCTGCCCCATGCTCCAGGAGATGCGTTGCGAAACTATGGCGAAACATATGGGGTGAAATCGTTCGCTGTAGATTATGAGTTTGTCCCCATTTTTTCAGGATGTACACCATTCCCTGACGAGTTAGAGGGCGGCCATGCACATTTAGAAATAAAATATCGCTTTTAAGCTTGCCACCCAAACGTTTTCGTAATCCGTTTAAATATAACTCAACAGCGATAACTGCCGGTTCCCCTAACGGGATAATTCGTTCCTTACTGCCCTTACCGATACAGCGGACATAACCGACGTCCAACGATACATCCGCCAAATGTAGCCCGATCAATTCAGAAACACGGAGACCACTACTATATAGCACCTCCAACATCGCCAAATCTCTTAGAGCGAGAAAGGATTCTTCCCCCATTAGAAGTAGTTTGTCCATTGTCGCTTCCGACAACACCTTCGGAAGTGGTTGATTTAATTTTGGGGACTCCAAATAGGTGCTTGGGTTATCACTTCTTTTCCCTTCGTCCACTAAGAACCCAAAAAAGCCTCGTAGGGTTGCAGTACCTCGAGCTATGCTTCGAGGTGCTTTCCCCTCTTCCTTCCATTTGAGAAAGAATAGAAAGAGGTCATTGGGCTTACATCCAGTGAAATCTGTTTCGCGCTGTTTAAGGAAAACCAAAAGTTGACGCAAGTCTCGCTCGTAAGACTGCCGAGTATTCTCTGAAAGTCCCCGTTCAACATGTAGATAGGTCAAATACTGTTTCGTAAGCTGTTCATCGGAGGTCACTTAATCTCCCCCTTTATTATTACATTCTACATAAAGCGGAGATTTTCCTTGTTCAGCCTTCCTGCATTAATTATCGCTCTTAGAAGAAGGGAACAATTGAATGACAAACTTGCTCCAGCCTGGTGCTTCTACGCGCATTGGGTTCCCGATCGGTTTTTGTTCTGTATGTAATAGCGAAGACATCCAAATGTTACACACAGCAGCAAACTTAGGTAGCAACACGGCGAGTAAAATAAGGAGGATAAATACCCTTCCCAGATAAAGGAAAAAATCTCTCCAGTGTTTTGTTGGCATTACACTAACCCCCCCATCCCTAAAACCTATGCGCCCCCCGTTTGTCCTTATCCTAGTAATTCATAAAGCACCTACTGCTCCTTTATATTTCTGATCCCTTTCCTGAAAGCTGAGCCCTGCGTCCTGAACAAGAATAAAAAACGAGTGGAACCTGCCTAACAGTTTCCACTCGACACTTGGCCATCCTTGGCCGGCGGTCCCTTCTCGCCCTCCTTGGCTTCAGGGACACTTGGCCATCCCTGGCCGGCGGTCGCTATAAAGGACCCTAGAGTCCAAAAAAGCGAACTCCAATTATTGAGAAATATCCTTGTGCGACGCCAACCAGAACCGCTCCGAGGGAAACAAATGTTGCTGCCGCCGTGTAATAGAAGAATTCTCTGCGCAGCGATTCCCCTCTGGCTTTACCGCGCAGCAACAGAAACGAGAAGATAGTTGCCAACCCTGCGCCAAGGAGCAGTAAGGGAATGGCCAAGATGGCAGGAACAAGGACCGTCGTTAAGATCAGGCCAAGACCAAGCGTTCCTTTAGCTCCAATAATAAAACTGACAGTAAACCCAAGTATAAACCCCCGTGTAAAGACAATGAGATAAATTAAGGGAGCCCCAATAATCGTAAGTCCCAAAATCCAAATTCCTGCCATCATAATAAACATATCTCTGGCAAGTTGTCCCAAGAAAGCAGGATCTATGCTCGTTGGCTGACTTTTCAAAAGTGTGTCTAGGAATTTAGCCAAATAGGAGGTTTCCGCGACTCCCAAAGCGCCGACCCCCACCGCCCCAAAGACCACACCTGCAAGATAGACACTCGAAAGCGTGAGATATATGACCCAATATTGACGAATGTGCTCGCCGAGTTGTTTCCACATTCTTTGCATCCCTCCCATACGTCCTATGGGATTTTATTCCACTCCAGAGGAAAGTATGTCCCCTTCAGTTTAGGGCTGCAAAAAAACATTAGAGTCTTCCCTGTACGAGCAAAATCCCTAGTATAGTTTTAGCATCATTAAACTCATTCTGAAGTGCCCTTTGTACTGCTTCATCCCAAGGAATTCTTTCTACTGCAATAAATTCGTCATCATCCGGCGATAGCGGATCCCAGATCAAATCGCGGACGAGAAAAAGATGCATTATCTCATCCGTAAAACCCGGCGTGGAATAAAATGTGCCAATCTTTTCAATAGTGCCCCGATAGCCCGTCTCTTCACGAAGTTCTCGCTGAGCACAGGCTAGGGGAGTTTCATGGGGATCGAGCTTCCCTGCCGGGATCTCTAGGGTTTCTTGAGCAATAGCATATCGGTATTGACGAACAAGCAGAACGTGCTCATCTTGTAGCGCAATGATTGCTACTGCTCCCGGATGCCTTACGACTTCACGGGACGTCTCCAATCCATTTGGCAAGCGAACCGTATCCCGTTCCACGCGGATTATTCGCCCCTCAAAAAGCACCTCCCCATCGACGCGCTCTTCTATTCGGTTTTGCTCTTTCAAGACATCCCCCTCTTTCCTTATATTAACTCTTTAATATATTTTAACCAATGCTCCGAGTTTTATTGAATATCTTTGAGCAGCGTTTCAGAAATTGAAACTAACTCTGCTGCATGTTCTGTTCTTAAATAACGTTCGTCCAAACCTCCAAATCTAATTCTATCTAAACCGTCTGCATCCTTAAAAATCTTTAGTAACCTTATACCTCTTTCCTTGTCTTCAATCCCTTGAAAATCATTGATCCTTGTGGGGATAAGACTATCATCCATACAATGAGTGGTTATAATCAGCTTGGTTATTTGGCTGTCCTCATCCTTGGGAATATCGCTAAGTAAATTGTTCTCCACAGCTTTTACATAGGAAAAAGTTCCATGGACAGCATCTGCATGATTATTGATTCTACCAATATCATGAAATAAAGAGCAATTTATCAAAATATCAATGTCCTTGGCCTTCAGTTTCTCTAGGTAGGCTAAGATCAAATTTAAAAATAGTACTCGTTTCATATGTCCTAAGCCATGTATTCCTTGCGGATCAAAAAAGTAATCCCTCATCTCATTTTTATCCGTAGCATTTTCGAAAGCAGCCAAATATCCGCCTGCCCTTAAATCATCCTCAATATCACTAAGTTTCAGGTATGACATTTCCACTAGATCCTCCTTTAAGCTGTTCTATGAAGATTGTTTACACTATAGAGAAATAAAATATGGTTTGTTTAAGATGACCTACTATTTAGAATACTTCCACACTTCTGCTCATTTCCCTTCCCATTACTCAATATTTGTATACTTTAATTAAACGCTAATGTTCATGAATTACCGCTTACAAGCATATAAAAAGACCCCCGCGTCCGGAGGTCTTTTGCGCAATGTCCCATAGGCCTTAGTCTTGCCATATGAGACAAGATTTTAGAAATGTTCCCGCCGTCCATAAAGGGAGGATTAAGCAAAGTTCAACTACATAGAAAAGGTTATAGTAACCTTCAACTTATTATACTACTTATAATGGCATAAAGTCAATTAAACATGCATTTATAGATTAAATACGTGCTTATAACAAATTAATTTTAAGCCATTTGGATCCTTTATGAAACTAATAACACCGTCCATTATCTAAAGGAAAAAATTTCAAGAAAATCTCCTCTTAATCTATTATTATAGATAATTAATGATCATATAATTTGTAATAATGAAAATAATATGAATTTAAAACACTTAATTCGTTTTAGATATAAACAATTATAATAAACTTTAGCCTATGCTAGTATAACAAACCTTCAAATAAATAAGTTTCAATTCATTAAATTAGGAATCAACTTATTTATTTTTAGTTATTTATGTTTTAAATAAAAATAACATCAATCGATTAAATAAAAATTTTATTGTTCAATAAGTTGTCAATAGATTTTGGATAATTCATGTACTTGGAGATAGTGGCATAAAGAAAGAGCCATATGGTTCTTTCCTTTTAAGGACTTAGCCCCAACCAACTTTATCTGGCGCAATATCCTCCTCTCTACTGTTGCCTAAATCATCGCCTCTAAGCAAGAAAAAAGAAGGGGTTAAACCTCCCTTCTTTAGTTTCATATCACCAGATATTTCAAATTCGTAATTTATAGGTTTGAAGTGTACTTAATCCAGTATTACTTTGCATTAAATTATTTAGCACTTTTTAAACTCTAATCATTTGTCCAATTTAAACAAACAAACTCTTCAGAAATTGCTCTTTCACTAATACTACAATGCAAGATACATACAAGTATGGACCTATATTTTTTATAACTGTTGGAACACGTTAAACAACTAGCATTATTGTCTTTACACCATTGTCGTAAATTCATGAAGATCTCCTTTATCTTAAAATGTTTTGAAATAAACACCTTGCAAAACTTAACTTCTATTTTAATATTCTATATTTGCATTTAGCAATAATATTATTACTAGTTATAAATATTATCCCCATAGAATGGTCGATTATGTTTTATTCTGTAATGTTTCCACTGTTATTATCTGCTTTGACCACAACCATATTCTTGCTTACATCTTTTAACAGTTCAAGAACTACTTTTGTATCACCTATAGTTATAGGAACTGCTAATACCATGTAAACCTTATCTTTAAGGTATTCAAGTTTTATAAAAACCTCGTTTTCTTGGTAAGCTCTCAAAGAAATACAATTATCACAATAACTCAGGAGTTAAATTCACCATCTTTTCATAGTGATCTTTGCTTAAATTCACACTTTCCAATCTATGTACCCCTTACTATCACAATTGGTTGCTTATTCATTTTTTACTTATCTGCTTCATACGTTCATTTCTAATGCTTCATCAAAGTAGTCCTTTTGTTCATACTACCATAAAATTTAATAGTTAAGTTATATCTAATTATTACCATTTATTACTTCACTGAATTAAAATTATCAGCCATCAACTAATAAACACCTGAGTTTTTGATAGTGGAAAGATGATTATTCCAAACGATAGTCGCAATCGTCAAATAACTTGACTATGGAAGCAGATGTACTATGCATGTTCTTGCTCATCGAGAGAGGGTCTTTGGTGTTAACCAGGCCCCACCCTTAGCAATAAAGAAAGCAAGGTTAATATCCTTGCTTTCTTTATTGCTACTGCTAATGAGGCTTTTCTTTTCCTCATTTCTCTTGTCAGTGTCGCTTTGCTTATTTTAGTCATTTCAGCAACCTGTGTGTAAGAATATTTTCCTAACAAGTCAATGCCACATCAACAAGAACAAATAATAACTAACTACTACTTCTTTCCTGAATAGTCCTGAATAATAAGGTTAGCTTTCTCAAGCATATCTGGAAAGAGAGTCTTAGGAACATTCTCTTTACCGCACGTCTTACCAACTATAAATCTTGCACAATTAGCAAACTCACCTTCACAAAAATCGCGCTTTAATTCTTCAGCATTACTTGGTATAACCTCAAATTTGTCGTTGTAAAATCCGCAACCTGGTATATTCTTGCAATCCATTTTTCTCCTTCTTCCTGCTACTAAATTTAGCATTTAATTTAGCTTCTGCTCATTTCAACAAAAATAATCCATGAAGACAACTATACTCCATAAAGACGCCCAAACATAGTGAGTTAAAGACAAAAACACTCTACCTTTCAAGAAGTGTATGAAGATTTAATTTAATTTAATGAAAGAAGGTGTACCTACAGCACCTCTAACAGCTCAGAATCTTAAACTGACACAATCATACCCTCAAGTGATTTGAACAGAATTCAGAATGCAAATCTGTGATTATGTACTTTAAGGTATTATGAGACCTTCTTGTTGCTCTGATATCGCCCTTAATTGCTGTAACAGGTCATTGACTAGTCCTTTTTCTGCCTCATTTTAGCATGGCTACACCCGACTGCTACTACTCTGCACATATCACAACAAATTCGCCATATAATGGGTGTTAACTACCCCCGCTATCTTATTTAAGAAAATAGAAGAACATCTTATCCCTCTTCATTTAGCAGGGTCGAGATGTCCTTCTTATCCACTCTCTTACTTCCTATCTTGAGGTATAGAAACAATCAGAAGGCGATTGAACAATTGACAAACCAAGAGATTTTAATTTCCCTATATTTTACTATACGGCGTTAGATATATCTTGGTCTTTTTAAAGTTCGTTTTCTTGTGTTACTGCATACGTTTCACATTCGAAACAAAAAATGCCGTGAAATACATTTGTATTTGCATTCCAAATAAGCCCGAATACTTACATCGAGCTAATCCATGAGACTGTTTCATTTCAGCGTTTTTGGCTTCTATTTTATATCGGGCTTCATTCGTTGTTTAAAATAATCTGTTTGCTCAAATTCGTATTGTTTGCCTCTTGTTCCGCCTATTACAGTGATGGTATGCCTTTTCTGTCTTACCCCTTCTTTGTAACACGTACCATATCGTATACACTTCTTGCATTTTTTTATGCTGAAAAAGTAGTCATAATACTGATTATCATAGTTCCCTTTTCTAATATCACATCTCATCGCAAGATGTCCTTCCGGACACTGTAGGGTTCCAGCATCTTTATTATAAATACATTCATCATCTCTTGAATTACCAACAATGGAGCATAAATTCTTCAATACTCATTTCAAATTGGGATAATCTCACGACAAAAGCACCTCCAGTTTTTTCAACATAGAGATGTTTGCGGACAGAAAGTTTGTTGCACCCAATGAGCCTAGTTTATAGGTATATAATTGATTTCCATACCTAGTTTAAATAGTTTATTGGCATACAATCTGTTTTTAAAACCCTGTATCCCTTTGTACGAGCTGTTTCTTAGTACATCGTAGCCATCCGCAATTTATCAGCAACCATAGCTATAAACTCCGAATTTGTAGGTTTACCACGATCAATATTGATCGTATAGCCAAAAAATCGATTCATATAATCCACGTTTCCGCGATCCCAGGCCAGTTCAATGGCATGACGGATTGCCCGTTCTACACGACTTGGGGTAGTGTGATATTTTACAGCGATCATGGGATAAAGCTCTTTAGTTACTGCTCCAAGCAGAGATATATTCACAACTACGTTCACGATAGCATCCCTTAAATTGCGTGTCAGGCATTAATGTATTATCCCATTTGCACCAAGGTCTTTATGGTTCACAGTATATTCGCTAAACTCGCTTTCACTTCATAGTTAGTTGGTATGAGTTCAATTATTTATTGGTATATCACTTGTAAGTTTAAGCTAAATTTTGAAACTAGTCAACCTTCTTATAAACACAAAACCCAGCAAATAAATGTTAGGGTTATCGTTTATATATCGATTTTTAAAGTCCAATCCTCAAGTCTCTAAGCAAGAAAAAAGAAGGGGTTACTTCCTTTCTTGTACCGTTTCTCACCTTTCACTATCGTTTTATTGCTTTTAAGCTGTCAACTTTGATCAATAGCTTGTTCTTGATCTAAGAACCTCATAAAATCATCTTATTGCTTTTCTAGAATAAAATCTTTAAGTATTCTCTGAACACTACTAGCAAATTTTTCGGAAGCACCCCAATCGAAGTTAAAAAACATGCCTTGTGAACTACCTGTAGAAATTGATCTCACATCAGTTGTAATATGGCCTCCCTGTCAAGACAAAGATTTTCGGTTTCTTAGTGAACCAGATAATCCCAATTAAATTGTGCTTATAACAGCGCATTGTGGAGCTGACTGTTATTTGGCGGGTAGTTCGTTAGCGAA